>ERZ888423.256-NODE-256-length-56910-cov-21.955642_pt1 | contig 56910 bp, 56 predicted proteins | sample MGYA00520523_ERZ888423 | MGnify/ENA primary metagenome ERZ888423 (study PRJEB32303, sample SAMEA104408611) | aquatic metagenome | biome: Brackish water; feature: Pelagic; material: water | place: Baltic Sea | collected 2014-06-08T10:24:00 | depth 30,27 m ... | reverse complement strand
TCGTCTATGCGTCTAGACCATAAACCAGATAGATTCTCTTTAAGTGCTTCAGGTTTACCAATGCCATCTTCAGGCGAGCGCATGGTCTCTTTAATCAACAGATTGATGCGTTTGAGCGTTTTCTTATCCTGCCCTTGCCAATAAACATAATCAGACCATGCGGCATTGGTCCATACGAGCTTACTTAGCATCTACCAAAGCCTTTGGCTTGACATGCCCCTTACGGTATTGGGCTAATGATTTCTCCAGATGTTTTACGTTGGCGGGAGATTTCATTAAATGGAATGTTTCCATCATGCTGTTGTAGGTATCTAGAGACATGACAACTGCGTCCTCGGCATCCCTGCGGGAAATAATAGCCACGTCGCAATCTGCCACGACTTGATCAATAACTTGCTTGAATTGGTTTCTGGCGTCAGAAAAATTAATAACTCGCATGATTGACTCAAAGTTGTCTTGTAAGTTGTACAAGTATACAGAGGGTGGATTTTTAGTGCAAGCCATCGCAATCATGAATAGAAACATCCAGTTACAAGCCCACAAAAGCAAAAACCCCAGCGCGAACGCTAGGGTTTCAAAATTCAGTGGTGGCCCGGGGCGGAATCGAACCACCGACACAAGGATTTTCAATCCTCTGCTCTACCGACTGAGCTACCAGGCCATAATGAGACGGTGATAATACACCAAATTTACCTAACCGTTTTCGACAGTGGTGTGGAAATTAAGCGTCATAACGTCGTTGCGGTCACATTATTACAAAGTTGTTATTAATGAAGTGCTGCTTTAATACAGACCTCAACAGACCTTGTCAGGTGGTGTTTGCGAAATGAGAGGGGAATTGATTGAAAGACTTTGATCAGAACAGAACAGGACCATTACATGATGTGCGTGTCATCGACATGTCGCGTTTGGTGGCAGGTAATATGCTTTCCGTTTACTTGGCAGACTTTGGCGCCGATGTGATCAAAGTCGAACGTCCGGGCGTTGGTGACGACCTGAGACACTGGCGCGAGCAAGGCCACGATATCTACTGGAAAGTCTACGGGCGTAATAAGCGCTCGATGGTGCTGGATTTAAAGAGCGAGGCAGGTCTTGACGATTTCAAAGCCCTAATTGCTACCGCTCAAGTGTTGATTGAAAACTTTGTACCGGGCGGCCTTGAAAAAATGGGTCTGTCTCCCGAGATCCTATTGGCGATTAATCCGGCTTTGCTCGTGGTGCGGGTCTCAGGTTGGGGGCAAACCGGCCCCTACCGGGATAAACCCGGCTTTGGCACATTGGTTGAAGCCATGTCTGGATTTGCCCATCTGAACGGATTTGCCGACAAGCCACCAGCCTTACCGCCACTGGCCTTGGCCGACATGATCGCTGGTATTTATGGGGCAGCTGGCGTATTGACCGCGTTACGCGTCGCCGAAAAAACGGGCCAAGGACAGGTCATCGACTTGTCACTGTTCGAGCCAATTTTTTCTGTCATCTCTTCTGAAGCCGCTAAATATCAAGCCACAGGTACCGTTAGCATGAGAGCGGGCAACCAATCTTCTCACACCGCCCCACGCAACCTCTATCGCTGCCAAGACGAGTTCTACATTTCAATGTCCGGCTCGATGCAGGCCATGGCCATGCAGATCTTAGAGGCAATTGGCCGCCCGGAACTCAAACAAGACCCGCGTTTCATCGACAACGATGCGCGGGTAAAGAATCGCACAGCACTCGACAAGATTATTGCTGAGTTTGTCGGCGCTCGCACGCAAGCAGAAAACCTCGCTATTTTTGAAAAAGCCGGCGTCACCGCTGGTCCAGTCTTCTCGGTGGCCGAGCTGATCGACCACCCCTATGTCTTGGGCCGCGAAGCGATTGTTAATCTACCAGACGAATCCCTAGGCCAAGTTCCCATGCACAACATCGTCCCGCGCCTGAGCCAGACGCCAGGTCAGTTCCGTCGCCCTGCACCCAAGCTAGGCGAACACACCATCGAAATTTTGAAAGAAATAGGCCGCAGCCCCACGACCATAGCTTGAGACGGCACAGTCGATTTTGACTGCTGGCGGCCCCTTCGGTTTGTTCGTTACCCTACCGACTAAGCGACCAGAGCACGGTAAGACAGAACGCAAACACCAACTTGGGATTGCAATTGGTGCGGCCATGAAGGGAATTGGGTGCGCGATTGCCGAGGGAGCCTTATAATGGTTTCATCTTCAATCAATGATGCGTCTTGTCTGCTAACGAGGCGCCTAAACCATGTCAGTCGGTGTTTACACACTCGGTTTAAATCATGTTTCGGCACCGGTATCGGTGCGCGAACAGATTTCCTTGTCTGAAGACCTGATCAAACCAGCGGTTCAGTCCCTGCGCTCGGCCTTTGGGGGAGCGGTTCACGAAGCCGCTGTGCTGTCGACCTGTAATCGGACAGAAATTTATTGTGCAGCCGATATTGAGGTGGTGAGCCAATTACCCAAGTGGTTGGCCGACTACAACCGTTTGGACCAAAACACGCTCCTGCCGCACATATACCTACACGACCAAGATCAAGCCGTGCGGCATGCCTTTCGGGTGGCGAGCGGCTTGGATTCAATGGTTTTGGGTGAGCCACAGATTTTGGGGCAGATGAAAGGCGCGGTTCGTGCAGCCGAAGAGGCCGGGTCGCTTGGGACGCTTTTACATCAGCTCTTTCAGCGCACGTTTTCTGTGGCCAAAGAGGTTCGAAGCACCACATCCATTGGTGAGCAGTCGGTTTCTTTGGCTGCCGCTGCTGTTCGATTATCTGAACGTGTGTTTGGTGACTTATCCCAAGCCCGAGTGTTGTTTATTGGCGCTGGTGAAATGATCGAGTTGTGTGCCACTCACTTTGCGGCTCGCCAGCCCAAGAAAATTGCTGTCGCCAATCGAACCATTGAGCGTGCTGATGTGTTGGCCAATCGATTCAATGCCAGCGCCATGCGATTGGCTGATCTTCCCGCGCAGCTTGCCTCTTTTGACATTATTGTTTCCTGTACGGCCAGTACCTTGCCCATACTGGGCTTAGGCATGGTTGAGCGTGCATCGCGCGAGCGTCGCCGTTTGCCAATGGTCATGGTGGATTTGGCCGTACCCCGTGATATTGAGCCTGAAGTGGGTCGCTTAGACGACGTTTACTTGTATTGCGTTGATGACCTCGGTGCGGTGGTTCAGTCGGGTGCACAAGCGCGTCAGTCAGCGGTTTTACAGGCTGAAGCGATCATTGACTCAAGGGTTCGGAGCTACATGCATTGGCTGCAATTGCGCTCAACCGTGCCAATCATTAAAGGTCTGCAGGAGGGTGCGCAAGAAATGCAGGGCCATGAGCTTGAGCGTGCCAAACGCGCCTTGGCCAAAGGCGAATCACCCGAAATGGTGATGGAACAACTCGCCCACGCCCTCACACAAAAATACCTGCACGGCACCTTGGCCGCTTTGCACCAAAGTGAGGAGGCTGAGCGTCAACAACTGCTGGGTTGGTTGCCGCGATTGTTTCCTTCACGCGACAGCCGTCGTTAGCGGCGCCAAGCCGGCCACTGGGCTAAGCGTCCTGCCTGACGACAGCCTCTTTTTTTCTCCTTCTCCCTTTTACAAACTGTCAGTGCCCAAACCCCATGAAATCTTCCATGCGTTCGCGTCTTGAGCAATTGCAACGGCGGCTTGAAGAGGTTGATGCCATTTTGTCGCAACCCGAAACCGCCAACGACATGAAGCAATTCCGGCAACTGTCGCGTGAGCGCTCAGAACTCGAGCCCGTGGTAACAGCATTTGCGAGCTACGTTCAAACGGAAACTGCCCTTAGTGAAGCCAAAGCGCTTGTCAGCGACCCTGACATGAAAGCCATGGCACTCGATGAAATTGACACCTGTCGCCGACAGATCGAAATCCTCGAAAGTGACCTGCAATTGCTGCTGTTGCCTAAGGATCCAGATGATTCACGCAGCGTTTTTCTTGAAATCAGAGCTGGCACTGGTGGCGATGAGAGTGCCCTTTTTAGTGGTGATCTTTTGCGCATGTACAGCCGCTTCGCCGAAAGACGGGGTTGGCGGGTTGAGCTGATGTCGGAAAATGAAGCAGAGGTTGGTGGCTACAAAGAAGTGATTGTGCGCATCGAAGGCGATGGCGTCTATGGTCGATTAAAGTTTGAATCGGGTGCGCATCGCGTGCAGCGTGTGCCAGAAACCGAGTCGCAAGGACGCATTCACACCTCCGCTTGCACCGTTGCCGTGATGCCAGAAGCTGACGAGCAGTCAGAAGTGAATATTCAGTCTTCAGACTTGCGCATCGACACCTACAGAGCCAGTGGTGCTGGTGGTCAGCACATCAACAAAACAGACTCAGCCGTACGGATCACGCACCTGCCCACAGGTATAGTGGTTGAGTGCCAAGATGATCGCTCGCAGCATCGCAACAGAGACAAAGCCATGCAAGTGCTCGCAGCACGCATCAAAGACGTACAGCTGCGTGAGCAACAAGACAAAGAGGCCGCGCAGCGTAAAAGCTTAGTGGGCTCTGGTGATCGTTCCGAGCGCATCCGCACCTACAACTTTCCGCAGGGACGTATCACCGATCATCGCATCAATCTCACTTTGTACAAGTTGCAAGCCATGATGGAAGGTGACCTTGACGAGCTCACGGGTACCCTGATTGCAGAGCACCAAGCCAATCAGCTTGCTGCCTTGGCTGATGTTGTCTGACCAGGCACTGACGGTCAAGGCATGTTGGGGGCGCAACGGTTTGTCGCGTCTTGAGTCTGGCCTGTTGCTGGCCCACGTGTTGGGAAAGCCGCGCGAATGGTTGTTGGCGCATGACGATCATGTGCTGTCCAGCGCAGAACTATCTGCGTTTCTCGCATTGGATAATCGCCGACGCCAAGGTGAACCCATGGCCTATCTTTTGGGCCAGCGCGAGTTTATGAGTCACTGCTTCACAGTAGGCCCAGACGTTTTGATTCCCAGGCCAGACACAGAATTATTGGTCGAAATGGCCTTGGTATCGATAGCGCACAAGGCGGCGCCCGCCGTGCTTGATTTAGGAACAGGCAGTGGCATTATTGCCATCAGCATTGCCAAGGCGCGACCCGACGCCCAAGTCACGGCGACTGATTGCAGTGCTCGGGCATTGGCGATCGCCCGAACCAATGCAAAGCGTCTGAACATCTCGGTCCAGATGTTGTTGGGGAAATGGTTTGATCCATTTCCAACCTCGCCCTTATTTGATTTGATTGTGTCTAATCCGCCATATATCCATCCCCAAGACCCTCACTTGGATCAAGGTGACTTGCGATTTGAGCCCCGAGTGGCGCTAACCGACGAGCAAGATGGCTTAAGCGCCTATCAAAGCATCATTTTTGAGGCGGCGAGCCGCCTCAAGCCTGGGGGTGAGATTTGGCTTGAGCACGGATTTGATCAAGCCCAAGCAGTCGTTCAATACCTGACGCAGGCTGGCTTTACGCAAATAAAAACCTCACAAGACCTAGCAGGCCATCCCAGAGTGTCAGGAGGTTCTTATAATAGTTGCAATTCCTAGTCGTTTTGTTGATTGTTCTGTTGATTGATTTTTTGAGGTAATTCACCATGTCAGATGTTCAGACGTTTATCAAAGACACCGTGTCAGACAACCCAGTCGTGTTGTTCATGAAGGGCACCGTGCAATTTCCGCAGTGCGGGTTTTCAGGCAGTGCCGTGCAGATCTTGCGCCAAAACGGAGTAACCAAGTTGGTTACCGTGAACGTGCTTGAAGATGACGAAGTGAGGCAAGGCATCAAGACTTATTCGCAATGGCCGACCATTCCCCAGCTTTATGTCAAAGGCGAATTCATCGGTGGCTCAGACATCATGAATGAAATGAACGCAAGCGGTGAGTTGAAAACATTGCTTGAGGAATCAGGCGCGACTTCGTGAGCTTGACGCGACGTTTGGTGATTGGGGTGACGGGTGCAACGGGCGCGGCCTACGCGGTCCGGTTGCTTGAACGCGCTCGCGCGCTGGCAGATGTTGAAATTCACTTGGTCATCTCCCCGGCGGGCGTACTCAACATCAAGCATGAGCTCGACCTCGATCGGGCGCAGGTGCACGCCCTGGCCCACCACGTCTACAACATTCGTGATGTCGGTGCGACGCTGGCCAGCGGTTCTTTTGCGACGGCCGGGATGATTGTGGTGCCTTGTTCGATGCGCACATTGGCGGCTGTGGCCCATGGGTTTTCTGATAACTTAATTACCCGAGCCGCCGATGTCACGCTCAAGGAACGTCGCCGCTTGGTGATGGCGGTGCGTGAGACGCCATTTAATTTGGCGCACCTCAAAAACATGACAGCAGTCACAGAAATGGGCGGCATTATTTTCCCGCCGCTACCCGCTTTCTACCATTTACCCAAAACCATTGATGAGGTTATCGACCATTCAGTGGTGCGAATGCTTGAACTGGTGGGTATTGATGTGTCTCGACCGAGCTGGCAGGGCTTGGGCATTCAGGCTGAAGCTTGAGTCCAACCCAAAACGGCTAAGCCGTGTGCGACAGACCGACTGTCATCCCACCGCATACGTATAGAATCTGACCCGTGATGAAGCCGGCCCGATCATCAATCAACGATGCCACGGCATGCGCAATGTCGTCAGGTGTTCCCATTCGTTTGACGGGAATCGTTTGAAGAATCTGCTTGGTTTTTGGGGAGTCTGGCGGATTGCCTGATAAAAACAAATCGGTTGCAATGGGACCTGGGCCAATGGCATTGACGGTCACGCCGTCGGCGGCCGCTTCCATCGCCCATGTTCTTGTCATGCCTAGCAATCCCGCTTTGGTTGCGCTGTAAGCGCTACGTAGTTCTTTGCCTATCGCCGCTCTACTCGCAATATTGATGATGCGTCCAAACTTGGCTTGGCGCATGCTCGGTAACAAAGACTGTGCCACCAAAATAGGTGCGCGCATGTTCAAGTTAATCACAGCTTGGAAATCTTCAAGTGTCGTGTCTTCAAGCGTGGCAGGGCGAATAAAGCCAGCGTTGTTGATAACCCTGAGCACATCACCTTGTTTGGCCAGCCGGTTAAGTACTGACTTGGCGTCATCGAGATCAAGCAAATCCACCGCGATGTGTTGTTCGCCTGTCATCAGCGTTTCGGGTTTGACGCGGTCAAGGTTAATCACCTGGTAGCCGTCTTCGGTGAGCCGTGCCGTGATTGCTCGACCAATTCCACCACTGCCACCGGTCACCAATACTTTTGCGTTTGCCATGGCTCTTAATTCCCCATTGTGCGTCAGTCTATCGTTGCGGTTGACGTTTTTCAGTTGTTATAAATCGTAGCGCAGAAGCGGGGTCAGCGTCGCGCCAAAGTGCTGCCATCGAAGTCAACGGCTGGCCTGGCGCTGTCGCAAAAAAGCAATCACAGACTGTGCGTCACCTTCGAAGTGGGGTTTGTTGACTTTCTGTTGTCGCTGATAAGCATACATAGGGTCGTAGTATTGCGTGAGCAGTGGTTCAACCCAGCGTCTATGCAAATCAAATCCGTCCCCACGCATTTGGGAATGCAAAGCATCATTTAAGTCACTGTTCAACGCATCGAATCGTGCCAAGCCAAGACGTTTGCGAAGGTTGTACAAACTTTTGGTGAGGTGAGCTTGATACTTAATACGCCCCTCATCTTGTCCGAAGGCTGCGACGTAGTCGTCGTGTAAGTCAATGATGTAGTCACGCAAGATACGCTCGACACGTTCTGCCAAGGGAGCGGTGACCCAGACCAAGGGACTGCTTTGGGTTTTGGTGCGCAAAACCAGCGGTATGGCACAACGCCCAACGAGGTTAGATTCATCTTCGATGGCCACATTTTGATAGCCTAAGTCGAGCAACTTGAGTAAATGTATCGAAAGTTGGTTTTCGAAATCAATCTGAGTCGGTTGTTGCTCAGCTCGCCCGCCAAAGCTTGAGCCTCGGTGCCGGGCCATGCCTTCTAGGTCTAGCTTGCCTTCAAGGGCGCGAATCACGTCGGTTTTGCCACAGCCAGTCAGTCCACCAACCACGGTGAAATCGGTTTGCGCCACATTGTTTTCGAAAGTGCTGATTAAGTATTGGCGCATGGCCTTGTAGCCGCCTAGTATCCGGGGGCAATTGATACCTGCCTCGGCGAGCCACTGTTGACTGATTTGTGAGCGCAGGCCGCCACGAAAGCAGTACAAGACACCATTAGGGTTAGCAGTGCTAAAGCGGAGCCATTGTTGCACTCTTAAGTCTTTGACTGCACCATTAACCAGTGAATGGCCCAAAGCAATCGCGGCGTTTTGACCTTTTTCTTTGTAAGCCAAACCAACCGCTTGCCGTTCATCATCATTCATTAAGGGTAAGTTGACGGCGTTTGGAAACGAACCTTGCGCAAACTCAATTGGCGCGCGAACGTCTAGCATTGGGGTGTCGGTGAGCAAGAGCGTTTTGTAGTCAGCGATCAGGTCGGAAGATTTCAAAGTTAGGTCACGCCAAAAAGAGCATCAACTGTGCATGGGTATTAGGTGGCAGGTGTTGTTTTTTGGGGGCGCCAACCGTAACCGGTAGACCTTTAAAAGGTCGCCCCTAAACACATGTAGATCAATCACTTGCTCAGCTTGGTAAGGCCTAAGGAGGGCACTGAGCGTGGCTTCACTGCCGCCGACTTTTAAGCCGTTGACCGCTACCAGTTGGTCGCCGGCCGATAAGCCTGCAATATGGCCTGGGCCATGTTCAAAGACTTGCCTGACCATCAAATCTGGACCGCTGGTTTTTGTGGTGAAGCCAAGGTCTGGTGTGTCGGTGTCAGATACCCATGACAATTCAACGCCTGAGCGTGCGAGTAGGTCAGCCAGCGGCACGTCGGCCACGCCTTGAACCCACTGCGTGAGTTCTAAGCTGACATCGACACCGGTGGCTTGCTTAACGAGAGCGGCAAGCTCGGTCTCACCAAGTCCCCGTGCTCGACCGCCATAAAAGCGCTTCCCAAAGCGTTGCCATAGTAATCGCATGACGTCATCGAGACTGCGGCGATTGACTGTTGCCAAGCGTATGATTAAGTCTAAGCCAAGCGCCACCAAGGCGCCTTTGGTGTAGTAACTGACAATAGCATTGGGTGCGTTTTCATCTTGCTTGTAGTATTTTGTCCAAGCATCGAAAGAGCTATGCGCAAGTGATTGTTTGTGTCGACCGCCACCGGCGTAAACAGACGCGATGGTTTTACCGAGTAGCTTCAAATACGCGGGCAGATCAATCACGCCGCTGCGCAACAGCATCAAATCATCGTAGTAAGAGGTGAAGCCCTCAAACACCCACAAAAGACGCGTGTGGTTTGGCACGAGCAAGTCGTAAGGTACAAAAGCCGCGGGTTTGATTCGTTTGACGTGCCAAGTGTGGAAATACTCGTGGCTGACCAAGCCCAGAAATTGGGTATAACCGGCTGGTGTTTCTTGATGCGCTTTGACGGGTAAGTCTTTGCGTGAGGTGACAAGTGCGGTTGAGGCCCGATGTTCTAGCCCACCGTAACCGTCTTTTGTAACTAATGTCATGAAAACATATTTTGAAGCACTGTCAACAAATGGTGCTTCTTTCTTGGCGGGCTCAAAAAGAGCCATTTGCGCTTCACAAATGCGTTTGGTGTCGCGAGCAATCCTTGCCAGATCAAGGCCAGGGGCGACACCCGTGAAAACCATTTCATGCAAAGCACCAAAAGCTTTGAATGTGATGACCGCTGGGGTGCCTAATTCAAAAGGGTGGTCGATAAGTGCGTCATAGTTGGGTGCGATATAGCTGCCAATGCTGTTCACAGTTCCCTTTGATCCCTGCTCTGGCGCCACAGGCATACTGGTGTAAGCCTTCCATTTGGTGGTGTGAGGAGGGGCTTGAATCTGTACTGTGCACGGCAAGTGCTGCAAACCCTCAGCCATTAAAAATACGCTTGTGCCATTAAAAAAAGCATGTGACTCGTCAACATGAGCCTCGCGCACGGACAAATCCCAAGCATAAATAACCATTTCGATGGTTAATGGACCGGTACACCCGTCAATGGCCCATTGATTGGTATTGATTTTTTGGGGCGTCATGACCGTTTTGCCGCACCAAGCCCGAATGGATTCGATGTGCCTAGAAAAGTCACGAATCAAGTAACTGCCGGGGATCCAAGCTGGTAGGCTGACAATTTGGCATCGGCGCGAAGGGCTCGGGATTTCCAGTTGAACTTTAAGGCGATGCCCGGCGGGATCAAACGGATAGACGCGGTAATGTAGAGTTTGTTTCATGATCCTGCTATCTTATGCGACAAACACGAGGAGAGACGAATGAGTGATGATTTGATTTTGCAACAGGTCCAGGGGCGTGTGGCCATTTTGACCTTGAACCGCCCCAAGGCACTGAATGCTTTAAATGATGCGCTGATGGACGAGCTTGGGCAAGCCTTGCTAAAGCTCGATGCTGATGATGACATCGGTGCAATCATTATCACGGGCAGTGAAAAAGCGTTTGCCGCTGGTGCTGACATTGCTGCGATGGCAAATTGGTCTCATATGGATGTGTTTAAGTCAGAGTACATCACACGCAACTGGGAAACGATGCTGCGGATTCGCAAGCCCATTATTGCCGCTGTTTCTGGGTATGCATTGGGTGGCGGTTGCGAGTTGGCGATGATGTGTGATTTTATTATTGCGTCTGACACGGCAAAGTTCGGTCAGCCGGAAATCAATTTGGGTATTGTGCCTGGTGCGGGGGGGACGCAGCGATTGCCTCGTGCGGTTGGCAAGTCCAAGGCAATGGATATGGTCCTAACGGGCAGGATGATGGACAGTGCAGAGGCTGAGCGCAGTGGCTTGGTATCACGTGTGGTGGCGGCCGATAAGCTGATGCAAGAAGCTATTGATGTGGCCACAGTGATAGCAAGCAGGTCTTTGCCTTCTGTCATGATGGCAAAAGAAGCGGTTAATCGCGCCTGGGATAGCCCACTGAGTGAAGGTTTACTGTTTGAAAGAAGAGCGTTTCATTCTCTTTTTGGTACCGATGATCAAAAAGAGGGCATGAAGGCCTTTTTAGAAAAGCGCCAGCCCGACTTCAAGCACCAATAGGAAGCAACGTTTTGCAACGCACTGAAAAAATGCGCTATAATTTCGTGGCTCTGCAATAAGTTACCGGTCAAATCATGGCCGGCCCAGACTCGTTTCGCCTTTTTATTGTTTTACTGGTTAGGTCATCACGCCGTCATCTTCGGTTGTTAAGGTTAATGTTGTGACTCAAACTTCAAAATTGTCAGAAAAACCAATTTTGTTGAGCGAGGATGACAAGAACAAACTGGCGATCAGGGGTCGGAAGGGTCTATTAATAATATTGTATTGGCAAGTGGTCTCAACCCTGACCGTTGCTTTATTTTTTTGGTTGTTTTCTGGTTTGGGGTCTGGATTAAGCGTTTTGGCAGGGGCAGGATGTTATTTGCTACCCAACTCGCTTCTCGTGGTCCGGTTGATTATTTTGACATACAGACCCCAAGGCGCGGGCGCGGGGTTTTTTCTTGTCGGTAACGGCATCAAGGTTTTGATCGCTGCTGGGCTGCTGTGGGTTTTGGCAGACGTAGGTGGTAGTCGTGTGGATTGGATCGCTGCATTATTTGGGCTGATCGCCGCACTCAAGGGATATTGGATAGGCTTGCTGCTGTCTGGCGGGCGACTTGGAAAAACGCTTTAGGGTCGGGATGCCTTTTAGGCGTCCCGTTTGTTTGATTGATTTGGTTGGCACTTTGTTCAGCTGAAATTTTTAAAGAAAGGATCTGCATGGCTGCCGCTGGTGACGTCTCCCCACAGTCGTACTACATCCAACACCATTTGGTGCATAACAATAACGTCGGCGGTAAACAATCGTTTATTGCCGACTTTAGTGTGATCAACTACGACTCGATGTTCTGGTCGTTGTTGATGGGGCTAATTGCTGTTTTTTTTATGTGGCGAGGCGCTCGGCACGCAACTGCCGGCGTGCCCGGCAAAATGCAGGCCGCAGTGGAGCTGTTAGTAGACTTGGTTGAGCAACAGGCGCGCAGCATTGTGCCAAATGAGGTGACTCGTCGGTTTGTGTCTCCCTTGGCGCTCACGGTTTTTCTTTGGATCGTGTTGATGAACGCGCTTGATTTGGTGCCTGTGGATTTGATGCCTTGGATCTGGAAAACATCAGGTCTCGGTGCTGAGCTCGGTGATCCACTGTATTATCACCGGATTTTACCGACAGCCGATCTGAACATTCCCATCGGGATGTCGATGGGTGTCTTGCTGTTAATGCTTTATTACGGCATAAAAATTAAGTCCCCTGGTGGTTTTGTTAAAGAGCTTTTTACGGCACCATTCCATGGGCATGGGGTAGTGGCAATCTTGCTGGCACCGGCCAACTTCTTTTTGAATTTGGTCGAGTATGCGGCGAAGTCGGTTTCCCTAGGTATGCGATTGTTTGGCAACATGTTTGCGGGTGAGTTGATATTCATGCTGGTGGCATTGTTGGGTGGCGCTTGGACGGGATTTAACGCGACCAGTTTGGCGCTCGGCTTTGGTCATATTCTGGCCGGTTCAGTATGGGCAATTTTTCATATCCTGATTGTTTTATTGCAGGGGTTTATCTTCATGATGTTGACGTTTGTTTATATCGGCCAGGCGCATGAAGGGCATTGATGAGCGGCCTGATCGTTGGGTTGTTTTAACAGCAGTTTTACCTTTTAACTTTTGTTTTTTAAGACACTAACCAAGGAGTTGTCATGACCAACGTCGCTTTCGTTGCTCTCGCTAGCGCTTTTATTATTGGTCTAGGTGCTTTAGGTGCTTGCATCGGTATTGGCATCATGGGTGGCAGGTATCTCGAGGCCGCGGCTCGTCAGCCTGAGTTGATGAACACACTTCAAACGAAGATGTTTTTGTTGGCCGGTTTGATTGATGCTGCGTTCCTGATCGGAGTCGGTATTGCGATGTTGTTCGCGTTTGCCAATCCTTTTGTTTAAAGCTTCACCATCGCACGTGGTGTTTACACCGCGTGCTTAATGCCTTGGTATTGGATTTTCCAAGGTTTTAGTCTTAAGACACGCGCTGCCAATAACGGCAGTTGCACAGGTGTAATAGGAAATCGACCGTGAATCTGAATGCGACACTGTTTTTTCAGATGATCGTTTTTTTTGTGTTGGGTTGGGTCACCATGAAGTATGTGTGGCCACCGCTCACTAAAGCGATCGAAGAGCGCCGGCAAAAAATTGCTGAGGGGCTTGCCGCTGCTGAAAAAAGCAAAACTGATCTTGCTCAAACTCAGGCCAAGGTTATTGCCATGCAGGAATCCGCCAAAGCTGAGCTTAATTTGCGCACGACTGAGGTTGAGAAGCAAGGTACGCTGATCATCGAACAAGCTCGTCAACAAGCCGAACTTGAGCGTACCCGCATTGTTGAGCAGGCCAAGCAAGAGGCTCTTCAAGAGGCGCAACGAATCCGAGACTCTTTGCGTAATGAAGTGGCTATCCTAGCCGTTCAGGGCGCCTCTCAGATTTTAAAGCGCGAAGTTGATGAGAAAGCGCATGCTGACTTGCTGCTGCAATTAAAAGCGCAACTGTGAAGGAATTAGGCTAATGGCTGAGAACTCCACCGTCGCGCGACCCTATGCTCAGGCCCTTTATTCGGCAGCTAAGGTTTCTTTGCCGGGTTTGCAAGTCACTGCTGACAACATCAAACTGTTGGCCGGTTTGCTTGAAATGCCCTATGCCCGTCAAGTGCTTGCGGATCCAAGATTGACGGATCAGCAACGATGTGATTTGGTAAAAGACGCGTTAAAAGGCGTGACTTTGGATGTGCATCTCACGAACCTAATCGCTTTACTGGTAGAAAACGATCGTTTGTTACTGATGCCCGAAATCGCCGAGCAATTTCAAACGCTCAAGGATCAAGGTGAGGGTGTTGCACAAGCAGAGATCGCCAGCGCATTCCCGTTATCCGATGAGCAGGTATCTGAATTAGTCAAGATGCTTGAATCCAAATTTAAATTAAAGCTCAAACCCCACGTGACCGTTAACCATTCCCTTATTGGGGGTGTGCGTGTTGTGGTTGGAGATTATGTACTTGATACGTCTGTGCAAGCGCAATTGAATCGCTTGCGTGATGCGCTAGTGGCATAAGGCCTACGAAAAGTTTTCAGGAGTCTGAACATGCAACTCAATCCGTCAGAGATTAGTGAACTATTAAAGAGTCGAATCGAAGGCCTAGGCACTTCTTCGGATGTCCGTACGCAAGGCACTGTGGTTTCCGTCACCGACGGTATTTGCCGTGTCCATGGTTTGTCCGATGTGATGCAAGGCGAAATGCTTGAGTTTCCCAACAGCGTTTTTGGCTTGGCTTTGAACCTTGAGCGTGACTCAGTCGGCGCTGTGATTTTGGGTGATTACACCCAAATTTCGGAAGGCGACACCGTCACGACGACAGGCCGTATTTTGGAAGTGCCTGTTGGCCCAGAAATGCTTGGCCGCGTGGTTAACGCCCTCGGCGTGCCAATTGATGGCCGTGGTCCAATTAACGCCAAAGAAACAGACATCATTGAGAAAGTCGCACCTGGCGTGATTGCTCGACAGTCGGTGTCACAACCATTACAAACGGGTTTAAAAGCCATTGACTCGATGGTGCCAATCGGTCGAGGGCAGCGTGAGCTGATCATTGGCGATCGCCAGACCGGTAAAACAGCCGTCGCGGTTGACGCCATCATCAATCAAAAGGGCAAAAACGTTAAGTGTGTTTATGTCGCCATTGGCCAAAAAGCATCGACCATCAATAACGTTGTTCGCAAGCTTGAAGAATTCGGTGCGCTTGAATACACCGTCGTTGTTGCTGCTGCGGCATCAGACAGTGCTGCCATGCAGTATTTGTCGGCTTACGCTGGCTGCACCATGGGGGAATACTTCCGCGACCGCGGTGAAGACGCCCTGATTGTTTATGATGACTTGACCAAGCAAGCCATTGCCTATCGTCAAGTGTCGTTGTTATTGCGTCGTCCGCCAGGTCGTGAAGCCTATCCTGGTGATGTGTTTTACCTGCACTCACGTTTGCTTGAGCGTGCTGCTCGCGTGAACACGGATTACGTGGAAAAGTTCACAAACGGCGCCGTGAAAGGCCAAACGGGTTCTTTAACGGCTTTGCCAATCATTGAGACACAAGCCGGTGACGTGTCTGCCTTTGTGCCAACCAACGTGATTTCAATCACAGACGGTCAGATCTTTTTGGAAACGGACCTCTTTAACGCGGGTGTTCGCCCTGCTATTAACGCGGGTATCTCAGTATCGCGAGTCGGTGGCGCCGCGCAAACAAAAATCATCAAAAAGCTCTCTGGTGGTATTCGTATCGACTTGGCGCAATACCGTGAACTGGCTGCTTTTGCGCAGTTCGCTTCGGATCTTGACGATGCGACGCGCCGTCAGCTCGAGCGCGGCAAGCGCGTGGTTGAGCTGCTCAAACAACCCCAGTACGCACCGTTGCAGGTATGGGAGCTGGGAGTGGTTCTTTTCACTGTGAACAATGGTTACCTCGACGATGTGCCCGTTGAGCAAGTGTTGCCTTTTGAAAAGCATCTCAAGGACTATCTGAAAAACAAACACGCCGGGTTCATTGAACGCGTAGAGACCAGCAAAGAGTTGTCTAAAGATGACGAAGCGGAGTTGGTTGTTGCATTACAAGCATTCAAGAAAAGCGGTACCTACTGAATATCCGGTTGATTTGAAATAACCGAACACCTGGGAACTGCAAATGGCAGGCATCAAGGAAATTCGAACCAAGATCAAGAGCGTGCAAAACACGCGCAAGATCACCAAAGCCATGGAAATGGTGGCGGCCTCAAAAATGCGTAAAGCGCAGGAGCGCATGCGCGCTGGTCGCCCGTATGCATTAAAAGTTAGGAACATTGCGGCACATTTGATGCAGGCTAACCCTGAATATAAACATCCTTATCTGTATGAGGCTGTTGAGCTAAAGTCAGCGGGCGTGGTTGTGGTGACAACCGACAAGGGGTTGTGTGGCGGTCTAAACACCAACATCATGCGCTTGGTTCTGAGTCATTTGACACAATTCAAAGCACAGGGCGTTGACGTGCAATTCACAGCCTTTGGTAACAAAGGTTTGGGCGTGCTTTCTCGCGTCGGCGCCAATGTGGTGACACAAGAAGTTGGTCTTGGCGATAAGCCTGAATTGGATCGGCTGATTGGTGCGATCAAGGTTCAATTGGATGATTTCGCGCAGGGCAAGATCAACGCTGTTTACCTGGCAACCACCCGGTTCGTGAACACCATGCGTCAAGAACCGGTCTTTTTCCGGTTGTTGCCTTTGCCCAGCAAGCTTAATGATCCCAACGCTGCTTTTGATCAGTCAGGCGACGATGAGCTCAGCCAAAGCCAATCTCAAAATGGTTGGGACTATATCTACGAACCGGATGCAAAAACGGTCATTGATGAACTTTTGCAACGCTATGTTGAAGGTGTGGTCTTCCAGGCTGTTGCCGAAAGTATGGCCTCTGAGCAATCTGCGCGGATGGTGGCCATGAAAGCCGCCTCTGATAATGCGAAAAAAGTCATTGGCGACCTCCAGCTTGTTTATAACAAGACTCGCCAGGCAGCTATTACGAAAGAAATCTCTGAAATCGTGGGGGGCGCAGCTGCGGTGTAAAAACCACGAGGCAGTTGACCTATCCGAACAACGCTATAAGTGACCGAGTAAGGAAATCAAATGAGCAACGGTACCATCGTTCAATGTATTGGCGCAGTAGTGGACATACAGTTTTCTAGAGACAGCATGCCGCACATTTACGAGGCGCTGACCTTGGCTGACGACAGCAGTCCTTTTGCAGAAAAAGGCTTGACGTTTGAAGTACAGCAGCAGCTTGGCGACGGCGTCGTGCGAACCATTGCGATGGGTTCGAGCGACGGGCTACGTCGTGGCATGGCCGTTGCAAAAACAGGTGCGCCGATCTCGGTGCCCGTTGGTGAAGCCACATTGGGTCGGATCATGGACGTTTTGGGTCGTCCGATTGATGATGCTGGTGAAATCCAGACATCAGAGCGTCGTGCGATCCACCAAGCAGCGCCCCGTTTTGACGAGTTGTCACCGTCGGTTGAGTTGCTTGAGACAGGCATCAAGGTGATTGACTTGGTTTGCCCATTTGCAAAAGGCGGTAAAGTCGGTTTGTTCGGTGGTGCTGGTGTTGGCAAAACCGTGAACATGATGGAATTGATCAACAACATTGCTAAGCAGCACAGTGGCTTGTCAGTGTTTGCAGGTGTTGGCGAGCGTACCCGCGAAGGTAACGATTTCTATCACGAGATGGACGAATCGAAAGTGCTCGACAAAGTCGCGATGGTGTTCGGTCAGATGAATGAACCACCTGGCAACCGCTTGCGCGTTGCCCTGACTGGCTTGACCATGGCAGAAAAATTCCGTGACGAAGGCCGTGATATTTTGTTCTTCGTTGACAACATCTATCGCTATACCTTGGCTGGTACAGAAGTTTCCGCTCTCTTGGGTCGTATGCCATCAGCTGTGGGTTACCAGCCAACATTGGCCGAAGAGATGGGTGTGCTGCAAGAGCGTATTACCTCAACCAAAACAGGCTCGATCACATCGATTCAGGCCGTTTACGTGCCTGCCGATGACTTGACCGACCCATCACCTGCCACAACCTTCCAGCATTTGGATTCAACGGTTGTGTTGTCGCGAGATATTGCTGCTCTCGGTATCTATCCTGCGGTTGATCCACTGGATTCAACCAGCCGGCAGCTCGATCGCAATGTGGTCGGTGATGACCATTACAACGTGGCCCGTGGCGTTCAGCAAACATTGCAGCGTTACAAAGAATTGCGCGACATCATCGCTATTCTTGGCATGGATGAACTGTCGCCTGAAGATAAGCAAGCCGTGGCCCGTGCGCGTAAGATCCAACGATTCTTGTCACAGCCTTTCCACGTGGCTGAGGTCTTTACCGGTTCGCCAGGTAAGTATGTCACGCTTGCTGAGACTATCCGTGGCTTTAAGATGATTGTTGATGGTGAGTGTGATGCACTGCCAGAGCAGGCGTTTTATATGGTCGGCACGATCGACGAGGCGTTTGAGAAAGCCAAGACGATCCAATAAGGAAACGACATGAGCACGATCAAAGTTGATGTGGTTAGTGCCGAGCAGTCACTCTTTTCTGGTGAGGCAAAGTTCGTTGCCCTGCCTGGTGAGTCAGGTGAGCTGGGTGTGCTTCCCGGTCACACGCCGCTCATCACACGTGTGCGTCCAGGTACGGTAAAGATCGTTATGGCTGATGATTCGGAAGAGACAATCTTTGTGGCTGGTGGGTTGCTTGAGATTCAACCAAACCATGTGACTGTCCTTTCTGACACAGCTATTCGTGCCGCGGACCTCGATGAAGCCAAGGCCGAGCAAGCCCGTCGTCAAGCTGAAGAGACGCTACGCAATGCCAAGGATAGTGTGGATATCGCTGTTGTTCAGGCTGAACTCGAAATGTTGGCTGCTCAAGTGCAAGCAGCTCGTCGCTTACGCACGGTTGGTGGCGCGCACTAAGATTTATTGCCGCGGTTTACACGTTCACGGTTGCGTAAACTCCGAATGGTGTGAAAGCCCTCTGGCCTGTAGGCTTGAGGGCTTTTCATTTGGAGAATAGACATGCGACAGCATATTGATTTGGCCGTGTTAGAACTCGATGCCCACAAATCCTGGCTCGATGATTTTTTTGAAAGGGTGGCACCTAGCCTAGACAAAATGAAGTTGCATCGGTTGGCGTGGGAACGGTCAGGTGATCTGGCCATCGAACAGCCAAAAGCGCAGGCACAACCAGCCGTGCGCACAGATATTTTCTTGCGAACCCAAGTGCAATTGCGCCGTTATGATGCCTTGCTGTTGCCTGTTTCATTGGAAACACTGGGCTGGACGCGGCAAGCGCTAGCAGGCGTGCCACGCGGTCCCTCGGTGCCAATGCTGGGCATTGTGCACGAGCTTCGCTCTGCAGCGATCTTAGATTTGCTCGCCCTTGGTCTGTTTGATTTTGTGACAACCGTACCTTGCCCCCAAGCTTTTCGAGCAAGGGTGATCAACGCCGTTTCGAAAACGCCAAGACACTTGTCTTTGCGTGAAGCCGAGCAACAGGGCGGTCGTCCACGCCCGCTAGCGTCACCAACGTTGCGTCTGCTGATGCAGCAATCGAGTCAATCCCAGTTCACGAATTCTCTTGCCAATGACTCAAGATCAAAGGACCAAGATGCAATGATGCAAATGCGCTTGGCGCCATTATCGGTTCAACCGAAAGCCTCAATCCCAGGATTGGCTCAAGGCCTCAACACCAAAAAAACAAGCTGCGCTGGTTGTGCGGTACAAGTATCGGCTTTTGGTTGGCCAGATCAAGGGTTTGGTCCCACAAAGCAACGAATGGTTACGTTGTTTGAGCGACAGTATTTGAAAGCAGCGATGTTGCGGGCCAATGGCAATATCACCCTAGCGGCAAGCAAGTCACGCAAGAATCGGCGTGCATTTTGGGAGCTGTTACGTAAGCACGGCATGGCAACAGGATTCGCAATGAATGGCCAAGTGCCACTCGATAAATTGAGTCTTGACCCCACAGAGGTAAAATCATGGCTTGATGCAGAAAATCGGACCGATTCGTGAGCGCTGAACCTTTAAAAAACGATTTCTTCTTGCGCGCCCTTAAGCGTGAGCAGGTGCCTTACACCCCCCTTTGGCTGATGCGACAAGCGGGCCGTTACTTGCCTGAATATCAATCCACACGTGCGCGTGCGGGTTCATTCATGGGTTTGGCAACCGTGCCAGAAATGGCAACCGAAGTCACCTTGCAACCACTCGAGCGATTTGCGTTGGATGCGGCGATCTTGTTTTCTGACATTTTGACGGTGCCAGATGCCATGGGGCTTGGGCTCACGTTTGTGGCTGGTGAGGGCCCGAAATTTGCGCGTCCCTTGCAAGATGAAGCGGCAGTCAACGCACTAGAAGTGCCCGACATGCACAAGCTGCAATACGTTTTCGATGCGGTTCGGATGATTCGCCAAGCGCTGGGCGGTAAAGTACCTTTGATCGGGTTTGCGGGTAGCCCTTTTACCATTGGTTGCTATATGGTCGAGGGTCAGGGCAGTCGAGAGTACCGCTTGATTAAGACCATGATGTACGCGCGACCTGATTTGTTACACCGAATCTTAAGCATCAACGCGCAAGCCACAACGCAGTACTTGAATGCTCAGATCGATGCTGGCGCCCAAGCGGTTATGTTGTTCGACAGTTGGGGTGGGGTGCTACCCGATGGCAAGTTTCAAGCGTTTTCACTGGCCTACACCAAGCAAGTGGTGCAAGGTTTGAATCGCCAGGTTAACGGTGAAAAGATCCCAGTGATTACGTTTACCAAAGGCGGTGGCCATTGGTTAGAGCAAATTGCCAGTTGTGGGGCAGATGCGGTTGGGCTGGACTGGACGGTCGACCTCGCTGCTGCGCGTCGACGGGTGAATGATCAAGTGGCCTTCCAAGGCAACATGGATCCCATGGCACTTTTTGCAGGTGAGGCGGCCATTCGCGCTGAAGCCAGACGCTTATTAGATGCCTTCGGACCGGTTGGCCGCGGTGGCCATGTCTTTAACTTGGGTCATGGGATTTCCCAGTTCACGCCACCCGAAGCGGTCTCTGCCTTAGTTGATGAAGTTCGCACCTATAGCACACGGTTTCATGTCACATAGGGGACATATTGGTGCATGCAGCGTCATTTTCAGGAAAGGTTATGCACAAATACAGTGTACATCAGTACTTACCCTCGGTTAGTTGCTTTTGGATCTAAAAAAAAATACAAGCCAATGATTTATAAAGACTTATGTTAAAAATTGGTTGGTCATGCTATGGATTGATTTTGCTTGACACTCATCTTTTAATGCAAAACAGCTGGGTTTTCCCCAAAGTTATCCACAGACACAAATGTGCATCAGCAATAGTTCCCCACCATCAGTGTTTTAGGGCTTTCATCGAGAATCTACATTAACTTATGGCCAACGATGTGATGCCTGCGCTTACCGATTCCGCCCCACAAATCATGTATGTGCAAGTGGCGCTCGATGTGCCTTTAGAGGGGCCATTTGATTACGCTTGTGAGGCGCCAATCGCCATTGGAGCGCGAGTCATTGTGACCTTTGGTCGGCGGCGAATGGTTGGCGTGGTCGTCAGTAGCGATGCCAAGCCATCCGTTAGCCTCGATACCATTCGGTCTATTGAACGGGTACTCAGTGATTTGCTCCCGTTGCCTCAGAGCTGGGTGTCCCTCAGTCGATTCGCCGCTCATTATTATCAGAGACCACTCGGTGAAGTCATGTTGCCAGCCTTACCCGTGGCTTTGCGACGCCTGAGCCATTACGAGGGCAAACGATCGGGCGATGGGCCAGTCGCCAAGTGGCGAGCTCGCAGACAAAAACCGCAAAAGCCTATGACAGGCGAAGAGACGCTGCCTGAGCTCAACCGTGCCCAACTTGAGGCGGTCCAAGCGGTGGTCAACCAAAAGGGGTTTGGGGCGTTTTTGTTGCATGGCATCACGGGCAGTGGAAAAACCCAAGTCTATCTGTCAGCGGCGTCTGCTATTTTGGAGAGGGGTGGACGGGTTTTGTTTCTGGTGCCTGAGATCAATCTCACGCCTCAGTTTGCTGGTGCCTTGCAACGACGCTTGGGTCACGTGGTGCCGCCTCAAGGCGTGGCGATTATGCACAGCGGTTTGTCTGATAGTGAGCGACTAGATGCTTGGCTTAGAACGGTTGAAGGTGGTGTACAGATTGTTTTGGGAACGCGTCTGGCTGTGTTTGCGCCAATGCCCCGAATTGATTTGATTGTGGTTGACGAAGAGCATGACCCGTCCTACAAGCAACAAGAGGGATTGCGCTACTCAGCGCGAGACTTGGCCATTTGGCGGGCGCAACAGTCTGAGGCAACGATTGTTTTGGGCTCGGCCACACCAAGCCTTGAGTCTTGGCACAAAGCCAAACAAGGCCATTATCAGTTTTTGTCGTTGCCAGAGCGTGCAACCCAGGCGGCACTGCCAGAGGTACGTTTGATCGATACGCGTCGCTTGGTGCTTATAAATGGGTTGGCACCAGTTTTAATTCAAGCCATTGAGCAGACCTTGTCTAAGGGCCAGCAGGTTTTGATTTATTTGAATCGTCGCGGCTATGCCCCAGTGATGCATTGCACAAGCTGTGGTTGGGTTAGCTCATGTGAGCATTGCAGTGCTTTTTCTGTGCTGCACCGAAGTGGTGCTAATCGCCTTCGTTTGCATTGCCACCACTGTGGCTCACAGCGGCCAGCCCCTGCGGCTTGCCCATCTTGCGGTGATCAAGATTTGCAGCCCATGGGGCGTGGCACGCAACGCCTAGAGGAACATTTGGGTGAGCTCTTCCCTGCAGCGCGTTTGGCCCGAATCGATGCGGATAGCACGCGCCGTAAGGGCAGTGCACAAACTTTATTCGATAAGGTGCATGCTGGTGAAGTGGATATCCTGATTGGCACGCAGATGGTCTCAAAAGGTCACGACTTTGAAAATCTCGGACTTGTGGGGGTTTTGAATGCAGACGCCATGCTTTTTTCACAAGACTTTCGAGCGCCCGAGCGCCTGTTTGCACAACTGATGCAAGTTACCGGGCGCGCAGGCCGCCATGAGCAAGCCAACGCGACCGATGAGTCAGGTGCCCGAGCACTGGTATTGATACAAACAGGGTACCCTGAGCAGCCGGTGTACCAAGCGTTGCGTGCGCATAACTTTTCGGGTTTCGCGACGTCATTGTTAAAGGATCGTGAGGACACAGGCTTACCGCCTTTTGCTTTTCAGGCACTGTTGACTGCTGAAGCCAGTGAATTGCCGCAGGCTGTGGATTTTTTACAGTCAGCCAGAAACGAGGCGAATTCGTGGCTTGCGGCAAACGATTTGTCGCAGCAGGTCACACTCTATGATGCCGTTCCTTTGAGGGTGGTACGTGTGGCTAGTGTTTGTCGTGCACAGCTTTTGATTGAATCCGCCACGCGTGGCGATTTACACAAACTGTTGCGTGCATGGTTACCACGCTTGGGCACGCGACACGGTGCTGGGCGATTACGGTGGCAGATTGAAGTGGATCCTCTGGAGATATAGCCGCTGTGACAAAGAGCAAAAGCGCTGGGGCAACGGTTTGATAGAAGATGTCGCCATGGTGAACATGAACAATGCACAGCGTGAGGCTGTGCATTATCTTGACGGACCTAGCCTGGTGTTGGCGGGCGCAGGCTCGGGTAAAACGCGGGTTATCACCGGCAAAATCGCCTATCTCATTAAAACCTGTGGTTACTCAGCGCGCCAGATCGTGGCGGTTACTTTTACCAATAAGGCTGCTCTTGAAATGCAGTCGCGCCTGAGCCTGTTGCTAGACAAGCCACAAACGCGAGGATTGACGGTTTCAACCTTTCATTCGCTGGGCGTGCGGTTTTTGCGCGAAGAATTTGCGGCAGCCGGACTAAAACAGGGATTCTCAGTATTGGATTCGCAAGATTGCTTGGGGCTGATCCAATCGTTGATTGCCACCACCGATCGGGCGCGGTTGAAAGCCGTTCAGCAACGTATTTCACTTTGGAAAAATGCGCTTGTGATGCCTGATCAGGCGGCACACCTGGCTGAATCGGCTCAAGCCCTTGAGGCTGTTCACACATATCACAGCTATCAAGCGACGTTACGCGCTTATCAGTCGGTTGATTTTGATGATTTGATCTTGTTGCCTTGCCAAGTGCTGGCTGCCTGCGAGACGGTTCGACAGAAGTGGCAGCACCGTATCGGCTATCTGCTGGTTGATGAGTACCAAGACACCAATCAGTGTCAGTATCAGTTCTTGAAGTACCTTACTGGATCACGGGCGATGTTTACCGCTGTGGGTGATGATGACCAAGCCATTTACGGTTGGCGTGGCGCCACCGTTGAAAACCTAGCGCGGCTGCAACAGGACTTTCCTGATCTGCGTCTGATCAAGCTGGAACAAAATTATCGTTCGACCCAGCGAATTTTGGCGGCAGCCAATCAAGTGATTTCGTGTAACCCAAAACTGTTCGACAAGACCTTGTGGTCTGAACACGGCACAGGCGAGACCATTACGGTGACCCGCATGGATGGTGAACTGGCTGAGGCCCAGTCGGTTGCCATGCGTTTGTCGGCGGCCCGAGTAGAAAAGCAAGCCCAGTGGCGTGACTTTGCGGTGCTATATCGCAGCAATCAACAAGCGCGGGTTATGGAGCAAGCTTTGCGCGATTTGCGCATCCCTTACACCGTGTCGGGTGGACAAAGTTTTTTTGATAAATCAGAGGTCCGGGATGTGCTGGCCTATTTGCGACTCTTGTCTAATGATGCCGATGATCCAGCCTTCATCCGCGCCGCTACCACTCCGCGCCGTGGCATTGGCCAAGCCACCTTGCAGGCGATTGGTCAATACGCCTCGCAACGCCAGTTGAGTATGCGCCAAGCGGCCAGTGAACAGGGCATGGTGTCGGTTTTACCCGCACGCCAATTTGAGGCGCTTTCGGGGTTCATGACCTTCGTATCCCGTTTTGAAGCGAGGTCTGTTAAGCCGCCACATCAACAGCCGGTGGACCAACTGCTCGATGAGCTGATACAAGCCATCGGTTATGAAAACCACCTCTATGATGTCTCGAGCGATGATCGTGCGGCCCAATCTAAATGGCAAAACGTACTTGATTTACTGGAGTGGTTAAATGGGCGTGCCAAGGAATCCGACTGGAACTTAGAAACGTTGGTGCAGCACGTGTCCCTTGTGACCATGTTAGATCGCCAGACTGACGAGTCGCCAGACACGGTAACGCTGTCGACGTTGCACGCGGCAAAAGGGTTGGAATTTCCACATGTGTTTCTCATTGGTGTTGAAGAAGGCTTGCTGCCTCACCTGGGTCGCAACTCGGGCGAGGACGAGCCAAACGATGCGGCCATTGACGCGGCCCGAATCGAAGAAGAGCGTCGCTTGATGTATGTCGGTATTACACGTGCCCAACGCAGCTTGCACCTGACTTGGTGCGCGCGCCGACGACGTCAGCGCGAAGAGCGCGTTTGCGAGGTGTCTCGATTCGTGGCTGAAATGGGTTTAGAGCAAATCAAGCCTTCACACGATCCTGGAGAAAACATGACACCCAAAGCGCGTATCGACATGCTTAAAAGTATGTTGTCCAAAGGTTCACGGGCACGCTAAGTGCAGTAAAAAAATGGTGCTTGCAATCACAACACCCAATAAAAACTAAGCGTTGGTTTGATTGCGTAGCAAACGGATGGTATCGATTAACTCTGATGCGGTCAGGCCAATGGGACCGCCAAGCTGTTGCGTCAATGTTTGGGCAGCAGTGCCGTGCAACCAGACAGCGGCGGGTACCGCGATTGAAGCCTCAAATCCTTGGGCCAGTAGGCTACTGATCAGGCCCGTCAACACATCACCAGTCCCCCCTGTGGCCAACCCAACATTACCGCTAGGGTTGATCTGGCAACACCCTTCGGGATCGGACACCACGGTGCGATGACCTTTAAGAACCACCCACGCCTTAAAGCGTTCGGCCAATGTGCGAGCAGCCAACAGTCGGTCGTGTTGGATCACGTTGGTGGTGGTGTCTAAAAGGCGTGCGGCCTCGGCTGGGTGAGGGGTGAGCACAACGGTGCCAGAGCCCCAAATGGGTGACACTTCGCCGTAGGCCAAGGCATTGAGGGCATCAGCATCAACCACCATAGGGGCCTGGCCTCGAACCCTGAAGACCGTCTTTAACCACTGCGCAGCATCGCGGCCCAAGCCGCAACCCACGCCCCAAGCCTGAATATCGCCGGCCATGGCTAAAAGGCTATCGGCTTGACGCCACATCACTTCAGGCTGGATTGGGTCTAAGCCAAAATCCGGTGTTGACTGCGTAACACCCACGTAAACTTTGCCTGCGCCGGCCTTCAATGCGCTGCGAGCGGCAAGCATCACCGCACCAGTCATGCCTGTGGCGCCACCCAATAGTCCAACGCTACCAAAGGTTCCTTTATGGCCGGTCTCTGATCTTGGCTCAAACAATGCTTTGAATTGTGCTCGGCTGATGCGTTCTTGTGGAAGTGAGGACATGTTTGTCAGGCAGAATAGAATAAGTGATTGAGGAAAAAGGAAAGACAATGCATTCATTTAAAACAATCGGGGTTGTGGGCGTTGGTGCCATGGGTAAAGGCATTGTACAGATCGCTGCTCAGGCAGGCCTTACCGTTTTGATTCACGACCAGCAGCTATCAGCTCTGCATGCGGCCCGTGAGGCCTTAGAAAAAACATGGCAAGTCTTGGTCGCCAAGGGCAAGCTTACCGAGCTGGCGGCAGCGGGTGCACTCGGTCGCGTGCACATTGCCCAAACCCTCAGTGAATTAGCTGATTGCGACCTGGTGATTGAGGCCATTATTGAGCGACTTGATGCCAAACAGGCTTTGTTCCAAGCGCTTGAAGCCGTGGTGAGCCCCCAATGTGTTTTGGTTTCTAATACGTCATCGTTATCGATCACAGCCATCGCGTCAGCGTGTGCCACGCCAGAGCGTGTGGCGGGTTATCACTTTTTTAATCCCGTTCCTTTGATGAAGGTGGTGGAAGTGATTGACGGGCTTCGCAGCGATCCTGCTGTGGGTGATGCGTTGATGAGTTTGACGCAAACCCTAGGACACACTGCCGTGCGGGCCAAAGACATGCCTGGGTTTATCGTCAATCATGCGGGCCGCGGTTTGGGTACTGAGGGCTTGCGTACCGTGCAAGAGGGTGTGACCTGTTTTGAGGGGGTTGATGCCATCATGCGAGAGCAGTGTGGCTTTCGCATGGGGCCTTTTGAGCTGATGGATTTAACCGGGGTTGATGTGTCTCACCCAGTGATGGAATCGATCTATCACCAGTTCTATGAAGAGCCTCGTTTCCGTCCTTCGCCAATCACCGCACAAAGGGTAGCGGGTGGCTTGTTTGGCCGAAAAGTGGGCGTGGGTTTTTATGAATACCCTGATGGCAAAAAACGTGAGTCCCCCTTGACGGAGATTCCGACCCCAGACCATTTGCCGCCCGTGTGGGTGAGCCCAACCCACGCGCAAGGCCATGCGATGGCCGTGCAGTTGTTCAAAGCGCTTGGCGTAACGATTCAAACCGGCAGTCATCCTGACGCCGAGAGTCTGATTGTGGTGACGCCTTATGGGCAAGACATATCCACGGCAGTATCGCAACAAGGCTTAGACGCGGCACGCACTGTCGGGGTTGATACATTTGGGACGATCTTGCCAGCCAAGCGCCGAACCTTGATGGTCAGCCCAGCCACAACGCCGAAGTGGCGCGATGCGGCACACGCCTTGTTGGCTCGAGATCAAGTCGGTGTGACTGTGATTCAGGACTCACCAGGGTTTGTGGCGCAGCGTGTCTTGGCAACGATTGTGAATGTCGCCTGTGAGATTGCCCAACAACAAATTGCATCGCCTGCTGATATTGATCGCGCCGTGAGCCTTGGGTTGAACTACCCCGCGGGTCCCTTGGCTTTGGGTGACACCTTGGGTGCCAAGCAAATATTAGAGATTCTAACGAATATGCAGGCTGTTACGGGGGACCCTCGTTACCGTCCCAGCTTGTGGTTGCAGCGTCGGGTGCAACTCGGGCTGTCATTGCTACAGCCAGCAGCAACCGCCTAAAAAAAGGCCCCTCACGCGCGAGGGGCCTTTTTCAATCAATCCATCCAATAAATCAATCCCATCACTTCAACTGTCCTACCATGTAGTGAACAGCATCGCTGATGTCTTTATCACTCGCTGCAGCTAGACCACCACGTGCCGGCATGACGCCTTTGCCTTTGATGGCGTTGGCAACCATGCTGTCCATGCCCCTGGACATAGCGGGACCCCAAGCGGTTTTGTCGCCAAATTTGGGAGCACCAGCAACGCCCACGGCGTGACAGGCCATGCAGGCTTGCTTGTAAATTTGCTCGCCCTTGACCATGTCAGCGGGGCCGTCGGAGACGGGCTCGCTTTGGACTGCTGCGACAGCGACAACAACGGGTGTCGCAGCAACGACCATTGGGGCAACTGGGGCACCACCTTCAGTAATCTCGATTTTGGCCACGGGTGCGATGCGAAGCGCTGTTGCTTCAGCGCCCAAGGTGTCAGAGCCAGCAGACGTCTTGGTACCAGAAGTCACCCAGCTAACCAATAAAATGATGACCACAACTGGAATGATGAATGACAGCACTATCGTCACGATCAATTGCTTGGGGGTTTTGATCAAGGTGCCATGCGCCTCGACGTTCCCTTCAGTATGATCTCCATGGTGTGATTCGCTTGAATTGCTCATAACGTAACCCTATGTTGCAGTAACCAAAAAAGTGATCGAATTATAGCGGCAATGTGAAAGATGGGGCCATGCAACCAAGACGCTGATGGGGGTGTAGAGGTATACTGCGGTGCTTGGCGCCCGTAGTTCAATGGATAGAATAAGAGTTTCCGAAGCTCTCGATACAGGTTCGATTCCTGTCGGGCGCGCCAAGTTGTTGCTACAGCGCTGGCATATTCACCAAAAATTTCTCAAATGGTCTATTTCGGTGCTTTCAATGCCTCGTTAAAGCGCGTGACGTACTCTTCAAACGATACGCCAGTTTCTGACTCTAGCGCCTTTTGGGCTGCCAGTGAATCATCCCTGAGTTTGGTGCCCGTGGCTCGTTCAGCGGCTGTCAATCCGGCCTCGGACAAGCGGCGCGTGTGTTGCAAGGACAGATTTAGGCCAAATTCGTGAAAGCTCGAATACTGGCTTTTGAGAGCATCCAACACGCGTGCCGATGGCGTGGTTTCAGGGTCAATAATTTTGACGTGTTGGGCTTGGACGGCGGTGACGTAACCATCATCGCCGGTTTGCTTGGCCAAGAGTCCTGCACAAGCTTGTACTTGATCCAACACCTGTGTGGCCCATTGTGCCAATGGCACGGGAACACCAGACTGTCCGAGCAGTAGGCCAGGCTTACGGCCCTGGCGGACAGCGGTTTGAAAATTGTTGGCACTTTCTAGGCAAAACCCGTCTTCGCCAAAGGTGGGACTGTTTTCAAGGGCGCAAAACAATAAAAAAGCATCCATGAAACGAGCGGTTTCGGCGCTGATTCCGCAGGGTTCGAAGGGATCAATATCCAAGCACCGGACCTCAACGTATTGAATTCCTCGCTCGGCCAGTGCGGTAATGGGTCGTTCGCCTCGAGCGGTGGTGTGCTTGGGTCGTATGGTTGAGTAATATTCGTTTTCAATTTGCAGCAGGTTGCAATTCAACTGCGTCCATTGCCCGTCCTTATGCGTCCCGATGGCCTCATAGGCGGGCCATGGCGTGGTTACAGCGTCGTAGAGGCGCGATAAAAAAGTGGTTAGGTCGTTGTAACAAGGCTTTAAGGTCGACTGTGCTTTGTTTTGATAACCAAAGTCACTCATTCGTAGGCTGGTGGCCCATGGTAAAAATAGGGTTTGATCATCAAGTACTTGCAAGTCATGCTCACGATCGCCAATAAAGTCGCGAGACACCGCTGGCGAGGCGCCAAATAGGTACATCAGCAACCAGCTGTGCCTTACAAAGTTGCGAATCAGGCTGACATAGCCCGCGGACTGCCGCGTTTGTGGCGTGTCTCCGGGCAGGTCAAGCTTTTCCCAAAAATCAGCAGCAAAAGAGAAGTTGTAATGCAGCCCAGCGATACATTGCATGGCTTTGCCATAGCGTGCAGCCAGCCCGCGTCGATAAACATGCTTGAGCATGCCACTGTTTGACGTTCCGTACCAAGCGATTGGAATATCTGCCTCGGGTGGCAGGGTGGCGGGCATGGAATGATTCCAAATAGCCTCTTGACTGAGACTATCAACGGCCAAGCGATGCACCCAGTCTAGGGCCTGTATCAGGGAGTCCACATCGCGATGGGTATCGGTAATGAGTTCGAGTAGCCCCTCCGAGTAATCGGTCGTGATGTGGGGGTGGGTGAGTGCCGAGCCCAAAGCGATGGGGTGAGGCGTCATTGACAGGCGCCCATGGCGGTCCACGCGTAAGCCCTCTTTCTCAATGCCGCGCAGAGATTGGGTCAACAAGTTGGGATATTGTTGTAGAAGCGTTAATCGCTTTTGTAGCAAGGTGGTCAACCGAACGTCCTGAGTTGTCATTAAAATGATTATTAGTGCGCCCGATTGTACGTGAATGGTTCGCTTGTTAGCGCAAGAATCATTTCCAGGTTTTTGAAAAAGGAAACCCGCTTGTTATCGAATTTACGGCACCAACGACGTCTTTTAGGTGGTCTTATTCTTTTGTTTTTGGTTGGCGTTTTGTCGGCGTGTTACCCCAAATACAATTGGCGCGAATTGCCAGTGGTCGATGGACTCGCCGTGGCTGCGTTTCCGGCACGGGTCGACACCGCGCAGCGCGAGATCATGCTTAATGACATGAAACTCACCTTTGAGCTGACAAGCGCGACAATCGACAAAACAGTCTTTTCAGTCGGCTACAGCCAGTTGCCCACAGAAAGTACGCCCTCGCAACGCCAAGAGGCCCAGCGTGCAATGATCACATCGTTAGCCAGTGCCATGGGCCAACCTGTGCCTGTCGAGGCTTTTGCCGGAGAGGCATTCGTTTTGGCGTCGCCCAACGCACAAACGCCGCTGGTCATGCACGCCAGAGTGGTGTTGTATTACGACGTGGTAATACGCCAAATTGCGGCTGGCCCGATCGGTGAACTAACCCCAGAGATTGCACAAGAGTTTATGCGGTCGTTCAAAATACGCTAGTCGGTCGCAACAGCCCCATGTAAATGGCTTGTGCCACGCAGGCTTGTCTGCCGTAAACATTTAGTTTTTTACTGGCATTGCGCAGATGAAAATTGACCGTGCTTTCGCTCAAGCCCAAAATGGTGGCTGTTTCCCAGCTTGTTTTGCCGCGAGACACCCAGGCCAGACACTCCAACTCACGCCTGGATAAAGGTGTTTTAATCATTTTTTGTAACCTCTTGTGACAATTGCTTGACTTAGGGGCGATAGTTTGAAGCTTTATGGCAGTTTTGTTAATGCGCATAATCCCTGAGTTTTTTTTAGGAAATGAATTTTGAGCGTTCTTTTTGCGGCTTACTTCAGTACCATCGCGCGGTTGTTGCCCATGATCGTTTGCGGTTTGGCTGGGTTTGTGTGGGGCAAGCGAGGCGCGGCTTATCCAACAGCGTTTGTGTCAACGCTGGTGACTTACTTAGCGATTCCAGCGCTGGTGTTTCATACCCTGATGACCACGCCCTTGGAAGCCGATGCTTTGGTACTGATTTTGGGGGCGTCTACAGCTGCATTGCTGTTGGCGGCTGTCTTGGTTGCCGGTCTTTTGTGGTTGTTTCGCCTGCCTGTTGCGGCGCTTGGTCAGACCGCCTGGATGCCCAATGCCGGCAATTTGGGTTTGCCCATGGCAACGCTGGTTTTTGGTGCGGAAGGGTTGACCGTTGCGATCGCTTTTTTTGCGGTGTCGTCTTTTTTGAGCTTCACCTTGGGTTTGCGTTGGCTGACGGGCTCGTCAGGCAAAGTTTCACGCCAACCTGTGGTTTGGGCGACACTGTTGGCTGTTGGCGCGCGCGCTGTGGAGATTGAGTCCCCAGTTTGGCTACTCGATAGTGCCCTCATGTTAGGTAGCCTGGCCGTGCCGTTGATGTTGCTCACGCTTGGGCATGCATTATCACAGCTGCCGCGCTCAGGATTGAAAGCAGGTACGCTCGTGGCCTTAGCGAGATTTATCAGTGGCGCATTGGTGGCGCTCGTTTTGCTTATCACCCCTGGCTTACCGCAGGCAATTGCTGCCCCTATCGCATTACAAATGGTGATGCCTTGTGCGGTCAACAGCTACCTTTTTGCTCGTCTGCATGGCTCTCAAGGTGATGCCTCAGCGGGTGGCGTGTTGCTCTCAACGCTCGCTTTTGTGGTGGTTGCGCCATTTCTGCTTTGGTTGATTGGTGCTACTTTAATACGTTAGCAGTGATACACTTTAGTGATGTTCTAGGCGCCGATTTGGCTGATCTGCTTGCGGGCGCCTCACAAATCCCGCTAAAGAGGTCCGTATGAGTGATTCGTTTCAAGCCCCAACGCCGGCGTCGACAAGTCCACCTGTGGCTATCGCAGTTGGCAGCGTGGGCTTGGTCCAAACGCAGTTCCATGATTTTGACCAGCCTTTGCCGCTTATGAGCGGCCAATCCTTACCGTCTTACACCTTAGCGGTTCATACCTATGGCCAGTTAAATGCCGATCGATCGAATGCGGTTTTGATTTGTCATGCATTGAATGCTTCGCATCACGTGGCCGGTCTATCGGCCGAAAACCCTGACGATTTGGGCTGGTGGGACAACATGGTGGGCCCGGGCAAGCCAGTGGACACAGACATATTCTTTGTCATAGGTGTCAATAACCTTGGGTCGTGTTTTGGATCCACCGGCCCGGCTTCCATCAACCCGGCGACCAACCGTCCGTGGGGTGCGGCATTTCCCGTGTTGACTGTTGAAGATTGGGTGATGGCGCAGGCCCGTTTGGCCGACAAGCTCGGTATCGAGCGATTTGCCGCTGTCATGGGTGGCTCTTTGGGCGGCATGCAAGCGTTGAGTTGGTCTATCGCTTGTCCCGATCGCGTGGCCAACTGCGTGGTGATTGCCAGTACGCCGCGACTGTCAGCACAAAACATCGCTTTTAACGAGGTGGCACGGCGCGCGATCATCACGGACCCCGAGTTTCATGGGGGTGATTACTATGCCCATGGCGTGGTCCCAAAGCGTGGTTTGGCGGTGGCACGCATGGTTGGTCACATCACCTACCTTTCAGACAGTGACATGGCAGAAAAATTTGGCCGCACGCAGCGTTCGCCCGCAGCCGACGGTGATTACCATTACGGCTTTGACGTTGAGTTCGAAGTCGAGTCTTATCTGCGTTATCAGGGTGAGAAATTTTCACGCTATTTTGATGCCAACACCTATCTGATTATCACGCGTGCCTTGGATTATTTCGACCCTGGCCGACAGACCAATGGCGATTTAACGCTGGCATTGGCAATGGCCAAAGCCAACTTTTTGTTGGTGTCGTTTTCGACCGATTGGCGATTCCCACCGCCCCGATCGCGAGAGATCGTGAAGGCGTTACTGAACAACGAGGCATCAGTCAGTTACGCCGAGATCGACGCGCCCCACGGTCACGATGCTTTTTTGCTGACTGATCCGAGATACCACTCTGTTGTTCGTTCTTATTTTGAACGGATCGCTCAGGGGCTCAATCATGACTGAGGCCATCGCAACGCCTGTGAGGCGTGATTTCCAGCGAATCGCAAGCTGGGTCGCCCCCCAAAGCCGAGTACTGGACTTGGGTTGTGGTGATGGCGCGTTACTGAGTTTTTTGCAGCAACAACGAAAGGTCAAGGGGATTGGTGTTGAAATCGACGACCAAAGGGTGATTGCTTGCGTGCAAAAGGGTGTGGACGTTGTCCAACAAAACCTTGAAGATGGGTTGGCCTTATTTGGTGATCAGCAATTTGATACCGTGGTCTTGTCTCAAACCTTACAATCTATGCATCACACCGAACACATCTTGCGTGAAATGGTGCGCGTGGGTCGCACCGGCGTGGTTTCGTTTCCTAATTTTGGTTACTTGCCGCACGGTTGGTCCATCCTCTGCGGACGGATGCCGGTCACCAAGCAAATGCCTTATGCCTGGTATAACACCCCCAATATTCATTTGTGCACGATCAAAGACTTCGAAGATTTGTGTGACAAGTTAAATTTGCACATCCTTGAGCGTGCGACTTTCAATCCAACGGCTGAGGTCAGTTGGCTACCGAACTGGCGTGCCACGTTGGCACTTTACCGATTCAGTGGCGCTTAATCGAGATACATCATGTTTACTAGTGTTTACTTTGGTCGCCGCGTGGCGCCCCTGTTGGCGTTGGGCTTTGCCAGTGGACTGCCGCTGGCCTTGACAGGGGGAACCCTGCAGGCCTGGGCGACTGTCGAAAACGTATCGCTGCAGGACATTGGTTTTCTGACGTTAGTCGGTACGGCCTACACCTTAAAATTTTTGTGGGCACCATTGGTCGATCGCTATGTGCCCCCCTTTTTGGGACGCCGTCGTGGTTGGATGGCGGTCACTCAAGTGCTGCTCGCCTTGGGCATGGTGGCCATGGGGCAGTTATCCCCAGCTGACTCTTTGGGTCCCTTGGCGATGTTGGCGGTATTGGTGGCGTTCTTTTCTGCCACCCAAGACATCGCCTTTGATGCCTATCGCACAGATGTTTTGCAAGCCAAAGAGCGTGGTGCGGGGGCGGCCTTGTCGGTGCTGGGCTACCGCTTGGCGATGTTGGTGTCTGGGGGGCTGGCGCTGATATTGGCCGATCAATGGCTGGGCTGGCAAAACATGTACTTGGCCATGGGGGCTTTGATGCTCTTAGGGGTGTTTGCCACTTTGGCTGCCCCCGAACCACAAAACCCCGGGCGTGCACCGGTTTCGCTGAGCGAAGCGGTGGTGGCGCCTTTGAAGGAATTTTTCTCACGCGACAAAGTTTGGCTTTTGCTTTTACTGATTGTGTTGTACAAGCTCGGCGATGCCTTTGCGGGCGCTTTGTCCACGACGTTCTTGATCCGAGGCGCCGGCTATACCGTCACTGAAGTGGGCACAATCAATAAGATCATGGGGTTGACGGCGACCATTGTCGGGGCGCTGGTTGGTGGTGGTTTGATGACCAAATTCGGCTTGTATCGATCCCTGATGTTTTTTGGCGTTTTGCAAGCCGTCTCGAACTTTGGTTATTGGTTGATTGCGATCAACCCACCCAACATTTACTTGATGGCAGCCGGCGTTGGGTTTGAGAACTTATGTGGCGGCATGGGTACGGCGGCCTTTGTTGCGCTTTTGATGGGTTTGTGTCAGCAGCAGTTTTCAGCGACGCAGTTTGCCCTGTTATCAGCACTTTCAGCAGTGGGTCGTACCTATTTGGCAGGCCCTTTGGCACCACCCTTGGTTGAAAGTTTGGAGTGGTCAGGGTTTTTTGTGGTGACAGTGGTGATTGCGCTGCCGGGGTTGTGGCTCCTGTGGCGTCGTCGCGCCGACATCGAAGCCATTGACGACGATGTCATCAGTCAAATGAGTGCGTCAACTAAATCGTGATGTCATAGTCGATTGACAGTGGCGCATGGTCTGAGAATCGTTGCGCTTTGTATATTTCGACATGCTGGGCCTTTTGCGCCACGCCTGGTGTGGCGATTTGGTAGTCAATGCGCCAACCGACATTGTTGGCCCAAGCTTGGCCTCGATTGCTCCACCAAGTGAACTGGTCTTCGCCTGGTTCTAGCGCGCGAAACACATCAACAAACCCGATCTCATCAAATACCTTGGTCAACCATTGCCTTTCCTCTGGCAGAAAGCCAGAGTTCTTACGGTTACCGCGCCAGTTTTTAAGGTCAATCTCTTTATGCGCAATATTCCAGTCGCCACAGATGATGAATTCATGGCCTGTTTCACGGTGGGTCTTCATGAGTGACTCAAGCCAAGGCGCAAACGTGTCTAAGCATTGCATTTTGATAGCTTGCCGTTCATCGCCGCTTGACCCTGACGGCAGGTAAGCACTGATAACGGTTAAGTTTGGCCAGCGCGCCGTGATGATTCGACCTTCATCATCAAAGAAAGGCATGCCCAAACCAGTGACAACCGACTCGGGGCTTTGGCGCACGTATAGACCGACGCCACTGTAGCCTTTCTTTTGTGCAAAATGAAAGTGGCCTTCGTAAGGCTCGGGGTCGGTGAGATCGCGGTCAAGATCGGCTTCGTGGGCTTTGATCTCTTGCAAACAGATGATGTCAGCCCCATGCGCCTGCATCCATGGGTAAAGTCCTTTGCGAAACGCTGAGCGCAGGCCATTGACGTTCAGAGAGGTGACACGAAGCAAGGTGATCTCCACAAAAATGAGAAAATGAGATAATCAGAACAACCACTAAGCGGACACGAGACATGACAACTGACGTTAAAACAGCCCAGCCACCATCACTGGATCGCGCCGCATTCGTGAACTTCGCTCTCGACGAAGGCGTCTTGCGCTTCGGGCAGTTCCAAACCAAGTCGGGCCGATTGAGCCCGTACTTCTTTGACGCGGGCCTCTTTAATCATGGGGCAAGTTTGGCACGTCTGGGTGAATTTTACGCCGAGGCCCTGTTGGCGTCCGGTCAGCCCTTTGATATGCTGTTTGGGCCTGCCTACAAAGGCATTTCTTTAGCGGCCACAGCGTCTATGGCTTTGTCGGTTCGAGCCGAGTGTGCGGGACGACCCATCCCCTTTGCTTTTAATCGCAAAGAGGCCAAGGACCACGGCGAAGGCGGTTCTTTGGTCGGCGCACCGTTGGCTGGTCGGGTGGTGATCATTGATGATGTGATCACCGCTGGCACCTCAGTGCGAGAATCCGTGGATATTATCCGAGCGGCGGGTGCAGAGCCCGTGGCGGTGTTGATTGCGCTTGATCGCATGGAGCGTGCGGGTGCTGAGGGTGACTTGTCTGCCGGTTCGGCGGTGCAAGAAGTGGGTAAGCGTTACGGCTTACCCGTGATCACCATCGCCACACTCGAAGACATCATGGCTTTGATTAAAGGCCAATCCGCTTTCACCGACCATGCTGCAGCGATTCAGGCCTACCGCGACCGTTACGGCATTCTTTAAAGGCGGTTAAGTGGTCACTGACGCCTTATAGCCAGTTTCGTCCAATGCCTTAAGGGTTTCGATCAAGATCGCGGTGGCTTGCATGAAGTCGTCGGTGCTCATGTCTTCACCAGGGTGATGACTGCCGCTGGGATTACGGATGAACACAAAACCAAACGGAATCCCGGCGCTGTGAAAGGCGGCCGCATCATGCGAAGCGGGGCTCAGCAGATCGGGTGCCGCAATGCCCAAGGCTTTGGCGCTTTTGCGCAGCGCCTCAGAAAATGTTTCATCAGCTTGCGCCACGGGCGCCGCACTGCGAGGGCCAAGATCAATGTTGACACCCCGATTTTTTTCAACGGTTTTAACCATGGTCAAAAACTGTTGCTCAAGCCCATCTAAGAACGTTTGATCGTAGGCGCGCAGATCCAAACTAAAGCGAAACTCACCGGGCACAATGGTTAAACCGTGACGTTGGGAATTGGTGTGGAACTCCCCAACGGTGAAGGCCATGGGTTTGCCTTGGGCTTCGGCTGCTTGCCAGATGTTATCAAGTCCCACCAAAAGCTCGGCACCAGCCAAAGCGGCGTCTTTTCGAAACCGCCTAGGCAAACCCACGTGACCATATTCACCCACGATACGCGCTTGCGCATAGCGCACATTGCCGGGCACAGCGGTGCCTATGGCTACTGCAAAACCGTCAACCGCAAGTGACGGGGCTTGTTCAATGTGCACTTCTAAAAATGCTGCCACCCGCTCGGGTGTGAGCGACGGGCGCTTCTCGCGCACAGCTTGTACATCGCCACCGGCCGCTTCTAAGTGCTCGGCCAACGTGCGTTGTGTGTCTACCCGACGCTTATCCAAGGCCTCTGAACCCAACAGACCCAAAGCGCCTCGACTACCGATGTAGGAGTGTTGAAACCAATAGCTTTCTTCGGCACGGATACCCATGACCATCACGTCATGCTTGAGTTTCACCCCTTGCGCTTGCAGTGCTTTGATCGCCACCAACCCTGTGACAACACCCGCAGCCCCATCAAAATTGCCGCCTGCCGGTACTGAGTCAAGGTGTGAGCCAATCACGACCGCTGGTAACGTGCGATCCGTGCCTGGCAGCACCATGAAGGTGTTGCACAAATGGTCGGTCCAGACGTCTAAGCCCAGTGCTTTGGCGTGACGCGTCATCTGATCGTGCGCGATTTGTTCACCTGGCCCGTAAGTGTCACGACAAATGCCGCCGCTCGCTGGGTCAGACGTTTGCTCGCGCAAATCATCAAACAAGCGTTGGGCGTAAGACTTTAAATCGTCATTCATGGGGCGAGAGATTCCTTTGTCGTCAGGACTGTGTTTCTTTGATTTTTTGTGTGTTTTTCATTTTTTGATCAGCCAAAAAAACAACCTTAATTCTAGCAAGCTAATTTGTTTCGTTATGGTGAAGATTCTGGGTATCTTTAAATACCAGAAACACGGGCTTTGTGTCTTTCTGGTTTCAATCGACCCCGAGTCATTAGTGAGCGGTGAGTGCGCACTTCTCAAGAGGTACTATGTAGTTACACAAGCTTTTAGCGTCTTTTGTTGATTAAAGGATTAATCTCATGAAACTTCGCAAACTGGGTCAAGATGGACCAGCTGTTTCCCCAGTTGGTATTGGCGCAATGTCCTTTACCAACTTCTACGGGCCAACCAGTGAAGCGGCTAGCGTCGCTATTTTGGATGCGGCACTTGAAGCGGGGGTGACCCTCATCGACACGGCCAATGTGTATGGGGCAGGTTCTTCAGAGACGCTGATTGGGCAGTATCTCAAAGCCAACCCAGCGGCCAAGCAGGCTTTCAAAATCTGCACCAAAGCCGGCATTACTCGAAAGCCCGATGGCACTGGCAATTTTTTTGATAATTCGGCTAAGCATCTTGAAAGCGAGCTTGATAAAAGCCTTGGGCGTTTGGGTATCGAAGCGGTTGACCTGTTTTATATTCACCGCCGTGATCAGTCGATACCGGTTGAGGAAGTGGCTCATACCTTAGCTGGATTTGTGAAGGCCGGCAAAGTCAAAGCGATTGGTTTTTCAGAGATTGCACCGTCTACGCTCAGACGTGCCCATGCGGTGCATCCTGTGGCTGCCGTTCAGTCGGAATATTCCTTGTCGGCTCGGGCGCCTGAGTTGGGATTGACCCAAGCGTGCGCTGAGTTGGGCACATCACTGGTGGCATTTAGCCCAGTGGGCCGATCATTGTTGACTGACGAGCCACTGAGTTTTGAGGCGGCCCAACAGACACAGTTTTTGGTGAATAACCCTCGATTTTTAGAGCCCAATTACACCGCCAACATTAACGCTGTGGTGCCTTTTAGGCAACTGGCCAAAGAGTTGGAACTACCTGCTGCGGGCTTGGCGATTGCTTGGCTTTTGGCGCAAGGTGATCACATCATTCCTATTCCAGGGACTCGCTCAATCACTCATTTCAAGCAGTTACTTCAGGGTGCTAACCGCCAACTCACGACAGAAGAACTCGAGGCGATTAACCGCATCCTCCCTGTGGGCTGGACTCACGGTGATCGATATTCGCGCCAGCAATGGGATGGGCCAGAAGGGTATTGCTGAGATCAGCGACTCGCTGTCCTTAGGATGGCGTTTTTACAATTGTTCAACGGACACAGGAAATAGCGCGGCGGCATCGTCGGTCTGCATCACATGGTAGAGCACGAACTTATAGGCTTGACCGGTAGAAAGTTCTGGTGGGGTGAAAGGAAAGGCAATATTGCCCCCAGTGGACATCCGTCCCGCGAATCCTTGGTGCAATAAAAACTGTTTGAAGGTTTTGGTGACTGATAGTCCTAGTGCCTCGCTAGGTGCGATAACCTCAACGAGAATAAATATTTCACGCGGATGGTACATGGGCTCAACTGGGCTGACCGGTGATATACCGTCTAAGCCATACATGCGTGGGAAAATCTGGTAATTGCCTGGAACAAGTCCACGGGTGGTTTTTTCAACGATACCTAGCAGATCTCGAAGGTTTTCAATGAAACGGGGGTCAGCGGTGGCACACAATAAAACAGACCGGAAACCGATTGGCGCGCTGGCCTCTACTTTGATGGTGGTTTTGCGTGCAGGGGTCCAAGTCGCACCGTTGACCTTTGTGCGTCTTTCATCGACGGCCGTATAGGTGGCGTGACTGACGTCAAGCGAGCCATCGGGTTCGGTAAATGTCAGTGGGTCTGATTGTTCGTAGAGGCTATGTGCTGCCACGGACAATGGGGTGGCACTGCGATCTGGGTTCATGCTTTCAAGCACAAACCCGGTTTTGTCGAGTGTCGCTAACATGGCATCGCGCCCACCTGGTTCACAACAAATCGACGTGCATTCGATAATCTTTGCCATGTGCATGACATTGGCCATGTCAAATCCGATCACTTTTGGCAAAGCCGCAAAAATGGCGGTGTCGCAGGCGCGTCCCGCAATGATAATGTCTGGATCTTTGTCAAAGGCAGCCACAAAAGGCTCACAGCCCATTTGCCCGACGATGTGGGTGCATTGTTCAATATCTTGCGCTGTCACGTCTAGGCGGCCACCAAGCGGGGCAAGGTAACCAGCCGCTAGCGCGTTGATGACAGCTTTTGCCTCAATGTCAGCGCGGATCACTGCCAGCTTAAAACTCAGCTTGTCTTCGAGCGCAATGGAACGAACCATATCGATGGTTGCCTCAAGGTGCGCTGATGCGCCTGCGGTACCTGCTGTGCCGATAATGAGTGGGATATCATGCTGTCGAGCAGCTCTAATCACCAGTCGCAGATCACGGCGAGTCATGGCATCGCTCGTTGCCATGACGCCTGCCCCAAGGTAGTAGGGGCCAGGATCAATAGAGCCCATATCGCAACCAATAAAGTCTGGATGACGCTCAAGGCCAGCGTTGAAACTGTGTTCTGGAATGCCATAACCGAGTTGCCCTGAGGCCGCCAAGATACGCAAGGTTTCGGGCTGGCGCTTGATAAGCCGTTGAACACAGTTCATAGCATCAGACTCAGTAAAGGGGCGTGTTGCTGTGAGCCGTAAACATCGCCATCGCCAGGTGATCCAGAAACAATCAGGCGTGGCATGGAAATTTTGATGGCGTGTGCGGCAGGATAGTGAATCACCACCAATTCATCCGCTGGTCGGCCAAATACCGACGCAAGGGCTTGAGCGGTCAGGTTTGGTGATGCAACTGCCAACGCGAATAAATCCTTATTTTTGAACAGCAAATCAAAAGAGATGACTAACGGACCCGCATTCTTACTGCGTATCACCTTTGCAACATCGAACAAACGGTTCATGGCTGTCTGCCTTGTTAGGTGTGAATAAGCGGGCCCCTTAGCCGTTTAGCGTTAGAGTTTCTGAATCCCAACACTATTGATAACATCACCCCAGATTTTTATTTCGGTTTCAATGAATTTTTTGAAGTTCTCCGGCGTTGACGAAACGCTTAGTGCGGCTTGTGCGGCAAAGGTCTTTTGCACATCTGGCAGCTGGGAAATTTGCATGCAAGCGTTGCTGAGTTTTTTGATGATCTCAGGGTTCGTTCCACGCGGTGCAAACAGTCCGTTCCAAGAGGTGATCTCAAAATCAGACAAGCCTGCCTCAGCAAGGGTGGGCACATCAGGTAATAGCGTTAAACGCTGAGGGGCAGCCACCGCAAGCGCCCGTATCCGGCCACCTTGAATACTGGGAATGGCTGACAAGGCTGTTTTAAAGCCGAAGTCAGTCACGCCAGCGATCGTATCGTTTAATGCAGGGGCAGCACCTTTGTAAGGGATATGTTTTGTTTTGATGCCATTGCGCTGATTGAATATCTCACCTGCCAAATGGGGTGTGGTACCCACGCCGGAGGATGCGAAGTTCAATTTATCTGGATTGGCTTTGGCATAAGCGATGAGCTCTGCCACCGTATTGACGGGGAGCTTGGGATTGACCACAAGCACGGCAGGCGCGGCTGATAGCTGGGAGATCGGGATAAAATCAGCCAGTAGGTTGTAACCCGGCGAGGAGTAAAGACTCATGTTAATGACGTTGGCGATCGTGCCTAAAAAAAGTGTATAGCCATCGGGCGCGGCCTTAGCGGCATATGCCGCACCGATGTTTGATCCCCCGCCTGGTTTATTCTCAATGACGATGCTTTGCGACAAGATTGCCCCAAGCGACGGTGATATGGTTCTAGCCGTAACGTCGGTAGAACCGCCTGGACCAAATGCGACGACAATCTTTATGAGTCTGTCAGGGTAATTGGTCGCTTGGGCTTTTGCCGAGAAGACAGGTGCGACCAAACCAAGGCTAGAGACCAATCCTGTTTTTAACAATGTTCTGCGGTCCATCGTGTTACCTCCTAAAAAGGTGCTGCGTTGTGAACGGAAATCAATTGTTACTAAAATCCCAATGCGTGCTTAATACGTATCAAACATCGCTTGGATTGTCTTGGCGTCTGAGGTGATAGTTAACGCCATACTCAATAAAATACGTGCCTTTTGAGGCGTCAAATTGTCTCCCTGAAGGAATCCTAATTTGCGTACTTTTTCTGGGGCAAATACCCGACCTGAGCCGCCTCTTGACGAGAGTACCACGATGACACCAGCATCGACCGCTTCTTTCATCGCATCAGATTCTTGCGGTGATAGCAATCCAGGTGGGTAGGCCGCGCCAACAATGCCTTTGGCACCGGCTGCAATAAAAGCCCGCACCGCTGTGCCGTCACTACCAGCGTATGAATACGCGATGTCGACGCGCGGTGGCACTTCAATGTGGCGAATGTCGAATGGTGTATTAGGGGTGTGTTGTCTCGTATGCTGATGGTAGAAGACCACGCGGTCACCATCGACATGGCCGAGTGCACCGAAATCGGCTGATCGGAATGTCTGCAGGCGCCCGGTTGATGTTTTGGTGACATCACGTGCCGCATTGATTTCGTCATTGAGGCAGACGAGGACACCTTTTCCTCGCGCCTCTGGGCAGCTCGCAACACGTACCGCGTTGAATACATTCAGGCCAGCGTCACTTGAAAGGGCGCTTGCTGGGCGCTGCGAGCCTGTGATCACCACTGGAATATCCACTTTAAGAGCTAAGTTAAGCGCGTAAGCGGTCTCTTCAATGGTGGCGGTACCGTGCAAAATTGCCACACCAACCAAGTCTTGATGCTCAGCCACTAGCTTTTCTATTTCGACAACAAGACGACGCCAATGTTGATACTCCAGAGCAGTGGAGGGCAGCGTTTCGAAATTGACTGGGATGACGTCTGCGATGCTGTGGGCCTGTGGAAACTTGTCCAACATTTCTTCGGCAGTCAGTCGATGACCACTTGAGGTGTATTCAAATAGATCTAGCTCACCAAGTTGGCTGATGGAGGTGATCGTGCCACCTGTACTAATTAGTGCGATTTTGGGTTTCACAGAGGGATCCTTTGTCTATTTCGAATATCTTGTACTGACTTCTTTAAGTACGTAAGGCAATGACTCAACATCACAAAATTTCATGTCTAAATCAAAGAGATTGGCCTTGTGTGCCTGTGGGCTACGATCGCCACAAGCCTCGTCGACCACGATTGTTCTGAAATTATGAGAAAAGGCGTCAGCCGCGCCGGCTCTAACGCAACCAGAGGTTGAGATACCGCAAACCACCAGCGTGTCGACTTTGTCGTAACGAAGAAATGCCTCTAGCGGCGTGAGGAAAAAGCAAGACGGTTTGTTTTTAAAAACAACCCGATCTTGTTCGCGTGGTCCGTAGCGCTCTGGCCACTCGTCTGCCCGCGGGTCTAGTGCATATTGAAAGGCATCGGGGTTGGCCAGTTTGTAGTTCCAGGCGCCGCGATAAGTGGGGTGGCTACGGTCGTCACGACGGCTGTAATAAATCGGTAGGTCAAGTTCACGGAAAAGATCGGTCAACTGAACAATTGAGTCAACCACCGTTCCCATGTCGCGGCCACACATTGAGTAGGCCGGATCGACAAACATGTGAGTGGTGTCTATGTTTAGCAGCGCAACCCGTTCACCGAAACCGATGCGTTGTGCGAAGCCACCTTTTCGGTATGTCTCGAGTTCAACGTCAGGTACATAACCACGCCATTTTTCAAGTTTGTCCATAATTTTTCCTATGCGTTAATCGGTCTTACGTCTTTTCGGGTAAGCAAAGAGGTTGCTTTTAAACAGTGGTGCAGCCAATACTAATCGTGAATCTCAGCCAAGTTTCTTTCACGAAAAACGTTCTTCTAATGCTGTCCATTCTGGATAGTCGAATAAGTCCCAAAGGGCACGGTGATCGAGCATCTCGTCTTTAAAGCCATCAGTCGTGCCCGTTGCATGTAACGCAGCCAGCATGCGTGCGCCTTGAAACGCAAAAAGTCGGGTCAAAGAGTTTGGATAAATCGCAAGCGAGTATCCAAGGCTTTGTAATTCGGTGACATTAGCAAGGGGTGTTCTGCCCCCTTCAACCATGTTGGCCAAAGTGGGTGCCTTGAGCTGGCGGTTGATCTCGGCCATCTCTTCTTTTGTTTCAGGCGACTCAACAAAAAGCACATCGGCGCCAGCTTCTTGGTAGCGGGCAGCCCGCTCAATCGCTTCGTTCAGTCCGTGGCTTGATCGTGCGTCTGTGCGAGCCACGACCACAAAATCTTCATCAACTCTCGCGTCTACGGCGGCTTTGATGCGGCCCACCATTTCGGCGATAGACACCAGTTTTCGTCCCGGTTCATGACCGCATTTTTTTGGCCACACTTGGTCTTCGATTTGAATGGCGCTAAGGCCAGCCCTTTCAAACTCTTGTACCGTGCGAATCACGTTAATGGGCCCACCGTAGCCAGTGTCGGCATCGCAGATTAGCGGTATATTCACACAGTCTGCAATCCGTCGGGCTCGGTCGATTACCTCAGAAAAAGAAATGACACCCATGTCGGGTGCCCCGATTGTGCTCATGGAAACCCCTGAGCCGGTAATGTATGCCGCTGAAAACCCAGCTTTGGCGACCAACTTTGCGCTCAAACAATCAAAGCAGCCAGGCGCCATCAAGAGCGTCTCTGCAGCCAAGGCTTCGCGCAAACGTTGATTTCTATCGGTGACAGCACGCAACCCGACTGGGTAATTCAAGTGTTTAGACATGTTGCGAAATCCTCAAGATGCGCTAGTTCAAATTTCTTATAGCAACGCAACAAGTGTTTGGCAACAGGATTGATTTGGTGTGGCAGTACTAAATATTTTGTATAGGTCAAAACTATTTATTGAATCTAAAAAGCATCGCTTAGCCCTGATGAGCAATTTGAAGGTATGCACGCGTAAGCTTACCGGTTCAGTAGACAGATCGTAAGTGTAGAGATCCGCCGTTAATTTCCCTCGGCATGTGCTGCACAAGCGCAAATGTTACTGATGTCTTCAGATACCAGATATGACCGTGTCGATTGCTGACACCAACATATCGGCCTGCGACTCCACATTAGCTAAAGGGCGCTTCAAGGCTTTTGCTGGCAACGGTGCCGCATAATGGGCAAGCGCGTGATAGCGGTTTCCTTTTACTGTAACGATAGGACACAAGGCGGTGGGTACCTTAATATGATCGTTTAATACCGCTAGCGGGATGGTCATTCGAGTGGCGAGCGCATCGAGCAGGTCGCTTTGAATGACGACTACATAAGGAATGCCATCAGCAGCACTCTTGCTTGGATTGGTTAAACGTCATACTGTGCCATCGACGATTCACCAAGGACGTAGGTCGGCACCGGGAATGCCGCTTGTCTCGATCAGGGCGTTTTGCTCAGCAATCCAGTCACCGAATTCGCTTTCAAAGTGTCTTTTACGAGCCGCCCGACTGGCGTCGTCGTTGCTGGCTTGTAGTGCATGGTAATGCTCGGCTGACATGATGACGGTATCGAGATGACCTGCTTTCTCTACAAAAACAGGCTCACGTTTAGCGATGGCAGAAAGACTGCCGAATCGGTTTTTTGCTTCAGTGGCTGAGACTCGCACGGGAAACTCCAGTCGGTTTAGTGACAATCTTAGCCATTTCCCCAAAAAATTGAAGCGCTAAATGGCCCATCTGCGGTTGCAAGGGCGACGTAGCTAGGCACTATTTGGCTGGAGTGGCGTTAATTAATGGGGTAGAGCCCAACAATGGCTAGTAAGCCGTGGTGCCCGGGGCCGGAATCGAACCGGCACGCCTTGCGGCGGGGGATTTTGAGTCCCCTGCGTCTACCAATTTCACCACCCGGGCACTTTCTCGATGAGGCTCATCTCATTTGGAAGGTGGATTATACGTGGAAATTTAAACCCAGTCTTTTTAGGGGTGGGTCGGGCTGTTTTGACGGGTGTTCTAAGTCTTGAAATCGGGCTGACAGCCCCCAATTAATAGCAGTAACAGCCTTTGCGCGGACCTTGGTTCTGCGGCTAGGCCATCCTTAGAATAAATAGTTTTAATCAAAAGGTGAGACGATGACAGAGGCGACCAAGCCATCTTCGGCACAAACGATGGGATTTCAGGCAGAAGTAAAGCAACTGCTACACCTGATGATCCACTCTCTTTATAGCAATAAAGAGATTTTTTTGCGGGAGCTGATTTCTAACGCCTCTGATGCGTGCGACAAATTACGGTTTAGGGCTTTGGACGAGCCAGCTTTGTTTGAGAACGACTCGGAATTAAAAGTACGGGTTGATTTCAACAAGGACGCGCGCACCATCACGATCTCGGACAACGGCATTGGCATGAGTAAAGAAGAAGCGATTGCCAACCTAGGCACGATCGCGCGGTCAGGGACCCGTGAGTTTTTCTCGAAATTGACGGGTGACAATCAAAAAGATGCACAGTTGATTGGCCAATTTGGCGTTGGGTTCTATTCGTCTTTTATCGTGGCCGATAAAGTTACGGTCTACAGTCGGCTAGCCGGACTCGCGCCTGAAGAAGGCGTCGAATGGAGCTCTGACGGCCAGGGCGAGTTTGCAATCGCCAACCGCTCCAAGGCGCAACGTGGCACAGAAATCGTCTTGCATTTGCGCGAAGGCGAAGACGACTTTCTGAGCAGTTGGAAGCTGCGCGAAGTCCTGCGACGCTACTCAGACCACATTTCCTTGCCTGTTGAAATGCCCAAAGAAGAGTGGGACAAAGACGCCTCAGAAATGAAACGCACTGGCGAGTGGGAGGCAGTCAACCAGGCCAGTGCGCTTTGGACCCGCAACAAAGCTGAAATCACCGATGAGCAATACATCGAGTTCTATAAACACGTCTCGCACGACTTCGAAGACCCACTGGCCTGGACACACAACCGTGTTGAAGGACGTAGCGAATACACGCAGCTGCTATATGTACCCAAGCGTGCACCCTTTGATCTTTACGACCGTGATGCCAAGCGCGGCGTCAAACTCTATGTCAAACGCGTCTTCATCATGGATGATGCCGAGCAGCTGTTACCCGCTTACTTGCGGTTTGTACGCGGCGTGATCGACTCGGCTGACTTGCCACTGAACGTGTCGCGCGAAATCCTGCAAGAAAGCCGCGATGTTCGCACCATCAGAGAAGGGTCGACCAAGCGTATTTTGAGTCTTTTGGAAGACATGGCTGAAAACAAGAAAGAGGATTACACCGCTTTCTGGCAAGCATTTGGACAAGTGTTGAAAGAGGGCACTGGTGAAGACGCGGGCAACAAAGAGCGTATCGCCAAGCTGTTGCGCTTCGCTTCCACCAAGGCTGAGACTGACGTTCAAGATGTGAGCCTAGCTGACTATGTGTCACGCATGAAAGAAGGGCAAGACAAGATCTACTACGTTACCGCTGAAAGCTACAAAGCCGCCTCAACAAGCCCGCATTTGGAGATTTTCCGTAAAAAGGGCATCGAAGTGCTGCTGCTTTGGGACCGGGTTGATGAATGGATGCTGTCTCATTTGAACGAATTTGACGGTAAATCTCTTGCCTCCGTGGCCAAAGGTGGCCTCGACTTGGCGGACCTGGCTGACGAAGAAGAAAAGAAAAAGCAGACTGAAGTCGCCGATGCCCTGAAGCCATTGGTTGGACGTTTGACCGAGGCACTGAAAGATCAGGTCAAAGAGGTTCGTGTCTCCACGCGCTTGGTGGATTCACCGGCTTGTGTGGTTGTTGATGAAAACGAAATGAGCCCGCATCTGCAACGCATGCTTCAATCGGCCGGTCAAGCAGCACCCACGGTCTTACCGATTTTGGAGATCAACCCAGAACACCCCTTGATTAGGCGTATCGAACAATCAACCGATGAGCAATTCGCCGATTGGTCCTCCGTGTTGTTGGATCAAGCCTTCTTGGCTGATGGTTCACAGCTCGCTGACCCGGTGGGGTTTGTGCAACGATTGAATGCTTTGCTGCTGAAAAACTAAGTTAGGTGGTTGGGTTGGTTGGGATGTTCGAGGGCGGGGCACTGTTAGCCGTCACGTCTTGCGTGTGCTCAGGTAGCGCTTGCTCGGACCAACCCGCATCTCTGGCGTAACCCGCCCAATCAAAACATCGCCCCGGGTCGGTTTTGCGCCCTGGGGCAATGTCGCTATGGCCGCGCACATGATTGAGCGGATAAAGCGACCGTAGTTCGAGTGTCAGGCTAAGGAGCTTGTCATATTGGGCAGCTGTGAAGGGCAGGTCATCAGTGCCCTCAAGCTCAATGCCAATTGAAAAGTCATTGCATGCCTGCCGACCGTCGAATACAGACACGCCCGCATGCCAGGCGCGATCATGGCAGGAGACAAACTGAGTCAGTTGACCGTGACGTTCAATTAAAAAGTGTGACGAGACTTCTAGTCCTCTCACATTTTCGAGCCAAGGGTGAACGGAAATATCGATTTGATTCAAAAACAAATCTGTAATCAAGCCTGTTCCAAATTCTCCGGGCGGCAAGCTAATGTTGTGAATGACTAACAGGTCAATCACGGTGCCTGGCGGTCGCGCGTTGTGGTTTGGTGACGGCGCACGAGCCATGCCCGGTAGGGTCAGCCAGCCATCAGTCATGTGACTCGTATTCACCGGGGTTGGTGCACGCCTTGCTTGGCGTGTTCAGGGCCACACCATAGGTGATCATCTTGTTCGAAGGCATCCGATCGCGGTATGAAAACCTGGCAGTGGGCGCAACGAACCATTTCTTCAGCCTCTGTAATGGCCTGGGGCCCACCTTTTTTTTGTAGTGGTTTGTTGCGTTGATTGGCGGCATAGTGCGTCAGCACCCGTGTCACCAGCAACACGCCTATGATGACTACCGCCCAGAATAAGAATTTACCCATGTTAGGTACGACTCAAAATGACTTCAATCACGAAACGGCTACCCGTGTAGGAAAGCACCACAAACACAAAGCCGACCAGAGTGTAGCGTAGCGCAATACGGCCTCGCCAACCACGTAATTGACGCCCAAGCAACAAGATACCGAAGGTTACCCAAGACAGAATTGTAAAAATGGTTTTGTGGTCAAAAGGCAGCCATCTGCCCGTACTGGCCAGAGAAATCAGTCCACCAGAGATGACCGCCAATGAGAGCGCGCCAAAGGCAATCCAGATGATGCGAAACAGCAACCGCTCTTGCACCAGCAGCGGGGGTTGGGCATCGAGCATGCGGCCAAATGCGCGGCGTAGCCCTGATGCTCGGTGGGCAGCCTCTCGAGGATGATGCAAGTGATGATCAAGTGCCGCCATTAAGAGGCTTTGCATGGCAGCGATGGTAATTAGGCCGTAAGCGCCAAGCGCCAACAATAAATGCCCTCGTAAGGCCGTTTCTGTTGCGCTGGTAATTAAGTGCGTGTCAGGAAATATCGCGGCTATGGCGCAAGTGACTCCAGCAATGGGCAATAGAATAAGTTGCAAACCATCGATTTTGACGACCAAGCTTTCCAGCCAGAACACAATGAGCCCCAGCCAAATCGCTGCGGAAAGCGCCAGTACCCAGCTCAGTTGCAGGTTTCCACCGGCTAAGATTTTGTCGTTTAAGGCAATTCCTTGGAACAAAAGTGCCATCAAGACACCCCAGCGGGTGAAGCGCCCAAGCAAATCCATGGGCTTTCCGGCCTGTAACGTCCCCCAAAGTAGGGTTGATAGACCAAGATAGACCAATGCAGCGATGGTGTGAAATACAATACCAGAAGCCATTGCGCTAGTTTAAGCGAAACCACACCCTCTTATTGGTAGACCTATGCTGGAAAACCTCACCCAACGACTCACTCGCGTTGTTAAAACCATTCGGGGACAGGCGCGGTTAACCGAAGCCAACACGCAAGACATGATGCGAGAGGTACGTTTGGCTTTGCTTGAGGCAGACGTGTCGTTGCCGGTGGTCAAAAGCTTTATCGAACGTGTGAAAGAAAAAGCACTCGGTGAGGAAGTGGTCGGCAGCTTAAGCCCAGGCCAGGCCCTTGTTGGCGTGGTTAACCGCGAGTTGACCGCTTTGATGGGGGGCGATTTGGGTGCCGAAGCGGGCGAGCTCTCATTGTCGGTGCAGCCCCCAGCGGTGATCTTGATGGCTGGCCTGCAAGGTGCGGGTAAAACCACCACAACGGGTAAATTGGCGCGCTGGTTAGCCCAAGGCGGTCACGTTCAAAATGGCCGCAAGACAGGTAAGAAAAAAGTTGCCGTGGTCAGTGCTGACGTTTATCGGCCAGCAGCCATTGAGCAGTTAAAAACCGTGGCCGCCCAAGCGGGTGTCGAATGGATTGCCTCAGATGTGACGCAAAAACCAGCTGATATTGCGCGTGCTGCCCTCGATCACGCCAAGCGACAGCACATTGACGTCCTGATCGTCGATACGGCTGGTCGTCTGGGTATCGACGAAGCCATGATGCAAGAAATACAGATGTTGCACACGCTATTGCAGCCTGTTGAGACCTTGTTTGTGGTTGACGCCATGCAAGGCCAAGATGCGGTCAACACCGCCCGTGCATTTGGTGAGTCATTGCCTTTAACTGGTGTGGTGTTAACCAAAATCGATGGTGATGCGCGGGGTGGTGCGGCTTTGTCGGTGCGCCACGTCACGGGTAAACCGCTTAAGTTCGTGGGGGTCTCAGAAAAGCTCGATGGCCTTGAGCCTTTTTATCCAGACCGTATGGCGCAGCGTGTGCTTGGTATGGGCGACATTGTCTCCTTGGTTGAGCAAGCCCATCAAAACATCGACATGGCCCAAGCCGAGAAGCTTGCAGGCAAGCTGAAGTCAGGCGATAAATTTGATTTGAACGACTTCAAAGAGCAGTTAAGCCAAGTCAAAAAAATGGGTGACATGAGCAGCCTCTTAGAAAAACTTCCTGGTGACCTGGCTGCCGCAGCTGGTCAGTTACAAGGCGGGCAGGCAGAAAAGCAGATGCGTCGCACCGAAGGCATCATCAATGCCATGACGCCGCTGGAGCGCACCAAGCCCGAGATTTTAAAAGCCTCACGCAAGCGTCGTATCGCCACTGGCGCTGGGGTACCGGTACAAGAAGTCAATCGGCTGCTCAAACAGTTTGAGCAGATGCAAGACATGATGAAGAAGATGAAAAAAGGCGGTATGTCCAAAATGCTCAAAGCCATGGGTGGCATGAAATCCCTGGGCAGCGGCTTGGGTCGGTTCAGGGGCTAAGAGCGGTTGCTGAATAAGCACGTATCACTAGCAGACCTGCTCTTGCTGGCCTTTTGCTTAGCGTTTCTTAAAAATCAGATCCCACACGCCGTGGCCGAGCCTTAGCCCACGGGACTCGAATTTGGTCAGAGGTCGATGATCTGGCCTAGGCACAAAACCTGCTGCGGTGTTTTCTAAAGCGGGCTCGTTTTGCAGCACATCCAGCATCTGGTGGGCATAGTGTTCCCAGTCAGTGGCACAATGAATATAAGCGCCACTGGCCAAGCGGCTGCACAAGAGCTGTAAGAATGGGGCTTGAATCAGACGCCGTTTGTGGTGCCGAGTTTTGGGCCAAGGGTCTGGAAAATAAATGTGGACCCCAGCCAGCGATTGCGGTGCAACCATGTTCTGCAACACCTCGACCGCATCGTGGGAAATGATACGAATGTTGCGCAATTCGTGCGACTGAATCCGCCCCAGCAAAGCCCCCACGCCCGAATTGAACACCTCAAGACCCAAAAAATTCTCATCTGGGCGGGCTTGCGCAATGGCGGCGGTCGTTTCACCCATCCCAAAACCAATCTCTAGAATCGTGGGTGCTTGGCGGCCAAACGTTTGGGCAAGATCCAATATTTCAGGGGTGTAATCCAACACCCAGCTAGAGCCCAAGGTTTCAAGCGCCAAGCGCTGACCTTGGGTGATGTGACTGCGCCGATGCACAAAGCTTTTGATGTGCAGACCTGTGGGCGGTGCAACTGAGTCGGCCAGTGTTTTGGCTTCTTTCATCAGATCCGTCATCAACCGCCACCCACTGCCACAACCACTTCGACGCGATCATCGGCCGCAAGCAACCGACTCGCCTGCTGGCTACGAGGCACAATCTCACCATTGATTTCGACAGCCACCCGCTTATCAGCCAAGCTGAGCTCGCTTAGCAGTTTGGCCACTGAGCAGGGCTCATCGAGGGGCTTGGGCTCACCGTTTAGTTGAATGTTCATGGCATTATTTTAGACGCTCAAACCCCAAGCAGGTTATGCCCTGTAAGGAACAGAATTTAGGACCAAATAAAGCGGGTCTTTAAAGCGAGTCCAATAAGAACCGAACACTTTTCCGACAAAAACAGCCGCAATCATACAAAATTCCGACATAAACCTCGAAATCAGTGTGGCAGTCTTACAAAAAACCGACAACGCTCTTTTAAGTCTGATTTGTTAACACGATGAATCAAGGCTGTTTTTTAGATGAATCGACTGTTCGGGCGGGGCATTAAAAAATAGATGCGTTAATTGAGCCTTCCTTGTACCCAAGCTCGTTCGATGTGGTGATAAACTGCGGCTATGAAATTGGTCGTTGCGTAGTTTCTGTGCAAACCAATAAAACCATTAAAAATCAATTGGTTACCAAGCGCGGGTGTGGTTCAATGGTAGAACGGCGGCTTCCCAAGCCTCAAGCGTGGGTTCGATTCCCATCACCCGCTCCACTTTGACATGTGTCGGGTGAGCCATCCGGTTGAGTGATTATTCAAACATTGGCCCAAAGGGCAGTCACAAATCATGCATGAAATCATTTGTCCACACTGCAACAAAGCCTTCAAAATCGATGAGACCGGCTACGCCGACATCCTGAAGCAAGTGCGCGATGGTGATTTCGAGAAGCAGTTGCATGAACGGCTTGAATTGGCCGAGCAGGACAAGCGCAGTGCGGTCGAACTGGCACAAGCCCAGATCACCGGAGAACTACAAAAGAGCACAGCGGCCAAAGAGGCTGAGATCCAAGCGCTAAAGGCGCAACTCGATGCCGGTGAGGTTTCGCGCCAACTCGCTGTGACTCAAGCGTTGAGTACGATAGAAAAAGAGCGTGATGCCCTAGCCAATGATCTCGCCCAAGCCAAACGCGACAAAGAAGCCATGGCTGAGTTGGCCCAAGCCAATTTACTCAACGAGTTGCAAAAGACCACCGCTGCCAAAGAAACCGAAATTCAAGCGTTAAAAGCCCAACTCGATGCGGGTGAGGTTTCGCGCCAACTCGCCGTGGCTCAGGCGCTGAGCACGGTGGAAAAAGAGCGAGATGCACTCAAAAACGGCCTTGAAAAAATCGTCTTCGAAAAACACCTGGCCGAGCAGTCATTGAAAGAAAAGTACGAAACGCAGCTCAAAGACCGTGATGACGCCATTGACCGATTGCGCGACATGAAGGCGAGACTCTCGACCAAGATGGTTGGCGAAACACTCGAGCAACATTGTGAAACCGAGTTCAATCGGGTGCGCGCCATGGCTTTTCCGAGGGCTTATTTTGAAAAAGACAATGACGCGCGCGCTGGCAGCAAGGGCGATTTCATTTTTCGGGACAGGGACGAAAGCGATACTGAAATTGTGTCGATCATGTTCGAAATGAAAAATGAGAGTGATGAGACCGCCACCAAGAAAAAGAATGAAGACTTTTTGAGAGAGCTAGACAAAGACCGAACCGAAAAAGGTTGCGAGTACGCGGTGTTGGTGTCGCTGTTAGAGCCCGAAAGCGAGCTCTACAACGGCGGGATTGTGGATGTGTTTCATCGCTACCCCAAGATGTACGTGATACGCCCTCAGTTCTTCATCCCCATCATCACGTTACTGCGTAACGCGGCCATGAATTCGCTCAAATACAAATCTGAACTGGCCCAAGTTAGGGCGCAAAACATTGACATCACTAACTTTGAGACGCAGCTCGAAACCTTCAAAAGTGCTTTTGGAAAAAATTACGACTTGGCCGCAAAGCGATTTCAGACGGCGATTGATGAGATCGATAAGTCGATTGATCACTTGCAAAAAACCAAAGAGGCTTTGCTCGGCACCGATCGGAACTTGCGCTTGGCCAACGATAAGGCGCAAGACGTCACGATCAAAAAACTGGTGCGGGGTAACCCCACGATGGCGGCAAAGTTTGCTGAACTCAAAAGCCTTGAGTCACCCGAGTCTGAGTGACAGGTGCCAAGACTTTGGGCTTAGCCATCTATTGGTTATGGTCTAAACTTCTGTGGTGTATGGTACGCATGCCTTTGGTCGCAAGGCCTTGCTACTGCGCCACACTGTTAATCCTTGCCGGGTACCGTTGGACACCAAATCATGAGCGATCTTCGAGCAGCAATCTCACTTCGCCCCACGTTGTTGCGCCGGACTGCCATGTGGCTCAATGGGCACTTAGCCAAAATCTTGTCGCTTGCGGTTCTATTTGATGCGATTTGGATTGGGTATCCACTCGCTGCGAGGGTTTTGAATGGCGAGCATTTGTCGTGGCTATCCGAGGAATCTTGGCGTGACATCATTCGGACGGTGGGGTTGTTGGATTTACCCGCCGTTGCTTTCTCTCTTAGCCTATTGTTGATGTTTTTTGGGCTGTGGGCTCGGGCTCGTGTGGCTTGGGCGTTTAGCTTGATTCTTTTGATACCCACCACCATCATTTCTGCGCTCAGAGCCGACAGCCCATACGACCCGACTATCCTCTACAACGTGGTTTTGATATTGGTTCTAATACGCTACTGGGCGATCTTTAACCGCAGTAGCCTAGCCGCAGGTACCTTGTTTGCTTTGGCCAGTTTTGTGTCGCTGATTTGGTACGCCATGTTGGGGTCGCTGTATTTGGGAAAAGACTTCACCCCGCCGATTGAAGACGTTGCGACGGCGGCGTATTTTTCGTTCGTAGCGATGTCAACCGTCGGTTTTGGGGATATCGTTCCAACCACCCAAACGGCGCGCCTGTTCGTGATTTCTGTGATTGTGGTGGGCATCACGGTTTTTGCAACCGCACTCGGGGCGGTTATCACGCCTTTAATTGGCGGCAAACTTCGCACGCTGATACAGCGTAAAACGAGAGATTCCATGAGAAAAAATCATTTGATCCTGTGTGGTGCAACACCATTGGCAACGAATCTTTACAAAAACCTAACCGCCAAAGGCGAAGTCATCACCGTGGTTTTGAGGCCCAATTCGGTGCACGAGTATCCGCCCAATGCCGATATTTTGTGGGGTGATGCTTCAAGCACAGAAATCTTGCTAGATGCTGGCGTGATGCAAGCCAAGGTTGTGTTGGCCTTGCGTGAGGATGACCCTGATAACGCCTTTATAGTTTTGGCGGTCAAGTCCTTTGCCAACTGCCCAGCCAAAACGGTGGCAGTCGTGAACGCCAGTCAAAACCTGGAAAAAATGCGCCGTGTGAATGCTGACATGGTTTTTTCACCGCAATTGTTGGGCGCTGAACTTTTGTCACGAACGTTGTTAGGCGAAAAATTTGACAGTTCAATTTTCTATGAATTATCTTTTTCCAAGTCGATCTCTGTGGAGCCCGCCACCGAACCGTCGGTCAATACAACCACCCCCACCCCCACTGCCACTTCGTGACCTTTGCATTGAGCCCCATGTCAATTATTAATATCGCCGCCTATCATTTCGTTAACCTGCATCAGCTAGAAAGCTTCAAGCAAGCGGTTCAGCAAGCATGCGAGGACCATGACTTAAAAGGCACCGTGTTGCTTTCCGCTGAAGGGATTAATCTTTTCTTGGCGGGCGATAGAACAGCCATTGATGGGTTTGTCAGCTGGCTAAGGGCGCACGCCGAATTTGCGGCACTTCAGGTGAAGTACAGCGAATCGCAAGCCGTGCCCTTTAAGCGGCTCAAGGTCAAAATCAAAAACGAAATCATCCGGATGAATCACCCAACGATACAACCGCAAGACGGTCGGGCCCCGGCCATCGACCCAGTTACAGCCAAACGATGGATTGAGCAAGGGCAAGACGATAAGGGCAGACCGTTGATTTTGTTAGACACGCGAAATGATTTTGAAGTGCGGGCGGGTACTTTCAAGGGAGCGGTGTCGTGGCAGCTGAGCCGCTTCACCGAGTTTCCAGAGGCGGTTCGCGCCCATGTCGATGATCTGCAAGAAAAAACGGTCATCAGTTTTTGTACCGGTGGTATCCGCTGTGAAAAAGCGGCCATCTTTATGCGGTCCGTTGGGATAGAAAATGTCTATCAGCTTGATGGTGGTATTTTGAAATACTTTGAGCAAACGGATGGCACAGGCTACGAGGGCACATGCTTTGTGTTCGACGAGCGCGAGACATTGGATCCCGCGTTACGCCCAGTGCCGTTGACGCCTGAGTTCTAGAGGGGTTGTCATTGCCTCAACGAATTCGCATGCCCGGTGTGGCACCACTCGCAGGGTCGAGCACGTAAATACCAGGGTTGGTGCCCTCATCGGCGTGACTGGCTGCTAACACCATGCCTTCAGAGACGCCGAATTTCATTTTACGGGGTGCTAAGTTGGCCACCAACACCGTTAAACGATTAACCAAATCTTCTGGCCGATAAGCCGACTTAATCCCTGAAAAGACATGCCGGTGTTTGCCTTCACCTACGTCTAGTGTGAGCTTTAAGAGTTTGTGCGAACCCTCCACGGCCTCACAAGCGACGATCTTGGCCACCCGCAGGTCAAGCTTGGCAAAGTCATCAATCGTGATGGTTGGTGCAATGGCTTCACCGCCAGGCGCTATGGGCGGGGCTTCAGCCTCTTCGGCCGGCTCAAATAATTGCCCCATCATCTCAGGTGTGACCCGTTGCATCAGGTGCTTAAAAGGCGCCACATGCGTTGGTAGGACACCGGCGTCTGTCCAGACAAATGAACGATCCAAGCCGAATAGTGCTTTGGCG
>ERZ888423.253-NODE-253-length-57304-cov-9.427938_pt1 | contig 57304 bp, 58 predicted proteins | sample MGYA00520523_ERZ888423 | MGnify/ENA primary metagenome ERZ888423 (study PRJEB32303, sample SAMEA104408611) | aquatic metagenome | biome: Brackish water; feature: Pelagic; material: water | place: Baltic Sea | collected 2014-06-08T10:24:00 | depth 30,27 m ... | reverse complement strand
GCTGCTTCAGAGCCCACCGGTAGGTAGCAGATCAAAACATCGATCGCTTCATCCTTGAGGACCTTGACTACATCAACGGCTGGTGCATCTGACTCCTTGATTGTCTCGCGGTAGTACTTACCGAGACCATCATGTGTGACACCACGAAGAACTGGAACGCCAGTCTTTGGGACATCGCTAAATTTAATTGTGTTGTTTTCACTAGCCCAGATTGCATCAGCTAGATCTAGGCCTATCTTCTTTGCATCAACATCAAAGGCTGCAACAAACTTGATGCTAGAGATGTGGTATCCCCCAACAACGGCGTGCATAAGACCTGGGATCTCTTGATCAACAGCAGCGTTTTTGTAGTACTCAACGCCCTGAACTAATGAGTTAGCGCAGTTTCCAACGCCAACAATTGCAACACGGATGTCGCCTTTACCGGTTGTGATGTTCACTCTATTTCCTCTCGGTTTTGATCATGTCTTCCAGCCAAGCGATCTCTCGATCAGCTGTTTCTAGTGAGTGGCGTCGCCACTCCTCCAGATATTTGTCGATACCAACAGGTGACTTCTCGAGTTCACCACGAAGGATTTCGGCTTTCTCCTTAAGGCGACGATGGCGTCCCTCAAGAATTCTTACTCTGTTCTTTGCAGATGTTGGCGAGAAGAAGGCGAAACGAATCTCAAAGCCCTCGTCCTCCCACGTTTCAGGTGTTACTGATTCTGTTAAATCCCCAAAGCGGCGAGCGCCCTTTTCTGTGATCGCATAGACGATGCGAGATCTGCGCGATGTTGTATCTGCGACAGACTCTTCAATGAGTCCAGCCTCCATCATGCGACGAAGTTGTGGGTACAGAACGGAAAATGACAATGCGCGGAATGGACCGAAGATGGTTCCGATGCGCTTGCGAAGCTCATACCCATGGAGTGGAGCCTGAGAGAGCAGACCAAGGAGTGCGAATTCGAGGGACTCTGAACGTGAACGCATCTAATCCCCCTCCTTGTACCAGTCTTCATCCCTGCTCAGTATTGCTCCGTGGAATGTATCTATTCGATATATCGAGCCGTAATCTAGAGGGATATACCTACTTCGCGCAAGCCGAACACACCCCTAAACTCCCCATGTGGTCATTCCCTCACGCCTGCCTGAGTACCTCATAGCCGCCATGGTGATCATCCTCGCCCCTGGTCCAAGCGTGCTCTATGTCATCGCCCGTGCGATCGCCTGGGGTCGAGCCACAGCTGTCTTCACAGTTGCCGGCAATGTCACCGGAGCATTCTCGCTCTCCGTCTTTGTCGCCTTGGGCCTTGGTCCGATCCTGCAACGATCAGAGCTTGCCTACATCGCCGTGCAATGGGGTGGCGGTTTGTATTTGGTCTACCTCGGTATTGATGCGATTAGAAAACGAAGCGCACATGCCGCCGATATGACCAACCAAGGTGAGATCGCGCCATCAATTCGTCGATCCATTCGAGATGGCTTTTGGGTAGGCGCACTTAATCCAAAGGGCGTGGTCTTCTTTGCTGCGGTCTTGCCACAATTTATTGATCGTGAACGTGGCAGCGTTACAGCTCAATTAATTTTGCTAGGCGCTATCTTCGCAATTCTTGCCTTTGTTTCAGATGGCTCGTGGGGAATGTTGGCTGGAACAGCACGCAATTGGCTGGCAACAGATGCCAAACGGTTAGAGCGATTACGCGCAACCGGTGGAACCATCATGATTATTTTGGGAATATCGGTTTTGTTTTCAGCAATTGTCAGCGCCTAAGTACACAATAAGCACATGATTAAACCTGCCAAGCCTGCCCGCGAAAACATCTCTCCATCAGATCTGACCTTTGGTTTATCGACCTGCAAAAGATGTTTATGGATTAAGTACTGGTTCAAGGTAACGATGCCCGGTGCATTTCCACTCGTTGGAACAATGGCGGCTTTGCAAGAGGAGCATTTTCACGGTGCAGATATGCCCACTATTGATCCATCCCTTCGCGCTGGAAAGGTCACAAAGTGGGGCGAGTGGGTTAAGAGCAAGCAATTAGTAGTTAATGGTGTTGAGAGCCGTTGGAGAATTCTCGGAAAGTATGACCTCGTCTCAACAAATGATGATGGCACTATCGGTCTAATTGATTGTAAGGTTTCCGATAGTCAGCGCGATAGCGGGCAGTTCTACTCCCCTCAACTTGAGGCCTACGCCTATGCATTAGAAAACCCGGCCGCTGGAAAATCTCAACCTGTTGTCTCTATGGGGCTTCTTGTCTGGAGACCAACGACAGCTATTGGTAGTAAGGCTGATGAGTATGGTTTTGGAGTTTTCCAAAAGTATGTTGCGGTGGAGCGGGATCAAGCTAACTTCTTAAAGGTAATTGGTGAGTTCATTGATGTACTTGAAGGCGAACTTCCAGATGCAGGTCCTGAGTGCCAGACCTGTAATTATCTTGTGGCACGCAACGCCCTGGATTAATCCTCTTCCTCAACAACACCTAGCTTTGCCTTCTTGGGGGCATAAATATCGATGTACTCTTGGCCCGACATCGCATGGATTGCATTCATAATCTGATCTGTTACATCGCGTAGGTATTGAAGATCTGTCGAATCCCCGTCAAAGTACATCGCTTCGCCAAAGTGCATTCCTACACGCTTTACATTGGGAATGAGCTTGCCGGTGGGTTGAATCTTGTCGGTATTAAACATCGCCACTGGAATAACGGGTGCACCCGATTCAATGGCAAGGCGTGCGATACCTGTGCGACCTTTGTATAAACGGCCATCGGGTGAACGGGTTCCTTCAGGGTAAATGCCGATGCAATCGCCCTCGGCTAAACATTTCAAGCCGGTAATTAACGCAGCTTCACTTCGCCGCCCGCCGGAACGATCGACAGGTACCTGACCTAAAGCTATGAAGGTCAACTTCTTCAACAATCCTTTAGGTCCAGGAGAGGTGAAGTACTCGCTCTTTGCCAAGAAGGTAACTTTGCGAGGAACAACTAGGGGCATAAATATCGAATCGCTAAATGACAGGTGATTGGAGGCGATGATCACCGGACCCTTTGATGGAACATTACGTAATCCACGAACCTTCGGACGAAAGGCCAACATTAAAAATGGGGTCAGAAAGGCCCGCAAGGTTCCGTAGGGCAGGTTGTTAAGCACGGGGTTAATTTAGTGGCTATTGACGACTATGACACTATCTGAGGGTGGGTAATGAGAAAAAAGGGTCAGATGGCTTCGATGAAGAGGAGTTAATCCGCTCAGAGTTTGAGTCGATCATCTCTGGCTTGAATCTGGACCAATCATCCCCAACAACTTATCTGGATGATTTAGATCGTATAGATCAAGAAGGATTTATACAGCCCAACCCCGCACGACAATCACCGCGAGGATTTATTCAATCTGCTCGTACTGCAATCGTGCGTTGGTTTCATCGCAACAATCGTGATGATGATGGAGCGACCTTGTGAGTAATTTCTCGTGGGCAATCTTGGGGCCTGGTGGAATTGCACGAGCCTTTGCAAAAGATCTTGCACTACTTGACGGACACTCAATTGGTGCGGTGGGTTCACGATCATTGAGCAAGGCAGAAAACTTTGCCGCAGAGTTTGGTGGAAAAGCGTATGGAAGTTATGAAGAGTTAGTCAGTGATCCATCTGTAGATGGTGTCTACGTTGCCACTCCACATCCTGGTCACCATGGCAATGTCATTATGGCGCTCAACGCTGGCAAACCAGTTTTGTGTGAAAAACCTTTCGCGGTCAATGCCCAGCAAGCACAAGAGATGGTTGATGCCGCTTCTAAAAACCAGGTAGCTCTTATGGAGGCGATGTGGGCAAGGTTTCTTCCACATTATGCAAAGGTTCGCGAAATAGTTGCAAGTGGAGTTTTAGGTCCGATCCAATCAATTCATGCAGATCATGGGCAAAGATTGGCAGATCAAGGGATAGCGCGATTGATTGATCCGCAGCTGGCAGGCGGTGCGTTGCTAGATCTTGGAGTTTATCCAGTCTCATTTGCTCACATGATTTTGGGAAATCCCACATCTATAACCTCTAGTGCGGTTATGACAGATAAGGGTGTGGATGCACAAACTTCGATGATTTTTTCTTACAGCAACGGGGCGCAAGCGGTACTAACAACAACAATGGTTGAGCAGACCCCATGTCGAGCCGTTGTTGCAGGATTAAATGGCTGGCTTGAAATCGACAGAACTTTTTATAACCCAGCAAGTATGCGTGTAGTGCAAAACGATGGTTCGGTTACAGAATATCCAAGTAGCTACAAAGGTCATGGCTTAAGGGAGCAGGCCCAGGTGTTTGCCCAATTAGTTGCATCAGGTGCTTTGGAATCAGAGATTCTCTCGTGGAAAGACACAGTAGATATTATGAAAAGTATGGATACGGTACGAGGGCAGATCGGCTTGAAATACCCCTTTGAAAATTAGGGACGAGCTAAATCTGCAACACCCACTAATCCCGCTTCATTACCTAACTGAGCAGCAATAATTTCTGGGTAAGGGTGTTTTCCAGCAAAGGGCATTGTGCGCTCTAGGGCTTCACGTGTTGGCTTGAGCAAGATCTCTCCTGCATCAATTACTCCGCCACCGATTACTACACAGGCAGGATCTAAAAGCACCGAGAGAGATGCAATTCCTGCACCCAACCATTGACCCGTTGTATTGAAGGCGGCCAGTGCAACGGGATCTCCATCACGAGCTGCATCGGTAATTGCCTGTCCGGTAAGACCTGCAACTGTTCCATCCCCACGTGAGAGAAGGTTTCGTGCAATTTCAGGGCTGGCATTAATAGCCTCCCGTGCATGGCGCAATAAGGCGTTTCCAGATGCATACTGTTCGAAACAACCGCGAGCACCACAGCCGCATAAATGTCCATCAGGTACCACGCGAAGATGGCCAAACTCAGCGGCTATTCCAAATGCGCCGCGATACAAGGCACCATTAACAACAATCCCGCCTCCAATTCCTGTTCCAACGGTGAGCATCATCATGTGATTTTGATTTCGACCTGCACCAAACTTTGCTTCTCCCCAAGCTGCTGCGTTTGCATCATTTTCAAGGACTACAGGTAATCCGATCAACGCAGTTAACTCTGAATCTAAATCAACGCCATTCCAATCGGCGATGTTGGGTGTTGCAAGCATTGTTTTTCGATCTGAAGAGACAAATCCTGCCGCCGAGACACCCACTGAAGTAACATCAAATTTAGCCATTAACTCTTTTGCGGTATCGGCAATAGTGTGGGTTAAATCTGCACCACCTTGACGCGGAGTATCTTTGCGGGCGGTTGCGAGAATTTTTCCAGTCTCATCAACAACACCACCGAGAACTTTGGTGCCTCCAACATCGATGCCGATCGTGTTGCCCATGGCGAAGTTATCCCTCTAGAAATGACTTGAGTTGTGCAAGAGCGGCATCGATAGTTGCCTTCTCCGCTTTTTGACGCATCATTGCAGGTATCGGCATTGACAGTGAAACCTCAAGTTCGTAGGTAACCTCAGTTGAGTCCTCATCAATTGCTGTAACTGTATAGACACCATCCATACCGGTCAGTAGATCTGCATCCTCCAATGAAAATGAAAGTTTGCTGGGAGCTTGGCTCCAGTCGTAATCAAGGGTTACTCGATCCTTCATCATTCCTGCATCGATACTCATCTTTACCTTGGTGACACGTCCTTGGGCATCGCGATCCAGGGCCTCAGAGCTTTTGATCTGTGTGGACCACTCGGGGTACTTGTCCAACTCAAAGAGAGCCTTCTGTACATCTGCGATTGGTGAGTCGATAGTGATTACTGATTTGCTGAATTCGGCCATGGCGCAAGGCTACCCTCTTCCCCTTTTGTGCGCCTCCGCGCTAGCGTTCGACCATGAATGAAATCTCAATCCCACCTCTCGTTCCCGCCGCTACCGCCGGGAATCTCACCAATCTCATCGCTGAACGCGCCTGGTTTGAGCCAGAGCGCGTGATTATGTCTCGCCCATTGGGCGATGGCTGGCAACCTGTCACTGCACGCGAAGTTGAAGAAGAGATCCGTGCAACTGCAAAGGGTCTTATCGCTGCAGGTGTTCAAATCGGTGATCGTGTCGCCATTATGGCTCGCACTCGATACGAGTGGACGATTTTAGATTTTGCGACATGGTTTGCAGGAGCAGCTGTCGTTCCTATCTACGACACATCCTCGGCTGAGCAGATTGATTGGATCTTAAATGATTCACACTCAGTAGCGATTATTGTTGAGACTCCAGCATTAGCAGAGCTTGTTAAGACGGTGCAGCCTGCACACACCCGCCACATGTGGACGATGACAGATGATGTGCTCACAGTTTTGCGAGAAGCGGGTAAGCACATTGGTGATGATGAAATTGATCGTCGTCGCAATGCGATCACACCAGCTTCTCTTGCAACATTGATCTACACATCAGGCACAACTGGAAAGCCAAAGGGTGTGCAGCTATCTCATAGCAACTTCCTTGCTGAGTGTGGAAATGTCGTGCAAGGTGCAAGTGAGCTCTTTCTCAAGCCGGGTGGATCAACCCTCTTGTTCCTGCCTGTTGCGCACGTATTTGGTCGCATGGTTCAAATCGGAGCGATTACCGCTGGTCTTCACCTAGCCCACTGCAGCGATCCAGTTGGCCGACTACCAATTGACCTCGGAACATTTAAGCCAACATTTGTGCTGGCAGTTCCACGTATCTTTGAAAAGATTTACAACGGTGCAGAGGCGAAAGCAGAGGCTGCAGGTAAGGGCAAGATCTTCCGCAAGGCGGCAGATACCGCTATCGCTTACTCTGAAGCGCTGGACAAGAAGCACATGTCACCAGTTCTTAAGTTAAAGCATGGACTCTTTGACAAACTTGTATACAGCAAGATTCGCGCTGGTATGGGTGGTCGCGTAGAGGCTGCAATTTCAGGAGGTGCACCACTTGGTGTACGCCTAGGTCACTTCTATCGTGGAATTGGTATCTCAGTTCTTGAAGGGTATGGCTTAACTGAAACTACCGCTGGAGCAACCTTGAATCTTCATGGAGCCCACCGCGTTGGTTCAGTTGGCCGTCCAATTCCGGGTACCTCAATCAAGATCGCCGAAGATGGTGAGGTTCTCATCCGTGGACCGATCGTGATGGATGGATACTGGCAAAACCAAGCAGCCAATGATGAGGTCTTTGATTCAGAGCGCTGGTTTAAATCTGGTGACCTCGGAAAGCTCGATGATGATGGCTTCTTATACATCGTTGGACGCAAGAAGGAGATTATCGTTACAGCTGGTGGAAAGAATGTTGCACCAGCAGTCCTCGAAGATCGCCTACGCGCACATCCACTAGTAAGTCAGTGCATCGTCGTTGGCGACAATCAGCCATTTATTGCAGCGCTTGTAACGGTCGACCCTGATGCGCTGAAGGTGTGGATCACCAACAATAAGAAGGATGGCGCATCATTGAGTGATTTGGTCAGTGACCCAGATCTTATTGCAGTTATTCAAACAGCTGTTGATGAGGCAAATAAGGCTGTCAGTAAGGCTGAGTCAATTCGTAAGTTCACAATACTGCCTACCGATTTCACAATCGCTGGTGGACACTTAACTGCCAAGCTATCGGTTAAGCGACATGTTGTTGCAAAGGAGTTTGCAAAAGAGATTGACGCATTGTTTACAAAATGAACAATGAGCGAGTAACCCTCGCACAAGAGTTACATGATGGGATCGCCCAGGACCTTGTGGTCCTGGGTTTTTCCATTGATCAGGCGATAGCGCAGTGCCAAGAGCCAGAGCTCAAAGCATCACTGCGCATGATTCGCTTCACCACCACTACACTGATAGAAAAGGTGCGGGCGGAGATGCATCAATTACGAGGAGCCGAGCCACTCCTATCTGTACCGGGCCAGGTCAACACGATGCATGAAGCCTTGCGAGTTGTTCAGGAGATTTTACGAAATATCGAGAAGCACTCTGATGCAAAGACTCTAGAGATAGCGATCGGTGATGATGGAAAGGGTGGAGTTGGTGTCAGGGATGGATCCTTTGGTTTAAAGGGTATACAAGAGCGGATCGAAAAACTCAATGGGGAGATCCATATTGACTCAGATGCAAATGGAACAAGAATTGGAGTAACAATCCCATTGGATAGGTAATGGTTCGACTACTTGTTATAGATGACCACGATGTTGTACGTCAGGGTCTTGTCTCAGCCCTTGGCGCACACGGCTTTACCCTCATTGAGACAGCGGCAACCATTAAGCAGGCCCGCGCAAAGATCGCCGCCTTTAATCCGCAAGCGGTTATCGTGGATCTGAATCTGCCTGATGGTTCAGGATTTGAAGTTGTCCAATGGGTCAGAAAAAGCGCACCCGATGCTGCAATCATCATTCTCTCCCTCAATGAGCCTAGCCAGTACGTCAGCATCGCTCGCAGTTCGGGAGCCAACGCATATCTTTCAAAGAGTCAATCAATTGAAGAGATAGTTACAACCCTGAACTTCGCTCTGGTGAATCCTCGATCCTTCACCAGCACCTTAAATACTCGGCATGATCACACAGTTGTACTAACTCCAAGAGAGGTTGATGTTCTGCACTTAATGGCAAAGGGGGCCAGTAACTCTGAAATCTCAGCCAACCTTTACATCAGTACATCAACTGTTAAAACCCATATCTCATCAATTCTCAGAAAGTTTGATTGTGGTAATCGGTCTACCGCGATTATGAAGGCCCGCGAAAAGGGGCTACTGCTCTAGGAGTTGGTTAAAGCGTTGAGACCAAATCCCCCAACGCCAATTCTCGATAATCCAAGTTCGTCCCGCACCACCCATAGCGGCAGCTTTAGCGGGATCACTTAACAAAGAGATAGCCGCTTGTGCGATCTGTCGAGTATTTGTTCCATCCACCACAACCCCTGTTACACCTTCTACCACCGCATCAGGTGCTCCCCCAGATGATCCTGCAATAACGGGCAAACCACATGCACTCGCCTCGAGATAAACAATTCCTAACCCTTCAACCTCTAGTCCGCCAAAACGGGATCGTGAAGGCATTACAAAGAGATCTCCTGCGCAGATATACCGCGGGAGCTCTCCATAATGGATTCGTCCGATAAAGGTGACATAACCGTGAAGATGATTATCTGCCACTAACTTTTTTAAGTGATCTAGGTATGGTCCTTGCCCAACAATCAATAGATGCGCATCAGGAACCTTTGCAATGATCTCAGGCATCGATTCAATCAATCGATCCTGGCCCTTTCGATGTACCAATCGACCAACGCAGACTAAAACCTTTTTCTTCTCTAACCCCAACTCTTTTCTCAGCGCCGTCGAATCCTGAGGCGTAAAGTGCTCAACATCAATACCTGGTGCAACCTTGACCATTCTCTGTGAGGCTTTTTTACTCAGAGAAACAGAGATCGCCTTCCGTGTGAAATCACCGAGATAAGTTAAGGAGTCGGTAGTTGATCCAATTCGACGAATTGCTAAATTAAAAAGTGGAACCTTTGCCCACCAAACCTCATGTCCATGGGTTAATGCAACGGTTTTAACAACACCGGCGGACTTCATTGAAGCAGAAAGCAAGGCTAAGGGTGCAGCTGCGCCAAAGGCAGCAACTTGAATGTTGTGTTCTCGGATCAACATTTTGAGGTTACGGGATACACGTGGAGTAGGCAATAAAATCTTTGCTCGGTCACGAATAACTGTGACACCAAACTCACTCTTCCATCGGGCGTCATACTCGTGGGAGCCCGCTTGCCAAGAGGTGTAGACAATTGTTGATCCAAAGTCTCGACGCTCAATCAATCCAATAACAAAGGTTTCAATTCCTCCTGCGCGAGGACCAAAGTCATTGGTGACAAAGAGAATTGGATTAGAAACGGCAAGCTCCAGCCAACTCATTACCTCCCAATGATCCATATGGTGCGATACATCTGTGTAACCAAAGGGACATGGGGGCAAGGCTAACCAGAGCTGTGTCGCTCCTCAACTACAGAAAGGGGTTTGCCTGTGAATTGAGAGCCGCCTCAGCCTCTGCGAGCGTTAAATTGCAAAGGGGGTGTTAATCCGCTCTCAGCCAATACCGATAGCGCCTCAACACTCTGACCGCTTAGTTCTGAGGTACTGTCTAGGAAAAAGGTGACCACACATGTATTGCATGCGATGGCCGCCATTGTGCATGTTGAACAATCGATGATCATGATGAGAAATGTACAGAGAGCCACTGACAAGAAATGGTGAAGTTAGGCGATACTTGTAGCTGTGAGCGTCGTTGCAACATTGGTTGTTGGAGCAGATGGCTCGACCTCTAAGGAGAGTAGATCGGCGGGGGTTAGCTCACCGGAGGATCGAAGAGCCTTTCTACAAAGGCGACGAGAGGTCGATGTCATTATCGTTGGTGGAAACACCGCCCGGCATGAGCCATATAACCGAACTCCGGTACCTCTTGTAGTTATTTCCAGATCTTTAGTTAACCCGGTCCAAGGAAACCACTTGGCGATGTTTTGGAACTGCTCCCCCACCCACGCTATTGAAAAGGCACGTGGGCTCTTTGGAGAGAAAATACTTATAGAAGGTGGGATCTCGATGATCAATGAGTTAATTGACCACGGTTTAATTGACCAACTCGAGCTAAGTGTTACTCCTGCAACAGGCGGAGAACACACCATCGATATCAATCAGCTCTTGGCTCATTTTTCTCAGATTGATAAGCGAGAAGAATCTGGAACTACTTTTTATTCTGCTCGCAATTAAAAAGCTGAAATCAAGGAAACACCAGTAACGGCCAAAGCAATTCCAACATATTGAACCTTATGCAATCTCTCGTTTAGAAGCTTAAAAGCTAAAAGCGCTGTCGCAATTGGATACAGGGATCCAAAGACCATTGCAACGGAAACTAGTCCTTTAGTAGTTGCTACACCCAGTAATAGATTAGCTAGAAAATCCGCTGCTCCAATAAAAATCAAAATCGGAAGATCCTTCTTTGAAAATTTACCCGTAGTTCTAAACCTGAGTGCGAGTGTAATGGTTACAAAAAATGTCGCCCCGCGCATCGATACCATTGTTAGCAAAGCGCTTTCTTGAGATCCAATAGAAATAAAAGTAAGTGACATTCCAAATCCCGCTGCAGCGCCCAGCGCTAAAAGCAATGGCTTGATTGGCATACCATTTGAAAGTTCTGGCCCACTTGCGCAAAATACTCCTACCAATGCGATGATAATTCCGATCGATGCGATCATGGAAAGTTTGTCACCAGTTAGGATCGCATATATCAATGGAATCACAGCGCTCATCGAACTAATCGGTGCGACAACTCCCATGCGTCCCGTTGATAGACCTTCATATAAACAGGCTAAGCCGATGTAACCAAACAAACCTGCTAGAGCACCTGATAACAGGTATCCATCAAATCCAGAGGCTTGTCCATCCCAATTCCTTGAAACAAGAACTATCAATAAGCCAACTGCAAGACCTATAACCTGGGAAAAACCTAATACCGCAAATGGATGGTGCTTCTTACTGAGGCGACCTGCAAAAAAGTCGGCTGTTCCCCATAGTGCACTTGATAGAAGTGCCAATAGTGATGCCATAGAGCCAAGGTTACCGCCCCGCCTCCCAAGAAAAGCACACTCCCATCTTTATTCTTAGCATGTGGATGCGAATGGTTTTGAGCGTTTAATCGATTACCTTCGCACCGTAAACCCAAGAGCTGAATTAACACTCACTGAGGTACCGGCCCCGCAAAAATTAGCAACCTACGCATTTGCATTCTCAGCCGATGCATCCAATGGACAAATTGGAGATCAAGAAGATGAGATAGCCAATGGGCGTTTTGTACTTTTGCACGAGCCAGGTGGACAGGCGACCTGGGATGGAGAGTTTCGCTGCGTTACCTTTGTAAGTGCAGATGTTGATCCAATCATGCAGGAGGATCCATTACTTCCAGAAGTTGGCTGGAGTTGGTTTCTAGAATCACTAGATTTGAATAACTGTAAATACAACTCTCCTAGCGGAACGGTTACGCGTGTAACGAGCGCATCTTTTGGAAAATTATCACCGCGAAACAATGAGGCTGAAATTGAAATTCGAGCATCATGGACACCTGTAGTTGAGGATCCCAAGGAGATCATGAATCACATCATCAGTTGGTGCAATTTAATTTCTGAGGTAGCTGGTTTACCGCCCGTTCCTGAAGGTGTGTCTACAATTTCATCCTCTCGCAGGCGTTAATAATGAGTGAAGAGATAGTTGCTGTTCCCTTACTAGAGCCTGCTGAAGGCACGCCGGATGTCATCGATACGCATGAAGCCTTTCGAAACGCCTTAGATCTCTTATCACAAGGGTCGGGTCCATTTGCGGTGGATGCAGAGCGTGCTTCTGGCTTCAGATACAGCGCACGGGCATATCTGATTCAGATTAAGAGAAGGGATGGTGGCCTGCACTTAATAGATCCCATCCCCTTTGGGCCGAGAGATCAACTTTTTGTCGACCTGAACAGCTTGTTGAATACCGATGAGGTAATTCTTCATGCAAGTACACAAGATCTGCCATGTTTGCGCGAGCTAGGGATCAATCCTGTCAAACTTTTTGACACTGAATTAGCAGGAAGAATCGCAGGTTTGCCACGGGTTGGATTAGGCCCATTACTCGAATCATTGATGGGTGTTTCTCTGGCAAAGGAACATAGCGCAGCAGATTGGTCTGCACGTCCATTGCCAAAAGAGTGGCTGACATATGCAGCTCTTGATGTTGAACTACTTATAGAGCTGCGTGAGCGCATGTATATGATTTTGCAGGATGCAAAAAAGTTGTCCTGGGCAGATCAAGAGTTTGCCGCAATTCTCAAAGCACCTCCTGCACCTCCACGTGTTGATCCTTGGCGCAGAACCTCAGGAATGCACAAGATTAAGAAACGGGATCAATTGGCGGTGATTAAAACCTTATGGACCGCCCGCGATGCGATAGCTTCTCAACAGGATATGGCACCAGGAAAACTTCTCAATGACTCTGCCATCATTGAACTTGCAATCTCCGTGCCAACCAATAAGAAAGAGTTTGAAAAGTGCCTACGTCCTTTAGGGCTACGTGCCCGCTGGTTAGAAAACCTTCAGCTGTGGCTAGATTCAATCGCAACCGCTATTGCACTACCTGAAGAGCAATGGCCAGCGATGCGAACAAGCGCTGACACCTTGCCTCCCATTAAGTTGTGGCGTGATAAGTTTCCTGAAAAGTTTGCGCCGCTTTCTCATGCACGTGCGGCGATCGAGGTAATTGCTCAAGAAAATGAGATTCCAGTTGAAAATCTCATCACCCCTGAATATGTTCGTCGCCTCTGCTGGAGGCCACCTGTCGGAGCAACAACAATCCTGTCACTTCCCGAGGTTGCTCACGCCTTGTTGGAACTTGGGGCTCGCCAGTGGCAGATCGATTTAGTTGCACCCGCACTGGCGGCGGCGCTACTTGAGCGTGAACCAATCCCTACTGAGGTAGCTCACACCACGGTCGATGAGGTGCAATCAGGAGTGTCGCAAACCCTTACCGACGAGTAACATATCTCTCATACCTAACAAAGGATGAACCATGTCTCGCACCGTAGTTCTCGTTGATGCTGTTCGTACCCCATTTGGAAAGGCCGGCGGTATGTACGCCGGAACTCGCGCAGATGATCTTATGGTTCGCGCCATACGTGGATTATTAGAACGCAATCCAAAGATTGATCCCGCCTCTATTGAGGATGTGGCTATCGCAGCAGCGACTCAGACCGGTGATCAAGGAATGAATATCGGACGCAGCGCAGCTTTGTTATCAGGTTTACCAAATACCGTTCCAGGTTACTCAATTGATCGCTGGTGTGCAGGGGCGCTGACAGCTGTCACAACTATTGCAGGTGCTATCGCAATGGGCACAAATGAGATTGCAATCGCTGGTGGAGTTGAGCACATGGGCAACCATCCAATGGGTGAGGGTATGGATCCAAACCCTCGCTACCTCGCAGAGCGCATTGTTGAACAGGATGCACTTGCTATGGGTGCAACAGCTGAACGCTTACATGATCGCTTTCCACAATTGACTAAGGAGCGCGCAGATCGTTATGCGATGAGCTCACAGTTAAAAACAGCAAAGGCGTATGCGGATGGAAAGATTCAGCGAGATTTAATTCCAACAGCGGCTCGCAGCGCAGAGCTTGGATGGACAGTTGCTACCGCCGATGAAGCTCCACGTCCGCAGACAACAATGGAGGGGCTGGCAGGACTTAAGACCCCTTTCCGTCCTTCAGGGCGAGTAACACCGGGCAACTCTGCAGGACTCAATGATGGAGCAACAGCGGCCTTGCTCGCCAGTGAAGAGAAGGCGCTTGAACTTGGTTTAACTATTAAGGCAAAGATGCTCACCTACGCATTTGCTGGTGTTGAGCCAGAAATCATGGGGTATGGACCAGTGCCATCAACCCTGAAGGCGTTGAAGCAAGCTGGATTGAAGATTGAAGATATTGGTGCCTTTGAAATCAATGAAGCTTTTGCGGTACAAGTTATTGCCTTCTTGGATCACTTTGGAATTGCAGATGATGATGTGCGAGTTAATCCTTACGGTGGAGCGATCGCAGTTGGTCACCCACTTGCATCATCGGGAGTGCGTCTCATACTCAATCTTGCACGCACCTTTGAAGCACAACCAGAGGTCCGTTATGGAGTTACAACAATGTGTATCGGTTTAGGCATGGGCGGAACCGTTATCTGGGAAAACCCACACTTTAAGGGAGCTAAGTAATTATGAGCGCAGATATCACTCTTCCAGCGGGAGCACCTGAAGAGGTTGTTACCAATGCATTAGTTCGCGATATTGATCTCTCCGCTTTTGGTGGCAAAGGATCAATGGCGCTCATTACCTTAGATAACGGACATGATCACAACCGTCCTAATACCTTCGGTCCTCAATCTGTTAAAGCACTTGATGCGGCAATTACAGATGCGCTAGGCCGCAACCCTGCAGCGATTGCAATCACTGGCAAGCCATTTATCTTTGCCGCCGGAGCAGATCTTTCCGCGTTGTCATTTTTAAATGATCGCAATCAATCTCTTGCTATTGGAAAGCTTGGACATGATGTTTTCCGTCGTCTAGGCAAAAGCTCAATTCCTACCTTTGCCTTTATTAATGGTTTAGCACTCGGCGGCGGTCTAGAGGTAGGTCTTCACTGCCATTACAGAACAGTGGCAACAACCGCATTTACCGCTCTGCCTGAAGTTTTCCTTGGACTTGTTCCAGGTTGGGGCGGTGCAACAATTTTACCTAAGTTAATCGGGCCAGAGCGCGCAGTTCAGGTAATTATGCTCAACGCTCTTAACAACAACACCATGATGAAGGCTAAGGATGCGCTGAAGCTTGGCGTTGTAGATGCTATGTACGAACCAGCTGATTTTCTAGAGCGTTCTATTGGTTTTGCAGTTGGTGTTCTCAACGGCACAACCAAGATCGAGCGTGCCGATTACAGTAATGATCCTGCATGGGAAAGCGCTCTTGCAACAGGTAAGGCTGCTGCGCTCAAGAAGTATGGTGGTGCGACTATCGCATCTCCATTTAAAGCACTTGAGCTTATTGCAGCAGCTAGAACCAACACATTAGCTCAAGGTTTTGATGCCGAGGATCAAGTCCTTGCCGATCTAACAATGTCAGATCCCCTACGTGCCTCCTTGTATGCATTTAATTTGATACAAAAGAAGCGCAAAAAAGTTGAAGGAGCACCTAAGCCTGCACTTGCTCGTAAGGTAACCAAGGTCGGAGTTGTTGGCGCTGGCTTGATGGCATCACAACTAGCCCTTTTAATGGTTCGAAACCTCAAAGTTCCGGTTGTGATGACAGATATTGATCAAGCCCGAGCTGAGAAGGGCGTTGCATGGGTAAGAAATGAGCTTACAAAGCAGGTAGAGAAGAAGAGAATGAGCCCAGAATCTGCTGCACGTCTGTCCGCTCTTGTTTCAGGATCAGCTGATCAAGCAATCTTTGCAGGATGTGACTTTGTGATTGAAGCTATCTTTGAGGAGCTCTCTCTTAAGCAGGAGCTATTCAAGAAGCTTGAAACTATTGTTTCTCCTGAATGTGTACTTGCAACAAACACCTCCTCTCTATCGGTTGAACGAATGACTGAAGGGCTCAAAAATCCAGAGCGCGTTGTTGGCTTCCACTTCTTTAATCCTGTAGCGGTCATGCCATTGCTAGAGGTTGCACGTACATCTACAACAGATGATGCAACTACTGCAACAGCAATCGCAGTTGGTAAAGAGCTCAAGAAGACCATGATTATCTGTAAGGATGCACCTGGCTTTGTGGTCAATCGCTTGCTCACACGTTTCATGGGTGAAGTTACAGATGCTGTTGATGAGGGAACATCTCCAGCGGTTGCAGATTCAGCGATGATGGAGATTGGCTTCCCAATGTCACCATTCCAGCTGCTCGATCTTGTAGGTCCCGGAGTTGCTCTGCATGTCTCCGAAACTTTGCACAACAACCTAGGTCCGCGTTACCGCATCTCTCCAACTATGCAACGCATGGTTAAGGAAGGTGTTCGCAACTTCTATGTTAAGGGCGATGATGGCACGGTAAGTGCAAACCCTGCAGCGCTGGCTCTAGTAGAGAAGGGTTTGACTCCATCCACCGCTGAACAGGTACGTTCACGCGCTCTCAAGGCGCTAGCTGAAGAGGCCCGCATGATGCTTGATGAAGGCGTTGTAACAACACCTGCTGAGATTGATCTCTGCATGTTGATGGGCGCTGGATGGCCAATGCACTTAGGTGGAATCTTGCCGTACTTGGATCGCGAAGGAGTGAGCGAATCAGTTACCGGAAAACTTTTCCATGACAAGGGAATCGCTTCCCTTCCTTAAATTAAGAAACCCACCCTGCAATCTGCTGCACAATTGCAGCAGGGGTGATTTCTAGATCATCGAGAATTTCACTGCGCTTTGAGTGCTCAATGAATTCAAGAGGGATACCGATGGAGTGCAAGGAACAGTTGCTTCCTGTCTCTCTCAAAGTTTCAGAGATAGTGCTCGCAATTCCAGCATGCTTAATGCCATCCTCCATCACTACAACAGTGGAGTAATCGGCGCACATTGCAATGACCGCAGGCGAGATGGGCTTAACCCACAAGGGATCTACAACTGTTATCTCAATTGATTTCTGGTGGGCCAGTTGTGCAACCTCAAGCGCCATGCCAGCCATGGAACCAACACTAATCAACAAAACCTTCTTACCTTCACCGTGGTGCAAAATATCAACGCCATGAATCCGTTCAATTGCGGGAATATCGGCAGGGACGGCACCCTTGGGAAAGCGGAGCATTGATGGAGCGTTAGTAATTGCAACACACTGACGTAAAATCTCCCTCAAGCGAGCACCATCACGTGGAGCTCCTACATGCATACTGGGAACAATTCCTGTTAACGCTAAATCCCAGATGCCATGGTGTGATGGTCCATCATCACCGGTAATGCCGGCGCGATCTAAAACAAATGTCACGCCTGCATTGTGGAGGGCAACATCTAGTAGTAATTGATCAAAAGCTCGATTGAGGAATGTTGAATAAATCGCAATCACTGGGTGCATTCCTGCATAAGCTAAGCCAGCTGCACTTGTAGCCGCATGTTGTTCTGCGATGCCAACATCGATCGTTCTTTCTGGAAAACTCTGAGCAAACTTATCTAAGCCGGTCGGTCCCAACATTGCAGCTGTGATTGCGACAATCTTCGAATTTTCTTGACCAATCTGAGTAATCTCCTCAGAGAAGATGTTTGTCCATGATGGAGCTGAAGCCTTTAGTGGCTTTCCGGTCACTGGGTCGACAATTCCTACTGCATGGAACTTCTCAGCTAAATCTTCAAGAGCTGGTGTGTATCCCCGACCCTTTTCAGTAATTACATGAACTATTACAGGCGAGCCATAACCCTTTGCTATCAATAAGGTGCGCTCCATGGCGGTTATGTCATGACCATTAATTGGTCCTAAGTACTTAAATCCAAGATCCTCAAACATTCCTTGAGGTGCGAGCATGTCTTTCACACCCTTTTTAATGCCATGTAGCGCGCCATAAATATGTTTGCCTACAACGGGTGTGTTATGGAGAACTCTCTTGCCACGGCCCAAAATCCGTTCATATTCCTTGGTTCCACGCAGATTTGTTAGGTATGTAGCTAAGCCACCGATGGTCGGAGAGTATGAGCGCTCATTGTCATTAACAACAATGACAAGATTTCTATCTGACTCTGGGGATAGGTTGTTAAGCGCCTCCCATGACATGCCACCAGTAAGTGCACCATCGCCAACGACGGCAACCACATGTCGATCTGATTGACCTGTTAGTGAAAACCCCCGAGAAACACCATCGGCCCACGATAACGCCGTTGAAGCATGCGAGTTTTCAATAACATCATGATCGCTTTCGCGACGGTTGGGATACCCTGAAATTCCATCACGTTGTCTCAAGAGATCAAATTGATCTGCTCGACCTGTAAGAATTTTGTGAACATAGGATTGATGGCCTGTATCAAAGAGAACCACATCACGTGGAGATTGAAAAACCCTATGGACGGCGATACTTAACTCAACAACTCCCAGATTGGGTCCTAGATGACCCCCTGTTTGTGAAACCTTTTCAATCAGAAACTGACGAATATCAGCGGCAAGTTGATCCAACTCTGCAGGGCTCATGCCCCGCAGTTGCTCTGGCGATTGGATATTAATTTTCATCGTAAGTGAGTAAGGATTTACTCAGCCAACAATGATCGAAGTACGTACTGCATGATTCCACCATGTCGGTAGTAATCTGCTTCACCTGGTGTATCAATACGCACCTTTGCCGTAAATTTGTTATCTCCCGCAATGACAGTGAGCTCCTTTGGAATTCCACCATCATTTAACGCAGTAATTCCGGTGATGGTAAAGCTCTCAGTTCCATCTAGTCCTAGAGATGCAGCTGTTTCACCATCCATAAACTGCAAAGGTAATACACCCATACCGATCAAGTTAGATCGATGGATACGTTCAAAGCTCTCAGCGATAACTGCACGAACTCCAAGAAGCGCGGTGCCCTTAGCTGCCCAGTCACGTGAAGAGCCAGATCCATACTCTTTGCCGGCCAAGATAACTAGTGGAACTCCTGCCGCCTGATATGCAACAGATGCATCATAAATTGTTGTCTGTTCTCCATCTGCCAAGAAGTTTCGAGTAAATCCACCCTCGACTCCATTGAGCAACATATTTTTGAGACGAATATTTGCAAAGGTTCCACGAATCATTACCTCGTGATTACCTCGACGGGAGCCATAAGAGTTGAAGTCGGCTCGCTCAATACCGTGCTGCGCCAAGTACTTACCTGCTGGTGAATCAGCCTTGATATTTCCAGCTGGTGAGATGTGATCTGTTGTTACTGAATCTCCTAGTACAGCAAGAACCCGTGCACCTGAAATATCTTTAACAGGTGTTGGCCTCTTAGGCATACCTTCAAAGTAAGGGGGTTTGCGGACATAGGTTGATTTGGCATCCCACTCAAAGACCTTGCCAGTCGGTGTTGCTAGCGACTTCCAGCGATGATCACCCTCAAAGACAGTTGCATAATCCTTGGTAAACATCTCAGATGATATTGAGGAGTCAATGACCGCTTGAATCTCTTGCGGTGATGGCCAGATATCCTTGAGGTACACATCATTGCCCGAAGAGTCCTTACCCAATGAGTCGGTTTCAAAATCATGATCCATGGTTCCGGCGATCGCATAAGCAACAACTAATGGCGGGGATGCTAAGTAGTTCATCTTTACATCTGGGCTGATGCGACCTTCAAAGTTACGGTTACCAGAAAGTACCGCTGTTACAGCTAAATCACCCTCATTAACAGCTTTGCTAATTTCGATTGGCAGGGGACCTGAGTTGCCGATGCAGGTGACACAGCCATATCCAACGAGATTAAATCCCAACGCATCCATGTACTTAGTCAGATCTGCTCGATCGTAGTAATCGGTTACAACCTTTGAACCTGGTGCCAGGGTTGTCTTTACCCATGGCTTTGATTTCAATCCCTTTTCAACCGCCTTCTTGGCAAGTAATGCAGCACCGATCATGACCGATGGATTAGAGGTATTTGTACAGGATGTTATTGATGCGATTACAACATCTCCATTTTTAACGCGGGTAGAACCTGCCGCAACCTCTCCCTTGGACGTCTTATCCCCAAAGTAAGTAGGAAGAATCTTTTCAAATGAGCTCTTGGAATCACTCAATGAGATGCGATCTTGTGGACGTTTAGGTCCTGAAATAGATGGCACAACAGTTGAAAGATCTAGCTCAACGATTTGAGAAAAACGTGGCTCAACTGAAGGGTCATGCCACATTCCTTGAGCCTTTGCATACCTTTCAACTAAGGCAACCTGATCATCGCTTCGACCGGTAAGTCGCAGGTAGCGAAGTGTCTCTTCATCAATTGGGAAGATCGCACATGTTGAGCCGTACTCAGGACTCATATTTCCGATTGTTGTTCGGTTCGCCATTGGAACAGATGTCACTCCGGGACCAAAGAACTCCACGAACTTGCCAACCACGCCAACCTTGCGCAGGATCTCTGTGATCGTAAGCGCCATATCGGTTGCAGTAGTTCCGACTGGAAGAGTTCCCGTGAGCTTGAAACCAACCACACGAGGGATCAACATTGAAACTGGTTGCCCAAGTAGCGCAGCCTCGGCCTCAATTCCTCCTACGCCCCAGCCGAGCACTCCGAGTCCATTGACCATGGTTGTATGTGAGTCTGTTCCCACAACGGTGTCTGGGTAGGCACGAAGGGTTCCCTCAACGGTACGTGTCATGACAACCCGTGCAAGGTACTCAATATTTACTTGGTGAACGATTCCTGTTCCGGGTGGAACAACCTTAAACTCATCAAAGGCGGTCTGCCCCCAACGCAAGAAGCGATAACGCTCCTGGTTGCGCTCATACTCAATATCTGTGTTTTGCTCAAATGAATCCTTAGTTCCAAACTTATCTGCGATCACTGAGTGATCGATGACCAGCTCTGCAGGAGCAAGGGGGTTAACCTTTGAAGGGTCTCCCCCAAGATCGACAATAGCCTCACGCATAGTTGCAAGATCGACAACACATGGCACGCCGGTAAAGTCCTGCATGATTACTCGCGCCGGCGTAAATTGGATCTCAGTATCAGGTTCGACCGAAGGGTCCCATGATGCCAAGGCGCTAATGTGGTTTGCCGTGATGTTTGCACCATCCTCGGTGCGCAGTAGGTTCTCTAGCAATACCTTCAAACTGTAAGGAAGACTAGAGGCTCTATCGATCTGAGAGATATCAAAGATCTCAAAACTCTTACCCGCAACCTCTAAATTCTTCTTTGCGTTGAAAGAGTTTTTACTCATTATCTGCCCTTCGCCGATGCACGTGACCAGCGCTCAAGATACCTCAGCACGCTCATACAGGGCAACACATTCGATGTGATGTGTCATTGGAAAGAGATCAAAGGCACGTAACCCCGCCAATGAGTAACTGTGATCTTCAAGATAGGAGGTATCTCTGGCCAGGGCAGCTGGGTCACACGCCACATAAACAATTGCCCGCGGATTCAAAGCAGTGATCTGAGAAATTACATCCCTTCCGGCGCCCTCTCGTGGAGGATCAAGAACAACAACATCTGCAGAAGTGATTCGTGAAAGAAGTTTGCCAACATCGCCGGTAGCGACAGTTACATTTTTGAAGTCAGAGAAGTTGCGTCTTGCATCCTCAGTTGCAACCTTACCTCCCTCAATAAGATCAACATGGCCTGCAGAACCAACTTCGGACAAAATTGCGGCTGTAAATAAGCCCACACCACCATAGAGATCTAGAACATGCTCACCACTATTAAACTTGGCAAACTCCAAAACTGTTCGCGTTAAGAGTTCAGGCGCCTGCACATGACTTTGCCAAAATGATTCCTGGCTAACCTCGAGGGTTCGACCTTCAACCTTCTCATGCAAAACTGGTGGACCTTCGGTAACTCTGGCTTTTTCATCTCCTCGAGTAGGGGCTAAAGCGATGGTGCGCTCGCCAGAGTTTGAGGCGCTGATTTCAACCCGAACATCACCCTTCAGATTGCGTGATGAGATCTCAGAAAAATTCATCCCATCAACGCAGATAATGCAGTTGTCTACCGGTGCAATTGAATGTGATCTTGATTTATAAAATCCAAGTTTTCCATTTCGATTTGTAGTAGCAATAGCTCGTGTTCTCCATCCAGTCGATGGCCCTACCTCTTCTACTTCAACCTGAATCTGCATCTTTGCGATTCTAGAAAACTGTTCAGTGATCACATCAGATTTAAGCTTTCGTTGATATGCAGGATCGATGTGCTGAAAATCGCAGCCACCACAACCTAGGCGATGAGCAAACTGGCAGGGAGCCTCTACACGAAATTCGGAAGGGGTGGAAACACTGACAACATCGGCACGGTTAAAGGAGGAGCCAGTACTTGTGATTTCAATTGTGCACTGTTCCCCTGGAATAGCGTGCCGCACGAAAATTACAGCTCCGTTGTGGCGGGCGATGAAATGTCCCCCATGCGCGACCTTTTCAATACTCAGTTCGATCAAATCACCGATTTTTAACGCTGAACTCTTATTTGATGCCATGGAAGGAAGTTTATGGGTGTAAGTTACATCCTGTGCACGTAGTAATCATGGGTTGCGGTCGAGTTGGTTCATCACTGGCCACCGAACTCGAAGCTGCTGGACATACAGTTGCCATCATCGATCAAGCCCGCGAAGCTTTTCGCCGCCTTGGACCAAACTTTAAAGGTCGCACAGTTACCGGTGTTGGCTTTGATCGAGACACACTTTTAGAGGCGGGCATTCAAGATGCTGATGCCTTTGCCGCGGTAAGCAATGGTGACAACTCCAATATCTTGGCCGCTCGCGTTGCTCGCGAAACCTATGGGGTTGGAAATGTTGTTGCCCGTATTTATGATCCAGGACGCGCTGAGATCTACCAACGTCTAGGAATTCCAACGGTTGCAACGGTCCTATGGGCAACGGATCAAATCTTGCGACGCCTTGTTCCTGAAGGCTCTCGCTCTGAATGGAGAGATGCAACCGGCATGGTGCAACTGTGCGAAATGCATCCCCACGATGATTGGTATGGCCGTCAAATACTTTTAATTGATGCCCTCACACCTGCACGGGTAGCTTTCATCACACGTCTTGGAGAAGGACTCATCCCTGATGAGCACACAGTTTTACAGCAGGGTGATCTCATCCATGTCATGGTTTCAGATGCCGATGTGGCTCGCACAGAAGAGATACTGGCAAACACACCGGAAGGTGAACGTGGATGAGAATTGCAATCGCAGGAGCCGGAAATGTAGGGCGAGCAATCGCGCGCGAACTCTTAGATAATGGACATCAGGTACTTTTGATTGATAAGGATCCAAAGGCACTTAAGCTCGAGAGTGTTCCAGATGCTGAATGGCTTATGGCAGATGCTTGTGAGATTACCTCGCTAGATAACGCTCACCTGAATAACTGCCAAGTTTTAGTTGCAGCAACAGGTGATGACAAGGCAAATCTTGTGACATCACTTCTGGGAAAGACCGAATACGGTGTTCCTCGCGTAGTTGCTCGAATCAATCACCCAAAGAATGAGTGGCTCTTTGACTCTTCATGGGGTGTGGATGTTGCGGTGTCAACACCTCGAATTATCTCTGCCCTTGTTGAAGAAGCGGTAAGCGTGGGTGATGTTGTTCGTCTCTTTTCATTTAGAAAAGGTCAAGCAAATCTTGTAGAACTTACTCTCCCAGATGGATCAGCCTGCATAGGTAAGACCGTTGAAGAGATTGAACTTCCAGAAAATGCAGCGTTGGCGGCAATCGTTCGTGATGGAAGGGTAATCACCGCACAAGCACATGATGTTTTTGCTGCTGGAGATGAGCTGCTCTTTGTTGCATCCGCTGATGCTGAATCACTTATTAAGTCCTGCTTTATCTCTTAATCTGCAACTTTTTGCGCAGGCGGACCAGATTTAATTATTAACCAAGTTCCATATGCTGTTGCAAAAAACAAGGGATATCCCATCGCTAAATTAACCGTTCCCAAGAGATTTACATTTCCACTTCTGTAAATTGGATACTGCACAGCGATTCTAAGAAAAAACATTCCGACCCAAAGCCAACTAGCCTTGATGTACATCTTTTTTCGAGCGGGATTGTTGCGCCAGGTAAAGTTCTCACCCAGGAGTGGTCCTAGAACTAGGCCCAAGATCGGCCAGCCGACCAGGTTGGCAATCAAGTAGACAGAGCCATAGCCAAGGTTTGTCAGAAGTTTCGGGATATAAAAATCACTTGCATTTCCGCTGCGATTGGCAAAGTATGCACAAATCAAAACACCGATCACACCAGATACTGAGTGCTGGATGGTGTCTTTACGAATTAATCGGATGATGGCCAAAGTAATTGAAAGGGAGAGGGCTGCCCACGTTGCCCCTTGAATATCCTTGGTAAAGTTAAAAACTAGTAGAAATACTACCGCCGGCAATCCAGAATCTATTAAGCCCTTTTTTCCACCTAGTGCGTTGACAACCTTGTCGCGATCCTCGTGATGTTGACTCATGAGCGTCCCGTCGAACCAAAACCACCACTGCCTCGACCTGAGCCAGGTAAGTCATGTACCTCAACAAACTCGGCATGTTCAACCCTTTGAATCACAAGTTGGGCGATTCGATCCCCCTTTTTAAAGGTGATGGACTCCTTCGGATCATGGTTGATCATGATGCAGTGAAGCTCTCCCCTAAAACCTGCATCAACCGTTCCGGGAGCGTTCACCATTGTGACACCATGCTTAATCGCAAGGCCAGAGCGTGGATGAACAAAGGCGGCGTAACCATCTGGCAGAGCGATTGAAATTCCAGTGGGAACTAACGCCCTTTCCCCAGGATTTAGCGTGATATCAATACGTGACACGATATCTGCTCCGGCATCTCCACCCTTTGCATAAACCGGAAGTGGGATCGACTCATCAAGTCGGGTAATGAGTACCTGTAAAGGCTTAATCATTATGGGTTCACTTCAAAGGTCGGATCAACAAAGGCCATGAGCTCTGGAGTTTTTGCAATCTGTTCTAGATACTCCTTGGGAGCGTTATTCATAAAGTGTTCCATAGGTACAACAATATAAAGAGCAGCGGCTTTGACTGCGATCTCGCCTTCTGGTGAATTCAAACGCCCTATCGCGGATGTGTACACCTTACGATTGACCTGGCCTGTAATCTCAGCGGTGATGTGCAAGGTGGATCCAATTGGAACCGGAATCATAAAATCAGTTTCTAAACGACCTGTCACAGCAGGTGCACGTAACAACCACATGAGCTTTCCTAAAGCCTCATCAAAGGCAAGTGACAATAAACCGCCATGTGCAAGACCAGGTGCTCCTTGGTGATTTTCATTGACAGTAAATTGAGCAGAAATATCTAAACCAGTTCCAGCATAAGCAACTAGATGTAATCCAGTTGGATGAAGATCTCCGCAACCAAAGCAATGCCCAAAGTGTGATGGGATCTTGCTGCCAGCAGCTGGTGCCAAAGGATGACGTTCTGGAAGTGGTGCTCCTTCAGGAGCGTTCGTACTTGCAATACGTGCCATACCCCAACTTTACTCCCTCAATATCCGATACGGTAATCCCATGCCAGAAAAGGGTGTGAGATACAGAGAAGTGATACGTCCGCCACTTTGGCTTATCGCTTTTGTCTACTTTTTATTTCTCTCATTAGTGCTATCGATTTGGGCAGCTCTGGGAAATACCCCAGCCTTGCTAATCTTCATCGTATTAACCTGCTGGCTTGTTATTTTGTACTTTAGAACAGCTTTAATCATCGAAGTCGATGAGAAAGAGCTCCGAGTAGGTCGTGCAAAAATCCAACACAGATATATCGGAGAAGCACTTGCCTTAACTCCATCTGAATTGAAGTTGACTCGCACTCGTGATGCCGACCCATCAGCTTTTTTGGCGATTAGATTCTGGTCCAGCACCGCGGCCAAAGTTGAACTAGCCGATGATCGGGACTCAACTCCATACTGGCTCATTACCAGTAATAATCCCAATAAATTAGTTGAAGCTCTTAAAAACTAATTACACTCTTTACAAACAGCTTTAGCGCCCTCGCCCTTTGCTAATTGAGTGATGTGGTGAACCAAGAAACATCGAGAGCATGTGAACTCATCTACCTGCTTTGGAACAACACGCACAGCAAGCTCTTCGCCGGAAAGATCTGCACCTGGAAGTTCAAGGTTTTCAGCAGCTTCAGCTTCATCAACATCGATTTGACCGGATTGAGCATCAACACGCTTGGCCTTGAGTTCTTCAAGAGACTCCTCATGAAGTTCCTCATCGGTTTTTCTGGGTGTGTCGTAATCTGTTGCCATCGCTCTCACCGCCTTTTAATCACTCGCGCTTGACTCGTCAATTTGGGCTTGCGGGCGCATCATGGCGTACTTCAAGCCTCTCATGCTCTATAACACACGGCGTGTCGGGGTTATTCCCCACTCATTGCGGAGATTTTTCACTTCCCTGACTCTTTTCAATTTTTTGGGCCAATCCCCCATCAACACGGGCGTGGATTGAGGTTCCCTCTGCGATGTACTGCTCAGAAAAAATCTCGCCCCGCTCATGAATGGCATGAACTAGATCGCCCCTGTCATATGGAATAACAACATTAATCTCTACAGATGGGCGAGGTAATGAGTTTTCAATCGCGTGCAGGAGACCATCAATTCCAAAACCTGTTCTGACTGAAAAGGCGTAACTGTTTGGTTCTTTACGCAATATCTCCATAATCACATGAGGATCTGAAATATCAACCTTGTTGATCGCAATTATCTCAGGAATATCCTTGCCGCCAATTTCATCAATAACCAAACGAACAGCTCTGATCTGCTCAAAGGGATCTGGGTGTGAACCATCTACAACATGCACGATCAAATCTGATTCTGAAACCTCTTCAAGTGTTGATTTGAATGCATCGATCAATTGATGCGGAAGGTGTCTGACAAAACCCACGGTATCGCTGAGGGTATAAACACGCCCATCACTAGTTTGAGTCTTACGCACAGTTGGATCCAAGGTAGCAAAGAGAGCATTTTCAACTAATACGCCCGCATCAGTTAACTTATTGAGCAATGAGGATTTGCCAGCGTTTGTGTATCCAGCAATAGCTACCGATGGAATATTGAATCGACGTCGTTCTTGGCGTTTGGTATCTCGCGATACCTTCATCTCGGCGATCTCACGACGAAGTTTGGCCATCTTGTCTCTGATACGACGGCGATCGGTTTCAATCTTTGTTTCTCCTGGACCACGTCCACCAATACCAGCACCACCTGCTGCACGACCGCCCACCTGACGTGACAGTGAATCTCCCCAACCGCGAAGACGTGGAAGTAAGTATGCGATTTGAGCCAACTCAACCTGCGCCTTTCCCTCCTTGCTCTTTGCATGCTGAGCGAAGATATCTAAAATCAAAGCGGTTCGATCAACAACCTTAACCTTCAACTTATCTTCAAGCTGGCGAAGTTGTGATGGGGATAGCTCACCATCACATACAACGGTGTCGGCTCCAGTAGACATCACGACCTGCTTAAGCTCTATAACCTTTCCTGAACCAATATATGTTGCAGGATCTGGCTTATCGCGACGTTGAATCAAACCCTCAAGAACTTCTGAACCAGCAGTTTCTGCAAGTGCTTTGAGCTCTGCCAAAGAGTTTTCCGCATCCTTAATAGTTCCTTCAGTCCAAACACCTACAAGCACAACTCGTTCTAACTGAAGTTGGCGATACTCAGCCTCAGAAATATCTTGAAGCTCTGTGGAGAATCCTTGAACACGGCGTAAGGCATGACGCTCAGATAGCTCCTGGGATTGATCTAGATTTTGATCCTCTTCACTAGCATCAAACTCAGCCGCTACTCGAGCACTTTCTTTGAGTAACCTCTCAAACTCTAAATCAAAATCCTTACTCAAGTAGAAACCCCGAAATATCTACATCTCGTATCAATACAGCCGGTCCGGTCAAAGTAGCGTTTGAATGTCCATCGATAGAAACTTCTAGTCGGCCTCCGGGTGGATTGATAATCCAGGTTGCCGGTAGTTTTCCCTTTGTGTGAAGGGTCGCAGCTAATGCAACAGCACATGTTCCAGTTCCACATGACCTGGTCTCCCCCGATCCACGTTCAAATACACGCATCCGAATAGAATTGCCATCGGTGATCTTTACAAACTCAACATTGACACCTTCGGGATAGGAATCTCGAGGTCTAACAATTGGTGGCTCTGCAAGATCGCCAATCTCAGACATATCATCAACAAATACAACGGCGTGAGGGTTTCCAACACTGATGTTGTATCCATTCCAAAGATGGCCATTTGTTCCCGCAGTGATCGCTTCACCCTCATCAGTTACCTGCCCCATATTGACTGAGATGTCCTCTGTTAATGGAACGCGAAGATGTTTTACGCCATCTCGGGTATTAATGGCGAAAATGCCCTCTGGCTGGTGCCCACGCTCTACCAAGTAGCGCGCCATAACTCGAATTCCATTACCGCACATTTCAGCAAGAGATCCATCAGCGTTTCGGTAGTCCATAAACCACTTACCATCTCGCTTGACCATTCTGATTAATCCATCAGCTCCGACTCCAGTTTCGCGATTGCAAATAGCTGCCGTCTGCGCCGTTGTTATCGAATACTCATCATTAGGATCGAAAAGGAGAACAAAATCATTTTCGGTGCCATGGCCATACGTTGCGATCATTATCGTTAGTTTATCGATTCAAGGATGCGCTCGAGGGCGTTTTGCGTTGGTGATATCCATGTGATTCGTTCATCTCGCGAGAACCATGTTTCTTGGCGTCGTGCATACTGACGAGTCGCTCTCTTGGTCTCCTCCTGAGCCTCTTCCTGAGAAACTTTGCCCTCGATCTGCGCGATCACCTGCGCATATCCCAGCGCTCTTTGAGCTGTGGTCCCCTGCATGATTCCAGCGGCCAATAATTTTTCAGCCTCCTGAACCAAACCCTTCTCCCACATCTGATCTACACGCAATGAAATTCTCTCAGACAAGGAATCGCGATCCATAACCAATCCAAACTGTTTGGCGTTGGGGTAGCGAGAGCTCTCCTCACGTGGAAGGTTTGCAGTAAATGGTTTTCCGGTGATTTTAATAACTTCTAAGGCGCGTATAACTCGTCGAGAGTTTGCTTTATCGATAGCAAGGGCAGCGGCTGGATCCAGTTTTTCAAGCCGCTCAAAGAGCGGTGCTATGCCCTTGGTTGCAAGCTCAAGCTCTAACTCAGCCCGCACCACCGGATCTGTGTCAGGAAAGTTGAGTTCATCCAAGATTGCTTTGATATACAACCCAGTACCCCCAACAATGATCGCATCCTTACCTCTGCCATGAATCTCTGAAATTACAGAGCGTGCCTTCTCTTGATACCAAGCAACATTTGCATCCTCAGTTACATCAAGCAGATCCATCATGTGGTGCGCGATCCCTTGGCGCTGGTCAATACCTATTTTTGCTGTTCCGATATCCATACCTCGGTATAGCTGCATTGAATCGGCATTAATGATTTCAGCATTTATTTTTTCTGCCAGTAAAACTGCTAGATCACTCTTACCTGTGGCGGTAGCGCCACAAATGACAACCAATCTCATCGCTTGACCGTTGGGATTCCTAGCATTGTCGATGCAGGTCCAGATTCGGCGGTACGCGTTTGGTGGGCCTGAGCTCCCCTAGTTTGGCGAACCGACAACGGATCCCCAATCAAATAGTGCGCAGATGCCTGTGTGATCTTCACAGTTACTTCATCACCAGGACGAGCAACAAACTTATTATCAAAGTGCACTAATCTGAAATCTTCGCTACGACCAGTTAAACGCTCCTGCGCCTCATCACGTCGACCTTCATAGTCTCCCACTAAAACCTTATGTGTGGTTGTGATAGCCTCTTGATTAACCGACAAAGAAATTTCCTGCTGATGATTGTGCAAACGTGTATATCGCTCGCCCACTATTTCCGCTGCTACCTGATCCGGCATTGTCGCAGCAGGTGTTCCGGGACGCTTGGAGTATTGATAGGTATAGGCGGCGGTAAATCGCGCTGTGGTGCATAGCTCCAAAGTTGATTGGAAATCATCCTCGGTCTCTCCTGGGAAACCAACGATGATGTCAGTTGTGATTGCCGCATGAGGAATTGCGGATCGAACGCGATCTAAAATTCCTAAGTATCGATCGGTTCTATATGAGCGACGCATGTGCTGCAGTATGCGATCAGAACCAGATTGCAAAGGCATGTGTAGATGAGGCATAACATTGGGAGTTTGCGCCATTGCTTCAATCACATCATCAGTGAAATCACGAGGGTGTGGTGACATAAAGCGAACCCGCTCTAAACCATCAATTTCACCACATTTGCGAAGTAGCTTGGCAAAGGCTTGGCGATCTCCGAAATCTACCCCGTAGGCGTTTACATTCTGCCCCAACAAGGTAATTTCAATAACTCCTTGGTCAACCAAGGCTTTGACTTCGGTCAAAATATCAGCTTCATTACGATCTTTCTCGATTCCGCGCAACGCTGGAACAATGCAGAACGTGCAGGTGTTGTTACAGCCAACTGAGACTGATACCCAGGATGAGAATGCAGATAAGCGACGTGCCGGAAGGGTAGATGGGAAGTGCTCTAGTGCTTCAAGAATTTCGATCTGTGACTCTTCCTCAATCCGCGCACGTTCAAGCAACACAGGTAAGGAGCCCACATTGTGCGTACCAAAGACAACATCAACATAGGGAGCTTTCTTTAAAATCGTTGCCTGATCCTTTTGAGCTAAACAACCACCAACTGCGATCTGCATATTGGGATTAGCCTTCTTTATCGGCGCTAGAAAACTTAAATTTCCATATAGCTTGTTATCTGCGTTTTCACGCACTGCACAAGTATTGAAGACAACAATGTCTGCTTGCTCACCGGTAACTACTGGAACAAATCCTGCCTCATCCAATAAACCTGCGATTCGTTCAGAGTCATGAACATTCATTTGGCAGCCGTAGGTTTCGACTGTGTACGTACGAGTCATAGAGGCGAGATTGAATATTCAAGCGTCGAGCGATTAACCACTAGCATCTGATGGTTATCAAGATGTTGCCAATCTGAATTTCCCCATCCAGTTGAAGCGATCAGGAAATCATCGCCGCGACTAGAGAAACGAAGTTCATAGTGGTCAGGCCCGCTCCACTCGGTCTTGTTTTCCTCATTGAATTCGCAGACTGCAATTAGTGTCTCGGGTGTTTGGACCATAATGTTTAAGGCAGAGTAATCTGCGATCGCACGAATCATGTTAACCGTGTTTCGAACGCCTTCAACCAAGCCAACTTCATCTATCTGCGACAAGAGCGCATAAAAGAATCTCTCACTATCTGTGGTACCAGTAATGAGCCCTCGGTACCTTTCATTGATGAATTGCTCCGCGGTATCGGCAGGACGAATCGTTCCATTGTGCATAAAGGTTGTTGTCTCATGTGTGAATGGATGATTGTTATCAATATCTATTGTTAAGCCCTTAGATGCCAGGCGTAAGTGAAATAGCGCTCCCGCCGTTTCTAAACTCTTGCCAGTTTGAGTTAAAAGCTCGCTTTCCTTGGCAGCTTTAATATCCTTAATGACTTCACCTTCATAGCCAATACCCCAGCCATCTTTATGCTCGGAAGATAATGCAACGAATTTCTCGAAATCTGATCCAACAACCTCGTAGAAACTCTTACGCTCCAATGAAGTAAAGGCTAGTAATCTGCACATGGCTCAACTCTACTTGATGGTTAGAGATTCTTCTTTGCACGCTCTGCGGCTTGAGCCGCACGCCATTTAGCGATTTCGCCATGATTTCCGCTGAGCAAAATGGCAGGCACTTCAAGATCTCGCCAAACCGATGGCTTTGTAAAGTTTGGATACTCAAGGTAGCCCTCTTCATTGTGAGACTCTTCAGCCAATGATTCTGGATTTCCCAATACCCCAGGAATTAATCGAGTAATTGCTTCAATCATCACTAAGGAAGCAACTTCTCCCCCACCTAAAACATAATCTCCAATTGATACTTCATGGACTCGATAGTTTTTACCTTCATAATGCTGGCGAACTCGGTCATCGATTCCTTCGTAGCGACCACATGCAAACACCAAATGTTGTGAAGTGGACATGCTTGCGGCCATAGGTTGATCAAATCGCTTACCCGCAGGGGTCAGGATGATCAGATCTGTTTCAGCGGTCATTAAAGGATCTAGCGCCTTACCCCAGACTTCAGGAAGCATCACCATTCCCGCACCGCCACCATACGGAGTGTCATCTACTGTGTTGTGATTATCAGTTGAAAATAAGCGCAGATCATGAATCCCAAACTCGACTAACCCTTGCTCTTGAGCCTTGCCAAGTAGCGATAACTGCAAAGGTGCGAGGTAATCTGGAAATATAGTGACCGCATCAATTTTCATTTCATAATCCCTGTAATTGAAGGCGGGATGACAATAATTTTCTTATTTGCAATATCTACGGTCGGAACTAATTGATGGACGAAGGGGATCAACTGTTCTCCATGGGCCGTATTTATCGCCAACAAATCCTGTCCTGGCAGATTAATCACATCGCTTACTTCGCCAAATACATCCCCATTTTCAAGCACAGCTTGACAACCGATTAATTGAAGCACGTGATACTCATTTTCATCATCATTTGGCTCATTAATATCGACATCGGCGTACAACAAAGTGTTTCGCAGCTTTTCAACGCCGTTGCGATCGCTTATTCCATCAAAGCCCAGCAACAAGATTCCGTTGTGAACTCGACCGGAGATGATCTTTAGATCTCCGTGTAAATCAGTTTGAACCGTAGCACCAATGGCAAAGCGACGATCAGGTTCATCTGTACGAACCTCTATCGTCGCCTCACCAAGAATTCCGTGAGCGCGACCAATTCGCCCCACGAGCAAACGCATTGTTAGCGAACTTCGTCGGTCTCGATGAGATCGACGCGGACTGTACGTCCTGCGAGCGCACTTACAACTGTACGAAGTGCTTTTGCGGTACGACCATTACGACCAATGACCTTGCCGATATCTTCAGGGTTAACTCGTACCTCTAAAGTTGTCCCGCGACGTCCGCTTTTTTCAGCGACAACGACATCATCAGGGTTATCGACGATTCCCTTGACCAAATGCTCTAGGGCTTCATCCATCATTGTTGCTCTGCAGCCGCTTCTTCAGTTGGAGTTTCAACAACTTCAGACACAACTTCTGGAGTCACATCTTCAGCTGGAACCTCTGCCACCTCAGCGGTTGCTTCTGGCTCGGACACCACTGGCGTTTCCGCAACAGGGTTTGCCTTAGCTGCAAGCTTCTCCTGTGCCTTCTTCTTCAAAGTTGTTGCACCTTCTGCCGGCTCTGATGCCGCAGCCTTCATCGCTGCCTCGTAAGCAACAACCTTTCCTGGCTTTGGAGCTGCAACCTTAAGAGTTCCTTCAGTTCCAGGAAGACCCTTGTGCTTCTGCCAATCTCCAGTCACCTTAAGCAAAGCCTCTACAGCTTCAGATGGTTGTGCACCAACACCGAGCCAGTACAGAGCACGCTCTGAGTTGATCTCGATAAGTGATGGCTCTTGTCCTGGTACGTAGCGACCAATCTCTTCGATTGATAGACCATTACGTGCCTTGCGTGAGTCTGTAACTACAACGCGGAAAAATGGTGTGCGGATTTTGCCCATGCGCATTAAACGAATTTTTGTAGCCAAGAAAGTTGTACTCCTGTAAATGTGTGCCATGTGTATCAACCGCAGCGGGGTGCGCGATCAATTCATATGACTATCGAATTGTGGATGTTGCTGGGGGTAGAGGGCCCCTTCAACAGGTTGCCAATTCTGCCATTTAAGCCCCCAGATACGAAATCGAGGGTTGACTACCCCTCTTCCTGGGCTCGCTTGGCGGGGTTTCCTGATTTGGACTTTTTCTTCTTATTGACCGGTGCGTTGGCCTTTGGCATGGCTGGCATCGCCATACCTGGAGGCATTCCAGCTGGCATCCCACCATTGCGCACCTGCTTCATCATCTTTTGTGCCGCGGAGAATCGATCTACCAAATTATTGACATCGGAAACCTTGCGACCTGAACCCAAGGCAATACGCGCTCTGCGAGAGCCGTTGAGCACCTTTGGGTCCCTGCGCTCTGTTGGTGTCATCGATTGAACAATTGCTGTGGTGCGAACAATTTCGCCCTCATCAAAGTTTTCAATCTGTTTTTTCATCTGTCCTGCACCAGGAAGCATTCCTAGCAGCTTAGACATGTTGCCCATCTTGGACATCGCCTGCAATTGATCCAGGAAATCCTCTAATGTGAAATCTTCACCACTTGCAAACTTAGCTTCAAGCTTTGCTGATGTATCGGTATCAAAGGCCTTCTTTGCCTGTTCGGCCAATGTTGCAACATCACCCAGACCCAAGATTCGAGATGCCATTCGCTCTGGATAGAAAACATCAAACTCATGTAATTTTTCACCGGTCGATGCAAACATAATCGGGCGCTTAGTCATTGAAGCAATCGATAGCGCAGCACCGCCTCGGGCATCACCATCTAGCTTTGTCAGTACAACACCATCAAAGCCAACACCATCTAGGAAGGCTTGCGAGGTTCTGACCGCATCCTGTCCGATCATCGCATCGACCACAAACAAGATCTCATCTGGGTTTATGGCATCTCGAATATCTGATGCTTGCTTCATCAAATCTTCATCGACACCTAATCGACCTGCGGTATCGACAATAACCATGTTGTACATCTTGGATTTTGCAAACTCGATACCGTCTTTAGCAACTTTGACTGGGTTTCCTCGGCCATTGCCGGGTTCGGGTGCAAAGACAGGAACATTGACTGATTCACCAACAACTTGTAACTGTGTCACAGCGTTAGGTCGTTGTAAATCCGAGGCAACTAGTAATGGGGTGTTTCCTTGTTCTGCATAAAACTTTGCAAGCTTTCCGGCCAAAGTTGTCTTACCCGCTCCTTGCAAACCTGCAAGCATGATCACCGTTGGAGGATTTTTTGCAAAGCGAACTCTACGAGCCTGTCCACCTAAGATCTCAATCAATGATGCATTAACAATTTCAAAGATCGCATTGGCCTGATTGGTTCCAGATTGCAAGGTGGGCAAAGCGTCCAAAGACTTTTGGCGAATATCCGCGATGAAATCTTCGACAACTGAAAGGGCTACATCTGATTCAAGAAGTGCTTGTCGAATCTCCTGACAGGTTGTCTCTATGTCTGAGGAGGAAATCTTGCCCTTTGAGCGCAGCGAAGAAAAGGCTCCACTAATGCGCGAGGTCAGTGATTCAAACATAAGGAGGGAAGACTACTTCAACGCCTGCTTAAGGTGCGAAGCGACCTCGTTGGCACGCTCGGATGAAAGTGGCCCACCGGTTAACTCTGTGACATACAAGGTGTCAATCGCCTCAGCTCCCAGGGTTGTGACAATCGCAGATCGAATATCGATTTTGGATTGAGTAATTGCAGTACCAATTCTAAACAGTAACCCTGGTCTGTCATGGCTTCGAACTTCAATCACAGTTGCATCGGTTGCAGCATCGGTAAAGATCTCTACTTCAGGATCTGGCACTGGAATCGAAGGAATAGATGCATAGGCGGCGGCTCTTGCAATGAGTTTTTCTTCAACATCTTTAGAATCAGTTAGTGCTGCTGCTATTAAATCATGCAGTTTTGTTGCACTTACCTCTGGTGCATGAGGCTCTGGAGTCACGATCCAATACATAACCGCTGATTCTCCAAGGGTTTTTGTACGTGCTGATTTAACATCTAAGCGCGAGATGTTAAACACTCCTGCAACGATGGATAAGAGGCCAGGTTTATCGGGTGAGATAACCTCCACCGCATATCCACTGGAGTGCTCCTGCAAGGTGACTCGCAACTGACCCTTTTCCGCTTGGACTCTTTGCTCATCACTTACCTCTGGCTGTTGCGCAACCTCAGCACCGGCCATGGCTCTTTTGACTCTTTGCACCAGATCATTAACTAATGTTGCTTTCCATTCACTCCATCCAGCACTTCCTGTTGCTTCACCATCGGCGATGCTTAGCGCATGCAATAACTCCAAAGTATTCACATCAGGAATCACCGACACAATCGATTGGATGGTTGCCGGATCATCTAAATCACGACGCGTTGCAGTTGATGAGAGCAGCAAGTGATGAAGTACTAAATCTTTTAGTATCTCGATCTCTTTTTCATCAAAGCCCACTCGTTTAGCTATCGGTTCGATTAATCGAACGCCACGCACGCAGTGATCTTCCTGCCCACCCTTTCCGATGTCATGAAAGAGTGCCGCAAATAGAAGTAAATCCGGTCGCTGAACCTTTCGAGTTAATTTGGCGGCATGGACAGCTGCTTCAACCATGTGGCGATCTACTGTGTGGCGGTGTAGGGCGTTTCGTTGAGGCAAGGAACGAACACTCATCCACTCTGGTATCCATTCAAAGATGATCTCTTCCTGATCTAATGACTCAAAAATCCTCACCATGGCTTCACCTGCGCCAATTAACGAGATCAACAACTCTCGCGCCTCACGTGGCCAGGGAGATGGCAATATTCCATCACCTTTTTTGAGATTTTCAGATAACTCAATGCAGGTATCAAGGGACAGTGGAAGGCCAAGTTGTGCAGCTGTTGCCGCAGCACGCAAGCCCACAACTGGGTCATCATTTAAGGATGTCAGTGGATCTATAACAATCTCACGATTTGAAGCGCTAACATTTTTTGCAACTGTAGTAATACGCGGGCGTTTAAGTATCCTGCCTAATCCATCTTTGCCTTTATGTTCTAGCCAGTGCCATGTGTAATCAAGTAAGTAATCAACTGAGCGGGCAGCTCTTGCCACGTCGCTCATCATCGCATCGGCATCGGGGTACTCTAAAAGGGCAGCGACCTTGTCCTGTTCTTGAAAGAGTAAACGATCCTTTCCACGACCACTTGCAATGTGCAAAGACTCTCGAACATTATTAAGGGTACCCTCGGCCCAACTAATCTTTTCAAGTGGGACAGGCACCACAGCCGATAAAGAGATCGCCCGAAGGGCTTGGATATCGCGCAACCCACCACGTGCTTCCTTAAGATCAGGCTCTAACAAATATGCTAACTCGCCTGCACGTGCGTGACGCTCAATCAGGTTTTTTTGCAAGTCTGCAAGGTTTTGCTTTGAATTTTTGCGCCACGAATCCAATGCATCAAGTTGGACGCTAGCTACTAAATCTACGTTGCCTGCAATCCATCGAATATCCAATAAACCAGTAGCAACTCTTAGATCCGATGATGCCGCTTCGCGAGTTTCACCACGAGTTCGCACTGAGTGATCCACACTCTTCTTATCCCACAATGGGTAAAGGAGACCATTAACAAATGCCTTGAGAAGCTCTGCAGGAACTTTGCCTGAATGAATAAATAAAATGTCAAGATCTGATCCCGGAGATAACTCACCGCGGCCGTATCCTCCGACCGCGGCGAGTGCTATCTCTTTCCCCCAGTTAGCTCCACCATGAAGATGTGCTGCATCGTGGAAGAGTTGAGAGAGAAAACGATCGCTCTCATTCGATCGTTCTCTTCTCTCCCGGGTACTCATGTCCCCTAGTCTAGATTGCGTCTACGCCGCGTTCTCCTGTACGAACACGAATAACTTGATCAACCGGTGTAGTCCAAACCTTTCCATCACCAATTGATCCAGTTGAAGCAGCCTTTACGATGACATCTACTACAGAGTCTGCATCCTTGTCATCTACTAGTACTTCAAGACGTACCTTAGGAATGAGGTCAACTGTGTACTCAGCACCGCGATATACCTCGGTGTGTCCACCTTGACGACCAAAACCGCTGGCCTCAGAAACCGTCATACCTGTAATACCTGCGCCTTGAAGGGCGTTCTTCACATCCTCCAACTTAAATGGCTTCAAGATTGCTGTAATGAGTTTCATTGTTATGCCCCCTTCGAAATACCAAAGACACTGCCTTGGCTGTTGTCTGATAGTTCGTATGCACGCTCAGCATGAACTGCAAGATCAATTCCTGCAATCTCTTGATCGTGCGTGATTCTGAAGCCAATCGTCAGATCGATGAGTTTTCCGATGATTAGGGTTGCAATGAATGAGTATGCAAGTACAGCTCCAGCTCCGACTACCTGCTTCACGAGTTGCTCTGTTCCGCCGCCATTAAATAGGCCTACATCTACGCCAACAAAACCAATCATGACCGTTCCGACGATTCCACCCACAAGGTGAACCGCTACAACATCAAGTGAATCGTCATACCCCAGCTTAAACTTGAGTCCAACTGATAGCGCACATAGTGCACCAGCAATTACACCAATTATTAAGGCTCCGCTCGCATTGACAGCGGCACATGCTGGTGTAATCGCAACAAGTCCTGCAACAACTCCAGATGCTGCACCAAGGCTGGTGGCATGTCCATCACGAATTTTTTCAACTAGCAACCATGAGAGAACCGCTGCAGTAGTTGCACCGATTGTGTTAAGGAGAGCTAGCCCAGCGGTGCCATTTGAACCAACTGCAGAACCGGCATTGAATCCAAACCAACCAAACCACAATAGAGCTGCACCTAGCATTACCAGGGGCAAGCTATGTGGACGCATTGGAATTTTTCCAAAGCCAACACGCTTACCAAGAATTATTGCAAGGGCTAATCCAGCTGCACCTGCGTTGATGTGAACCGCAGTACCACCCGCAAAGTCCAGCGCACCAAGATCATTTGCAATCCAGCCACCAGTTTCTGCAACAAAGTTATCAAATGCAAAAACCCAGTGTGCAACTGGGAAGTAAACAACTGTTGCCCAGATGCCGGCAAAGACCATCCATGCACCAAACTTGGCGCGATCTGCGATCGAACCTGAGATAAGGGCTACCGTTATCGCAGCGAAGATTCCCTGAAATGCGATGAACACCGCAGCAGGAATAGTCCCAATAAGTGCAGCGGAGTTATCTAAGCCATTCAAAAATGTGAACTGACCAATATCTCCGATCAAACCTCTGCCACCAACTGAGTCGCCGAAGACCATAGAAAAGCCAAAGGCAATCCATACAACAAAGACAACAGCTAACGCACCAAATGACATCATCATCATATTTAGTACGCTCTTGACGCGAACCATTCCACCGTAAAACAGTGCAAGGCCCGGAATCATAAGTACAACTAACCCTGTACTAATTAACATCCAAGCGGTATCGCCTGAATTGATTACAACTTCCTCCATGAATGACCACCTAAGTTATATCGAGAAATTTCTCGCCTTTGAGATGGGGAAACCTTCTCTGAGCCCAGTTACAAACAGGGCCTCCCTTGGTTTCAGGTTGGTGACAAAAGTAGGGGCTGTGTTACATCTGGGTTACGCCAGCAACCCCTTGATATAGCTCTGAGCGTCAAAGAGGGCGAAATCACCTTCAGACTCCCCTGTACCGATCCATTTGACCGGGATACCTAGCTCGGCCTCAATCGCTAGCGCTACGCCACCCTTGGCGCTTCCATCTAGTTTACTCAAAACAATTCCTGTCACTTCAACACTTTCAGTAAAGATCCTTGCCTGCTGCAAACCATTTTGACCAGTGGTTGCATCAATTACCAACAAAACTTCATTAATCGGTGAGACCTTTTCTACTACACGCTTTACTTTAGATAGCTCGGCCATTAGATCGCTCTTGTTATGTAAACGCCCTGCGGTATCAATGATGAAAACATCGCTCTGTGATTTCTGGGCGTTTTGCGCTCCATCAAATGCAACTGACGCTGGATCTCCATTTTCCTTTCCAGAGATAACCAAGACACCAATTCGCTCTCCCCATGTCTTTAATTGATCAACAGCTGCAGCTCTAAAAGTATCTCCTGCTGCTAGGACAACACTCTTTCCATTGCGCTTGTAATAAGAAGCTAACTTTGCAACCGATGTTGTCTTACCTGTTCCATTGACTCCAACAACCATAATTGTCGTTGTTCCATTGACCGTAATTGGCTTATGTGAACTCTTGGATAAGTTTTGAGTCATAATCTCGATTAAGGCTTCCTCGGCGTTATCGCTCTTAACCTTCTTAGCCGCTTCCAAAAACTCTTTAGCTAATTTAGGACCAACATCAGAGGATAAAAGCTCTTGCTCAAGTTCTGCCCAGTCAGCAGGGGAAAAGTCATTTGTGCCCTTTATCTTGGCGATGAACTTACTAAAAAGACCCATCGTGCTACACCTTAACTTGCGTCAGATTCGCGCAAGCGCTGTGAGATAACCTCGGTAACTCCATCACCACGCATCGTCACACCATACAAAGCATCTGCAATCTCCATAGTGCGCTTTTGGTGGGTGATGATGATCAACTGTGAGCTCTCACGCAATTCTTCGAGTACACCTAACAATCGCCCAAGGTTAATATCATCCAGTGCCGCTTCAACCTCATCGAGTACATAGAACGGGCTTGGACGGGCTTTAAAAATCGCGACCAACATCGCCACAGCGGTTAATGACTTTTCTCCACCTGATAGCAATGACAATCTCTTCACACGCTTTCCAGGCGGGCGAGCTTCAACATCAACACCTGTGGTCAAAGGATTGTCGGGATCGGTGAGGATTAAGCGACCATCTCCACCAGGAAATAGTCGAGCAAAGATATCTTCAAAGTGTTTAGCGGTCTCTTCATAGGCTTCCATAAAGATTGATTGGACACGATCATCAACCTCTTTAATGATGTCAAGAAGATCCTTCTTGGTGTTCTTTAAATCCTCTAATTGCTCAGCGAGAAACTTCAACCGTTCTTCCAGCGATGTGAACTCCTCTAGTGCTAGAGGATTAATCTTTCCTAGCAAGTTTAGGGAGCGTTCGGCAGAGGCCAATCGTTTTTCTTGTTGATCACGACGATACGGAACCATTTCGGTAGAAATGATCTCCCCATCTTCTGTTTCATGGAAGGTCGGAACATCTTTATCTGGACCATACTCATTGACCAAAGTTGTGGTGTCGATACCAAACTCTTCAACGGTTTTGGCCTCTAAAGTTTCGATACGTAACCGTTGTTCAGCCCGTGCGATCTCATCTTTGTGCACACTTGAAGTTAATTGTTCTAGCTCTGAAGTAAGTGCGCGTCCACGTGTACGGACAGTTAATGTCTCGCCCTCACGTGATGCCCGAGACTCTTCAAGACGTCCCCGCTCCGTTGCAGCTTTAGCGATAGAGCGTTCAATGTGAATCAATACTTCATACGCCGCCTCTGCAACCGCCTGCGAGATAACAGCTGCACGAGCGCGGGCGCTGCGACGTGTTATCGCACGCTGTGATGCCTCTCGTTCGGATTGGGCTGATTGCTCCAAGGCAAGTGCGCGAGCTGCAACTGAATCAACCCGCTCTTCAATAGTGCGCACAGCTAGTCGGGCCTCTACCTCAGATGTGCGTGCAATCGAGACCTGGTTGCGAAGAACTTCGGTATGGGAGTGATCTGGCTCTGCAACAACTCCACGTTGTTGCAGCTGTGATTGCGCAATTGTAATTTCACCCTCATCGCGAGATTTAGCAGCTGTCGCCTCGCGAATTGATGTGTTCAGTCGCTCAACCTCTGCCATTGCAGATTTCATATTTTGACCAGAAACTGCAAGTTGTTCAGTAAGTGCTGCGATACGTGCATCAGACTCGTTGAGCTTTGAAAGGGCTGCGTCATAATCACTTTGACGGGATTCGAATTCAGCAGTTGCGGTTGAAATATCAAACTTGAAACGGTCACAGTTGTGAGAAAGCTCTTGGAGTTTTGTCTCCAGTGAATCAATTAATGCATTGATCTCGATCAGCGAGGCGGATGATTTTGAGCCACCACGAGCACGGTTACGTGAAACAACATCTCCGTCGCGGGTTACAACGGTGACCCCTGAATGTGATCGTAAAATTGCCTCTGCAGCGTTGGCATTTTCAGCTACAACAGTTGAAGCAAGAAGGGTTGTAATCAAATCCCCTATTTCAGAGGAGCGAATATGGGCCGACAGCGGGGTAAGGCCCGAAGGAATTAATGAGTTACCACTCTTGCCTGGTTCATACACCAAAACATCTGCTTGTCCCAGATTTTCATTGCGAAGTGTTGTGAGGGCCGTAACAGCAGAGGAAAGATCTCTGACAACAATTGCGTCTGCTAGATTTCCTAAGGCCGCAGCTGCGGCCGCTTCCCATCCGCTATCGATCTCTATAAGTCCGGCAACACTCCCGAGAATGGATACTCCCCGCGAATCACGAAGTAGCGCTGAAGCACCATCACGATTTTGTGAGGTTATTTTCATCGCTTCTAACTTGGCTTCAACCGCATTCTTCTCGCGATCTGCGGCACGCTCATTATCAACTAAATCAGCGACCTTGCTCTTTGCGAACTCCAACTGAGATTTAGCGTTCTCGTACTGAGAATCCAAGCCAAGTTCACCTGAATCAGCACTTGCAATCTCTAGCTCATGTGATGAGTACTCGCGCTTGGCTTGGTCAACACGTGTCTGAGCATCATCACGAGCCCTTGTAAGGCGCTCAATCTCTTCGGCGATAGCTTGAAGACGAGCATTTAAAGATTTTATGTGACCTTCTTGACGCGCTGTACCTTCACGGGCATCAGCGATTGCTCGCATAGCCGCAGCGATCGTATCCTCATCGCTTTTGAGAGAGATCTCGGCTTTGGCAAGCGCTGTCGTTGCCGCTGCAAGTTGTTGTTGTGCCGAAAGAACATCTGCGCGAAGTTGTGTCTCTTCCAAACGAAGTGCACGAGCCTCAGCATCGAGGGTTTCAGGATCTCGACCCGATGTTCGCGCCTCCTCCGCCTCTTCATTGAGAAAGCGAGAGCGCTCCTGAGCCAGAGTTTGAGTTCCACGAAATTTTTCCCGCAAGGAGTTTAAGTTGTAAAAAGTCTCTTGCGCTGCAACTAGTAATGGACCTTCATAGGCAGCCTGTGCATCTAACGCTTCTTCACGTCGTCTAACGATATCGAGATCATTTTCAACAGATGCTCTGCGTTCACGTAAAGCGTTCTCATCTGCAACCTCGTGCTCCAAGGTTTTAGACATTGAAATAAAGTCATCTGCTAACAATCTAAGTTTTGCATCACGAAGATCGGCTTGAATGGTGGCCGCCTTCTTAGCAACCTCTGCTTGCTTACCCAATGGTCGAAGTTGTCGACGAAGTTCAACGGTTAAATCCTGAACTCGTGCCAGGTTTGCCTGCATTGAATCTAATTTACGAAGAGCTTTCTCTTTACGCTTGCGATGCTTGAGAACACCTGCTGCTTCCTCGATAAATCCTCTGCGATCTTCTGGTGTTGCCATCAAAATCGCATCAAGCTGACCTTGTCCAACAATGACATGCATCTCACGACCGATGCCAGAGTCACTCAGCAGCTCTTGAATATCTAAAAGACGTGAAGCTTCACCATTTATTTGGTACTCGCTCTGACCATTCCGAAACAAGATTCTTGAAATAGTTACTTCGGTGTAATCGATAGGTAAGGCCCCATCTGAGTTATCAATTGTCAACGACACCTCTGCACGCCCAAGGGGAGCACGCCCACTGGTGCCAGCGAAGATGACATCCTCCATCTTTCCGCCACGAAGAGATTTTGCGCCTTGCTCACCCATTACCCAGGTCAGGGCATCAACAACATTTGATTTTCCAGAACCGTTAGGACCAACCACACAGGTGATGCCGGGTTCGAGTCGAAGAGTGGTCGCCGAGGCAAAGGACTTAAAGCCCTTAAGCGTCATACTCTTCAAATACACGCGGTAAACCTATCGCCTATTAAGCGTGATTTTGGCGAATTTAGCCTTGCGGATTGGCGGTTTTTAACGCCTCATATGCAGCGCGGGCGGCGACTTGTTCAGCCTCTCGCTTACTCTTTCCTGTACCGCTGCTCAACTCTTGGCTAGCTAACTTCGCCACCGCTGTGAAATTCTTATCGTGATCCGGACCCTCTTCGCTGACAATGTATTCGGGCGCACCCATACCTAAGGAGGCGGCTAGTTCTTGTAGCGCGGTCTTTCCATCAAGTCCTGCACCACGTGCTACCGCTGAATCCATCGTTGGGGAAATAAGTGTTCGCACAATCTCAGTGCATTGAGCAAAACCAAACTGCAAATAAATAGCACCAATCAACGCTTCGAGAGCATCGGCTAACAGAGAGTTTTTATCGCGACCATTGGTGACCTCTTCACCCTTTCCAAGGCGGATGTATTGGCCAAGTTGTAACCCTCGGGCAATATCTGCCAGAGCGCGCATGTTGACAACACCTGAACGCAAGGGTGACAAACGACTTTCATCAAAATCTGGATAACGTTTGTAGAGCTCTTCAGTAACAATTAACCCAAGTACTGAATCACCAAGAAATTCGAGCCGTTCATTTGTTTCACTACTTCCCGATTCATATGCAAATGATCGGTGGGTAAATGCCAACTCAAGCAAAGCTGGATCGAGTGTGACTCCCAGCTGCTCACTGAGCATGGAGCTCAGATCAGACCTCTAATACCTGACGACGGTTGTAAGTACCGCAGGTTGGGCACGCTGTGTGCTGCAACTTTGGCTGCTGGCACTGACCACATGTTGAGAGAGCCGCTGCAGTAGTTTTCCACTGGCTGCGTCGTGAACGCGTCTTTGAACGCGACATTTTTCGCTTTGGTACCGGCACTGTTCTAACCTCTTCTCAATCATTTCAGCGGCAACCTGACCGCAGAGGGAAAGTATCCCTTAAAAGCGCTAAATCTTGAAATCGGGATCCTCGAGGTTGAGCCCGCCCAACCCAGCCCAGCGGGCATCTATGGTCTGGTGCGCGTGATCCTCAGGCAGATCGGCCCATTTAGTACCGCACTCAGGACATAGCCCAAGGCAATCCTGATCACACAGGGGGTTGATAGGCAGGGAGAGAACTACAGCATCTCGGATAGGAGTTTCAAGATCCATGATCTCACCATCCATCATCAACTCATCCTCGATCTCTAAATCCTCGAGAGTTTCCTCCTGCTTTCGCTTTTTCTTGCCTCGCTCATTTGTGGGCTCGTAGTTGTACAACTCTTGAACCCTTCGATCAATCACAATCTCAACGGGATCTAAACACCTAATGCACTCACCTTTGGCAACGGCATATACATCTGCGCTGAGCAAAATACCCTCTGTTACCGATTCCAGACGTGCATCAACTTCGATTACATCGCCTGCAGGGACCGCGATTAAATCAACACCAAAACTTTCCTTCACAACAATATCGAGCTCATACTCCTTCATCTCCCCCGCACGACGGGGAAGCTCGTAAGTATTGAGCGCAAAAGTATCAGCCTGTTTACTCATGTGAATCTTCTCGAATTAAATATCGTCTGGCTAGTTTTCATCTGCAAGTTGAGACAAAACATCCTTATCATTTGCCCCAGCCAATCGATCGCGACCGCGAGAGACAGCATCCATAGTCTTATTGAGAATTACTTCCAGAGTTGCAAGACGCCCATCAATGTACTCTTCCACCTCTGCTTTTTCCATCTCTGCTGTTTCACGGGCATCATCTAGAATCTTTCGTGCCTCATCTCGGGCAATCTGCACAATAGATGTTTGCTCAACCATCTGAGCAACATCCTCGCGAGCAATCGCAATCATTTGTTCAGCGCTCAATCGAGCTTCCTCAATGATTGCATCTCTAGTCTCAATTATCTTCTGTGCCGATGCAAAGTCTGTAGGCAAAGATTCGCGGGCATCATCTAGAACTTCGAGCATTTCAGCACGATGGACTACACAACTGGCTGAGAGCGGAACACCTCGGGCCTCTTCGACCATGGTAATCGCCGCTGTTAACTTCTCAACTGAATCCATTTTACTTCCCCGCTATTCGTAGCTTAAGTGCTTCATTTATTGATGGCGGAACCATAGTAGATACATCGCCGTTGTAATGGGCTAACTCTTTTACCAATGATGATGAAAGGAATGAATGTGCTGGCGCGGTTGCCATAAACATGGTCTCTACTCCGGAGCCTTGTAAGTTCACCTGAGCCATTTGTAGCTCATAATCGAAATCTGTAACCGCACGCAGCCCCTTTACGATCGCCTGAATTGAATTACTTTTACAGTAATCAACCAACAATCCGCTCCAAGAGTCAACAGAAACATTTGGAAACTTAGCAACAACGACCGAGATCATAGAAATACGCTCAGCGACGGTAAAGAGGCTGGACTTAGTTCTATTCTCTAGGACCGCAACCACAACCTGATCAAACTGTTGGGCCGCGCGCTCAATAATGTCCATGTGGCCATATGTGATTGGATCAAAGGATCCTGGGCAAACTGCGCGCTTCATGGCGCAAACGCTAGCAAGGTAGAGCCAAGTAATCCATTCTTACGGCTGATAATTAGCGTAATAAATGGTTGCCTGTCCATAATTTCGCTCACGTGCAGGCGCAAAGGCGTCAGGCCAAATGAATTGCGCCCCTCGCGCAGTGCGCTCAACTGCAATAAAGGCATCGCTACTTAAAAACTCTCCATCATCTAATGCAGATAAAACATCTTCGACAGCTTGATTGCTGAAATCATATGGCGGATCGATGTACACAAGGTGATACTTTGTTTTTGGAAGCTCCTTTAAGAATCTTTCCGCACTCATTCCAAATAGTTGTAGCTTTCCACTGGGATTAGATTTTTTCACTAACTCATAATTTGTTTCGATTGTCCTTTGTGCATCATCATCTTTTTCAACGACGTGCACCAAGGTTGCACCACGTGAAAGAGATTCCAGTGCAATTGCACCTGATCCACCAAAGAGATCTAGAATGTGCAACCCTTCAAAACTTCCAAACTCAGATGTCAGAGAAGAGAAAAGTCCTTCACGTGCACGATCGGAGGTAGGACGAGTCGCACCAGCAACGGCTCCTAAAGTTCGCCCACGCGCAACGCCAGCAATAATTCTCAATCTTCTAACCCTTATCTAGATAATCGACAGCTTGATCTCGCTGCAGTTGAGCGAGTTCTTTCCTAAGCGCAGGATAGTGGCTTAAATTATTATCCTCAGCGATAAGTTGCTCAGCATCATCACGTGCTTGCTCTATCAAGGATTCATCCCTCAACACGCGTAGTAAACGAAGATGGGATTGAGTTCCAGATTGATTTCTACCTAAAACATCTCCCTCGCGCCTTTGCTCCAGGTCAATCCTAGAAAGTTCGAAGCCATCTAGGGTTGCAGCGACGGCATTGAGTCTTTCGCGTGCAGGAGTTAAATCCTCGCAATGCGAAACTAAAAGGCACAGTCCCGGTGATGTTCCTCGACCAACACGGCCTCTTAATTGATGCAGTTGAGATACACCAAATCTGTCGGCATCCATGATGACCATAATCGTTGCATTGGGAACATCCACACCAACCTCAATAACCGTTGTCGAAACCAGTACATCAATCTCGCCACGTGAAAAAGCCTGCATAGTTGCCTCTTTCTGCTCCGCCGGAAGGCGACCATGGAGAATGGCAATTTTTAACCCCTGTAGCGGGCCTGAGTGGAGCATTGGCGCTAGCTCTTCAACTGAAGAGATCTCATCTGACTCTTCGCCGAAGAGAAAATCTAAATCCGCATCTGCGCCAGCATCAGGATCTGCGCAAATACGCGGGGCGACTATGTACGCCTGATGCCCTTGTGAAACCTCTTCGCGGATTCTTGTCCATGCTCGCTCCAAGTAATTTGGCTTCTCTTTAACTGGAATGACATGGGTTGTAATTGGTTGACGTCCTAAAGGAAGCTCACGAAGGGTTGATACATCTAAATCACCAAATACAGTCATAGCAACTGTGCGCGGAATAGGCGTTGCGGTCATTACTAGTAGATGAGGAGGCAGAGCCGCTTTCTCTTTTAAGGCATCACGTTGTTCGACACCAAATCTATGTTGCTCATCTACAACAATTAATCCAAGATCTTTGAATACAACTGAATCGCCCAACAGCGCATGAGTTCCAATAACTATTCCTGCAGTTCCATCAGCGGCCTTTGCTACCGCCTCTTTGCGTGCTTGCGTCGATTGCGATCCTGTAACTAAGGTGACTTGAGTCCCTTTCTCTGAGCCACCTAGCATTCCGCCTTGTGCAAGTGCTCCCAGTTGACCTTGAATCGTACGAAGATGTTGCGCAGCTAGTACTTCAGTTGGAGCAAGAAGTGCGGCCTGTCCCCCGCTATCAACTACTGCAAGCATTGCGCGAAGGGCAACGATTGTTTTTCCAGATCCAACCTCACCTTGAAGCAAGCGATGCATAGGATGAGGCTTGGCTAAATCACCTTCGATCTCTTTGCATACAGCAACCTGGCCCGCGGTTAATTCAAATGGAAGGGACTTGTCAAAGGTGTCTAGAAGACCACCTGTGATTTTCTTTCTTGAGGTGGAGTTGAGTTTCTTCAACTCATTTCTGCGCATTACTAAGAGAGATTGAAGAAGAAAGGCTTCATCAAAGGTGAGCCGTTCCCGGGCGGTTTCTGCATGATCTAAATCTGCAGGTTGATGCAGCTGAACCAGTGCTTGATGCAAGGTTGGATAGTTGTGTTTTTCACGTATTGAATCTGGAAGAAAATCATCGATCTCATCTAACGCTCCTATTGCAAGCTGCGCACATTGCGATATTTTCCAGGAGGGTAGCTTTGATGAGGCGGGATAAACCGGCAAAAACTTGCCCGCAAATCCTTCGACAGCTGAATCAACATCTGAACCATCGGGGATCAATTCGTAGTCGGGATGAGCCAACTGTTTCTTGTTATTGAAAACTCCAACCTTTCCGGCAAATAATCCTTGTCGTCCTACCTTTAGATCTTTTTCACGCCAAGCTTGATTGAAAAATGTCAGTGACAGTTTGTCGGTGCCATCTGTGACGACAACCTCAAGAATGCTTCCCTTGCGTCCACGTAATGGCCGATTAGTTGTGGAGTAGATTTGAGCCAAAATAGTGGTCTCATCTCCCTCGCGTAGTTCAGAGATATCGGAGAGCTCTCCTCTGACCATGTACCTGCGGGGGTAATGACGCATGAGATCACCAAGGGTTGTTACTCCAAGCACTGAGCTGAGTACCTTTGCGGTGCGATCACCGACAACGGCAGAAACCTTGCTCTCTAATGTGGCCACGCGAGCATTCTCCCTCGCATCAGCTTCAAACCGGCCCACCCTCGCATGAGAGTTGCTCGCATAGGCTCAAATTGGCATCTCGGCCCGCCTTCACGCTACCCTTACGCCCTGTTCCCATTGGAACTCATGGAAATTTAAAGGAGCACCGCTGTGGCATCAACATGCGATATCTGTGGCAAGGGACCAAGCTTTGGTAACAATGTCTCTCACTCTCAGGTAAAGACTCGTCGTCGTTGGAATCCAAATATCCAGCGAGTTCGAACCCTCGTTGCTGGAACCGCTAAGCGTCAAAATGTGTGTACTTCATGTCTCAAGGCTGGAAAAGTAACCCGCTAAATCTCTTACTTTTTAAAGTTTTAATTGAAATGGCGCCAGGCATCTGGCGCTTTTTTCATTTCCACACCACTTATGCCGCTGCCGGCTTGAACAGTCCCAATACAAAACCCTGCTAACTCTTTACCAGTTGCTAGAAATACATGATCCTCACCGCCAGCAAGTATCCACTGCCACACATCCACACCCACTAAAACAGCTAGCTCGCTCAAAGTCACAAACTCAGGGTGGCTCTCGATCAACTTTTCATCAAAAGCTAAATGAACAGATGATGCATTAGCTAATTGTTCGGCTTGAATTACCAATGCGTCACTGATGTCACACATTGAGCTGGCCTTTGCATTTGAAAACTGAACCGCTGCTGCGTAATCAACGGTTGGAGCAGAAAACTCTGACACCGCATGCAGAGCGATATCTGAGTCAAGATCCTTTTCAATAATGGCAAGCCCCGCTGCAGACCAGCCCGGTAATGAAGATATATAGATTGAGTCTGCAGGTTGTGCCCCGGATCGAGTAATTGCGATATCAATCTGTCCGATCGCCGAGATTGCAATACTTTTACATGGACCCTTAGCTAAATCTCCCCCGACAACGTACGCCCCGCAACTACTTGCTTCATGTGCAATTCCCTCGGCAAGCTCTTCAATCCACTCCATTGATTCATCGCCAGTAAGTGTTACCGCAGCTACTAAAAATTTAGGTGAGCCACCCATCGCATAAATGTCGGCAAGGTTTGCCGCTGTGATCTTTCGACCGATATCAAAAGCGCTAGACCATTGCGTATTGAAGTGGGTACCTTCAACCGCGATATCGGTGGTGATTGCGGTTCGCTCAGATGTTTTTACAACGGCGGCATCATCTCCAATACCGATCTCAACTCCGCGCTGTGAGCCGCCAAATATGCGTGCCAGTGCCGCGATTACCCTCGCCTCATCGAAGTTCATACCGCCTAGCCTAATCGACTACCTCGTTGGGGCTCATCTGCGGTAGCGTTTAGCCATCGACCAGGAGGGACATCTCATGTCAGTACAAGCTTTTATCTTGATTCAAACTGAAGTTGGTAAGGCAACTGGAGTTGCAGATGCCGTGGCAAAGATTCCTGGCGTTACATTCTCTGAGGGTGTTACCGGTCCTTATGATGTAATCATGCGTGCAGAGGCTGCAAGCATGGAGGAGTTTGGTCGTCAGGTTCTCTCTAAGGTTCAAGCGGTACCTGGAATTACACGTACCTTGACCTGCCCAGTTACACACCTGAGCTAAATACCATCCCTACTTGTTAAGGGCGGATTCAATCAATCCTGATATTAATTGGGTGTAAGAAACACCTGTTGCATCCCATAACTTTGGATAGACGCTAGTTCCTGTAAAGCCAGGCATTGTGTTGATCTCATTCATAATAATTTGATTATCATCAGTATAGAAAAAATCGCATCGTGCAAGTCCAGAACAGCCAATCGCATCAAAGGCCTTTATGGCCGCGATTTGAATAGATTGTGTATCGGCCTCTGAGATCTCGGCTGGGATCTTTACGGTCGTTGCATCATCTAAATACTTTGCCTCAAAATCATAAAACTCAAAACGAGGATCAACAACTATTTCTCCCAGCACAGAGGCATAACTTGTTCCATCACGCTCTAGAACTGCGCACTCAATTTCGCGCCCCTTAATAGCGGTTTCAATCAGAACCTTGTCATCATATAAAAAGGCATCCTCAATCGCAGCACTTAAGTGATCTGCTGCTTTAACTTTATGTGTGCCGCGACTAGAGCCCCCGCTAGATGGTTTAACAAATACTGGATAGGTAAACCTCTTGGCATCAGGTACTGGCTCATGTCGTGTAAGCACTACACCTGGTGCAACCTTCATACCAGCAGCGACAAAAAGCTCCTTGGACTTTGCTTTATCCATGGCATCTGCTGAAGCTTTAACTCCGCTACCAACATATGGAATGTGTGCATCCTCAAGAAGTTGTTGAATCTTTCCATCCTCACCAAACTCGCCATGTAGCACTGGAAAGATGCAGTCGATCTGAACAAAGTTGCCGTTGATGACCAAGCCACCAGTTGAAAGTTGTACAGATGTTCCGTTATCTTCAATCGTAGGCATCACCTTATTTTTGATTGCCAGCGGATAGTTTTCATCAAGTGCGACCCACTTACCCGCCTTCGTGATTCCGATCAAAATGGGAGTAAAACTCTCTGTGTCGAGTCCTTTTAAAACTCCCCCACCTGAGACACATGAGACATCATGCTCACTGCTTGGTCCTCCGCAGATAATGGCAACAGTTAACGTGCTCATCGAATGAAGTTCTCTGCTTTAGTCGTAATCTCCATAAGACGATCAAGTGCTTGTTCTGGAGTCAATGAGCCTGAAACTACATCTGCAACCGCTTCGATAACTGGAACTTCGATTCCGACGCGGTGTGCAATTTCCAGTACCGCACTTGATGAGGCAACACCTTCAACTGTTTTTGCCACCTGAGTTTTAGCTACCTCCATAGATCCGCTTTTTCCTAAAACTTCACCAAAGGTACGGTTTCGAGAAAGGGCCGATCCGCAGCTTGCAACGAGATCTCCCATACCAGCAAGACCTGCAGCGCTGAGTGGATCTGCGTTGTGGGCTGCACATAAACGGGCCACTTCATTAAGTCCACGAGTAATCAGCATCGCTTGGGTGTTTTCTCCATACCCCATTCCAATTGAAATACCTACCGCTAGCGCAATAACACTTTTGATCGCACCAGCAAGTTCGCACCCTAAAACATCTACCGATGTGTAAACGCGGTAATACGGTGTCGTAAAGAGTTGCTGAACTTTTTCAGCGATTCCAATTGTTGTAGCTGCAGCAACCGCACCTGCTGGCTGGCGCAGAATCAGCTCATTTGCAAGGTTTGGCCCAGTAATGATTGCAATGTTTTCAGTCTCTAAGACCTCAGAGATAATCTCAGTCATACGGGACATCGTGCTTACCTCAATACCTTTGAGCGTACTTATAAACAAGGCGTTGGGTTGAACCATGGATTTCCAGGCGGTGAGATTTTCACGAAGTGTCTGCGCCGGTACCGCCAATACATAAATATTTGAGTACTCAAAGGCCTCGGATAAATCAGTGGTTGCCTTTAATCCAACCGGCAAAATATTCTCATCTAAGTACTTAGAGTTTGTGTGTTTTTCATTGACCTCATCTACTAACTCTTGGCTGCGTCCCCACATCAACACATGGTTTCCGGCATCACAGAGAACCTGGGCCATCGTAGTTCCCCATTGACCGGCACCTAAAACTACAACCTTGCTCACTTCTTCCTTGCCTTCTTAAAGTTGCCGATGCGAGGAAGGGTGGAAAGATGTGGATCAAAGATTTCTACTGGACGTTTTTCGCCACGAAGTTGTTCCAGCAAATTTGTTAACTCACGCATCACAAAGGCTGTTGCATCCCGCAGAGCATCAGGGTCATTCTCTTTTCCATACCATGGTGAAAGATCCAAGGGCTTTCCTACCAAGATCTTAATCGGTGTACGAGGAAATACCTTTAACTTCTTCTCATAGGTTGGCATCACAATCTGCGAGCCCCACTGCGCAATTGGAACAATAGGCGTGCGGGTAGCAATTGCTAACCTGGCCAACCCGGTCTTTGCAACCATCGGCCAACCATCTGGATCGCGAGTTAATGTGCCTTCAGGGTAGACACCCACACAGTGACCACCTTCAAGTAACTTCACCGCGTGATCTAAAGCTTTAGAAGCATCCTTGCTCTCACGTGCAACTGGGACCATTCCAGCGGCTAAAACTATCTTGCCAATTACAGGAACTTTGAAGACACCTTCCTTGCCGATGTATCGAGGGGCACGACCATTTCGGAAGAGAAAATGGGTGAGAAATAGGACATCTAAATAGGAGAGATGATTGCTGGCCACAATTACCTTGCCGGTCTTCGGCAGGTTTTCACCGCCCAGCCAAACCTTCTTTGCTATTAAATTCATAATGGGAATCATCACCTTGGTGCCAACTTTAAAGGCGAGGTTTGTCCCAAGAGGTTTACCCGTTGGAGGAGCGTATGAAACCTTGTACTCCATCATGGAAGAAATACTAGTGCTGTACATGCAAAAACGGGGCCAGCGTTAGCCGACCCCGTCTTTACAGGAGAGAGAATTACCTCTTCTTTGCCTTCTTTACAACCTTCTTCGCTGCTGGCTTCTTCTTAGCAGGTGCCTTCTTAGCTGACTTCTTCGCAGCCTTCTTTGGAGCCGCCTTCTTGGCTGCTGGCTTTGCAACAACCTTTGGCGCTGGCTTTGGTGCAGGAGCCAACTTACGATCTCCTGAAATAACTTCCTTAAGCGCCTTTGCAGGTAGGAAGCGAGCCTTCTTTGAAGCCTTGATTTTGATTGTCTCGCCGGTGAATGGGTTACGTCCCATACGTGCCTTGCGATCAACCTTCTTGAACTTACCGAAATCGTTGATCATTACATCTTCGCCCTTTGAAAGGTTGCGAACGATTGTGTCAAAAACGATATCTACAGCGTGAGCTGCTTCCTTCTTGCTGTCGTTGAAGTGTGGTGCTAACGCAGCAATGAATTGGGCCTTATTCATTGAAATCCCCTTATTTACGCGTAAATGTTAAGCAACCGCTTAACGTGTTCATAAACTTACGCGCACATAAGGGGTGATTACGCTATTGAAATGCGCGTGTCGCAATTTTTTATTACAGGCAAAATCCAAAAAACATTGATTTTTATGCGTAGAAAACTCTAAATCACAGATTGAGAGTTCTACATAACCTGCTTCACCCTATGCAAAAAACAATGAATTACGCTTGTTTTCAACCCTTATGAACGAATTGGAAGGGTTGCAGGTTTGTAGGCAGGGCGCTTTTTCTCAAATGAGTCAATGAAATCAGTCTGTTTTAAGGTCAGACCGATGTCATCCAGACCCTCCATCAAACGCCAGCGGGTGTAATCATCGATCGCAAAGGGCAAGTTCTTTGAGCCGTAAGACACTGTGCGCTCTTCTAAGTTTACCGTGATTGGTGTTGCAGGTTCTGCTTCAATCGCCTCCCACATCGCTTCTACATCGCTTTGATCCAGAATGATTGTAAGCAATCCACCCTTAAGAGAGTTTCCGCGGAAGATATCTGCAAAGCGGCTTGAGATAACTACCTTGAAGCCATAGTTCTGGAGCGCCCACACAGCGTGTTCGCGAGATGATCCCGTTCCAAAATCAGCGCCAGCTACTAGAACAGTCGCGCTTTTGAACTGAGGTTGGTTTAAAACAAACTCAGGATCATTGCGCCAAGCAGCAAATAGTCCATCCTCAAATCCACTTCGTGTTACACGCTTAAGGTAAACAGCGGGAATGATCTGATCTGTATCAACATTGCTGCGGCGAAGTGGAACACCAGTTCCAATATGTGTAATGAATTTTTCCATAGTCAATCGCTCCTTACAGATCCGCAGGTGAAGACAGGGTTCCACGCAGCGCGGTTGCAGCTGCGACAAGTGGACTTACTAAGTGGGTACGGCCACCCTTGCCTTGACGTCCTTCAAAGTTACGGTTTGAAGTTGATGCAGAACGCTCACCAACTGCAAGTTGATCAGGGTTCATGCCTAGGCACATTGAACATCCAGCGTTGCGCCATTCAGCACCTGCATCGAGAAAGACCTTATCGAGCCCTTCAGCCTCTGCTTCAAGGCGAACACGTGCTGATCCTGGAACGACCAACATGCGAAGAGATGATGCGATCTTCTTTCCCTTCAAAATATCTGCTGCTGCACGTAAATCTTCAATACGACCATTGGTGCAAGAGCCCAAGAAAACAGTGTCAATCGCTATCTTTTTCAAAGGTGTTCCTGCTTCAAGGCCCATGTAGACAAGTGCACGCTCTGCCGCTGTGCGCTGTTCTGAGTCTGCAAAATCTGCAGGGTTAGGAACAACAGCGTTGAGTGGAAGACCCTGACCTGGGTTAGTTCCCCATGTTACAAATGGCTCTAGATCATCAGCGTTGAGATCAACCTCGACATCAAACTTCGCATCAGAGTCGGTGAACAATGTCTTCCAGTAAGCAACCGCTGGATCAAAATCTTCTGGTGCGTGTGGCTTACCCTTGATGTAATCAAAGGTGGTTTGATCTGGAGCGATCAATCCTGCGCGAGCACCAGCTTCAATGGACATGTTGCACACAGTCATGCGTGATTCCATAGACAGCGCACGAATGGCACTTCCGCGATATTCGATCACATAGCCCTGGCCGCCTCCGGTGCCGATCTTTGCAATGATTGCAAGAATGATGTCCTTTGATGTAACGCCTGGCTTTAATGAGCCTTCAACGTTGATCGCCATAGTCTTTGGGCGCTGTAGCGGCAAGGTTTGAGTCGCAAGCACATGCTCAACCTCAGAGGTTCCTATTCCAAATGCAAGTGCACCAAAGGCACCATGTGTGGATGTATGTGAATCTCCACAAACAATTGTCATGCCTGGCTGAGTGATTCCAAGTTGTGGCCCAACAACATGCACCACCCCTTGGTCCTTGTCGCCAAGGGAGTGAATGCGCAAACCAAACTCTGCACAATTTGCACGCAAGGTATCTACCTGCAGCTTTGAGACAGGATCTGCGATTGGCTTATCAATATTCATTGTAGGAACGTTGTGATCCTCTGTCGCAATTGTTAGATCTGGGCGGCGTACAGAGCGGCCAGCAAGACGCAAACCATCAAATGCTTGTGGGCTAGTAACCTCGTGAATTAAATGTAGATCGATGTAGATCAGATCGGGTTCACCATCTGCCTGGCGAACAACATGCTCTGCCCAAATCTTCTCGGCTAAAGTTTTACCCACGGTCTCGTGCTCCTTTTGTGTATCAACTTGCTGTATCAGATAATGAGATGGTAATATCACTCTGTGAACAGAAATAATAGCGGAGTTGGCGTATTAGACAAAGCGGTGGCAATTTTGAGCACCCTCGAGGCTGGCCCACACTCACTTGCTGAACTTGTAGCCACAACCGGTATCGCTCGTCCTACCGCGCACCGTTTAGCTGTTGCACTTGAGTTCCATCGCTTAGTTGCCCGCGACTTAACGGGTCGTTTTGTCTTGGGTCCACGTTCTGCCGAACTAGGCGCTGCCGCTGGTGAGGATCGTTTGCTAGCCGCTGCCGCACCTGCGCTATCAGCGCTACGTGATGCAACTGGAGAAAGTGCGCAGTTGTACCGTCGCCAAGGTGATTTGCGTATCTGTGTTGCCGTCGCTGAGCGTTTATCTGGTCTGCGCGACTCTGTTCCAGTAGGTGCTGCTTTAACTATGCAGGCAGGATCTGCAGCACAGATTTTGTTGGCCTGGGAGGATTCAGAGAAGATTCATCGCGGTTTAACAAATGCGCGCTTTACCGCCGCACAATTATCTGCAGATCGTCGTCGAGGTTGGGCACAATCTGTTGGTGAACGTGAAGCTGGTGTTGCATCTGTATCTGCACCGGTTCGTGCACCTAATGGCAAGGTAATCGCCGCTGTCAGCATTAGCGGCCCGATCGAACGTCTAGGACGTCAACCAGGCCGCATTCATGCCGCTGCAGTGGTTGCTACCGCTGCTCGTCTGACTGAATACCTAACTCGCGAATAACTCGCGAAATAGTTGAAAAGGCAAAACCTTTTCGCTGGAGCAGAGATTGAACTCTGCGAATTTGAACCTCTGACTCCAGACGACTCATGGTGCTGTACTTTCGCATCGCTAATGAAAATGCGGTGCGGTACTCAGACTCATCATCGATCTCATCGAGAGCTTCATCAATACTTTGT
>ERZ888423.252-NODE-252-length-57338-cov-14.239198_pt1 | contig 57338 bp, 57 predicted proteins | sample MGYA00520523_ERZ888423 | MGnify/ENA primary metagenome ERZ888423 (study PRJEB32303, sample SAMEA104408611) | aquatic metagenome | biome: Brackish water; feature: Pelagic; material: water | place: Baltic Sea | collected 2014-06-08T10:24:00 | depth 30,27 m ... | reverse complement strand
AAAATATAAAATAATTTAAAAATTTTATTCTTTGATTATGGACTTTAAATATGTTCTACCTTATTGGTTGTGATATTTTTATTATTAAATGAATTTTTCTGAATGTGTAACACAATTTTAGAAAATTGAGTATGGCAAAAATCCCAATCGAAAGATTGGGATTTTTTTTTGTTGAACCACACGAAAGAATTAGCTTGGTTGAGTAACGTTTCGCGATGGATTGAGATTATCGGTTTTTTTTTCTTTCTATTAATAAATTAAAATTAACAGGAGCAATTTCAATTAATTTTTCTGACAAAGATATTTCCCCTTTAAAATTGTATATATGTTTTTCTACAATTAAACCATTAGGCATATTTTTATTTATTCTCCAAATATTTAAACTTGTTGGATTGGTTAATAATGGTTTCATTTTCTTAGTAGTATCTATAATGTATATTTCTTTACCAATTTTTTTCTTTTTAGCTTTTTTTATGTCTTTGAATTTAAAAATAACTTTTACGTAATTTTTGCCAGAGACTAAAGTGTCTTCACAGTTTAATATTTCATAATTTTTAGCTTTATATTCATGTAAATTACTAAAATTCCTTGTTAAGCTATCTGGAAATTGCAACGTACCAGGATTTTTTATATCACCTTTAATATCTGCATGACAAGTAAGAATTTCTTGGTCACGAAAGTATAGTTTTTGTATGCTATTTGATTTTTCTCTTATATCGGCATAAAAATTATTTTTTTCACTATTGATATAATAATTTACAAATTGAATAGAATCCTTATCACTATTTCGGCATTCATATTTTAGTCTATAGTCAAAACTATAATCAAGTTGATCATTAGCTTTAAAATTTAGATTACTCTGAAAAAAAAGTAAAAGTGTAATTATAAGTGTAATTTTCATAATTTTTTTGTTTACGTTTTTTTTAAATAGATACTACTCGTTTATATGTCTGACAAACCTCAGATTTTTCTTTTTCAAAAATACATTTTATTTTTATTTAATGGTATTTTATTTTAACTTTTTTAAAGTTACTAGATTAAAAAAAAATGCCAACTTAAACTATCAATCAAAGAAAAATTACTATTTTCGGTAGACCAAATTGTACCTCTATGAAAAACCTATTATTTCTAATGCTGTCTATAAGTGCTATTTCTTATGGACAATCAAAATTTACGGTCTATTTTGATACCGATGCATCCCAATTAAAAACAAGTGAATTGATTCGTTTTGATGACTTTTTTAGAAATAAAAAGGTTAAATTCACTAAGCTTATTGGGTATTGCGATTATCGTGCATCAAATGGTTATAACGATACTTTGGCGTTCAATAGAGCTAAATTTATAGCTCATATTATTGAAAAAGTTACCAATCAAAAGCCAATCGAAATTGAAAGTAAAGGCGAAAATTTCGAACAAAATTTAAATTTAGCGTTGAACCGAAAAGTGGATATTTTTTATACAGAAATCCCTTCAGAAGAACCAGTAAAGGTTGTTCCAAATAATTTAAATAGTCAGGTTTCAAATGCTAAAGTAGACGATAAGCTCATTCTAAAAAACCTTTATTTTTATAATCGTTCTGGAATTTTACGCCCCGAATCTAAACCAGTTGTTGAAGAATTACTGGCTATTATGCGCGCCAATCCAAAACTAAAAATCGAAATTCAAGGACATATTTGTTGCCAACTAGGAACCGATGAAGAAGATACAGCAAAAACAAGAGCAATTACGGTATATAATTACTTGATAGACAATCGAATTAACAAATCCCGATTGAGTTATACCAGTTTTGGTAGTTCAAAACCAATTCATCCTATTCCCGAAAAAACGGAAGAAGAACGCAACGCAAACCGCCGAGTAGAAATCCAAATTATTGAAAATTAACTTTGGCATACTTTTGTATGTAGTATATTTGTTGTTATTTCGTAAAAAGTAAAAAATGAAGGTTGTATTTTCAATACTATTGTTTGGTTTCGGGTTTGGCGCTTTTTCGCAAGAACAAGTTGCCTTCTATTTTGATACCAATAAATTTGAATTGAATGCTTCTGAATCATCCAAACTTCAACAATGGATTGCAGAAAATAAATCGTCTAAAATTTTGTCCATCACGGGTTCAACAGACGAAGTGGGGAGTTTAGGTTATAATGATACGTTATCGCAAAAACGAGTTTCGCACATTTTTAATCTAGTCAAAGGAACCGTAAACATTAGACCCGATTTTAAAAGTATTTCTTTGGGCGAAAAAGGCGCAACTTCAACTAATAAAGCAGAAAATAGAAAGGCCATTATTCATTTTTTACAAGAAAAAGATTTGGCCAAGGAAAATGAAATTTTAGGAATAAAAGATACCATCGAAGTAATAATTCCTGAAAATGCAACGTTAGCAGAAAAGATAAAGTTGGCAAAAGTAGGAACCAAAATAGTGTTGAAGAACATAAATTTTTATCAAAACACTTTTGCTACCGTTCCAGAATCGCAAGGAGCGCTGTATGATTTGCTTTTTGTGATGCAAAATAACGAGAATTTAAGAATCGAAATTCAAGGGCATATTTGTTGTATTGATAAAGATTACCGCAATCTTTCTACCGATAGAGCAAAACAAGTTAAGCGTTTTTTGGTTTTTAATGGCATACCGCAGCATAGAATTCAAGCGAAAGGTTTTGGTGTTTCGCAACCCATATATCCAATACCTGAAGCAAGTGCAGATCAAGCAGCTGCCAATAGACGAGTTGAAATTGAAATTTTAAATAAATAAAGCATGAAAAAAATAGTCTCGTTAGTAGTAATTTTATTCCTAATGTTAAATGTAAGTTGCGATAAATGTGAAGAGGGCGATAGAGCCACTCCGGCTTCTTTTTTTGTAGCCATTGTTGATGCCACTACTGATGAAAATGTGTTTGAAAACGAAACGTTTTTATCCACTCAAATTGTGATTAAAGATTTAGATGATAAGCTGGTTCCGTTTAGATTTATTCCCAATTCTAATTTGATTCAAATCTTTCCAAATACTCAAAATGTAGTGGGTAATACCATTGAATTGACTTTGAATAATCCAACAACTTTAACCGTAGAAGAAATACTAATTACCAACGATCTTACAGCTAAAGCAGAAGAATGTTATACAACCTACAAAGTAGAAAACGTTCAAGTTCCAAATAATATATCAAATGTAGTGGATGGAATTTATGTGATAAAAATTTAAGATTTTTATAAATTCAAACTTCTAAATTCTAAATTTTAAAACTATCTTTGCGGAACAACAACAACACACACAATTCATGAGTTCTGATACCAGTAAACGTTATAATTTACGAGGAGTTTCGGCTTCTAAAGAAGACGTGCATAACGCCATTAAAAACATCGATAAAGGATTGTTTCCGCAAGCATTTTGTAAAATTATACCCGATTATTTGACCAATGATGAAAACTATTGCATCATCATGCATGCTGACGGTGCTGGTACAAAATCTTCCTTAGCTTATATGTATTGGAAAGAAACGGGCGATATTTCCGTTTGGAAAGGCATTGCGCAAGACGCGTTAATTATGAATATTGACGATTTATTGTGTGTAGGAGCAACCGATAATATTTTATTGTCATCTACTATCGGAAGAAATAAAAATCTAATTCCAGCCGAAGTTATTTCTGCTATTATTAATGGTACGGAAGAATTAATTGCAGAATTAAAGAAACACGGAGTTACGATTCATTCAACAGGTGGAGAAACCGCAGATGTAGGCGATTTGGTTCGAACTATTATTGTAGATTCAACGGTTACCGCTCGTATGAAACGTGCCGATGTAATTGATAATGCGAATATTCAAGCAGGTGATGTAATTGTAGGTTTGGCTTCTTTTGGGCAAGCTACCTATGAAACAGAATACAATGGCGGAATGGGAAGTAATGGTTTAACTTCAGCACGTCATGATGTTTTTGCGAAATATTTGGCAACTAAATATCCTGAAAGTTTTGATGCAGCTGTTCCAAACGAATTGGTGTATTCGGGTCAAACGAAATTAACTGACGCTGTTAAAAATAGCCCAATTGACGCTGGAAAATTAGTGCTTTCTCCAACCAGAACATACGCGCCAGTTATTAAAAAATTGCTATCTAAATACGATTCAAATCAAATTCACGGAATGGTGCATTGCAGTGGAGGCGCCCAAACTAAAGTACTTCACTTTGTAGAAAACCTTCACGTGATTAAAGATAATTTGTTTCCAGTACCACCGTTATTTCAATTGATTCAAGAAAATTCTAAAACCGATTGGAAAGAAATGTATCAAGTGTTCAATTGCGGACATCGAATGGAAATTTATGTACCTGCTGAAATTGCACAAGATATTATCGAAATTTCAAAATCATTTAATATCGATGCACAAATTGTAGGTAGAGTAGAGCAATCAGAAAATAAAAAGCTAACGATAGTTTCGGAATACGGAACGTTTGAGTATTAATATTATAGTGATTAGTGAAGAGTAATTAGTAATTAGTTTCTATTCTTAGTCAAAAAATAAAATAAAACACACAACTGAGTTTTAAGTTTTTTTTCGTAAAGTTTTTAACTTCCGACTTCTAACTTCTAACTTCTAACTTTAAAATAATGAACAACGTATTAATTTTAGATTTCGGATCACAATACACCCAATTAATTGCACGTAGAGTAAGAGAATTAAATATTTTCTGTGAAATTTTCCCTTTCGATAAAATACCTGCCGATTTATCATCCTATAAAGCGGTAATCTTAGGCGGAAGTCCTTGTTCGGTGCGTTCGGAAGAAGCACTTCATCCAGATTTATCTGAAATTAGAGGTAAAAAACCTTTATTGGCTGTTTGTTATGGTGCACAATATTTAGCGCATTTTTCAGGTGGAGAAGTAGCCGCTTCTAACACAAGAGAATACGGAAGAGCAAATTTATCTTACATCAAAGAAAACGAAGTGTTTTTAGAAGGTGTTTCTTATAATAGCCAAGTTTGGATGAGTCATTCAGATTCAATCAAAAAATTACCAACAAATGGTGTTAAAATAGCAAGTACAAAAGACGTTGAAAATGCTGCGTATAAAATTGAAGGTGAGACTACTTACGCTATTCAATTTCACCCAGAGGTTTACCATTCAACAGATGGAAAACAAATGTTAGAAAACTTCTTAGTTAAAATTGCAAAAGTGGAACAAACCTTCACGCCAAATGCTTTTGTGGAAGAAGTAATTGCAGATATGAAAGCTAAAATTGGTGACGATAAAGTGGTGTTAGGATTATCTGGCGGCGTTGATTCTACAGTTGCGGCGGTAATTTTAAATAAAGCAATAGGTAGTAATTTGTATTGTATTTTTGTAAATAACGGATTATTACGTAAAAACGAATTCCAAAGTGTATTAGACCAATACAAAGGAATGGGATTAAACGTTAAAGGTGTAGATGCTTCTCAGCGTTTTTATGATGCTCTTGCCGGACTTGATGATCCAGAAGCAAAACGTAAGGCTATCGGAAATGCGTTTATAGAAGTTTTTGATGACGAGGCGAATCAGTTAAAAGATGTAAAATTTTTAGGTCAAGGTACGATTTACCCCGATGTAATTGAATCGGTTTCTGCTACAGGCGGACCTTCAGCGACTATAAAATCACATCATAATGTAGGTGGTTTGCCTGATTTTATGAAATTACAAATTGTAGAACCTTTACGAATGTTATTTAAAGATGAAGTGCGTAGAGTAGGCGCTTCATTAGGAATTGACGCTGAATTATTAGGCCGTCATCCTTTCCCAGGACCTGGTTTGGCTATTCGTATTTTAGGAGATATTACACCAGAAAAAGTAGCTATTTTACAAGAAGTAGATGCAATATATATTAATGGTTTAAAAGAACACGGTTTGTATGATAAAGTATGGCAAGCAGGTGCTATTTTACTGCCAGTAAACAGTGTTGGTGTAATGGGAGATGAGCGTACGTATGAAAAAGTGGTGGCGTTACGAGCTGTAGAATCTTCAGATGGAATGACAGCTGATTGGGTGCATTTACCGTATGAGTTTTTAATGAAAATATCGAATGAAATTATCAATAATGTTCGTGGTGTAAACCGAGTGGTGTATGATATTAGCTCGAAACCACCAGCAACTATTGAATGGGAATAAATAAAATATCATGAAAAACATTTGGGTACTAATTTTTTGTTTGAGCTTCTTTTGTGCATTAGGACAGAAGAATGTTACACACATTGTAGTTAAGGGTGAAACCTTATATGTTATTGCTAAAAAATATCAAATTACGCCCGAGGATATTATAAAAAACAATCCTGATGCGATTAATGGTATTAAGGAAAATCAAACATTGTTGATTCCATCAAAAAATGGTTCAATAACAGCTGTAACTACTGCAAACGATACCACTTATGTGGTTCAAAAAGGGGAAACCTTGTATGCTATTTCAAGAAAATTCGGAATTACTGTTGATGCTATATTGGCTAAAAATCCAACAGTTAAAGACACCTTATCGGAAGGAGTACAATTGGTACTTCCTACCAAAAAAAATCTGGTACCCACTATTATTTCTAATAAAGAAAAAGTTGACTTAATCAGTACTGTTTCTAAAGCAAAAACGAGAAATCTTGTCTTGTTCTTGCCCTTTAACATCAATAAAATTGAAAACGATTCGCTGAAAACGCGCAACGAACATATAAAAACGAACAAATTTTTAAATTTGACTTTAGATTTTTATGCTGGGGCTTTAATGGCAATTGATTCGGCAAAAGCATTAGGATTGCCTGTTAATGTTAAAGTGTATGATGTGGAGAGTTCAAAGTATTCCTCAAATGTAGCTTCGGTAATAGCAAAAAATGATTTTTCTACTGTTGATGCAGTCATTGGTCCGTTTCAAAATTCATTTGTGGAAACGACAGCACAATTACTTTCAAAATATGATATTCCAGTTATTTCGCCACTTTCAAAAGAAAAAGGATTGGCGTTGACTAATTTATATTATGCCATTCCTTCGGAAGAACAATTGAAGTCTAAATTATTCCAACATTTCAAAGCAAAAAACGGCAATGCTGTTTCGATTATTAGTACTAAAAAAGTAGCTTCAAAAGAATATTTAACCAAAAATTATCCTTGGGTCAAACACGCTGTTTTTAACGATAAGGGCGCACTTGATTTAGTTCAATTCAAATTGCAATTGGTAAAAGGAAAGACTAATTTCATTATTTTAGAAATTGAAAAAGCTAGTACGATTCTTAGTATTACCAATATTTTGAAAGGATTACAAAAAGAATATGAAATTCAATTGGTTGTTTTTGAAGTGTATGATGCATTGAATTTTGAGGAAATTCCGATTAAAAATTTGACTACTTTAAAAATGTTGTATCCTTCAGCAAGTAAACTAATTGAAACGCCAGAAGAATTGCTTTTTGCGGCTGCGTATAAAAAAATCAATAATAGTGCTCCTAATAGTGTTGCGATTAAAGGGTTTGATATTACGTTTGATACGATTTTACGAATATGTCAAGAAAATGGTTTTTCCGATTCGGTTTCAAAATACAAAACAGCCTATGTTGAAAACAGTTTTGATTATTCCAATGAAAACGGTACAAACAATAACACCGGTTGCTATTTATTATATTACGACAATGATTTAACGATAAAACAAGCGCAATAATGGCTACTTCAAATATTACATACGTTGGTGATTTAAGAACAGTTTGTATTCATTTGCAATCTGGTACACAGATATTAACCGATGCTCCAACAGATAATCATGGAAAAGGTGAAGCTTTTTCACCAACAGATTTAGTAGCAACAGCTTTAGGTAGTTGTATGGTTTCAATAATGGGAATAAAATCTAAAGATTTGAATGTTGATTTAAAAGATTCAACAGTTTCTATTACTAAAATAATGCAATCTGAACCGCGTAAAATTGCAAAAATTGAAGTTATCCTAAATATGTCCATTGAAACTTCTGAAAAAAACAAAACAATTCTTGAAAGAGCTGCCATGACTTGTCCAGTTTTATTAAGCTTGCATCCCGATATTGAAAAGGATGTTGTTTTTAATTGGAAGTAAGAAAAGAACAAAGATGAAAGATTAAAGAATTAGACAGTTTTAAAGGCTTTCTTCTTTTCTCTTTTTTCTATCCTCTCAAAAATATGACCAACCAAGAACTCCTCATCAAACTCGCACATACCAAAATGCCCTTTGGTAAATATGAAGGCTATCATTTAATAGATCTTCCGGAGTATTATGTAGTTTGGTATGCCAATAAAGGTTTTCCAAAAGGGCAATTGGGCGAACAATTAAAATTGGTTCACGAACTTAAATTAAATGGATTAGAAGAATTGGTGCGAAACATCCGCAGAAACTTTCCAAAACAAAAATAAATTGTTTACAATTTAATTACAAAATTGATACATCGACTAATTGGCACATTGACTAATTAATATTATCTTTGGCCTTTATTATTTTTTATTACAACTAATTCCTTAGTTTAACTTAGGAAACAACAACACAACAACAACACAATGAGCCAAACTAAGTATATTTTTGTTACCGGAGGTGTGACTTCTTCTTTAGGAAAAGGAATTATTGCAGCTTCGTTAGCCAAATTATTGCAAGCCAGAGGATACCGAACGACCATTCAAAAGTTTGATCCATACATAAACGTAGACCCAGGAACGCTAAATCCTTATGAACACGGAGAATGTTATGTTACAGACGATGGAGCAGAAACGGATTTGGACTTAGGTCATTATGAACGTTTCTTAAATGTTCCAACTTCTCAAGCTAATAATGTAACGACAGGAAGAGTCTATCTTTCGGTTATTGAAAAAGAGCGCAGAGGCGAATTTTTAGGAAAAACGGTTCAAGTGGTACCTCATATCACAAACGAAATCAAGGAACGCATGCAGTTACTTGGAAAATCGGGTGATTTTGATATTGTAATTACGGAGATTGGTGGAACGGTTGGAGATATTGAATCATTGCCTTATATTGAATCTGTTCGTCAATTAGTTTGGGAATTAGGTGAAAATAATGGAATCGTAATACATTTAACGTTAGTGCCTTATTTGGCTGCTGCCGGAGAATTAAAAACGAAACCAACACAACATTCGGTTAAAACCTTGATGGAAAGCGGTATCAAAGCCGATATTTTAGTGTGCAGAACCGAACATGAAATTTCGCAAGAATTGCGTCAGAAATTAGCGTTATTTTGTAATGTTAAAAAAGAAGCGGTTATCCAATCGATTGATGCGTCTACGATTTATGAAGTTCCAAATTTAATGTTGGAAGAAGGATTGGATAGAGTAGCTTTGGAAAAATTAAAATTACCAGAAAAAAATACACCAAATTTAAATAACTGGAATGAGTTCTTATTTAGATTGAAGAATCCAAAACATGAAGTAAATATTGGATTAGTTGGTAAATATGTAGAATTACAAGATTCCTATAAATCAATTTTAGAAGCTTTCATTCATGCTGGAGCGGCAAACGAGACAAAAGTGAATGTAATTTCAATTCATTCCGAACATTTAGATGCTAATTCAGCAGCTAGTCAGTTGAAAGATTTAGATGGTATTTTGGTAGCGCCAGGTTTTGGCGGTCGTGGAATTGAAGGTAAAATTGATACGGTTCGCTATGCAAGAGAACATAATATTCCGTTTTTCGGAATTTGTTTAGGAATGCAAATGGCAGTAATTGAGTATTCGCGTAACGTTTTAGGTTATGCCGATGCCAATTCAACCGAAATGAATGAAAACACAACTCATCCAGTAATTAATTTAATGGAAGAGCAAAAAAATATTGAGAATAAAGGTGGAACAATGCGTTTAGGTGCATGGAAATGCAGCATCGCAGCAAACACGTTGGCACAAAAAATCTATGGTAAAACAGAGATTATGGAGCGTCACCGTCACCGTTATGAGTTCAATGGGGCGTATTTAAACGAGTTAGAAAAAGCTGGATTAGTAGCTTCGGGAGTAAATCCAGATACGAAGTTGGTAGAAATTGTTGAAATCCCTACACATCCTTTCTTTATCGGCGTTCAATACCACCCAGAATATAAAAGCACCGTTGCTAATCCGCACCCACTTTTTGTGAGTTTTGTAGCTGCAGCTGTGCAACATAAAAATAAATAAACGGTTCACTTAATACTGAACACTGAACACTATAAGTAGATGGAAGAAAAAAAATTAGACATAAATTCGATTATCGGATTTGTATTGATCTCTGGAATATTGTTATGGATGTTGTATGCTAACACTCCTAGTGCAGAAGAAGTAAAGGAAAAAGAGAAAAAAGAGCAAGTAGAAAAACAAGCCAAAGAAGCTAAGCCAGCTAAGACTGTAACAGCAACAACAGTAGTAACTCCAGCAGATGCTACTCAAACAGCGGCTACACAAGCTCAGTTGGGTTCGTTTGGTTATTCGGCTACACTTCCATCAGCAACTGATGCGGTAACCGAAATCAAAAATGAAGTTTTATCTCTTAAAATTTCAAATAAAGGTGGTTATATCGTTGACGCAACTGTTCTAGGTTTTGAACAATTTGAGAAAAACTCTAAAAAAGCAGTTCAAATCATTAAGGATCAAAATGCTTCTTTAGACATCACATTAAACACTGCAGACAATAGAACGTTACATACAAAAGACATGTTTTTTGAACCTAAGTTAACAACCGAAGGTAAAAATCAAGTTGTAACACTTCAGTTAAAAGCTGGTCCCGATCAGTTTTTAGAGTATCGATATGTTTTGAAACCTAACGAATATATGTTAGATTTTGCCATTCGCTCTCAAGGATTAGAAAAAGTAGTCAATACTTCTAAACCATTAGATTTAGTGTGGCAATTGAAATCCTACAGAAACGAGAAAAGTGTTTCGTATGAAAATCGTTATACAGAATTGGTTTTTGAATATGAAGACGGAAAAGACGATTATTTAAATGCAGCTAGTGACTCTGAAGACGAGGCAGTTGATGTGTCTTATATTGCTTTTAAACAACATTTATTTACTTCTATTTTATTAACCGATACTAAATTTAAAAAAGTAAAATTCAATTCGGATAATTTAGTAGATGACGAAGAAAAAGACACCATTTTTACGAAAAACTTTACGGCTCAAATTCCTTTAGAATTTAAAAATGGAGCATTGAACTATAACATGAATTGGTATTATGGTCCAGCAAAATATCAAATTTTAAATGACTATCACAAAAATCTAGACGAGATAATGCCTTTAGGTTGGGGTATTTTCGGATGGATTAACCGCTATATTTTCATTCCAGTTTTCGAATTAATTTCTGGATTGGGAATTAGTTTTGGTATCGCTATTATTTTGTTTACCATTTTAGTTCGTATTGTGATGTCGCCAGTAACCTACAAATCCTATTTGTCTCAAGCAAAAATGAAGGTATTGCGTCCAGAGATTGCTGAATTGAATGATAAATTCAAGGACAATCCGATGAAAAAACAACAAGAAACTATGAAATTGTATTCAAAAGCAGGCGTAAATCCTATGGCGGGTTGTTTACCTGCTTTATTACAAATGCCTATTTTTTATGCGTTGTTTCAGTTTTTCCCATCTATGTTTGATTTAAGACAAAAATCGTTCCTTTGGGCAGATGATTTGTCTTCTTATGATAGTATTTACCAATTGCCATTTCATATTCCTTTTTATGGAAGTCATGTAAGTTTGTTCCCAATTTTAGCTTCAATCGCTATTTTCTTTTACATGAAAATGACTACTGGTGATCAGGTAATGGCACCACCACAAGAAGGTATGCCAGATATGGGTAAAATCATGAAAATTATGATTTATATTTCGCCTATTATGATGTTATTTTTCTTTAACAATTATGCTTCGGGATTGAGTTTATACTATTTTGTTTCCAATTCAATTACAATCGGAATCATGTTAGTTATTAAAAATTACATTGTGAAAGAAGATAAAATTCACGCTCAAATTCAGGAGAATAAAACCAAAGAGAAGAAGGAAAGTAAATTTCAAAAGAAAATGCGCGAATTGATGGAGCAAGCAGAAGCTCAAAAAGCCGCACAAAAGAAAAAATAATTTTTCAAAATATGTCTAAACCCTGTCTGCAAAGTCAGGGTTTTTTTTGGCAAAATTTTTGATAACTTTACAACATTAAAAAATCAATAATGAAAAACGTTATCTTATTCTTTTTACTCACCTTTTCAGTTGTTGCTCAAGAAAAAATCAATCAACTTGACGAACAAGGAAATCGTCACGGATTATGGAAAGGAACCCATAAAGAAACCAACAGACCGCGCTATGAAGGTGTTTTTTCGCATGGAAAAGAAACAGGAGTTTTTAAATATTTTGATGATACAAAAGCAGGAACTACAATTGCTACTCGAGATTTTTCAAAAGGAGACGGTTCTTGTTATGCTGTTTTTTTTGATCAAAAAGGGAATAAAGTTAGCGAAGGAAAATTACTGAATAAAATTCTAGAGGGTCAATGGAAATATTATCATTTTGAATCAAAATCAATAATGAATATTGAATTTTACAAAAACGGAACATTAGACGGAAATAAAAAAGTTTTTTATTCCAATGGAACGGTTGCCGAAGAAACCAATTATAAATTGGGAGTAAAGAATGGTTTGGCAAAAACTTTTTCTGATAAAGGAAAGTTAATTGATGAACATGTTTATAAAAACGGTCAATTTAATGGCCTAGCTTCTTATTATGATGGTAGTGGAAACAAATTATATGAAGGAAATTATATCGATGGGAAAAGAGTTGGTATTTGGAAATTTTATGAAAAGAATAAAGTAATAAATGAAGTAAAGGCTGCTAATTTTGGTAAAGAGTTAATCAAATATGAGCAACGCAATGCTGAACAAGTGTCAAAATCAGAAGAAGAGTTTAAAAAAGAACAAGTGAAAGGAAAATAATTATGAAGCGAGTTGTAGTAGGACTTTCTGGTGGTGTTGATTCAAGTGTTGCGGCTTATCTATTAAAGGAGCAAGGCTATGAGGTTATTGGGCTATTTATGAAAAATTGGCACGATGATTCGGTTACTATTTCTAACGAATGTCCTTGGCTTGAAGATAGTAATGATGCATTGCTAGTTGCTGAAAAATTAGGAATTCCGTTTCAAACAGTTGATTTATCGGAACAATACAAGGAAAAAATTGTCGATTACATGTTCAATGAATATGAAAAAGGAAGAACACCCAATCCAGATGTTTTGTGTAATCGTGAAATCAAATTTGATGTTTTCATGAAAATAGCAATGTCTTTAGGTGCGGATTATGTTGCTACCGGGCATTATTGCAGAAAAGGAACGATTGAAAAAGACGGTACGGAAGTTTTTCAGTTATTAGCTGGAAAAGATGATAATAAAGATCAATCCTATTTTTTATGTCAATTATCGCAAGAACAATTGGCAAAAGCGTTATTTCCGATTGGTGAATTAACCAAACCCGAAGTGCGCGAAATAGCTACTAAATTAGATTTAATTACCGCCGAAAAGAAAGATTCACAAGGACTTTGTTTCATTGGGAAAGTACGTTTACCTGAATTTTTACAGCAAAAATTACAACCAAAAGAAGGTATCATTGTTGAAATCCCAGAAGAGGCTTCAATCTATACTGCAGAAAAACCTGTATTTGAATTCGAAGAAGAATCGTTTGCTTATGAAGCACAACGCATCAATTACTTAAAAGTACCCGGAAAAGTAGTGGGCAAGCATCAAGGAGCGCATTATTTTACAAAAGGACAACGAAAAGGTTTAAACGTAGGCGGCACAAAAGAGCCTTTGTTTATCATTGAAACTGATGTTGAGCGAAATATAATCTACACGGGACAAGGAAATCAGCATCCAGGATTGTTTAAAAAAGCACTATTTATTTCAAATGTAGAAATTCATTGGATTAGAGAAGATTTAGCCTTGAAAGATGGAGAAAAATTAGATGTTTTGGCAAGAATCCGATATCGTCAACCTTTGCAAAAAGCTACGCTGCATCAATTTAAAGACGGAATGTATGTCGTTTTTGAAAAACCTCAATCGGCAATTACAGAAGGGCAATTTGTTGCATGGCATCAAAACGATGAGGTTTTAGGTAGTGGTGTAATTGCATAAAATTAAGACGTAACTTTAAATAAAATTGCTTATTTTTGGATGTAATTATCTCTGACAAATGAAAAAAACGATACTTGTTTTTTTATTGATTTTTAACTTTAGCTTTTCTCAAGAAGATGCTTGGGTTTATTTTTCAGATAAACCAAATGCTGCCAGTTATCTTTCTAATCCTTTGTCGATGCTTACACAACGCTCTATAGATAGACGTGTAGCGCAAGGAATTCCTTTAGATAATTTGGATGTTCCTATTGCCCAAACTTATATTGATCAAGTTACTGCTGCTACAGGCATTACCGTTAAAGCTAAATCGAAATGGTTAAATGCATTACATATTAGAGGAACTCAAGCTAATATTCAAGCGCTTACTAGTTTGTCGTTTGTAAGTTCTGTAAAATTCGCTAACCAAGCTTTGAATAATAGAACCATAAATAATAATTCAGAAAATATAGTAAGTAAACAAATGGATGTGGCTGTGAATTTTAACTATGGAACTTCTGCCAACCAAATTCAAATGTTAAATGGTCATTTACTGCACCAACAAAATTATACTGGTGCTGGAAAAATAATAGCGGTTTTAGATTCGGGTTTTCAAAATGTAAATACTGCAACTCCTTTTCAGCGTTTGTTTACCAATAATTTAATACTAGGCGGATATAATTATGTGAGTCAAACCACAAATGTTTACACATTACATAATCATGGGACAATGGTGCTTTCTTGTATGGGAGGTTATGTTGACGGACAATTAGTTGGTACAGCTCCCGATGCTCAGTATTATTTATTTATCACAGAAGATGTTGCTTCAGAAAATCCAGTGGAAGAAAGTTACTGGGTAGAAGCAGCTGAAGAAGCTGATCGATTAGGTGTTGATGTAATCACTTCTTCGTTAGGATATTTTGGTTATGATAATCCTAATTACAGTCATACTTATAGTGAAATGACAGGCAATAAAGCATTTGCTTCAAGAGGTGCAAATATTGCTTTTTCTAAAGGAATTGTAGTAATTGCAAGTGCTGGTAATTCTGGGGCTACTGCAGATCCTTATGTGGGCGTTCCAGCAGAAGCTACTAATGTATTAGCAATTGGCGCGGTAAAGCCAGACGAAACTTATGCAACGTTCAGTTCAATAGGTCCTTCATTTGACGGTCGAGTTAAGCCAGATATTATGGCGCAAGGTCAAGCAGCAGTAGTTTCAAATACAAGCGGAACAATTGTTACTGCAAACGGCACTTCATTTTCGGGTCCCATTATGGCAGGAATGATTACTAGTTTTTGGTCTGCTGTACCTACTTTAACAGCAACGCAAGTAGTTCAATTTGTTAAACAATCTGCTGATCGATATACTGCACCAACAAATCTTTTTGGATACGGAATTCCTGATTTTCAACTAGCATTAAATAATGCTTTAGGTAATGAAATTTTCTATAATGAAAATGTTGTTTTATATCCAAATCCTGTTCAAGATAGCGTAACAATCCATTTACCTTCAAATCAAAGTGCAGAATTGTATTTTTACAATAGTTTAGGTCAAATGATCAATCAATTTCATATTTCAAATTCCGAAACGTCAATTTCATTAGAAAAATTAACTTCGGGAATATATTTTTATGAACTTTCCTTAAAAGATAAAACTCAAAAGGGTAAATTATTAAAATTATAATGAATAAAATCACCCAACTTTTCAATATTAAATATCCAATTATTCAAGGAGGAATGATCTGGAATAGCGGTTATAAATTAGCCAGTGCTGTTAGCAATGCTGGAGGACTTGGCCTAATTGGGGCTGGCTCAATGTATCCGGAAGTATTGCGAGAACACATACAAAAATGTAAAAAAGCGACCGATAAACCTTTTGGCGTAAATGTACCCATGTTGTATCCCAACATTGAAGAAATTATGCAAATTATTAAAGAGGAAGGCGTTAAAATTGTTTTTACTTCTGCTGGAAATCCGAAAACATGGACACCTTTTTTAAAAGAAAATGGGATTACGGTTGTACATGTGGTAAGCAGTTCGAAGTTTGCCTTAAAAGCACAAGAAGCTGGAGTAGATGCGGTAGTTGCCGAAGGCTTTGAAGCTGGTGGTCATAACGGAAGAGAAGAAACTACAACTTTGACTTTGATTCCAATGGTGCGCGAACAAATTACAATACCATTAATTGCCGCTGGAGGAATTGCAACAGGAAGAGGAATGCTCGCGGTATTGACTTTAGGTGCTGATGGTGTACAAATGGGAAGCCGATTTGCTGCCTCAACTGAAAGTTCGGCACATGATGCTTTTAAACAAACCATCGTAGAAACAAACGAAGGGGAAACTCAATTAACTTTAAAGGAGTTAGCGCCTGTTCGATTAATCAAAAATAAATTTTACAATGATGTGCAAGAGTTGTATTCAAAATGCCCATCAAAAGAAGATTTAATTGAATTATTAGGCAAAAGAAGAGCAAAACGCGGCATGTTTGAAGGCGATTTAATCGAAGGCGAATTAGAAATTGGTCAAATAGCGGGTTTAATTCATGATATTTTGCCTGTTGAAACTATTGTTGATAATATCATAACCGAATTTAACATTGCAAAACAAGAGCTTTCTAACTTTGAATTTTAATAATTAACCCATGAAATCTTTAAAATACCTACTTTTTTTCCTATTCCTATTTTCATTTGCGAGTCACGCGCAGCAATTTCGTTTTAAAACCACAGCTTTATCTGTTTTAGAGAAAGATAATAAAGGGAAATGGGGCAAATGGTCTAAGCCTGAAGCTACCGAATTATTCGTAACCCTTGATTATGATAAAAATAAAATCGTAATTTATTCTCGTGAAATTCAGCACTATACTATTGTAGAATATTTAGAGAAAGAAGTAACTAAATCAGATGAAATTAATTCCTATTTGTGTAAAAATCAAGAAGGAACTGCAGTTAAAATATCTTTTTTTACAAGAATTGACTTAGGCAATAAACCACAATTATATGTCTATTTTAAAGACTTCGTTTTCTGTTATGATGTTGTTGAAGAAGTTACAAAATAAAATAATCATCAAACGTTTCACATCTATTTATAATTTGAATTAAAATTTCTAATGAAAAAAGCCTTACTCATAATTATTTCCTTGATTTCAATAGGAAATTTTGCTCAAGAAAAACCAAAATTAGTGGTTGGAATTGTCGTTGACCAAATGAAAATGGAATATTTATATCGTTTTTCAAGCGATTTTTCTGAAAATGGTTTTAAACGATTAATAAAAGACGGATATACCTTTCATAATACACACTACAATTTCATGCCAACGTATACGGCACCAGGTCACGCTTCGGTGTATACCGGAACTACTCCATCAGTTCATGGAATTGTGGGTAACGATTGGTTTAACAAAGCTACCGGAAAAGAAATGTATTGTACTGAAGATGCAACGGTTTCGACAATTGGAGACGATTCGGTTAACGAAGGTAAAATGTCGCCGAGAAACTTACAAAGTTCTACCATAACCGATGAATTGAAGCTTTCAACCAATTTTAAAGGGAAAGTAATTGGAATAAGTATCAAAGATAGAGGCGCCATCCTTCCAGCGGGACATTTTGCAGATTGGGCTTTTTGGTACAGTAAAACAGGTGCGTTTATTTCGAGTACCTATTATGGTGAAAAACTTCCCGATTGGGCAACGCAATTCAATGCCGAAAAAAACTATTTGAAATATGTAGCCAAAGGTTGGGAATTATTAAAACCAAAAGAAACGTATAACGAAAGTTTAACCGATAACAATCCTTACGAAGGAAAATTGTATAAAAAAGCACCTTTTATGCCTTACAATTTACAAGATATGTATGAGGCAAATGATGCGGGAATATTACGTTCAACTCCTTTTGGAAATAATTTATTGGCTGATTTTGCTAAAAAAGCTATTGAAAGCGAGAATTTAGGAAAAGACAACATCACCGATTTCTTGGCGGTAAGCTTCTCTTCAACCGATTATATTGGACACGTTCTAGGACCTCGCTCAATTGAATTACAAGATACTTATTTGCGTTTAGACGAAACCATTGCCGATTTCTTAGCTTATTTAGATAAAACCGTGGGTAAAGGAAGTTATTTGGTTTTCTTAACGGCTGATCACGCTGGAGCGGAAAACGTAACCTATTTAAAAGACAATAAATACAAAGTGGATAACATCAATTTCAAAAACATTCAAAACGAATTGAAGGAGTTTTCAGTAACTACTTTTGGAGAAAATTTGGTGTTGGATTATTCTAATTACAACGTGTTTTTTGATAAAGTAAAAGTAAAAGCAAAAGGATTGAATTTACAAGAAGTAAAGCAAACTTTTAAAGATTATTTGCACAAACAAGACTTTATTAAGCGGGTTTATACAGAAGAAGAAGTAGCCATTGGAAATGCAAGTGATTTTTATTTAAACTTTGTTTCAAAAGGGTATGACCCAACACAAAACGGAGAACTAGTGGTGATTTTTAAACCAGGTTACGTGGAATACTCTTCAACCGGAACTACACACGGCTCGCCATATTCTTATGACACCCATGTTCCATTGATCTTCTTTGGTTGGAACATACCAAATGGTCAAACTCACGACAGAAAAGAAATCACACAAATTGCACCAACAGTAACGCAATTATTGCAAATTACAATGCCTAATAGTTCTGATGGAAAAGTTTTATTAGAGGTTTTGAACAAATAACTGAAACATATTTTTTTATAAGTGAATTAAGATCAATTCATATATACCAAATTCCCAAATTAAACCTAAAAAAGTTAGTCAATTAAAAATTACTTTGTTATTTTTGTGGCACTTTTAAAAATAAGAAAAACGCATAATAATTATGAACATACACGAATATCAGGGTAAAGAAATCTTAGCAAGTTATGGTGTACGTGTACAACGTGGAATTGTAGCTAATAATCCAGTTGAAGCACTTGCAGCGGCTAAACAATTAACTGCTGAAACAGGTACAAGTTGGTACGTAGTAAAAGCACAAATTCATGCAGGCGGAAGAGGTAAAGGCGGTGGAGTTAAATTGGCTAAAAACTTAGAACAAGTTTCCGAAATTTCAGAACAAATCATCGGAATGCAATTAATTACACCACAAACTCCACCAGAAGGAAAAACAGTGCACAAAGTATTAATTGCTGAAGACGTATACTACCCAGGTGAAAGTGAAACATCAGAATTTTATGTTTCGGTTTTATTAAATAGAGCCACTGGTCGCAACATGATCATGTATTCTACTGAAGGTGGAATGGATATTGAAGAAGTTGCTGAGCACACGCCAAACCTAATTTTTACAGAAGAAATTGATCCTGCTGTAGGATTACAAGGTTTCCAAGCCAGACGCGTGGCTTTCAACTTAGGTCTTTCAGGTAATGCCTTCAAAGAAATGGTTAAATTTATTGATGCATTATACAATGCTTACATTGGTTCAGATGCATCAATGTTTGAAATTAATCCTGTCCTTAAAACATCAGACAATAAAATATTAGCAGTTGATGCTAAAGTAAATATCGACGATAATGCTTTATACAGACAACCTAAGTATGCTGAAATGCGCGATATTAGAGAGGAAAACCCTATCGAAGTTGAAGCTAAAGAAGTAGGATTAAACTACGTAGACCTTGACGGTACTGTAGGATGTATGGTTAATGGAGCTGGTTTAGCAATGGCAACCATGGATTTAATTAAATATGCAGGATTTGAACCAGCAAATTTCCTAGACGTAGGTGGAACAGCTGATGCTAAACGTGTTGAAACTGCTTTCAGAATTATTTTGAAAGATCCAAATGTTAAGGCTATTTTAATTAATATTTTTGGAGGAATAGTGCGTTGTGATCGTGTAGCTCAAGGTGTTGTTGATGCTTATAAAAATATGGGAGACGAAATAAAAGTGCCTATTATTGTTCGTTTACAAGGTACAAATGCTGAAATTGCAAAAGAATTAATCGATAATTCAGGAATGCCAATTTTATCTGCAGTTCAATTCCAAGAGGCAGCAGATCAAGTAAAAGCAGCTTTATCATAATTATAATAAATAACTATTATATAAAACTCTCAGATTTTTCTGGGAGTTTTTTGTTTTAACAGACTAAATTTCCGAAACAACTCAAGATTTCTTACCTTAGCCTTTCAATTTTATATTATGATTTCAGAAGTACAATTTCAAAATGAATTGGATTTAATTATAAAAAACGCTATCCGAGAAGATGTTGGTGATGGCGATCACAGTTCGTTGGCTTGTATTCCAACTTCGGCACAAGGAAAAGCAAAATTGCTCGTAAAAGATGAAGGAATCATTGCAGGAGTTGAATTTGCAAAAATGATTTTCAAGTATGTTGATCAAGAATTAAGAATTGAAGTATTTATTCATGATGGGGAAGTAGTAAAGCATGGAGATGTAGTGTTCCAAGTTTCAGGAAGTTCTCAATCTATTTTAAAAGCAGAACGTTTGGTGCTGAATTCGATGCAGCGCATGAGCGCTATCGCAACAAAAACGAAACTATTTGTTGACTTATTGAAAGGTGCCAACACAAAAATTTTGGACACCCGAAAAACTACTCCTGGAATTCGAGCTGTAGAGAAATGGGCGGTAAAAATTGGTGGTGGTGAAAATCATCGTTTTGGCTTGTATGACATGATCATGTTAAAGGACAATCATAACGATTTTGCTGGAGGTATTCCGCAAGCTATCAAAAAAACAAAACAATATTTAATTGACAATAATAAAGAGTTAAAAATCATCGTTGAAGCACGAAATCTTGATGAGGTGCAACAAATTTTGAATGCAGGAGGCGTTTATCGAATTTTATTGGATAATTTTGATTATGAAACTACAAAAAAAGCAGTTCAGTTAATCGGTAATCAATGTTTAACAGAATCATCAGGAAATATCAATGAAAAGACAATCCGAAATTATGCCGAGTGTGGTGTAAATTATATTTCTTCTGGGGCACTAACGCATTCGGTTTGTAATATGGATCTTAGTTTAAAAGCATTTTAAAATATGTCAGAGGCAATTGAAAATAAGCTCAATAAAATCCCAGTTGTTAAACAGTTAGTTTTTTTTGGAAAAAAAATCAAACCACAATCGTTTGAAGGACTTTCTCTATATGATATTTTAGAATTGTATATAATCGGAATTTTTAAAGGTGCTTTTTCATACAGAGCTAGTGCTGTGGCATTTAGTTTTTTTATGGCATTGTTTCCATTTGCGTTATTTTTTTTGAATTTAATTCCATTTATTCCTTTAGAAAATTTTCAAAAAGATTTTTTACAATTTGTCGAAGAAAGTGTACCGCCCAATACCTATGAAGCTATCGCAGTAATTATTAGCGATATTATGAACACAAGTCATCAAGGGTTATTGTCTTCCGGTTTTATTTTATCTATTGTATTAATGGCTAATGGTATTAATGCAATTTTAGGAGGATTTGAAATGTCTGAACACATTACCATAACACGAGGTTTTTTTAAACAGTATTTCATTTCATTAGCAATCTCATTACTTTTATCGATGATATTAATTATTACAGTTTCTGCAATTGTAATTACAGAAGTTATGATTCAAAAAATAAATATTCAAGGTTATGTTGCCGATGTTTCGGTAATTGAATGGAGTCGATATGGTTTTATTATTTTAATGATTTTAATTACTACTTCTATTTTGTATAAATTTGGAACTAAAGAAACTTCAAAAATTTCATTTATAAGTTACGGCGCTGTTTTTACCACTGTTTTAATTATTATTTCTTCCTATATATTTGGTGTTTATGTGGAAAAATTTGCTCGTTATAATGAACTTTATGGCTCTATTGGTACACTTCTTGTATTGATGTTTTATATTTGGATTAATTGTATGGTTTTATTACTAGGTTTTGAACTAAATGCAACTATTTCTAAATTAAAAAGAAAAAATTTATATATTAGCAAAAATTAAAAACAAATTATTATGAAATCAAAGATTATTACACTATTAATGGTTATTGCAACAACATTAACTGTTAATGCACAAGAAACTGTTTCAGGAGTTAAAGTTGATGCTAAATTGTCTTTAGAAGGGCAAAGTTTGGTTTTAAATGGTGCTGGAACAAGAGAAAAAATGTGGATTGATTTGTATGTAGGTTCTTTATATTTACCAAAAAAGAGCGCTAGTGCAAAAGACATTATTGACAGCAAAGATGCTGGTGCAATTAAATTGAACATCATTTCTAGAATGATTACTTCAGAGAAAATGATTACTGCAATTAATGAAGGTTTTGAAAATTCAACTGGAAAAAAAACAGCTCCACTAAAAGCTAAAATTGATAAATTCAAAGGGTTTTTTAAAGACGAAATTAAAAAAGGAGATGTTTTTATCATTATGAATGTTTCAGATGAAGGAGTAGTTGTATACAAAAATGGATCTAAAAAAGGATCTATCGATGGTTACGATTTTAAAAGAGCATTATTCGGAATTTGGTTAGGTGACAAACCTGCCGATGACGATTTAAAAGCAGGTATGTTAGGAAAATAAGACCAAACATAAATCTACTATTAAGCGTTCTCAATTGAGAGCGCTTTTTTTATTAAAACTCGTTACTTCAATATCTTTTTACAATTTTCTTTTCGCTATTCTCTTTTTCAAACTATATTTGTTACATGTTGTATTTTATTGAAGTTGTTTTGCCATTAGCAGTTTCAAAAACCTTTACATATCAGGTTTCGGAAGCAGAATTCAATTACATTCAAATAGGAATGCGAGTGGCTGTGCCCTTTGGTAAAACCAAAATATATACTGCATTAGTTCTTGACAAAAACAATACTCCTCCGCAATTATATGAAGCCAAAGAAATTCATCAAATTTTAGATGAAAGTCCTGTGGTTAATTCGTTCCAAATTGAACATTGGAAATGGATTGCCTCTTATTATATGTGTTCGCTTGGAGAAGTTTTCCGTAGCGCTTTACCTGCCGGTTATATTTTGGAAAGCGAAACAATTATTTCAGCTAAAGAAAATTTGCAAATTGATTCAAATGATTTAAAAGACGAAGAATATTTGATTCTGGAAGCATTAAAAACGCAATCATCAATTACGGTTCAAGAGGTTGTTAAAATTTTAGGAAAGAAAACGGTTTTTCCTATTATTAACCGATTATTAGCAAAAGGCGCTCTGGTTTTACAGGAAGAAATTTCTGAACAATACAAACCAAAATTAATTCGATACATTAAATTACAAGACAATTTTTTGCAACACGATAAACTAGCTGAATTACTAGAATTATTATCCAAAGCAAAAAAACAACGGGAATTAGTATTGCATTATTTTCAATTGCAAGCCCAGGAGAAAAATCCAATTTCGGTTAAAAAACTCATAGAAACTTCTGCAAGTTCTGCTGCAATTGTAAAATCATTAGTCGATAAGAACATTTTTGAAGAACATTATATTGCCCAAGATAGAGTCACTTTTGATAAAGGTGAAAATAGTCATTTTGCGCTAAGCGAACCCCAGCAAAAAGCTTTTGATAGTATTGAAGATAATTTTAAATCCTTCGATGTTAGTTTATTGCATGGAGTTACTGCCTCGGGTAAAACAGAAATTTACATCAAGCTTTTAGAACAATATGTACAACAAGGCAAGCAAGTGTTGTTTTTGCTTCCCGAAATAGCTTTAACCACACAATTAGTGCAACGATTAACAGCTTATTTTGGTAACGAAGTAGCTGTTTTTCATTCGAAATATTCCAATAACGAACGCATTGAAGTGTGGAATCAAGTGCTCGAAAATTCTCCAAAAGCTAAAGTAGTTATTGGTGTTCGAAGTGCTATGTTTTTACCCTTTTCAAATTTAGGATGCATCATTGTTGATGAAGAGCATGAACAAACCTATAAGCAACACGATCCTGCGCCAAGATACCATGCCCGAGACGCAGCCATCGTTTTAGCCAAACAGCATAATGCAAAGGTGCTTTTAGGAAGCGCAACTCCTAGTTTGGAGACGTATTACAACGTGCAAACTAAAAAATACGGTTTAACCGATTTAAAAGTGCGGTATGCAAATCAAGTTTTACCTGAAATTTTCTTAATTGATATAAAAGATAAGTATTTTAGAAAGAAGATGAATGGGCACTTTTCCGATGAATTATTGGAAGCGATATCAGAAACATTGTCTAAAGGCGAACAAATTATATTATTTCAGAACCGTAGAGGATTTTCGCCCTATGTTGAATGCATGACGTGTGGTCATGTGCCGCATTGTCCTAGTTGTGATGTGAGTTTAACCTATTATAAATTCAAAAATCAATTAAGGTGTCATTATTGTGGTTATTCAATTGCAAATCCTACACATTGTCATAGTTGTCAATCGGTTGATCTTTCAACAAAAGGTTTTGGGACAGAACAAATTGAAATGGAATTAAAATCGCTTTTTCCAGAAAAAAACATTGGAAGAATGGATCAAGATACTACGCGAGGGAAATTTGGTTTCGAAAAAATAATTGATTCATTTAAAAATAGAGAAATAGATATTTTGGTTGGTACTCAAATGTTAGCAAAAGGTTTAGATTTTGATAATGTAACATTAGTAGGGATTTTAAATGCCGATAATTTACTGAATCAGCCTAATTTTAGAGCCTATGAAAGAGCTTTTCAAATGATGACCCAAGTAGCGGGTAGGGCAGGTCGTTCAGAAAAAAAAGGAAAAGTACTCATTCAAACATTTAATCCGCATCATAATACCATTCAACAAGTATTGAGTTCAAATTATTTGGACATGTACAAAGAGCAAATTTATGAGCGTCAAAATTTTAAATATCCTCCGTTTTATCGTTTAATTAAAATAACCTTGAAGCAGCGGGATTTTGATAAATTAAAAGAAGGTTCGCTTTGGTTTTATAATGTATTAGTTCAAAGTTTGCCTTATCCAGTTTTAGGTCCAGAAGAACCTGCAATAAATAGAATTCGAAATGAATATATTAGAACAATAATGGTAAAAATTCCTGTTAATTCTAATTTAGGGCAAGCAAAAACGGTTATAAGTAAAATGAGAGCCAGTTTTGAAGCCATTCCTCAATACCGATCAATTAAAATCACAATTAATGTAGATGTGTATTAAATACTTTCGATTGCTTTAATAATTTCTCCTTTTTTATTTCGGCTTAAAGGTATTTTTGTGCTACCTATTTCAGCAAATTTATTGTTGAATTTTTCAACTCTTGCAAGATTAATAATGAATGATTTATGAACTCTAATGAATTTACTTTCAGGAAGTTCCTTTTCAAACCCTTTCATGGTTGATAGTACTAAATGGGTTTCATCGTCAGTAACTACTTTAATATAATCTCCGTAGGCCTCAATCCATTTAATTTTGGAAACATAAACTTTGAGCTTTTTTAAATTGCTTTTAATAACAATACTTTCTCCTTGTTCTTCATGAAGGTCATAACGAAGCGCATGTAAATCAGCAGCCTTTTTAATAGCTTTGATAAAGCGTTCTTTTGATAAAGGTTTCTGAAGAAAATCGGTCGCTTCATAATCAAATGCTTTTGCAGCATAATCGGCTTTTGAAGTAATGAAAATGATTTGAGGCTTGGTTTTTAAACCATCGAGTAAGTCAAAACCATTGATTAAAGGCATTTCAACATCAAGAAATATAAGGTCTATTGTATTGTTGTTAATACAATTTTTTGCTTCTAAAGCGTTAGCAAAATCACCAATTAAGTGTAACAACGTAGATTTATTAACTAATTTAGTTATCGTGACTCTTTGAACGGCACTATCATCTACAACAATACAATTTAACTTCATGGGTTACTTAATAAGAATTTAAAAGTATAATAAATAATACAACAATCCAAATATCAGATTAAAAAAAATATTTAAAGAACTATTGGTTATTAGAATAAAAACACTATTTTTGCACCCAATTTTATAACATTAAATATAAAGATTATGAATCATTATGAAACTGTTTTCATCTTGAATCCCGTTTTATCTGAACAACAGGTAAAGGAAACAGTAAGCAAGTTTGAAGATTTTCTTACTTCCAAAGGATCTGAGATGGTATCGAAAGAAGATTGGGGCTTAAAAAAATTAGCCTACGAAATTCAACACAAAAAAAGTGGATTTTACCACTTATTTGAATTCAAAGCACCAGCTGAAATTATTATTGCATTTGAAACTGAATTCCGTCGTGACGAGCGTGTTATGCGTTTCTTAACTGTGTCTTTAGACAAACATGCAATTTCTTGGGCAGAAAGAAGAAGAGTGAAATTAAAAGCTAAAACAAACTAATCATGTCTACATTAGAGCAATCTGCAAAAGGTAAAAAAGACGGAGATATCAGATATCTTACGCCTTTAAACATAGATACAAACAAAACTAAAAAATACTGTCGTTTCAAAAAATCAGGTATCAAATACATTGATTATAAAGACGCAGACTTTTTATTGAAATTTGTAAACGAGCAAGGTAAAATTTTACCAAGACGTTTAACAGGTACTTCATTAAAATACCAAAGAAAAGTTTCTGTAGCTGTTAAAAGAGCTCGTCACTTAGCTTTAATGCCATACGTGGCCGATTTATTAAAATAATAATTAACGTATAGTTGTTGCTTCGCCATTGGCGGGCTAACTTCTACTAAAAAGGACAACAACATGGAACTTATCTTAAAACAAGACGTTCAAAACTTAGGATTTAAAGATGATGTAGTAACTGTGAAAAACGGATACGGACGTAACTTTTTAATTCCTCAAGGTGCAGCTATTTTAGCTACTCCTTCTGCTAAAAAAGTTTTAGCTGAAAACTTAAAACAAAAAGCTCACAAAGAGGCTAAAATTGTTGACGATGCTAAGAAATTAGCTGAAGCAATTAAAGCTTTAGAAATTAAAATTTCTGTAAAAGCAGGTGGTGATAAATTGTTTGGTTCAGTTACTAATGCTAACATTGTTGAAGCATTAGAAGCTAACGGTCATTCAATTGATAAAAAATTCATCACAAGCGGTGTTGTAAAACGTGTGGGTAAATATACTGCTACAGTAAGATTACACAGAGATGTTATTGTTGAATTACCTTACGAAATCGAAGGAGAAAAAGCATAATTTTTCTAAAAATATAAATTAGCTCCGAATTTTTCGGAGCTTTTTTTTATATTTACCTCATGAAGTATGCAAGATTAACGAAAGAACAGTTAGAAGAATTACATCCCGAATTTATTACGTTTTTGGCTACTCAATCCATTGATAAAATCGAATGGGATGAAATCAAAAAAAATCGTCCGAATGTAGCCGAACAAGAAATTGATATTTTTTCCGATATGATTTGGGAAAAAGCATTAACGAATGTTTCGCATATCGATCATTTTTCTAAAAACTATATTTTTCTTTTTAAATGTTATCAAAATGAAGTTTTATCATTCGTAATTAAAACTAATAATCCACAAATCGACTTTGTTTCTGCAGATGGAATTAATTGGTTGTCTGAAAATTTATTTTCAGATGAAGTTGAAATTACAAGAGGTAAAAAAGATATTTCAGAAAAAAGAAATGAATCGTTATTTGAAATCATCAAACAAGGCGGAATCATCAGTAAAGGAGAATTGTTTACCAAATTAGACAGCCTAATCAATCAGTAACTATGAATGTTTTAGAGATAATTAAGAATTTAAGAGAGGCATTAAATCAACATAATTATAACTATTATGTGTTGGATAAACCTACAATTTCCGATTTTGAATTTGATCAAAAACTAAAACAGTTACAAGAATTAGAAACGCAACATCCTGACTATTTTGATGAAAATTCGCCTACGCAACGAGTAGGAGGTAGTATTACCAAGAATTTTGAAACGGTACAACATGAATACCGCATGTATTCGTTAGACAATTCCTATTCCATTGAAGATTTACAAGATTGGGAAACCCGAATTCAAAAGGTTTTAGGCGATGTTCCGTTAGAATATACGTGCGAATTAAAATATGATGGTGCTTCAATTAGTATTACCTATGAAAATGGTCGATTAGTTCGTGCGGTAACACGTGGCGATGGTTTTCAAGGTGATGATGTAACCAATAACATCAAAACAATCAAGGCTGTTCCTATTCATTTAAAAGGAGATTTTCCTGATAAATTTGACATTCGTGGCGAAATTATTCTTCCGTTTGCCGGATTTGAAAAAATGAATCAAGAGTTGATTGAAATTAGTGAAACACCGTATTCAAATCCAAGAAATACCGCTTCTGGAAGTTTAAAATTGCAAGATAGTGCCGAAGTGGCTAAACGTCCGTTAGATTGCTTGTTGTATTTTGTAATTGGAAATAATTTGCCTTTCAACACTCAATTTGAAGGCTTGCAAAAGGCAAGAGATTGGGGATTTAAAGTGCCAAATCAATCTAAATTAGCTAAAAATTTGAACGAAGTTTTTGAGTTCATTCGTTTTTGGGATACGCATCGACATGATTTACCTTTCGAAACGGACGGTGTAGTCATTAAGGTTAATAATTTACAACATCAGGATGAATTAGGTTATACTGCAAAATCACCACGATGGGCTATGGCGTATAAGTTTAAAGCCGAGCAAGTTACGACCACATTAAATTCAATTACCTACCAAGTAGGGCGCACAGGAGCGATTACACCCGTAGCGAATTTAGAACCTGTACAATTGGCTGGAACGATTGTAAAACGAGCCTCATTGCACAATGCGGACCAAATCGAAAAATTAGATATACGAATTGGCGATACCGTTTTTGTTGAAAAAGGAGGCGAAATTATTCCGAAAATTATTGCAGTTGCTCAACGAGGAAATCAATCAGAGCGAACGAAATATATTACTCATTGTCCAGAATGTCAAACCGAATTGGTTAGAACTGAAGGCGAAGCAAATCATTTTTGTCTAAATTTTTATGGTTGTCCACCACAAATTATAGGAAGGATTCAGCATTTTATTTCGCGTAAAGCCATGGATATTGATGGTTTAGGAGGAGAAACTGTGGCGTTATTATTTAGTGCAGGTTTAGTAACTAATTATGCCGATTTATACAAATTAAAAAAAGAGCAAATCATTCCGTTAGAACGAATGGCAGAAAAGTCAGCTGAAAATTTAATTCAAGGTATCGAAAAATCAAAGAACATTCCTTTTGAACGCGTTTTGTATGCCTTAGGAATTCGATATGTGGGTGAAACAGTGGCTAAAAAATTGGCGAAGCATTATAAATCAATAGATGCTATTGCTCAAGCAAGTATGATGGATTTGATTTTGGTGGATGAAATTGGCGATAAAATAGCACAAAGTGTGATTCAATTTTTTGACAATCAAGAAAATAGAATAATTATTGAGCGATTGAAACAATTTGGCGTTCAACTAGAATCTAGTGCTGAATCAGCATTGCTTTCCGAAAAATTAAAAGGTAAAACTTTTGTGGTTTCAGGTGTTTTTGAGTTGTATTCTAGAGACGAACTTAAAAAAGCTATTGAAGATAACGGAGGAAAAGTAGGTAGTTCTATTTCTGCTAAAACCGATTTTGTGATTGCAGGTGATAACATGGGACCGGCGAAACTAGAAAAAGCCAACCAACTAAAAATTGCAATTATTTCAGAGATTGACTTTAAGAATATGGTAGAATAATAATTGCTTTACAATTTCCTATACAATTATTGATTTTCCATTACTCGTAATAGTAGCATCATTTGAAAAGTAGAAATCAATCCGACCTAAATTTATACCATGACATCCTACTTGATTGATAATGACTTCTTTGCCATCACTATTTTTTTCAATCACGGGTTTATTAAGAAATGTGTGCGTATGTCCTCCAATAATTAAATCAATGTCTTTAGTTTTTTTTGCTAATACGACATCTGAAATTTTATTCGGTTCGTTTTTATAGGAATACCCTAAATGAGAAAGGCAAATTACTAAATCACATTTTTCCTTGTGTTTTAGAATTTTTGTCATGTCTTGTGCAATTTCAATTGGATCTAGATAAGCCGTTTCTTTGTATGCTTTTTTGTCTACAAGGCCTTCAAGTTCGATACCTAAACCAAAAACTCCAATTTTAATTCCTCCTTTATTGAAAATTTTAAAAGGTTTAACATGTTCGTTTAATATGGTATTCTTAAAATCATAATTTGCTGATACAAACTCAAATTTAGCATGGGGTAGTTGCGCATAAAACCCATCAATTCCATTATCAAAGTCGTGATTTCCCATGGTTGCTGCATCATAGTGCATCATGCTCATCAATTTAAATTCTAATTCGCCACCATAATAGTTAAAATAGGGTGTTCCTTGAAAAATATCACCTGCATCAAGCAGCAGTACATTTTCCTCTTCCATACGAATACTTTCAATTAAAGCAGCTCTTCTTGCAACTCCTCCCATATTTGGATTTCTTGGATGGTCAGCAGGAAAAGGATCAATATAGCTATGCACATCATTAGTATGCAGAATGGTTATTTTTTTTTCATCAAACGTTGTAAAACTACTTAAACCGATATTTGCTAATCCTAATAAGGCAGAACTAGCAGCTGTTTTTTGGATAAAATCTCTTCTTTTCATTTGATAGGTTTTATTATTCGATAATAATTTTTTCGTCTTTTATAACGGGAATAGTATCTACTTTTTTAAAATAATCAATAAGTATGTTTCTAATTTTGTAATCTAAATCATATTTTTCTGTGCTTTCTTTGAAAAAAGTCATATTATCTCCACCATTTGACAAATAATCGGAGGTAGCAACATAATAAATTTTTTCGTCATCAATAGGTTTTCCGTTTATGACAATACGTTTTACGGTTAAATTATTTTTATCAACAAAAAATTGAATATTGTACAAAGGATGAGGTTTTTTCTCGGCTAAAAGGTAGGTTCCCATTTCTTTGATTTGGGTGCCTTTAAGAGCAACAACATATAAACTATTTTCAAATGGCATTACTTCATATGCAGTTCTGGAAGTTACATTTCCTTGCGGAATGATGGATCGAATACCACCACTATTTAAAAGACAAAAATCAATTGATTTATGTTCTCTTTTTTCAAATACAGGATTTCCAAGTTCAAAGACTATGGTTGCTAAAAGATTTCCAATTGTAGTTTGCCATTTGCCAATACTCTTGTCTAATGTTTCAGGACAATAAGCCAAAACACTGTCTAATTCCTTTGTTATGTTTGCTCTGAAAGGAGCAATATATGCTTCAATTTCTTTGTTTTCTTCTTTTTCCGAAGTAACGCTTATTTTTTTACCTTCAACTTTATAATTATAATATTTATTAGTTTTACAAGAAAAAAGGCTGCAAAATGTTAATAATATAACAAAATAGCGAAAAATTAGTATATTCTTTTTTACATTTACCATCATATTAAACGACTTAATTTATAATTTTGTCTGAGAGGTAAAAATACTATGTTTTATAAGATAATAAAGAATTTTTTTCTTAAAAAAAATGTAACTAAAAGGTTATTAAAAGAAAAGAACCAATTAGTGCAACAAAAAATAACAACCGTTGGACTTCTTGTTGATGAAACTTATTTTTCAAATACTGCAGCATTAGTGGAGCAACTTATTTCGCAAGGAATAGAAAAAGATAAAATTACAGTTTTGATTTATAAAGATAAAATTAAGTCAAAAGAACTTATAGCTAGCCCATTTTTATCTTTAAAAAACATTTCATTTGCTGGTGAAATTGACAAAACAGAAGTTCTCAATTTTTTAGACACGCCTTTTGATTTGTTGATTAATTATTATGATGTTAATAAATATGCTTTGCTACTATTATCCATTAAATCAAAAGCAAATTTTAAAGTAGGTTTTGACACTGTTGATAAAAAAGTAAACCATTTTATTATAAAAACGTTAGTTGATGAATATGAAATGTTTACTTTAGAATTATTCAAATATTTAAAAATTTTAAACAAAATATAAAATGCAATCATTTATTGGTACAGGTGTTGCACTAGTTACGCCTTTTAAAAAAGATTTTTCGGTTGATGTAGAAGCATTAACTAGAATTGTAAACTATGTTATTGACGGCGGAGTTGAATATTTAGTGGTACTTGGTACTACCGCAGAAACAGCAACCCTTTCGAGCGAAGAAAAAGAATTAGTAATTAATACAATTATAACTACAAATGCAGGTAGGTTACCATTGGTGTTAGGTGTAGGAGGTAATAATACAATGAAAGTAGTTGAAGAATTAAAATCAAGAGATTTTTCTGATTTTTCAGCAATTTTATCGGTGTCTCCGTATTACAACAAGCCTACTCAAGAAGGAATTTACCAACATTTTAAAGCGGTTTCAGAGGCCTCTCCTCTTCCCGTAATTGTCTATAATGTACCCGGAAGAACGGCAAGTAATATGTTGCCTTCTACGGTAATTCGATTAGCAAATGATTTCAAAAATATTATTGGTATCAAAGAAGCCGCTGGAGATATTGTCCAAGCAATGAAATTAATTCAAAACAAACCGGAAGGATTTTTAGTAATTTCGGGAGACGATATGATAACGTTACCAATGGTTTTAGCTGGTGGAGCAGGAGTAATTTCGGTAATTGGAGAAGGTTTTCCAAAAGAATTTTCAGAAATGGTGCGCTTAGGATTACAAAGAAAAGTAGATGAAGCCTATAAATTGCATTATTTACTAGCCGATAGTATTGATATGATTTTTGAACAAGGCAATCCTGGAGGAATTAAAGAAGTCTTTAAAGCATTGGGTTTATCGGAAAATACGCTTCGATTACCTCTTGTAAATGTCAATGATGACTTAGCAACAAGATTGCATAATTTTACAAAAAAGGTACAATAAAAAAAAGATTTTTATAGTAAGTAAATAATATCTAAATTTGCAGTTGCTTTTTTAGGTATCAATAGTAATGATATTTTCAAAGTTAAAAATAAAAAAAATGATTAAAATTTTTAGTTTCTTCCTAACCCTCGTACTTTTTGCTTCATGCAGTCAGTATCAAAAAGCACTTAAGTCTGATGATGTGGCTGTAAAAACAGAAGCAGCAAATAAAATGTTTGAAGGCGGAAAATATTTAAAAGCCATCCGTTTGTATGAACAAGTTGCGCCTGCTTATAAAGGAAAACCTCAGGCAGAACGTTTGTTTTACATGTATTCAAAATCATTATATAATACCAAACAATATTATTTAGCGGGTTACCAATTTGAAAATTTTGCCGCCAGTTATCCTAAAAGTGAAAAAAGAGAAGAGGCTTCATTTTTAGCCTCAGAATGTTTTTATAAGCTTTCACCAGTTTACAGTTTAGACCAAACCGATACTGATAAAGCATTAGAAAAAGTGCAAAAATTTATTGATATTTATCCAAATTCTGAATACATGCCAAAAGCAAATGAATATGTAAAGGAATTAAGAGAAAAACTAGAAAAGAAGGCATTTGAAATAGCTAAACAATACAATAGTATTTCAGATTTTAAAGCCGCTTTAAAAGCTTTTGATAATTTTATTACTGATTTCCCTGGAACACCCTATAAAGAGCAGGCTTTGTTTTATAGATTAGACTCGGCTTATAAATTAGCCATTAATAGTATTGAATCAAAAAAACAAGAACGTTTAGCTTATGCCAAAACAACCTATGCTAATTTAATAAAATTCAAATCGGATACAGCCTATAAAGAAGATGCTGACAAAATGTTTGCAACAATTGAACAAGAATTACAACAATTTTCTAAATAAAAAATCATGGATTTAAAGAAAACAAGTGCTCCAGTAAATACGATAACTTATAACAAAAGTAAGTTAGAAGAGCCTACTGGAAATATTTATGAAGCGATTACAATTATGTCAAAAAGAGCCAATCAAATTAATACCGAAATTAAAAAGGAATTAATTGAAAAATTGGAAGAATTTGCTACTTACAACGATAGTTTAGAAGAAGTTTTTGAAAACAAAGAACAAATTGAGGTTTCAAAATTCTATGAAAAATTACCAAAACCTCATGCATTGGCAGTTCAAGAGTGGGAAGAAGGTAAAATCTACTACAGAGATTCAAAATAACTAAATATGTCTGTTTTAAGCGGTAAAAAAATCTTGCTAGGTATATCTGGTGGTATAGCTGCTTATAAAACAGCCGATTTGGTTAGATTATTCATAAAAGCAGGCGCACAAGTACAAGTTGTAATGTCGCCTGCTTCTTTGCATTTTATTACGCCACTTACTTTATCAACCCTTTCAAAAAATCCAGTATTTTCTACTTTTTATAACGAAGAAGAGGGAAAGGGCGAATGGAATAATCATGTTGAATTAGGACTTTGGGCAGATCTTATGATTATTGCACCTGCTACGGCAAATACACTATCTAAAATGGCCAACGGTAATTGTGATAATTTACTAATTGCAACCTATTTATCTGCAAAATGTCCAGTATATTTTGCTCCAGCAATGGACTTAGATATGTATAAACATCCTTCAACAATAGATAGTTTTCAAAAGTTATCTTCTTTTGGGAATATTATAATTCCTGCCGAAAACGGAGAATTAGCCAGTGGATTAACAGGTGAAGGAAGAATGGCAGAACCAGCAACTATTGTTTCTTTTATTGAATCTGATGTATTAGGTAAATTACCATTAAAAGGAAAAAAAATAATGGTAACTGCTGGTCCAACTTATGAAGCCATAGATCCTGTGCGTTTTATTGGTAATCATTCTTCAGGAAAAATGGGGTTTGATATTGCACTACAAGCCGCAAAAATGGGAGCAGAAGTTACTTTAATTTCAGGGCCAACACATTTAGAACTTTCAAATTCTCAAATTAAATTAATTCGAGTTACTTCAGCTAAGGAGATGTATGATGCTTGTTTTCAGTATTATAATGTTATGGATGTTGTAATTGCAGCAGCAGCCGTGGCCGATTATCGTCCAAAAAATGCAGCACTTCAAAAAATAAAAAAGACTGAAACTACGTTATCTATTTCATTAGAAAAAACTCAAGATATTTTAGCTTCTCTAGGAGAACAAAAACAAAAACAATTTTTAATTGGATTTGCACTCGAGACCGAAAATGAAATTGAAAATGCTAAGTTGAAAATTCAGAAAAAAAACTTAGATTTGATTGTTTTAAATTCGTTGAATGATAAAGGAGCAGGATTTGGTCAACCTACAAACAAAGTAACGTTTATTGATCGAGATTTTACTGTAGAACCAATGAATTTAAAATCTAAAGAAGCCGTTGCTTTTGATATTATAAATAAAATCATTAAACATTATGAAGCGTAATTTACTAGTCATTTTTACATTGTTTTTTTCGCAATTTTTTGTAGCACAAGAACTAAATGCTTCAGTATCGGTGAACTATCAGCAGGTAAATAATGGTAATCCTCAATTGTTTAAAAACCTTGAAAAGCAAGTTACGGAGTTTTTAAATAATACAAAATGGACCGAAAGAGAAATACTTGATATTGAAAAAATAGAGTGTAATTTTTTCATCAATATTTCAAAATATGGTTCAAATGATTTTGAAGCAACTTTACAAGTACAATCTTCAAGACCAATATATAACAGTACTTTTTCAACACCTATTTTAAATATTAACGATAAAAATTTTTCGTTTAGATTCATAGAATTTGAAACGATGGTTTATGATCAAAACAGCTTTAACTCAAATCTTGTTTCTGTATTAGCTTTTTATTCTAATTTGATTATTGGTTTAGATCAAGATTCTTTTGCTTTAAATGGTGGAACTAAATATTTAGAAATTGCTTCAAATATTGTTAATGTTGCTCAAACTAGTGGTTATAAAGGTTGGAGTCAGTCTGAAGGAAATAATAACAATAGAAATTTTTTAATTTCAGATCTATTATCAAATACATTTTCTCCTTTCAGATCCACAATGTATGAATATCAGAGGTTAGGATTAGATCTTATGCAAGAAGATTTACTTAAAGGTAAAGAAGGTGTTGCAAAATCAATTCAAACACTATTAGAAATTCAAAAAGTACGTCCTAATTCATTAATAATGAGAACTTTTTTTGATGCTAAAGGCGATGAAATTGTTTCTGTTTTTTCGGACGGACCAAAAATAGATGTTACAAAATTAGTAGAAACTTTAAATAGAATTTCTCCATTAAACTCTCAAAAGTGGAATAAAATTAGATAATACATTTATCAAATTGTAATTAATACCTATGCTACTTTCGCTTTCCATAAAAAATTATGCCCTAATCGAATCACTTGAAACTGATTTTTCGAACCAGTTTTCTGTTATTACTGGTGAAACTGGAGCTGGGAAATCTATTTTACTAGGTGCGTTAGGATTAGTTTTAGGAAATAGAGCCGATTTAGCTTCCTTAAAAGATAAAGAGCAAAAATGTATTATTGAAGCATTTTTTGAACTTTCAAATTATAAGCTGCAAGACTTTTTCAAAGAAAATGAATTGGATTATGAAGATAAAACAATCATTAGAAGAGAAATTTTACCTTCGGGTAAATCGCGCGCATTTATTAATGATAGCCCAGTAAATCTTAACGAATTGCAAATGTTAGGTTTGTTGTTGTTAGATATTCATTCACAACATCAAACACGCGAGTTAACCGAAGAAAGCTATCAGATAGAAATTCTTGATGCCGTTGCAAACAATGGTGACTTAATTAATTCGTATAAGATTTCATTATTTGATTATAAATCTTCGCAAAAAGAGTTGCGAGAATTATTGATAGAAAAAGAAACTTTACTAAAAGAATATGAGTATAATTCTTATTTATTGAACGAACTTTTAGCCTCTAATTTAATTGATGGCGAACAAGAAATACTAGAACAGGAACTTGAACAACTTAGTAATGTTGAGTTTATTAAAGAGAATTTTCAAAGAATTTTAGCTATTGTAAACGAAGATCAAATAGGCGTTTTAATGAATTTAAAAGAAATTAAAAATGCCCTTCAAAAAAATGCTGGTTTTTCAACGCAAAATACGCTATTGCTGGAGCGATTAATAAGTTGCATACTTGAATTTGAAGATATTATTTCTGAGATTGATCAAAATAACGATAAAATTATTGCTGATCCTGAACAATTAGAATTAATTACGGCAAAATTACAGACGATTTATAATTTACAGAAAAAGCACCAAGTACAAACTATAGCTGAATTAATTACTATTCAAAATGAATTAGATGAAAAAGTTATTCGAGTGGATGATTTAGATCAGTCTATTGAAAAATTACAAGCAAGAGTTCAGGATTATAAAAATAGTTTAGATAAAATTGCAGGAGTTATTTCAGAAAATAGGAGTAGAACCGCGCCAATTTTAATTGGAAAAATCAAAACTATTTTAGCCCAATTAGGAATGGTAGAAGCCAATTTTAAGTTTGAAATTCGAGTTACAGATTCCTATTTTCAAAAAGGAAAAGACGAAGTAGTTTTGTTATTTTCTGGAAATAAAGGAACAGATTTTGGATTGTTAAAGAAAGTTGCTTCAGGCGGAGAAATGTCGAGAATTATGCTTGCTATTAAAGCTATTTTAGCCAATTATTCAAAATTACCTACGATTATTTTTGATGAAATTGATACCGGAGTTTCAGGAGAAATTGCTATAAAAATGGGTGAAATCATGAAGGGAATGAGTGCAACTATGCAGGTTTTTGCGATAACTCATTTACCTCAAATTGCCGCGAAAGGAGATACGCATTACAAAGTAATAAAGCGTATTCAAAATGAAACAACAATCTCTGAATTATTAGTGTTGAATCCTGAAGAACGAATTCAACAAATTGCAGAAATGTTATCGGGTAAAGACGTTTCAACATCGGCACTAGAACATGCAAAAGCTTTGTTGAATTAATTTTTTAAGCTACTTTTGTTTGAAGATTTATAATTGAAAATTAAATAATAAAATTTAGAAGATGATAATAGAACCAAGAATGCGCGGATTTATTTGTTTAACAGCTCATCCAAAAGGTTGTGAACAAAATGTAAAAAATCAAATTGGATATGTAAAATCTAAAGGTAAAATTGATGGTCCAAAACGAGTATTAGTAATTGGAGCTTCAACTGGTTTTGGATTGGCTTCAAGAATTACAAGTGCTTTTGGTTCTGATGCTGCAACTATTGGTGTATTTTTTGAAAAAGAACCTTCGGAAGGTAAAACAGCTTCTCCGGGTTGGTATAACTCTGCAGCCTTTGAAGTAGAAGCAACAAAAGCAGGTTTGTATGCAAAAAGTATTAATGGAGATGCTTTTTCAAACGAAGTAAAAGCTCAGGCAATTGAAATGATTAAAGCCGATTTAGGTCAGATTGATTTAGTAATTTACAGTTTGGCATCACCAGTTCGTCAACATCCAACAACTGGGGTGTTACATCGTTCAACTTTGAAGCCTATTGGTACTACATTTACAAACAAAACCGTCGATTTTCATACGGGTAACGTAACTCAGGTTTCCATTGAACCAGCTACACAAGAAGATATTGATAATACTGTTGTGGTTATGGGTGGTGAAGATTGGTCAATGTGGATGAATGCTTTAAATGAAGCTGGAGTTTTAGCAAAAGGAGCTACAACTATTGCTTATTCTTACATTGGACCAGAAGTTACCGAAGCGGTCTATAGAAAAGGAACTATCGGAAGAGCAAAGGATCATTTAGAAGCTACAGCATTTGAAATTACAAAACAATTAAGTGATTTGGATGGGAAAGCCTATGTTTCGGTTAATAAAGCATTAGTAACTCAAGCTAGTTCGGCAATTCCAGTTATTCCATTATACATTTCTCTTTTATATAAAATTATGAAAGCCGAAGGTATTCACGAAGGATGTATTGAACAAATTCAGCGTTTATATCAACAACGATTATATACAGGCAACACAGTTCCAACAGATGAGAAGGGAAGAATTAGAATTGACGATTGGGAAATGCGACCAGATGTTCAAGAAAGAATTGCAAAATTATGGATTGAATCTACAACTGAATCACTTGTTGAATTAGGAGATTTAGCAGGATATAAACAAGATTTCTTAAACCTTTTTGGTTTTGGATTTGAAGGAGTTGAATATTTAGTTGATGCTAATGAAATGGTGCAAGTACCAAGTATAAAATAATTTAATTTCACATTTAAATATATAAAGTCTCACTTAGGTGGGACTTTTTTATTTTATATATCTTTGTACAAAATGTAAAGCATGTATTTTTCTTTTATTATTCCTGTTTATAATAGGCCAGATGAAATTGATGAATTATTAGAAAGTTTGTCAAAATTAGATGGTGATGCTGTTTTTGAAGTAGTTGTTATCGAAGATGGTTCAACTATTTCATGCGAACACATTATTGAAAAATACCAATCAAAATTATCAATAGCTTATTTTTTCAAGCCAAATTCTGGACCAGGAGATTCTAGAAATTATGGGATGACCCAAGCTAAAGGAGATTATTTCATCATTCTTGATTCGGATTGTATTATTCCCGAAGATTATTTAATAAAAGTTAGTGCAAGTCTTAAAAATGATTATGTTGATTGTTTTGGAGGACCCGATGCTGCCTTAGCTTCGTTTTCTGATATTCAGAAGGCAATTAACTTTACAATGACTTCTTTTTTAACCACAGGAGGAATAAGAGGAGGAAGTGAAAAAATGGATAAATTTCAACCTAGAAGTTTTAATATGGGTTTGTCAAAAGTTGCTTTTGAAGCGTCAAAAGGCTTTGGAAATATTCATCCAGGAGAAGATCCAGATTTGTCTATTCGTTTATGGAATTTAGGTTTTAAAACTAAACTAATAAAAGAAGCATTTGTTTATCATAAAAGAAGAATAAGTTGGGATAAGTTTCAAATTCAAGTCAATAAATTTGGTAAAGCCCGACCTATTTTAAATAAATGGTATCCAGAATATGCAAAAATAACTTTTTGGTTTCCAAGTTTGTTTTTGATCGGTTTTGTTACATCTGCATTATTAGTGCTATTTAATTGGCCTTATTTTTTGGCTTTGTATGGCTGTTATTTTTCACTTTTACTGGTGTGGTCATTTATTCAAAATAAAAGTCTTACAATTGCTTTTTATTCTGTTTATGCTGCAATTATTCAATTTTATGGATATGGAAAAGGATTTTTGTTTTCGTATTATAAAATTTTTATTTTGAAACAACAACCAGAGGTAGCTTTTCCCGAATTATTCTTTAAAAAATAGATAATGACAAAAATCATTGGTTTAACAGGAGGAATTGGAAGTGGAAAATCTACTGTAGCTCATTATATTGCTTCAAAAGGTATCCCAGTGTATATTGCTGATGAAGAGGCTAAAAAGCTAATGGAATTACCCGAAGTTATTACTTCTGTACAAGCTATTTTTGAAGAAAATGTTTTAGATGAATTTGGAAAACTTGATCGGAAAAAAATAGCAGCATTAGTTTTTAATTCACCAACTCAACTTACTCAATTAAATAGCATTGTTCATCCATTAGTTAAAAATCATTTTATTGAATGGTTGAAATTGCATTCCAACTCGCTTTTCATCATTAAAGAGGTGGCCATACTTTTTGAAACAGGAGGAAATACAGCTTGTGATAAGGTTATTTTGGTTACTGCACCTGAAGAAATAAGAATTGAACGGGCAATGAAACGCGACAATGTTTCAAAAGAAACAATTTTAAGCCGTATGAACAATCAACTTCCTGAATCTGAAAAAATCACAAAAAGTGATTTCATAATCGACAATATCGACTTAAATAAGACGTTTATTCAAGTAGACGAAATTCTTAAAATTTTATCAAAACTGTAAAAAAAGGTTTTTATGTTAATCTTTGGTTAATGTATTTTTGGAATAAATGTTAAAATGTTAAATTTGTTTCGATGAATAAGTCAAGATTTAGGTTGTTAGTTTTTTTAATGAGTTTATCATTAATAGGAATCATTTTAGTTCAATTGTATTGGATTTCGACTTCATTGGATAAAAATGAAGAAGAATTTAAATACCACGTACAACAAGTTTTAGGTAACGTTTCTGATAATTTAAAAGATAAAGAATTGGTTTCGTTTTTTACAACATACAACCAAATTAAAGATAGTATTGGTAAAGATCCAGAAACGAGCCAACTAAAAGAAGTATACTTTTACGAAAGGGATACTAAAACGAATGAAACAATTATTTATACCAATACACTTGTAGCTGAGAATTACGGCATTACAGGTTCGTTCTTTGACAACAAAGCCGATTCAATAAATATCGGGAACATAGTAGATAATCGAAAAACTGAAGTTTATAATGGAAATTCGATTAGTGATGCTACTTTTCAAATGAGTAACCAACCCAATACAACTATCTCAAAATCAGGTAATTTATCTAGTTTAGATAAAGCAAATTTTGAAGTAGTTTTTAAAGATATTGTTGCGCAAAAACCATTGCAGCAACGTATTTCAAATGAAGAATTAGACGAACTACTTCGTTCTGAATTGAAAAAATATGGCGTTAAAACACCTTTTGAATTTGGAATTTACAGTAATGGGTTAGCAACTAAAATTCGGTCTGAAAAATTTAAGTATGATAAAAATACGACCTACGGTATTCCAGTTTTTCAGGATAACGAAGGAATGTCAAAATATCAATTGTTAGTTAGTTTTCCGCAAAAAAGTAAGTTTGTATTCTCTTCATTGATAGGTATATCTAGTTTATCTTTGTTGTTCACACTCGTTATTGTTTTAACCTATTCGAGTGCTTTAAATCAACTAATAAAGCAAAAGCAAATTTCTGAAATTAAGACCGATTTTATCAACAATATGACGCATGAGTTTAAAACGCCTATTGCTACCATTAACTTGGCTCTAGACGCTATTAAAAACCCAAAAATCATTGATGATAAAGAAAAAGTTCAGCGCTATTTGCAAATGATTAAAGAAGAAAATAAACGAATGCATGCGCAAGTTGAAAATGTATTGCGAATTTCTAAGTTAGAAAAAAATGAGTTGGACATTTCAAAAGAGCCAAGAGATGTTACTGAAATCATTGAAGACGCAATTGAACACGTTGGTTTAATCGTTGAAGATAGATCGGGTATTATAAATCATCATTTTGATGCGACCCGAAACACAATTTTATTAAATGATGTTCATTTTACAAATGTGTTGGTCAATGTATTAGATAATGCTATAAAATATTCGCCAGAAGCGCCAATAATAGATGTCTTTACCGAAAACATTAAAGATTTCATTTTAATAAAGATTCAAGATCAAGGTGTTGGAATGACAAAAATAGCTCAAAAACGTGTTTTTGAAAAATTTTATAGAGAGCATACTGGAGATTTACACAATGTAAAAGGTCACGGTTTAGGGCTTTCTTATGTGAAGCAAATTGTCGAAGATCATAACGGTCAAATATATGTTGAAAGTGAAAAAGGGAAGGGTAGTACCTTTATTATCAAAATGCCCTTAATAAATTAAAAAGAAATATTCAATTACTATGGAAGGAAAAAAAATATTGCTAGTAGAAGACGATCCAAACTTTGGAGCTGTTTTAAAAGATTATTTAATGATCAATGATTTTGAAGTTACGTTAGCTAAAAACGGAATGGAAGGATTTGAGAAATTTAAAAAAGACACCTATGATTTGTGCATTTTAGACGTGATGATGCCTTATAAAGATGGGTATACTTTAGCTAGAGAAATACGTGAGAAAAATCAGGAAGTGCCAATTATTTTCTTGACGGCTAAAACACTTAAGGAAGATGTATTAAAAGGATATAAAGTAGGAGCTGATGATTATTTGAATAAGCCATTTGACTCTGAAGTATTATTGATGAAAATTAGAGCAATCATTCAAAGAAAAGCTTCTGAAGTAAAACCAGACACGACTAAATTTGAGTTTGAAATTGGAAAATTTCATTTGAATTCAAAATTACGTTTCTTAACATTTCCGGGTCAAGAATCTATTAAATTATCACCTAAGGAATGCGAATTATTAAAAATGTTAGCCTTGCATGAAAATGACTTAATGCCTAGAGAATTAGCCTTAACAAAAATTTGGAGAGATGACAACTACTTCACTTCTAGAAGTATGGATGTTTACATTGCTAAATTAAGAAAATTCTTAAAATTAGATGCAGGTGTAGAAATCTTGAACATTCATGGAGAAGGTTTTAGATTGGTAATCAAAAAATAACGAATAAAGCTCTGAGAAATCAGGGCTTTTTTTTACTTATTTAATTACAAAATTGAGGTAAAGTTAGATGAAATAGGTGTTTTATTTCAGTTTTATTCCTATTGAAAAGTTTATTGAGTTTGCTCTGTTAAAATAATTTATAAATTCATCTGAAGTATTTGTTTTTAATCGATAAATGGAATAGCCAACATTTGAAAAAATCGAAAAAGTTTTGTTTATTTTGTAATTTATATTTAATCCACTACCAAATCTTTGCCCATTTTGTTGACCATAGAATTTTCCTCCACTTTTTTGTCTTAATTCAATTCCACCAAAATTTACTTCTGGATTTAAACTTAATTTTTGATTAATGTTAAAATTATAGGTTAAAAAGCAAAATATAGAGTTGCTATTTGTTTTTTGTATATTTCCTCCAATAGCAAAATCAGAAACTTTTTGGGTGCTTTTTTCAACTCCAAATCCAAAACCAAACTTATTAAAATATAACCAATCACTTCGCATTTGAAAACCATACCCAGGATCTTTATGTCCTTTTGCTAAATAGTTGTCGCCAAAATAGTTATTTGTAACAAACGATATTGTAAAATTAGGATTAAATATTAATCGGTTTTCATTTTTTTCTTGGCCAAAAACTAGAGAAGTTGATAAAATTAATAAAAAATATATTTTATTCATAATCAATAGTTTAATGTGTAGTTTATTTCGTTTGAATTGTCTATTTGAATTAAATTTTCCTCAATTGAAGTTGTGTTTGTTAGATGATTTTTTACAGTATATTTTAATATAATGGTTTGGTTTTTTTTAATATTTTTATTGGTTTCATAATAATAGTTGTAGTCTTCAGGTTGATTATAATATATAATTTCGTTTGCAATATCACCTTCAAATTCTATTTTTAAAATTTCATTTTCAGGATTTATTTGATTTAGCCTTATATTTAATTGGCAAAGATCTGATTTTGAATATAGTTTAAAAGTGCCAAAATTAAGTTCATAATTTTCAAAATTTTCAGTTACAATATTTACAATTCTTTTTGCGTTTAATGAGTTTGTATCATTATTAACTTCAACTATTATTTCACTATAATTTTTGTTTGGTTTTGGAATTACCATTGTGAAGTTTCCAAATTCATCTGTAGAAGTTGTTCCAATAAAGTTAGATTCTGAAGGATAATAGAAAACAAAAGGTATATAGGAAGAATTTCTGCTAACGAACAGCTTTACATCTTGGTTACTAATAGATTGATTGTCTTGGTTTTTTACAGTTCCTTTGACAACTAATTTTGTTTCTCCATCATATTCTATTTCACAAGAAATAAAGACAAGTAACATTAAAATTAAGATTTTTTTCATTTTTATATTTTTCTGTAAAGATGCTATTTTTATGAATTAGTTGAGTTATTTTAGTGTTAATTCAATTGTTTTTATAATCTCATTTTTATTTACTAAAAAATCAAACCAACTCACATTTTCAGTTCGTTTAAACCAAGTCATTTGTCTTTTAGAAAATCTTCGGGTATTCATTTTAATTTGTTCAATGGCATTTTCGAGTAAGCGGGAATCTTTAATATTGGAATCAAAATAAACGAATAATTCTCTGTAACCTACCGTTTGTAAAGCATTCAATTCTTTGTTTGGATACAAAGCTTCTACTTCGGCTAAAAGTCCTTCGTTTAGCATTATATCTACCCGCTGATTGATTCTGTTGTACATGATTTCTCTTTCCGCTTCTAATCCAATGATAATAGGTTTAAAGTTTCTAGTATTTTTACGTTTGCCAATAAAACTCGAGTAAGGTTTTCCACTTCCGATACAAACTTCTACAAAACGTTTCATACGTTGTGGATTTTGCAAGGTTTGCGGATTTTCAGTTTGCAATTTTTGAAAATAATCTGAATCTAATGCGTTTAATTGTTCCTGCAAATAGTCAATCCCCAATGCATCGTATTTACTGTTTATTTCCGCTCTGACCGAAGGATCAATTTCTGGAAATTCATCAAAGCCTTTCAATACCGCATCGACATATAAACCAGAACCTCCAACCATAATTTGAATGTTGTTTTTTTGAAACAATTCGTCCAATTTAGCCAAAGCCTCTTGTTCAAAATCACCTACTGAATACGATTCAAAAATGGATTTATTTTGTATAAAATGATGTGGTGCTGCAGCTAATTCTTTCTCACTTGGAACTGCGGTCCCAATTTTCATTTCCTTAAAAAACTGGCGACTATCGCACGAAATAATATCGCATTTAAAATGTTGTGCCAAAGCAATACTTAAGGAAGTTTTTCCTATAGCGGTTGGGCCTATTATGGTGATGAGGTAGTTCAATGTTAAAACGTAATTATTTTAGATACTTTATTTTTTCGCAAATAACTTTGAATGATTGTTTTTACATCACGATTATGTTGCATCGGAATAATGATGTTTTTTAAAATCTCAACATTCGTTATTTGATAATTTAAATCAAAAAAACAATAGCCTTTGTAAACGCCACTTTCAATTAAAACAGCACTTCGTTCTTCAAAACTCCGACCTCTATCCACAACAATCATATTATTGTTTTCAAAAGAACTTTCTTCAATAAAATCAAACACACGTTCGTTGTAAGTTTCAACATTTTCTTTACCTAAACAGGCGCCATTACATTCTTTAATTTTGTATTGAAAACAGCCGTTTTTGGTGTCATATAAACCATTTATTTTTTGACAAAGGTTATATTTTTCTGTTATTTTGAATAATGCATTTTTACCTTCTTGCAAGGTGGTAAAAGAGGTGATTTCTTTTTTTCTACCATCTGCTTTTTCAATGGTTAAAGCGATATAGCCTTCCTCATTTTTATGTTGGTACAACGCATATTGAAAAATACTTTTACGTTGCGCTCTATTATAAATAGGCTTGTTGATTTTAATTTCTTCGCTTTCTTTTAATAGCGCAACGAGTTCACTACCTGTTTCCTCAAAAGTTACGGCATATACATCGCGTTGTATTTTTTTACTTTTGCTATTTATACCAGTAAAATGCTGATTGACACGCTTTTTAATGTTTTTACTTTTGCCAATGTAAATTAAATCGCCTTTTTCATTATGAATGTAATAAATGCCCGTTTTTGAAGGTAAATTTTCAACAATGTCTAACAATTTTGTTGACATTCCTGATTTAATTTCAGTTTTGACAAAACTTATTAAAATTTCTTTTTCTATATCTTTTGCCAAAAGCATTTTGAACAGCTTTACAGTTGCCATAGCATCTCCACTCGCTCTGTGTCTGTCTGCCATAGGAATTCCTAGAGCACGAACTAATTTCCCTAAACTATAAGACGCCTGATCGGGAATAAGTTTTTTGGAAAGTTCCACCGTACAAAGCGTTTGTTTTTTGAAATCATAACCCAAACGTCTGAATTCGGTTTGTAAAATTCGGTAATCGAAACTGGCGTTATGAGCTACAACAATGGTTCCTTCAGTGATTTCAATAATGCGTTTTGCTACTTCATAAAATTTTGGAGCACTGCGTAACATGTCATTGTTAATACCCGTCAATTTTACCACAAAAGGCTGAATAGGTTTTTCCGGATTTACTAAACTAATAAATTGATCCACAACCTCATGGCCATCAAATTTATAAATAGCAATTTCGGTAATACCTTCTTCATTGTATTGCCCACCAGTAGTTTCTATGTCGAGTATTGTGTACATTTTTTATCTAAATAATCCAAAAAATTAAAAGGATCAAAATGATTTATTTTGATTTTTTGGATTTTTTCATTTTTTTAATTTCTTGTGCCAAAGATACTACTTCCTATTCGAACCATTGTGCTTCCGCACGAAATGGCAAGTTGATAATCGCCAGACATACCCATTGAGAGAGTTTTGAGTTCAGAGTTTTGAGTTTTGAGTTTATCAAAAATTGTTTTTAAATGGTTGAATTCTTTTTCGATTTGGTTTTGATTTTCAGTGAAGGTTGCCATTCCCATTAAACCAACGATTCTTATGTTTTCGAATTCGCTTTTGTCATTCTGAACTTGTTTTGCTTCGCACTGTTCGTAAACTCGGGTCAGAATCTCATCTAATTCGAGCTCGTCTAATCCAAATTTAGTTTCTTCTTCGGCAATATGAATTTGTAATAAACAATCAATTACTCTATTGTGTTTTTTGGCTTGTTTATTAATTTCTTGCAACAATTTTAAACTATCTACACCGTGAATCAAACTCACGTATTCCGCCATAAATTTTACTTTATTGCTTTGTACGTGACCAATCATATGCCATTCGATATCTTTTGGCATTTGTTCCCATTTATCAGTCATTTCTTGGATTTTGTTTTCTCCAAAAATACGTTGACCAGCATTGTAGGCTTCCATTAAATCTGAAACAGGTTTGGTTTTTGAAACTGCAACCAAAGTCACGTGTGGTGGAAGTTGGGATTTTATTTCGGTAAGGTTTTTAGCTATTGACATTTTGGTATTCTTTATTTACAATTCATAAACCACCAAACCACTTCTAAATTTTGGTTCAATGTAAGTTGATTTTGGAGGCATAATTAAATTGTTGTCGGCAATAGTTTTAATTTCTGACATATTAGTAGGGTAGAGCATAAAACCCACTTCGTATTCGCCTTCATCCACTAAATCTTTAATAACAGAAACACTTTGTTTTCCTGGAATGTAATCTATTCGTTCGTCGTTACGCAAATCTTCAATACCTAATAAGGGATATAAAACCGTATCGTATAAAATTTGTGCATCTAAATTTTCTAAAACAGAAGTCGCTTTTTGAGATTGTTTATAAAACAAAGCATAAAAACTGCCATCTAAATACATCCCAAATTCAAATTTATTTTGTGGCTTCCACAATTCTTGATCTTTGGGTTTGATGATAAAATTATCAGATAATTTAGTTATGAAATCATTTTTTGATAAACCATTTAAATCGCGAATAATTCTATTAAATTCATAAATTTTCACATTACTTTCTGCAATTAAAAAACTCATAAAATAATTTAAATTCTTGTTATTTAGCGATTTATTTTGTTCGTATAACAATTCTGCAGAAGCTGAACGGTGATGCCCATCGGCAATATATAAATTTGGAATGTTTTCAAAATGTTCTTGTAACCAATCTATTTCTGATTGTGTTTCAATCTTCCACAAGGTGTGTTTTTCCTTATTTGGAGTGGCAAATGCATAAATGGGTTCACTCTTTTTTCGTAAAGAAATAAACGTATTAATTTCAACAGAATCTGGATACGTAATCAAAACAGGTTCGGTATTAAAACCCGTTTGATGCAAATAATCTTTAAACAATTCTACTCGATATTGTAAGGTATCTTCGTGTTTTTTAATCAGATTTTTCTGATATTCTTCAACAGAAGTTCCTGCAATAATTCCAGTAAAAGTTTGACTTTTGGTTTGAATTTCATACAAATAAAAAACAGGTTGTTCTTCGGAAATTAAAATAGCTTCGTTTTTAAAATCCTGATATTTATGTAAAACACCTTTAAAACGCTTGTCTAAAGTAATCTTTTGAGTATTCGCATACGCTGGATGAATCACGTGCAAAAACGAATACGGATTAAAACTTAACCAAGCCGCAAGCTCAGCAGAACTATAATCTTCATAGGTTCTACAAGTTACCAATGCGACTTTATCTGCCGATGGACGAACTGCTTTAAAAGGGATTATTTTTGCCATTTTTAGCATTTAGACTTTAGCTCTAAGCTGTCAGCAATGGCTAACTGCTAAAAGCTAATAGCTTTTATTTAAATTGTTTTGAAACTTTCTCTGCTTTTTTGCTTTCAGAATAATCATAGAATCCTTCACCAGATTTAACACCTAATTTCCCTGCCATTACCATATTTACTAACAACGGGCAAGGTGCATATTTAGGGTTTTTAAATCCGTCGAACATTACGTTTAGGATAGATAAACAAACGTCAAGACCAATAAAATCAGCTAATTGCAAAGGTCCCATTGGATGTGCCATTCCTAATTTCATCACGGTATCAATTTCAGATACGCCTGCCACACCGTTATATAACGTTTCAATAGATTCGTTAATCATTGGCATTAAAATTCTGTTGGCTACGAAACCTGGATAATCATTTACCTCGGTTGGAGTTTTACCTAATTTTATCGATAAATCCATAATAATTTTAGTCACTTCATCAGAAGTAGAGTAGCCACGGATGATTTCAACTAATTTCATAATTGGCACTGGATTCATAAAATGCATTCCAATAACTCGTTCCGGATGAACCACTTGTGCTGCAATTTGTGTAATAGAAATTGAAGACGTATTCGATGCTAAAATAACATTATGGTCGCAAATATCACTTAATTGCTTAAAGATATTCATTTTAAGCGTTACATTTTCTGTTGCAGCTTCAACAACCAAATCGCAACCCACAACGCCATCTTTAATATCCGTATAAGTGATAATATTTGAAATCGTTTTATGTTTATCAGCTTCTGTGATACTTCCTTTGGTTACCATTCTGTCTAAGTTAGCGGCAATTGTTGCCATTCCTTTTTCTAATGATTTTTCAGAAATATCAATTAATTTTACGGTAAATCCTGCTTGTGCAAAAGTATGAGCAATTCCGTTGCCCATCGTTCCTGATCCTATTACGGCTATTTGTTTCATTATGTATTTTGTTTCAAGTTTAAGGTTTCAAATTTTAGAAAATTATTTTCCCATAGAATCTATAATCATATATGCAACACGCAACGCTTCTGTTCCATCTTCTAAAGTTACAATTGGAGTGGTGTTGTTATTGATAGCATCTGCAAACGATTCCAATTCGTCTAAAATAGCGTTGTTTGGATTTACATTTGGATTGTCAAAATAAATTTGTTTTTTAACACCTTCGGCATTTTGCAATATCATATCAAAATCACCTGGTGTTTCTGGAGCATCTTGCATACGAACGACTTCGCAAATTTTATCTAAATAATCTACAGAAATGTAAGCGTCTTTTTGAAAAAAGCGACTTTTTCGCATATTTTTCATCGAAATTCTACTTGCTGTAATGTTTGCCACACAACCGTTTTCAAACTCTAAACGCGCATTGGTAATGTCTGGAGAATCAGAAATTAAGGCAACACTGCTTGCATTAACCGTTTTAACTTTTGATTTTACTACGCTTAAAATTGCATCAATATCATGAATCATTAAATCTAAAACCACAGGAACATCTGTACCACGCGGATTGAATTCTGCTAAGCGATGCGTTTCAATAAACATCGGTTTGTCAATTTTATCTTTCACAGCTGTAAATGCTGGATTGAAACGCTCTACGTGACCCACTTGGCCTTTTACTTTATATTTAGTAGCTAAAGCAACGATCTCATCTGCTTCTTCAACTGTTGTAGCGATTGGTTTTTCTATAAAAATATGTTTTCCAGCTTCGATAACCATTTTAGCACATTCGAAGTGTTGTATAGTAGGTGTTACAATATCAACCACATCAACAGCAGCAATAAGTTCAGCAATTGAATCAAATTTTTTATAGCCAAACTCAGCAGCCACTTTAGTAGCATTTTCCTCAAAAGCATCGTAGAAACCTACTAACTCATATTTCGAAGATTGATTTAATAATCGTAAATGTATTTTTCCGAGGTGTCCAGCACCTAAAACTCCTATTTTTAGCATAAGATAAAATTTTATCAAAAGTACTAATTATTACATAAATTCCAATATTGAAATCCCAAATTCCAATGATTTAATAAAGTTGTTTTATTTGGGATTTTGAATTTGCATTTTGATTATTTTCAAGCTAATTTTACGAAATAAATTTCCACCCAAATTGAAAGATACAAGCAAACATCAAGGACTTAGAAATCAATTGGTAAAACAGTTAGAAGAAAAAGGAATTACCGATAAAAATGTGTTGGGATCTATTGGCAAAGTACCCCGACATTTATTTTTAGATTCTAGTTTTGAAAATTTTGCTTATCAAGATATGGCATTTCCTATAGGTGCTGATCAAACAATTTCTCAACCGTTTACTGTAGCTTTTCAAACCCAACTTTTAGAAATAAAAAAAGGGGATAAAGTATTAGAAATAGGAACCGGAAGTGGTTATCAAACAGCGGTGCTTTGTTTATTAGGTGCAAGTGTTTATAGTATTGAGCGACAAAATAAATTGTTTAAAACTGCTCAATTATTGTTGCCCAAATTAGGGTTTAATCCTAAAAAGCTTGTGTTTGGTGATGGCTATAAAGGATTACCCGATGCGGCACCGTTTGATAGTATTATTGTAACAGCAGGTGCACCTATTATTCCAAAGGCATTGATGGCGCAATTAAAAATAGGAGGTAGGTTAGTCATTCCAGTGGGAGAAAAAGAACAAATCATGACTTTGTTGATTCGTAAAAACGAAACACAATTTGAGAAACAAGAATTTGGAGATTTCAAATTTGTTCCGTTATTAGAAAATAAAAATTAATCCCGAGACTTCGGGATTAATTAGGTTTAATTATCGAAAGATATCTCTCCAAACATTCTTTTTCTGTTTGAGCGATAAATAATAAAAAATGCTCTTTATTGTTTTCAACTTGACACGCTTCTAATGCATTGTAGTAGCTCATTCTACTTTCATGAGTGCCTTTTATATTTGCTATTACATAGCCGTGTTGCAATAAAATTAAATTCATTAACAACCTAGAAGTTCTTCCGTTTCCATCTATAAACGGATGAATAGTAACTAATCTTTCGTGCATTTCTGCAGCCAAAATTACAGGGTGCAAATTATTTTTATTAGTTTTATACCAAATAAATAATTCTTCCATTTCTTTTGCTACTATAAAAGGTTGTGGCGGCATGTGAGAACTTCCTTTTATCATTACTTGTACTTTTCTATATTTTCCAGCGTCTTCTGGATAAATTCCTCTCAATATTAAATTGTGAATGCATAAAATTTCCCGCTCGATAATTGAGTTATTTCTATCCATTAACTCTTTAATATAAGCAATTGCCTCTTGATGATTAATTGCTTCAAGATGTTCACGCATACTTTTTCCAGAAATAGTTAATCCTTCATTAACGATTAGATCTGTTTCTTTTAAGGTTAATGTATTTCCTTCAATTTTGTTACTTTCAAAAGTATATTCAAGTTCTAAAGCTTGTGAAATTCTAAAACTATCATATTCTCTATATTGATTTAATTCATTTTTTAAACCATCAATTTCTTTTAAAATATATTCTAATTTAGTTGATAAAGGAGCGCGCTTAAAAGAAGCATAATTAGCCATTTCTTCTTTAACTTGATGAATTGCTTCATATGCAAAGTGATCATCACCAATTTCAGCATATATTTTTTCTTTCAGCCAAGCAATCATTAATTCTTCGTAATTAATTTCAAGTACTGATGCTAATTTTGCAATTTGATCTCGAGTTGGTTTTCTCGAGCCATTTTCAAATTTACTAATGAGTGCCTGATCAATACCTAAAAGTTGTGCTAGCTCTCTGGTTTTGATGTTTTTTTGCTCTCTTGCAGTTTTTAAAATTGTTTTCATTACTATATGACTTAAAATATCATGACAAAATTAGTCATAATTTTTTGTAAAAAAAAGCTAAAAAGCCTTTTTTATTCGATCTAAATCTCTTTTGGTGTCTTGTTCTTTTAGAGATTCGCGTTTATCGTAGTTCTTTTTACCTCTGCAAAGCGCAATTTCTAGTTTTGCTAATCCTTTTTCATTGGTAAACAATCGAAGCGGAACAATTGTTAGTCCCTTATTTTCTGAATCTTTGTTTAATTTTTTTAATTCTTTTTTATTGAGAAGTAATTTGCGCTCACTTTTGGTTTTATGATTGTAATGTGTTCCATATAAATACTCTTCAATATTTGAATTAATCACAAAAAGTTCGCCTTCATGAAATTCGCAAAAACTTTCCGTAATAGAAGCTTTTCCTAATCGAATGGATTTAATTTCGGTACCTGTTAAAACTATTCCAGCCGAGTATTTATCAAGAATTTCGAAATCGAATTTTGCTCTTTTATTGAGTATGTTAATTGTCTTTTGCATGAAGGGCAAAGTTACTTTAAAAATTGATAATTTTAAAAGAAACTAGTGTTTAATGAAATTACGTTTTAACAAACTATAAATAACAGTATCAGTAAATTCATTGTTGTAATAAAAATTTTCTTTGAAATGCGCTTCTTTTATAAATCCAACTTTTTGTAAAACACGCTCAGAAGCTGTGTGTCTTGAATCAATAACCGCTTCAATAGAATGAAATTGAAGTGAATTAAAAGCAAAATCTAATAAAACAGTTACAGCCTCAGTGACATAACCTTTACCCCAATGTTCAGCAGTAATCATATATCCTAATTCAGTTCTAAAATGTTCGGGTTGCGTTCTGTAAAAGCCCATTATTCCGATGCATTTATCGCTTCCTTTTTCGGTTACAGCCCAGTTGACATCAATATTTTCGTCTATTTTGTCATTAATCATTTTAATGTGTGCCAAAGCACCGTCAATATCAGTAATTAAAGGTCTTGGAATATATTTCATCGTTTCTGGATTACCTCTAAGAAGTAAAATTTCAGGAGCGTCTTCATTGGTTAATTTTCTAAAACACAAGCGTTCAGATTCTAGAATTGGAAAAGGTGAGAAGTTGAGTTGTAACATATAAATTTCAATGTTAAATTTATTTTTTTTTGGTGTAAGTTGTTTACTTTTGTATGGAATGGACAATATTTGTTCCGAATTTAATAACTAGACAATTTGTCTGTTTTGGAGTATTCTTTGGATTTAAATCAATCAAAATTACTTTAAATTTAATAAAAAACTTCTTTTTTTGATAAATAGTGACTAAAATGGGCACTTAAAAAATAATATTTATGCACTGGAATGAACTTACTTCAATGGACCAATTGGAATTACTAGAAATCCAATCTCAAATTCAACCCGTTTTGATTTTTAAGCATAGTACCCGTTGTAGCATTAGTAGATTTGCATTAAAGCAATTTGAAAATGAATTTGATTTACAGGATAAAATTGCACCTTATTTTTTAGATTTATTAAATCATCGTGATATTTCAAATGAAATAGCTTTTCAATTTAATGTTCAACATCAATCGCCCCAAATATTATTGCTTAAGAATAGGGCAGTGGAGTATCATACTTCTCACGAGAATATTGATGCCACCGAATTAAAAAAGTATTTATAAAAAAAAGCATTTGAATTTCAAATGCTTTTTTTAGTTTATTATTTTCCATCTCTATCAACCTTGATGCGTTCGGGTCTATTAGCGAGTTCCCAAGCGAGTACAAAAGCAAGTTGCGTTCTTTTGGCTAATGCATCGTATTCGATTTTATCGGGTGTATCAGACGACTGATGATAATCGGCGTGAATACCATTGAAAAAGAAAATCGCAGGAATACCTTTCTTCGCAAAATTGTAATGATCTGAGCGAAAATAAATACGCTCAGGATCTTTACGGTCGTTGTATTTATAGTCTAATTCAAGTTGGGTATATTTTGCATTAACTTCTTCATTAATGGTGTGTAATTCACTACTTAAACGATCTGAACCAATTACATAAACATAATTATTTGTTTTTGGATGCAGCGTATCGCGTCTTCCAATCATATCAATATTGATATCGACTACCGTATTTTCGATAGGAAATAATGGATTTTCAGAATAAAAACGCGATCCATGTAAACCATGTTCTTCACCGGTTACGTGTAAGAATAAGATAGAACGCTTTGGCCCGTTTCCTTCATTTTTAGCCTTTTTGAAAGCTTGTGCAATTTCTAAAAGCGCTACAGTTCCAGAACCATCATCATCAGCACCGTTAAAAACTTCTCCATTTTTCATTCCCACATGATCATAATGTGCAGAAATTACAATGATTTCTTGTGGTTTTTCAGTTCCTTCAATAAAGGCCCAAATGTTTTCAGAATCATTTAATTTAGGTGCAAAACCACGTTTCATGAATTCAGAGGGCACTTTTTGATAAAAATTTGTTGTACCAGGAGGAAAACTTATTCCGTTTTTTTTGTATTCATTGATTAAATATTCACCCGCTCTTTTTTGTCCTGGTTCACCTGTATTTCTGCCTCCCATATTGTCATCAGCAACAATGTAAAGGTGTTTGCTCAATTCAGCCGGAGTAATACTATTTTTATAAGTTCCTACATCGGTTACTTTAGTTGCTTTTTGCGCAGTTGAGCAACTTACCGCTATCATTGCTATTGTAACTATGAATAAAATATTTTTTTTCATTTCGAATTTATTTTTGATAAAAATAACAATTATTTTATAGTAATGAAAATTTAATAATTGTTATTTTAGTTGACTATTTTGAATAAAGCGGGTATGAAAAGCTAAACGAAATCTACGGAATTGACTCAAAGACTTTAGAAAATACTTTAAAAGATTATTTCAATAAAAAATATCCAAAAGATATAAATTTTGATTGGGAGGAATTTGTACGTCTTCATACCAAAGTGGACTGATTTAAGTCAAAACTAAGAGAGTGTTTTCTAAATCCTTAAATTTGAATTATTAACTAAACACTCTCTTAGGAAAAGTTCACTTTAGTTTGAAGACGTACACACACTACGACGAGGCGTGGGTTTTCTACTTCACCAATGGGAGTGCCTACCACAGCCTTAAGAACGACACATACTATGTGCGTGCTGTTCGGGCTTTTTAGTTATTTAATTATTTATCAATTTAATTAGTGCCGCGTAAGCGGACGATTTACATTTTTGTCTAAATCAGTCCACTTTTTGCTGACGATTTACAACAAGAGATATAAAAATAAATTTTATCATGATTTAATTATTTTATATTCAAAATACCTTTTGTCATCTTGGTTTCTTAACCTCTCAACGAATAATACGTTTCTTCCATTAATTTGGTTTATCAGTAAACTTCTTCTTTTTTTTATGGTTTCATAAGAATAGTGTGATATCTCTAGTATCTCATCTAATTCCTCTCGTGAGATTCTCTTGTTTATATACTCTTGAAGTTTACCTTCGATTTCTACTATTTCTTCATTCTTTTCATTTTCTATTTTAGACTCCCCATTTCTATATCGGAAAAATAAAATTGGAATTACAAAAATTATCACAATTAAACTCATTAACCAATACTTCAATTTCGTTTTTTTCTTTGAGTTATAATGTTGTAAAAAGTTCTTTTTATATGTTACATTCAATGAATTAATATCAATTGAATCGACTATTCCTAAATTGTTTTTATAATAAATAATTGATTTATCTATGTAAACATAAATATTACCGTCAGGAAATTGAAGGTTTTCAAAATGGTTTGTTTTTAATAAATCTCCAGTTTTTTTGTCAAATATTTCAATTCTAATGTCTTTATAATCTTTTTCATATCCTAATAATAGATATCTGTCAGATTCGTAAATATAGTCTCCTCTAGAGAAACTTAACCCTGAATCATCACTACTTTCAAACTCGAAATTTGTTTTGTATTCAAAATTAGTTAAATCGATTTCACCAAAGGAATATTGAGTGTATTTATAATTTGAATTATTATCATAGGATGAATAATGATTTAATAAAACCATTATTTTATTTCCATACTTCCAAGAGTTAACTACTTTTCTCGAGTCAAAAGGGTAGTCTTGTATTTCTTTCTCATACCATCCTTTTAATTTCGTATCAAAATAAATGAGTTTAGTGGAGTAGTTAAATAACCCTTCTCCACCAAAACTATAAATAACGTCATTATGAATAAATATAGACCTTTTGAAATTATGACCATGAAACTCACCATTAGAAAGTTTTAATACAATAGGTGTAGTATCTAACTTAATTTCGAATAAGTGAAGTGTACCATTTGGGTTATATATTAAGGTGGAGTCATTTTTAAAGAGTATACTTTTAAAAAAATCATGTTTGAAATTTAATAGATTTTCGTTTAATCCGTATGATTTAATCTGTTGATGAATCTTTAAAGTATCAATTATTCTAGGATTCCCAGAAAAACCCTTTAGGGATAAAAAGAGACATAAAACAGTAAAAAGTAATTTTTTTAATTCCATATTCAAATTTAGAAAATTAAAAATGAAAAAAGTAGGTGTATTTAGGTGTGTCTATTTAATATACCTGATTTGAATTTAGATCATTCTGACTTACTATTACATTTGATGGTTCTGTCGCATCTGTCTATTTTTTGCTTTTCTTTAAGAAAAATGGAATCAGA
>ERZ888423.251-NODE-251-length-57355-cov-10.092129_pt1 | contig 57355 bp, 47 predicted proteins | sample MGYA00520523_ERZ888423 | MGnify/ENA primary metagenome ERZ888423 (study PRJEB32303, sample SAMEA104408611) | aquatic metagenome | biome: Brackish water; feature: Pelagic; material: water | place: Baltic Sea | collected 2014-06-08T10:24:00 | depth 30,27 m ... | reverse complement strand
TGGCAGATCTGTGTATCGACGAACCGAGACGGTCAGAGCGTTTTGTTGGCACCCAGGCCGCCGCTGATGCTGCGCTTGGCCTCTTTGACCTGACAGGCTACGCCCGCCGGCGTAACGAGGTGCTGCCGGTGGAGCGGCGCGGAGCCTCGGGACTGTCGCCGTGGATCCGCCACGGGTTGTTGACGTTGCCGAGGGTTTATTCCGCTCTTCATGGACCTGCGGCTGACCTTCAAAAGTTTCGTGATGAGCTTCGTTGGCAGGAATACAGCCGACACGTTTACGCGCGGTTGGGCCGTGGTACTGCTGAGCCATTGCGTCGGGCTCTTGCATCCGAGTCAAGCTCGGGGGTTGAGCCTTGGGACCGTTCAATGAACTGTATGGATGTGAACCTTGATGAGCTTGAGCGTGACGGATGGTTGGTGAACCAGACACGCATGTGGCTGGCTTCTCAGTGGTCGGTGCGTCATCTTGCTGACTGGCGAGATGGAGAGCGCTACTTCTTTACGCACCTGCTCGACGGCTCGCGCGCTGCTAACCGTCTCGGGTGGCAGTGGACAACGGGGTCTGGCACATCTAAGGCCTATGGATTTTCGCAGTGGCAGGTGCAAAAGCGTGCGCCAGGGCTCTGCGACACATGCATACACAAAGACGCATGTCCGATTCGGCACTGGCCTGAAGATCCTGACCTAATCGCCGTTGAAGCAGACCCTCGGCTACGACGCGATCCTGATGTGAGGCGCACGGCAGGGCCAGAGCAGGTCGAGGTTCATTCGAGACCAGAAGCAGTCTGGCTAACCGCCGAATCGCTAGGAGATGAGGACCCAGCTTTGGCAGCGCATCCGGATCTGCCCGTGGTGTTTATCTTTGACCGCCCATTGTTGACAACGCTCCGATTGTCTTCAAAGCGACTGGTGTTTCTTGTGGACCGCTTGGCCGAACTTGGGACAGAGCGCAAGCTCGAAGTGCATCTTGGCAACCCTGTTCAAGTACTCGCAGATCGGCCGCTTGCCACCACATTCGCACCAGTGCCGGGTTGGCGCCGACGATCGCAATCTGTGAACTTGGCAGAGGTGCACCCGTGGCCGTGGTTGGAGCGCCCAAAGGCAGGATCGGTCGCTAGTTTTAGCGCGTGGTCCAGAGGGAAATAAGGGCGCTCGCAGCGCTAGGAGGACTCACCGCGCTCAACCGCTTCTGCATTGGCGCCGGTAAGCGACGGATTCCGTAGCTTACCGGCGCCAATCAGTCTGGTTGGGGGGCGAAGGACCGAACCCTGCAGGTTCGGTCCTTGCCGATGTCTCGCGACATCACACTGGTGCGCGAGGGGGGACTTGAACCCCCACGTCCTTACGGACACAGGAACCTGAATCCTGCGCGTCTGCCAATTCCGCCACTCGCGCGAGTGAAGAAGCCAAGAGAGTAGCGCAGCAAAGTTAGGGAGTCCCAACGAGGCGCGCTGGCTGAATGGCAGTTTGATCACAGCGGTCTGCTCTCGGACGGGCGACTGCGTTTGCTTCGAAACAGATGGCACGCCTCTGCAGCGTGATCATCGGCAGCACTAGACTAATTACATGCCGTTGACTGTCGATCTACCTGCGGACATCATGCGGCGCCTAGAAGCGGCAGCTGCAGCACGAGGCGTAAGCGTCGAAGAACTGGCGGCGGAGACGCTCGCTCAGGTGGCACCGGTCGACGTAGGGTTCGCCGAGACGGTCACCACTACGATCTCGGAGCATGGAGAGATCCTGGGCCGACTCGCCGAGACGTGACTAGCGATAGGACCGTCTACGTCACGCTCGATCAGTGGATCTATCTGGCCGCCGAGGTGCTCGGAGCGGATGCAGCAACGATCCGACGAACTGCCAACCTGAACCTGATCGACTCCGCGCTGCATGCTCCTGCCGCCGGGTTCGGCGAGCAGGACCTCTACCCGGACCTAATCACCCAAGCGGCGGTCCTCTGCTGGCACCTTGTGAACAATCACGGGCTGACCGACGGGAACAAGCGCTGTGCGTTCGTGACGACTGTCGTGTTCCTCCGCCGCAACAACGTTGAGTGGATCGCGCCGGGCACTGATGACGCAGTAAGAACGATGGTGGCAGTTGCTGCCAAGCAGCTTGACATCACCGGCCTCGCGGGATGGATCCGCAACCACACCACCTGACCGACGAACTGCTCCACGCTGGCAAAGTGGAGTCTCCTCCACCGGCACTTCAATGGTGTGAAGATGCCTCCGCCGGCGACCTCGTGAGGCCAATTCAAGCGATGCGTCCTAACCACCGACCGAAACGATCGATCATCACATGTTAGGGAGTCCCAACGAGGCGCTCAGGCCTCGCTACTCTTGTGCGATGGGTATCAACGGCTTCGAGGGCCGACTCGAGCGAGCAGTTGAGGGAACTTTCTCGCGCCTGTTCCGAACTGGGGTCAGCCCCGTTGAGTTTGGCCGCAAGCTTGTGCGTGAGATGGACGGCGGCCGAACTGTCGGGGTCGGTGGCCGAACCATCGTGCCCAACTGGTTCCGTTTTGGTCTGGCTGAATCTGACTTTGAGCAGTTGGCTGACCTGCTTGGCACCCTGCGTAGAGAGCTTGCTGATGCGGCTCGCGAACATGCGCGTGACGAGGGATATGGATTTGTTGGCCCGATCGAGATTGTGATTGAACAAGACGACTCAGCCAGAAGCGGAGTGCTTGCTATCGAGGCCCGGTACGCCGAGGGTGAGGGTGGCCTTCCACCTGGGTCGTTGCTACTGCCCACAGGTGACCGTGTTCCTCTGGGTGAATATGTGGTTTCGGTGGGCCGGCAGAACGATTGCACGATTGTTCTTGGCGACCCGAATGTCAGCCGGAATCACGCCGAGGTGCGCCCTTCGGGGGACGGATTTGTGGTGGCAGACCTTGGCTCGACCAACGGAACCAAAGTGAATGGAGTGCGAGTGGCCGAGCAGCAGTTGCGTGACGGTGATGAAGTCACCTTCGGCAACACGGTGATGCACTTCGAAGCGTCCTAGGCTCGCGGAACATGTCCGAGCAGTTGCTCACCGTCCTCAAACTGTGCCTGCTGGCGCTGCTGTACTTGTTCTTTCTTCGCGTATTGCGTGCCGTCTGGACCGAGGTCAACCCTCCTCGCGTCGCAACAAACCCCGTCCCGGTCGCTGCCGGAGCAGTCAGTACCAAGAAGGGCTTAGGCAAAAAGGGAGGGTCCTCTGCCAAGACAAAAGCCAGCACTGCAAAGGCCAGCACAGCTAAAGCCTCAAAGTCGGCCAAGTCAGCGATGAATAGACGCAAAGCGCCAGTTGTTCCGACCCGCCTAGTGCTCGTTGAACCAGCAGCACGAGCCGGTGCCGAATATGCGCTCGGACCAGAACTGACTCTTGGTCGTGCAGCAGGGTGTTCGATTGTCCTTGATGAGCAGTACGTTTCACAGGTGCATTCCAGAATCTTTATTCGTGACGGGTCCGTCTTTGCCGAAGACCTGGGCTCTACGAATGGCACCTGGGTAAACGGAAGTCGCGCCGTGGGGCAGATGCCGGCTCGTTTAGGCGACCGCATCCAAGTGGGCAACGTAGTACTGGAAGTCCGATGAGCGCAGTTCGATGAGAGCCGTCCGATGAGTACTGACTCCACCGAGAGCGAAGGCCCCTCGCTTGTTCGTTTGCGCACTGGCTCAGCCACTTTGGTTGGTCAGGTTCGAGCGGGCAATGAGGACAGCCTGTTTGTGTCTGCTGATTTGTTGGCCGTGGCCGATGGCATGGGCGGTCATCAAGCTGGAGAAGTTGCCTCGGCCGAAACGGTAGATGTCATCGGGCAGATGGCTGGTCACAGGTCGCTGTTAGAACTCGTGGGCGCTGTGCATCAGGCAAACCGCCGCATCAGCAGTCGCGCAGCCGAGGACCCCAGCTTGCGGGGAATGGGAACCACTGTGTGTGTGGTCGGCCTTGTTGATGAAGATGGCGAGCATCTTGCCGTGCTCAACGTGGGAGACAGTCGGGTGTACTTGTTTGCCGCTGGCGAACTACATCGTCTGACCGAGGATCACTCCTTGGTGGAGTCACTCGTTCGCGAGGGTCGGATCACACCCGAAGAGGCAGAAGTTCACCCGCAGCGAAACGTGCTGACCCGCGCTCTTGGGGTTGAGGCACTCGTTGTTGTTGATGCGTGGCTGCTCAGCCCATGCGACGGCGACCGCTTCTTGTTATGCAGTGACGGTCTGTTCAACGAAATTTCTGAGGACCGCATCGCTGAAATTCTGAGTGAGCCTGATGAACCCGAGGTTCTTGCTCGCCGTCTAGCTGCCGAGGCTGATGCCTCAGGTGGCCGGGACAACATCACCGTGGTGGTAGCCGAGGTGACCGAGTCGGGCCACCTGCCAGCGCCATTGGCGGAGCGCTGCCGACGTATTGCCACTCCGACAGTTGATTTGGAGGACGCGTTTCGTGACCCTCTGAGCGATACGGCCATCGTGCCGCTCGTCCCGATTTCGCCGGCTCGAGCGGCCAACGATGAGGCCGGGGGCGTGGCTGATGATCAGGACGAGGATGAGCATGACCTCGACGAAGGCGACTCTTCTACTGCAGATGGCCACCCAGAATCTGACAGTACCCAAGGCGACGGAACCGCTGTTCAGTCGTCGCAGCCGGAGCTAACCGGTGATCAGGCAGGCGAACCTTCTCCCGATGCCGATGCCGATGCTGATGCCGATGAATCAGAAATCGAACTAGCCAAGACCGTCGCCGCCGCAGACGCGGCCTCGGTTGAGGGATCACACCGAAGCCCTTGGCGTACTCCGGTGTTCTTGTTGGTCCTGCTGCTGATCATTGTTTTGTCCATTGGCATTGTCGTGATGAATCAGCGCCAAGGCTATTCAGTCGGGGTGCAGCCGCAAGCGGGAAGCGGAACGCCGATTGTTGTGGTCTACAAAGGCCGTGCAACAAAGTTCCTGTGGATTGATCCTGTTACGCAGGATGTGCATAACGAGATTCAAGTCTCGAAGCTGCCACCTTCGGTGCAGACTCGCCTGCTGCGCGGGGTGCAGTACAGCTCCGAGCGGGATGCACTTGCCTACGTGGCCAACCTAAAGGCCATGACCACGACAACTACGACAACTACGACGACTACAACGACGACCACCACCACCACGACAATCGCCCCTCCGGTTGATCCTGCTGCTGCCCCTCCAGTTGACCCTGCTGCGGCCCCTCCGGTTGACCCTGCTGCTGCTGCCCCTCCGGTTGACCCTGCCGCAGCGGCTGCCGCTGCCGCACCGGCGCTCGCTCCACCGGCGTGACAATTACGGAGAGCGCTACTCATCAGCAGGTGGTAGTCAAAGCGTTGGGTCGCCGCCGCCGAACTACCGAGCTTGGTCTGCTCATTTTGGCCGTGCTGGTGATCTGTGGGACGTACGCATTGGCCAGCTTGGGCAAGAGCGCCTCGCTACCTGCAGACATAGTTCCGTTTCTGGGTGTGATTGTTGCGCTACCGATTCTGGCGCACCTTGCGAACCGCAAATTTGCCCCAACCTCGGATCCATTGTTTCTGCCGCTCGCTGCGTTGCTCAATGGGTTGGGATACGTGTTCATTGCGCGGCTCGACGGAGACCTTGCAGGCCTGCAGGCCTTGTGGACTGCAGTAGGAATTTTTGGCTATATCGCAACGTTGATCCTGGTCCGAGATGTTCGGTTCCTTCAGCGATACCGCTACACCTTTGGCCTGATCGGCGTGCTCTTACTGATCATGCCGTTGCTGCCCGGGGTTGGTCGAAGCATCAATGGGTCCCGCATTTGGGTTTCGCTCGGACCAATCGGGTTTCAGCCTGGAGAGCTTGCCAAGATTGCGTTGGCCATATTCTTTGCCGGCTATTTGGTAGATCGGCGCGAACTGCTTGGGGTGGCCACGTTCAGAATTGGCCGAATCAATACGCCCGACCCTAAGTACTTCGCCCCGATCCTTGTGGCCGTGGGTTTCTCGCTCATTGTGATGGTGTTCGAAAAAGATCTTGGCTCGGCGCTGCTGTTCTTTGTTCTCTTTATTGTGATGCTCTGGGTGGCCACCGGGCGAGGAAGCTATTTGGCTGTAGGGGTGGTGCTGTTCTCAGCAAGCTCGTATGCGGCTTGGCGAATGTTCTCGCACGTACAAACTCGAGTCACCATCTGGATCAACCCGTGGTCTGACCCATCCGGAAAAGGATTTCAGGTAATCCAAGGTGCCTATGCCTTGGCCTGGGGTGGCACCACTGGCACGGGGCCGGGTCTAGGAATTGCGGGGCGCATCCCAGCCGATGAATCCGACTTTATTTTTGCAGTCATCGGCGAGGAACTTGGCTTGCTCGGCGCAACTGCAGTGCTCTGTGCGTTCTTGTTGTTAGCCGGGAGTGGACTGCGTGTGGCGCAACGATCCTCGGACCCATTCAGCTCGCTGCTCGCCGTTGGCCTCACCACCCTGATTGCCTTTCAGGCGTTCATCATTATTGCCGGAGTCATCCGATTGCTCCCGCTCACCGGAGTGACGCTCCCGTTCGTCTCATACGGCGGCTCTTCCTTAGTTGCGAACTACATCTTGCTGGCCTTACTGATTCGCATATCGGATCAGACTGCGCGCAAAACCCCTGAACCCTTGGTTGCCCGATGAACCGGCAGATCAAGATTCTGGGAATCGTGATCATGCTGTGCTATTTCGCAGCGTTCCTCAAGCTGAACCAGATCCAAGTGCTTCAGGCCGGCGCGTATAACGACCGTCCCGAGAACACCCGGGCGCAGCTACGAGACTTTAATAAACCTCGCGGCGATATCGTTACTGCCGAAGGAGAGATTGCTGCAACCTCGGAGGTGGTTCGCTCGGAGCTCCGTTATCAGCGGGTCTACCCAGAGGGCGAGCTGTTTGCTCACGTCACGGGGTATTACTCGTTCCGGTTGGGATCCACTGGCGTAGAGCGCGTGTACAACGCAGAACTGACTGGCCGCACGCCGTCTTTGCAACTGCACGAACTGTCTGGGTTTTTTGCTGATCAGTCCAGCGAAGGTGATGTTGTGCTGACCCTTCGCGGGCAGGTGCAGCGCGCTGCTCGAGACGCTCTGGGTGGGAATAACGGTTCGGTGGTAGCACTCGACCCGCGCACGGGCGACATCATTGCGATGTACTCCAATCCCACTTATGACCCGAATGTGATTTCAGCTAATCAGGGGGAAGAGGCAGTGGACGTCAAGACGCTGCTCGATGCCGCACCATCCAAGCCGCTTCTTTCGCGGGCTTATCAGGAACGTTATTTCCCGGGGTCCACCTTCAAGATTGTGACCGCCGCGGCTGGACTGACTTCCAAGAAGGTCACCGAGACCACACCCGACTACCCAGTAGTGCAGTCCTACACCCCGCCACTCACCACGCGCCCCATCAAAAACTTTGATGGCAATCTCTGTGGCGGCACGCTCTTTGTGATTCTGCAGAAATCTTGCAACTCCTCATTTGCCCAAATGGCAGCCGAGACTCTGGGGCCCGACCCCATGATTGCTGCAGCCGAGGCGGCAGGATTTAATGATGCCCCGCCAATCGATCTGACTCGACCAGCCACCTCTGTCTATCCCACCAACTTTGGTGCAGTGGTGAGCACACCCGAGGGAGCCGCGCCGGTCTATGAAGACACGCCTGCGTTGGCGCAAACAGGTATTGGCCAAAATGATGTTGCGGCGACACCGTTGCAGATGGCGCTCGTTGCCGCCGGCGTGGCAAACAAGGGGCGAATCATGGTGCCGCATGTCATGCGCGAGATTCGCGCCCGTGACGGTGCAGTAGTTGGCAGCTATGCAGATAGCCCCTGGCGCGACTCGATGAGCCCGGAGAATGCCGAGATTTTGCGGCGGGGAATGATCAGCGTGGTAACCGACGGCACGGCCTCGATTCTGGCTCTTCCCGGCTTTGATGTTGGTGGCAAAACCGGAACAGCACAGCTCGGTCTTGACCCACCGCAGTCGCATGCATGGATCATTGCTTTCGCTGGTCCTGCCGGTCAGGCCCCAACTATTGCCGTGGCAGTGATGGTGCAAGGAGTCGATGGCGCCTCGGGCTCGACAGGTGGCCGAGTTGCCGGGCCGATTGCCAAACAAGTGCTCGAGGCTGCCCTGATGCCTGGATGAGCTTGTATGACGCAGTAGCAACGCTCGGAGCCCTACTCTGGAGGACGCATGTCTGATCAACCACCTCGTGTTTTAAACGATCGCTACGAGATTCATCGTCGCCTAGCCCGAGGCGGCATGGCACAGGTGTATCTGGCTCGGGACCGCTCCTTGGATCGCCCCGTGGCGGTCAAAGAACTTGTTCCCGAGTTTGCAGTTGACCCCTCATTCGTTGAGCGGTTCCGCCGAGAGGCCCAAGCTGCTGCTGGGTTATCGAACGCCAACATTGTTGGGGTGTTTGATTGGGGAGAACAAGACGGCACGTACTTCATTGTGATGGAGTACGTAGATGGCCCGTCCCTTGCGCAGGTGTTGCGAGCAGATGGTCCGCTGCATCCCAACCGAGCAGCTGAGATCGCCTCTGAGGTTGCTGGCGGGTTGGGGTTTGCGCACTCACGCGGGGTCGTGCACAGAGATGTCAAACCTGGCAACGTGTTGCTGACCAAATCAGGTCAGGCAAAGGTCACCGATTTTGGAATTGCCCGAGCGCTTTCGAGTCCCGACGACGACCTGACCCAAGCCGGCTCGGTGATGGGCACCGCAACATATTTTTCTCCGGAGCAGGCCCAAGGTCTTTCGGTTGACCCTCGTTCTGATTTGTATTCCCTTGGCGTCGTTCTGTACGAGATGGTCACCGGTCGTCCGCCGTTCGCCGGAGATACGCCGTTGGCAATCGCCTATAAACACGTTCAGGATCAGCCCGCTGCACCCTCGACGCTGATACCCACCCTGCCACCTGGCCTTGAGGCAATCATCATGAAGTTGCTTCAGAAGAAGCCTGATGATCGCTACGCCTCGGCCGAGGATCTGCGCATGGATCTGGGCCGCTTCTTGGGCGGTGAACAAACCGTGGCTGAGCGCGATGCTGCACTTGCTGCGGTGGCGCTTGGCGGCGCTGCTGCCGCGATGGCAACCACCATGCAGCCAGCAACCACGGTAGGCACTGCAGTCCCAGCGGTAGACCCTGAAGAAGAAGAAGAAGAAGAAAAGAAGCCAAAGACGGCTCTGTTTATTGGGATTCTGGTCGTGCTCTTGTTGGCCTTAGGCGGTCTGCTGTTTTGGTTTGTCAACAGTTCAGGTGGAGCAGATGTAGCCGTTCCGAGTCTGATCGGGCTGACTCGAGCCGAAGCAGAGACGCAATTGAAGGACGCAGACCTTGTGCCTGAGGTGACCACGGAGCCATCGGCGACAATTGCCGTGGACATTGTGATTTCGCAGGATCCCGGCAAAGATGTCACCGTCAAGTCTGGCAGCACAGTCAACTTGGTGGTGTCTTCGGGCATCGAGACTGTTGAGCTTCCTGATGTGACTGGCTTGGCTCAAGCCGAGGCAGAGAAGCAACTCATAGCGAAGGGGTTGCTCGTCAAGATCACTCCCCAAGAGAGCGCAGAGATCCCCTCGGGAACCGTGATTAGCCAGAGCCCGGCCGCGCTCGTTCCAGTGGCAGTCGGATCAGTTGTTGAACTCATGGTCTCGAAGGGCGTGGGCGAGGAACTCGTGCCCGATGTTGTTGGCCAACCGCTTGCCCAAGCGCAAGCTGCTATTCAAGCTGCAGGCTTTCGCTTTGCGAACCCCACTCAGGCCGCTAGTTCAGCCGTCCCTACGGGCAGCGTGATTAGTACCGACCCTGGCGGAGGCACCTCGGTTGCGGCAAACACGCTCATTAATATTGTGGTCTCAACTGGCCCGGAGCAGGCCAAGGTGCCCACAGTGGTTGGCCAAAGCGAAGCCGATGCAACCACCACCATCAAGTTTGCTGGGCTGAGTGTTCGGGTGGTTCCCCAGACAGTTCCTGCCGGAGATCCGAACGCAGGCAGAGTCATTTCACAAGACCCTGTTGGCGGAAAGATGGAGGACAAAGGATCCGCTGTGACCATCACGGTGGGAGTCGCTGCCGCAGCGACCACAACAACCACCACCACAGTGGCCACAACTACAACAGCTCCGTGATGCCTCAAGGCGATTGAGATGACCAAGGTTCGTGGGTTGCTGCCAGTAGTGGGAGCCGTCCTCATTGTTGCTGCAGCAGTTCTGCTACTGGGTTTTTCAGACACACTGAATCCCCTAGATGCCATTCGAGGCCTAGGAAGGGTGGTGACGGTTCCGGACTTTGCCTCAAGCCCGCTGCCTCGGGCCAAGGCCGAAGCCGAAAACCTTGGCCTCGAGCCCGTCACTCGCAGTGCCTTTAGCTTGACTGCACCGCGCGGAACAATCATTGGTCAGAAGCCAACAGCCGGTAAGAAGGCTCGCTCGGGCGACAAGATTGAACTCGTGGTGAGCAGCGGAGTGAACCGCACGCGTATGCCGGCAGCTGTTGGTCGGCCAATAGCCGAGGTAACCCGTGAGCTCGGTGACCCGGGGGTACCAGTCGAGATAATTGAAGTTTCGAATGAGACCGTGGCCAATGGAATTGTGGTGGCGCAATCCCCGGAGCCAGATGTCCTAGTTGCACAGGCCGGGTTCGTGCGGCTCGAGGTTTCTTCTGGGCCAGATAGTCGGCCAGTGCCGGACTTAACGGGACTCTCGATTGAAGGAGCTGCGTTTCGCCTAGGAAAGGCAGGGCTGCTCTTTGGGCCCGTTACGCAGGCTGATGACCCCGTGGTGGTACCCGGAGCCGTTATCTCATCCGCTCCCGCCCAGGGAACAAAGGTTCCCAAAGACACTCCTGTGGCACTGACTGTTTCGAATGGTCAGGCACCCATTCCCGTACCCGAGGTCACCAACACTCAACAGGTCTCAGCCACTGAGGTCCTCAGAGCAGCCGGATTTTTGGTAGATGTCGCTGGACAACTCGTCGTGACCGGCGACCCCGGCGTCGGCAACGTATTCGGCCAGAACCCAGTTGCAGGAACCCCGTATCGCCCGGGACAAGTAGTCACGATTGTGGTCGGGCGAGTTCCTCCTCCGCGCCGAGCAGCGACCACAACTACAACCCCTGCCACCACTCCTACTGGGAGTTCACCTACTACAACTGTCAAGGCATCCACACCGACTACCAGGGCGGGTGGCTGAGATGGCGGAAGTCGTGGAGGACCAGGGTGACGGTCCTGAGCGGATTACCGAGATTGGTGATCTGGAGCAGATTGACACTGCCCTGCATCCTGTTGCGATCGCAGTCGGTTTGGCGGCTGTGGTCATCTTGCTCATGCTGACAATCTTTGCGTTCAGCGCGTCACTCAAGAGCGGCTCATCTTCAGCTCAGGTAGATCAAGTTACGGTGCCGCGGATGGCAGGCCGCAGTCTGGCCGAGGCTCAGGCTGAGCTCGAACGCATGGGCCTAGTCGTCGAAGCTGAGTTCAACTCAAACGAGGTTATTCCAGCGGATACCGTCATTGGTCAGGATCCAGTTGCTGGCAGCCGACTAGAAGTTGGTGAGCAGATTCTGCTGCGAGTGAGTGACGGTCTGGCTGGTGTGGACTTGCCCGACTTTGCTGGCATGAAAGCCCCCGAGGCTCTGAAAGTACTCAAGACGATTGGCCTACTCGGCGAAGTAGAGGATGTCTTTGACGAGCAGGTAGTTCCGGGCATCATCGTTAGTTCCGCTCCCTCTGGGGGTACGCGGGCCGCCCCAGGTTCCACTGTGAAGCTACGAGTCTCGCAGGGACCAGAACCGCGAACGGTGCCAGAGATTATTGGGCTCCCAGTAGGAGAAGCCATTGTGCAAATCGCTCGTGCCGAACTGACCGTAGGTGAGATCTCGAGGCAGTTTTCTCCTGATCAGACGCCTGGAACTGTGCTCTCCTCAGACCCAGCACCGGCTGCGAAGGCACCCCGAGATCAGCCAGTGAACCTAGTGGTGGCCTCTGGCGAACAGCAGGCTGTGATCCCCGACTTGGTGGGTCTTCGCAGTTCCTCAGCATCAAAGGTGGCCAAGGCCGCTGGGATGACTACAGCGGTGACCAATCTTGCGCTTAGTGCAGGAGACCCGCGGGTTGGCTTAGTGATCAGCCAGACGCCGATTGCCAACACCCCAAGCGCCGCGGGCACTCCCATTCAGATCACCGTTGGAATCTTGTTGCCCTCAACGACTACTACGATCGCAGGCGCAAGTACCACCACGAGTCGGCCAGCCACAACAACAACACGTGGCTAAACCGGCTTGAGGTCTTAGCTGCTTGGCAACGCCGACTGCGTGGCGCAGTTGTTCAGAAAGTTGCTGATCAACTTGTGACCGCTGCTACTCAATACTGATTCTGGGTGGAACTGCACCCCTTCGACCATGAGCTCGCGATGGCGCAATCCCATGATCAATCCGTCCTCTGTTTGCGCTGTGATTTCGAGCTCATCGGGTAGTGATGATCGCTCGACAATCAACGAGTGATATCGCGTTGCTTCAAGCGGGTTGGGTAGGTCTGCAAACACGCCCCTGCCATCGTGTGTAATGAGAGAGGTTTTTCCGTGCACTACTTGTGGGGCTCGAATGACCTTGCCACCAAAAACTTCTCCAATGCACTGCAGGCCGAGACACACCCCGAATACCGGCCGTCGGCTGCCCCACTCGCGAATGAGGTCATTCGAGAGTCCAGCCTGTGAAGGGTGACCGGGCCCAGGACTAATCAGGATTCCATCTGGGTTGATTGCCTCAACATCGCTCAGGCTCAGAGCATCCTCACGGTGCACGATTGGCTCCGCGCCAAGCTCACCCAAGTACTGAACCAGGTTGTACACGAACGAGTCGTAGTTATCGATCACCAGAATTCGGGGCATCAGACTGCAACAGTAGAACGAGAGAGGAGTTCTTACCGAACGGGTTCGGTCTATTCTGCAGAGATGGCTACTCCGGGAAAGCGCAAAGTTGATGCCGATCAGGCAGCTACTCCTTCGTCCTCAAGTTCGACTCCGAGTTCGACGAGCAAGCGGGTGACCCCACCGAAAGCAAAAAAGGATGCATCCTCAACGGCCCGCTATACCCCCCCGGTCAAGAAACAGCATCACGGGCCAAGCCCCAAATGGGTTCCAATCACCATGTTCGGTGCTTGGGGAGTAGGCCTATTAGTGATCATCTTGAATTACATGCAGGTGCTTCCCGGAACTGAATCCGGCGGCAACGGGTGGTACCTGGTAGCCGGCTTGGGCTCGATTCTGGCGGGTATCATGGTGGCCACCCAATACCGCTAGATCCCAATACCGCTAGATGTCTAGTAGGTGGACAACGGGCGGCTAAAAGGTGCCAAATCAGTGACAGTACCCAGCTTTATCCACAGCATGTGGAAAGAATCAGAAGTTGTGGAAAACAGATCCAGGGGACTTATTCCATGATTGGAGCAACAAGTTCCATGTCGTCCATGCAGTGCCGAGGCGGCTCGGGGTCTTCATCATTTGCAGCAGTCATGCGCACCTCGGTGCCGCAAATGCTGCATCGATAAAGCAACTTCACTTTGCGCAGGGTGCCTGGGTCTGGTGGGGCCGGCGGCGGCGTTGCAAACTGCTGAAGAAAGAAAAAGCCCACCCGCAGAATCAGCGCACCCAAGATGAGTGCACCAAACACAGTGCGGCTCGGAATATCAAAAACCGAGTGAATGATGATGCCGCTCACGACGATAACTACTGCCCAGACGCTCAGACGCATCCACCAAGGACGGCTCTTGCCTGCTGACTCTGTGGGTTGTTCTTCGATCTCGTCCATAAATAACAAGCGCCTCCGGTACAAGAGTACCGGAGGCGATCGCTAGCAATAATTAGCCCAGAAGTTCGATGATGGTGGCGTTCGCTAGTCCGCCACCCTCGCACATGGTCTGCAAGCCAATGCGGCCACCTGAGCGCTCCAATTCATTGAGCATGGTGGCAAGCAACTTGGTGCCCGATGCGCCAAGGGGGTGACCCAGAGCAATAGCTCCACCGTTCGGGTTCACGCGGCTCATATCTGCCTTGAGTTCTTTCTCCCAAGCCAACACCACTGAAGCGAAAGCCTCGTTGATTTCAATATGGTCAATCTGATCCATGCTCAGGCCAGCCTTGGCGAGTGCCTTTTGGGTGGCGGGCATTGGGCCGGTCAGCATGCGAACAGGGTCGACTCCAGCTAGAGCAAAGCTGCGGAACTTGGCTCGAGGGGTGAGGCCCAACTCTTTTGCCTTCTCGGCGCTCATGATGAGCGCCGCCGAAGCACCGTCACAGATCTGCGAGCTGTTGCCTGCAGTGACTTTGCCGTCTTCCATAAAGGCGGGCTTCAGATTTGCTAGCCCCTCGGCAGTAGTACCTGCACGGATTCCCTCATCGCGGGTGTGCATGGTGTCGAGCACTGTGACTGCGCCGGTCTCTTTATCGCGGATTTTGGAAACCACAGGAATGATCTCGTTATCGAATCGTCCTTGTTCTGTAGCTGCCTCTGCGAGTTGCTGGGAACGTGCGCCGAAGGCGTCTAGATCTGCTCGGCTGAGTCCTGCTTCATTCGCAATGATCTCGGCAGACAGTCCCTGACCAACTAGGCCCTTATTGCCTTCGAGCAGTTCGACTTCGCTGTAGCGGTCCCAAGCTGCGCCAAACGGAAAGCCGATGTTCTTGCCAATCGAGCCGCCCATCGGGACCAAGCTCATGACCTCTACTCCAGAAGCGATTACCACGTCATATGCCCCGGCCATTACGCCTTGGGCAGCAAAGTGGTAGGCCTGCTGTGAGGATCCGCACTGCCGATCGATTGTGGTAGCTGGGACAGACTCAGGGAACCCAGCGGCGAGCACGGCGTTGCGACCCACGTTGAGGGCTTGCGCGCCTGCCTGCATCACGCAACCCATGATCACGTCGTCGATGAGAGCCGGATCAAGACTGTTGCGCTCGGCTAAGGCCTTGAGGGCTTCTGCTGCTAGATCAACTGGGTGCCAGCCAGCTAATGCGCCGTTGCGTTTTCCGCCAGCGGTACGAACCACATCGATGATGACTGCTTCAGGCATAGCTGCTCCTTGGTCCCCAACATCAGTCAACTTGACCGATCGGTCAAGAGTCTGATCCTTTCTCGGCCCGGGGTCAAAGCGCGCCGTGCAGTGACATCATTCATAGCGGTACAGTTGAGGTGTCCGCGGAGCCGCTTGGGAAACCGCGACGCAAAGCATTGCCCAATCAACTACTTGCAGCAGGGGATGAGATGACCACGCTTACGTTTGAAGAAATCAATGAGATGGTTGCTGGACGCACCGTGGCAACCGAGTTCCTCGCCACGCTTGCGGCCCACGGAGACCGCACGGCCCTGCGTTGGATGACTGCTGAGCAAACCTGGGATTCCATGACGTTCAGCCAGATGGCAGACCGGGCTGCGCGAGCAGCGGCCGGCCTTCGGGCACTCGGAGTTGAGCCAGGGGATCGTGTGCTGCTGATGATGCGCAATATCGCTGAGTTCCACTACCTAGATCTTGCTGCGCTGTTCTTGGGAGCGACGCCTGTGTCGATCTATAACTCATCGGCCGCCGATCAGGTGGCTTACCTTGCGGGGCACTGCTCTGCCAAGGTGGCAATCGTCGAGAACGAGGCGTTCTTGTCGAAGTTTATTGAAGTGCGAGATGCGCTTCCGGCTCTGCAAAACATTGTCGTGCTGCTACCTGGATCTGAGCTTCCCACTGGAGTGGTCGGACCAAACGCACTGACTGACCCCGAGCCTCTGGACCTTGTCGAGGCTGCAAAAATCGGATCCCCCGAAGATCTCGCCACAATCATCTACACCTCTGGTACCACTGGGCCGCCAAAGGGCGTCATGTTGTCGAACTACAACGTGGTGTGGACCATGGAAGCGTTTCTGCCTGTGTACGGCTGGACTCGTGAGGACCTTGTTGGCAAGAAGGTCGTCTCGTATCTACCAATGGCACACATTGCCGAGCGCATGGTCTCGCATTACATGTTGCTAGGCGCTGGCATCGAAGTGTCCACCTGCCCTGAGACTTCGCTCCTCACTGCATTCCTAGGCGAAGTTCACCCCAACATTGTCTTCGGTGTGCCACGAGTGTGGGAGAAGCTCTACGCAGGCGTTACTGCTGCACTTTCTGCTGACCCCGAGAAGGCCGAGAAATTTAACGAGGCCGTCGCGGCCGCAGAGCCACTTCGAGAAAAAATTACTTGGGGCACTGCAACTGAGGATGAGATTGCCACCTATCAGTTCTTGGACGACGTGGCATTTAGTACCGTCCGGCAACTCGTCGGACTAGATGAGTGCGAGGTTGCCGTCACGGGTGCTGCACCGATCCCTGCGCAGCTCATTACCTGGTTCCGCACCATTGGTGTGCCACTTGCCGAGGTGTACGGCATGAGCGAGAACACAGGCCCCATGACCTTTGAGCGCTTCAAGGTCAAGGCCGGCACTGTTGGCAAGGCACTACCCGGAGTTGAACTAGCGATCTTCCCTGACGGCGAGGTCTGCTGCCGCGGTGGACTTGTGTGTCAGGGGTACTTGAACGACCCAGAAAAGACCGCCGAAGCAATCGACGCCGATGGTTGGTTGCACTCCGGAGACATCGGTGAGATTGACGAGGATGGCTACTTGCGGATCGTTGACCGCAAGAAGGAACTCATCATCACTGCCGGCGGCAAAAACCTGTCGCCCGCCAACCTTGAAGCCTCACTCAAGACTGTGCCGCTCATTGGCCAAGCGGCAGTTATTGGAGACAACCGTCCCTTTGTATCTGCCCTTGTCGTGATTGACGGCGAAGTTGCTCCCGGCTGGGCTGCACGTAACGGCATTGAGTTCACGACCCTCGAAGAGTTTGCCGAACTGCCAGCGGTGGTCGAGGCAATCAATGCTGGAGTGGTTGAGGCAATGTCTGGCTACAACGGCGCTGAGTCCGTCAAGAAGGTCTGCATTCTGACCGGAGAATGGATGCCAGATTCTGAGTTGCTCACACCAACCTCGAAGCTCAAGCGCCGAGGAGTCAACGAGGTGTTCGCCGCACAGATCGAAGCTCTGTACGCCTAGTAAAGCTGGGCCGCCAATAACTTAAGCGGCCAAGAACTAAGGCGGCCAGTAAAATCCGCGTGCCTAGGGTACTGGGATCAGGCCCGGGAACAACTTGTTGATGGCATCTATCAGCGCTGCAGACGCTGCTGATCCGAGCGACTCTCCGAGCGCAGCAAGTTGTTCCAGAATCGGGCGGAGTGCTGGGTCAAGGTTTGGATTATCCAGGAGTTGCTGGGCTAGAAGCGGGTTGGAGTTGATCACTGCGCTGAACAGCAGCGCCAGCAGACCAGCGTTGTCGGGGTTGGCCAGGATGGGGTCTCCGTTTGCGTCAATTTGATTGAACAGTTCTTGCAGGTCGACGGTGAGTTCAGGGCTGATCACTACACGAAGATCGGCAATCGAGGCGAGTAACCCCTGAACCAGTGCCCCCACCGCACCGGTGGCCAAGCTGTTGATATCAACGGATCCCAGCAGAAGCCCAAGAAGTGCAGCAGGGTCAATAGTTCCGGTTGAGATGGCAGTTTGCACCGATTCCGGACTGCTCAGGGCGGCCTGACCGAGTTGTTGAATCTGCGGACCAGTTAGTCCGAGCTGTTGCAAAGAGCCAAGGTCAAGATTGAAGAGCTGCGCCAGACCTGCAGGGTCAAGTGTGGAGACGTTTGTGAGGATCTGCGGGTTGGCGGAGATCTGTCCAAGAATTGCTGCCAAGGTTGCCTGGGCGGACCCCAGTGCAGCAATTGAGGAATTGCTCGCAGATCCGGAATCGGCAGGGAGAGCAGTCGTGGTTACCGCTGCCGCCCTCAACATGGTCGAGGTTGGAAGAGCAGCATCGCCTGAAACGTCCTGAGCGGAGACCTGCATGGTGTCAGCCGATTTCGAACATGCCGAGGCCGCCAAGGTAACGGTCAGGAGCACAGCGAACAGGCTCAGGATCTTTCGTGAACTCTGCATCGGACCCCTTTCCGTTCTTGTCGTTCTGCGCACCGTCCTCTCAAGGCTACGGAACTCTACGGCCTGCATCAAGGCCCTGTAGTGGGTCAATCTGCCTAGGAACGTTTTGGAGCGCGATCACGGTCTGGATCAACGAGCACAAATCTTGGGTCGACTTCACCAAAGTTGAGTGGCCTCATGAGCAGGTCAATCGCAGACCAGAGGGTGCGTGAAGCAGGGAAAAAGAGCAGTGGTCCAAAACCAGCAATGGCTAACTCAACGGCAATCATCACCTGTGGAATGGGATCGGGAAAGAGCACAAAGGTCACCGCCATCAGCAAGAGCAGCATCGCCGCAGTGATGACCACGGTGTTGACGCCAATTGCGCCAATCCAGTGACCCTCAACTCGCTCAAAGTGCAGCGAACAGCTTGGGCAGCGTTCCACCATCGAAAACCAGCGAGAGAAAATATGGCGATTTCCACAAACGGGACAGCTGCCGATAGTGCCTCTCAGGAGCATGCGCCTTGAAGACACACCGAGTTGCACAGTGGTTGGTACGACCACTTTTGGCTTTCGGCGAGGTTGCGGCGCGGTCATTACCTATGAGTCAAGCCCAATATTGCTAGGAAAGCAGATCGTGGGGGATCCCACTGGAAGTTATTCCTCGCCCAGAATCAGCTCAAGGTTGGCAATGTCCTGGTCATCGGCGCCAGCGAGCAGCCTTGAGGGGTATTGAGTTGGTGATGCTCCGAGCATGGTACGAACAGACCCATCTTGTAGTTCGAGTTCGAACCATCTCCACGGCCCGGGACGGACTCGTGCCGTTTGAATCTCTGAGCGCTCGATCCGTTGCACGGTGATCCAGCCCACGACGTCGCAGACCTCGGTGTCGGAGATGAGGAGGAAGCACCCGCCAGCTGCGATAAAACCGCCCAAGCCAAGTGCGGAAGTCAGCAGTAGTGGCAACCAGAAACTGGGGCCGAGCTGCCCTTGGTTCCATACAGCCCACAGGCCAAGGGCGAGAGCGAATGAGCATCCCATTATGCCGAGGACAAACAAGGGAGCAGACAACAGCGTGGTCCCTCGGAGCTTCTGCCGGCTTTGGCGCATTGAGCCGCTCGGCCTGCTCGGCTCTGACCCTGACCCTGACCATGCCTGTGTCATGAGAGGCTGTGTTCTTGCTCTGGCTGTTCCTCTGGATTCTGCTTTGGCTGTTCCTCTGGCTGCCTCAGGAAATGTTCGCAGCAGACCACCAGAACCATGAGGCCCGCTAGGACCAGAGTCGCAATCTGACTATCTACGTAGTCCTGCCATGCTGAGAAGATTCCGAAGACCCCGCTCAGCATCGCGGCACCAAGAAACAGGGTTCCTGCTCTACGAGAATCTCTGTCATTCGCCAAAAACTCGATTGCGGCAAATGAAATGAAGACAAGGCCGACAGAGATAACCAACGTCCACGTGCTGTTGGCTTCATCCGTATGGCTGGCGTTGGGAAGTATCGCCATGGTGGCCCCAACTGCAATCCCGGCAATCCCAATGTGCAGCGGCAGATGCACAATCGTCCAAAAACGGTGCGCAGTCCGGCCGGTGACCTCGCCTTCTGCAGGCACGTTGGCAAAGTACAGCCACCAAATACTCAGAACAATCATGATGGTTCCGAGTACACATTCGATCTCTAGCCCAACAACCTCTGACTCGGTTGCAGTCAGCGAGGTCTTAACAAAGGACTCACCCAACATGATCACAGTAAAGATGCCGAGTCGTTCGGCAAGCTTTTTTGTGTCAAGGCCAAGACCTTTCAGAGACTGAGTCTGAAGCCCTGGTGAAATCAGAAGAATCAGGCCGAGCAGCCACAAGAGCAGATAGCCGGGGTCGGGGTACCAAGGTGAGAACGCAAAGACCAGAGCCGCTGCCAGACAGGCCCAAATCCTGATGATGGAAAACGATCTGAGTTCCGGCTTGAGTTGTTGAGCCTTCCAATGAATTCCCGCTAGCAACAACAGCGTGGCGGAGTACAGGGGACCAGTCAGGAGGGTGTGGTCATAGACCCCATCCGCAGCTGACACGGCAGCAATCAGCAGCAGAATCTGACCGATGACCAGGGTACGGATGACAGCGGAGTCCCGGCCTAACAAGTTAAGTACAAGTGTGGTCGCTACCCAGACTGCCCAGATCAGGATGAAGACCATGCCAATCCACGCCAGATTCTCGAGGGTTGGATCATGGGAGTACCCGAACGAGAGTACGACCACTGCAGCAACAAAAAACAGGTCGTAGAGCAACTCAAGCGCCGCAGGGGCGGGAGTTCTGCGCTTCAGCATCAGCTTCTCGTTCCTTCAGCCTGTTTGGCCACTTTGCTCCTGACGGAATTGCTGCCAATAACGGTTGAGACCATAAGCGCAGCGAGCAGCACGCTCAGACCACGCAACTCGTTGGAACTTATGGCTACGGTCGCAATTGTTGCAACAGGAACGCAGATGCAGGCTGCCGCGAAAATGCCAGCCACTCGCTTTGAGTGAGCCTGCCCCGAGAGAAGCTCAAGAACCACCATCGATACCAGCACTCCACAAAGGGGAAGCGATAGGTAGAGAGCAGCCGAGGACGGGACTTCTTTTCCGAAACTGTTCGTGGCAAGCGCTGCGCCAACGGCAACACCCACAATCGATAGGTGTAACGGCAGGTGGGTCAGCATCCACGTGTTGTGTCCGCCCCGTCCTGCGGTCGGACCAACTGCGGGAGCATTCGAGAAATACAGCCACCAGATTGCAAACACGATCACAAAGTTCGCAATCAGGCTGATAACGCTCAGGCCCTTCATGTCATATTCCGTGGCAGTCAGGGCAGTCTTTACGAAAGTCTCTCCCAACATGATGACTGTGAAGGCTCCGAAGCGCTCAACTAAATGATGAGTTTTTATGGTTTGGCCGCTGAGTGGATCTGATCGAAGTGAAGGTGCGAGCACAATCAAAAATCCAAGGGGCCAAAGCACCAAGAAGGCGTTCTCGCCGACCCTCGGTGCGCATGCAATCAGCGCAGCGGCAACTACGAAGTAGCGAATACGAATCCTTGTATACCCGGCCATCTTCGGGTTTCCCCGCGCAGAGACAGCGAGCATTGCAGAAACTAAAAGCAGGGTGAGACCCAGCAGAGGCCCGACCAACCTGGAGTGACTCTCGAGATCGTCTGCGGCCGAGATGGAGAGCAAGATAATCAGCAGCATCTGACCAAGGACCAAGGCGCGCATGAGGTTGTTCTGCTCTCGATCCAAGTTGAACAGAAGCGAGGTCTGCATCCAGATCAACCAGATCACGGCAAAAACTGAGATCAACCAAAACAAGTTATGCGCTGTTGGATGGTGAGAGTAGGAATCGGAAAGCACCACTACAGCGGCCACAAAAATCAGGTCGTAGAACAATTCCAGAGCGATCGGTCCGGGTGCCCCGACAAGACCTGCGACTGTAGAAGGGAGGTTTTGCGGCGGCGGATCGGAGCTCACTGTCACAGATTAGGGCCAGCGCAGGGTGGGCTTGGTATTCCACATTCTGGTGTTGAGTGGTCGGTGGAGTACAGTGACGGAGTACCAACTGGCCGATAACGCGCTCAGAGGCAGCGTTGAAACGGTCCACCGTTCAGAGAAACTGAGGTCACAAGACCTTGACCTCTCGAGCGGTTCGGGCGTCCGGTGCCGGCGCTCGGCCAGTCCACCCCCCGACGGTGTCGCCTCTTCCCGTCGATCCGGCTTCCCCTTCGCGCACTCCCTGTGCGCGGCCCCATTCCGGGGCGTCGAAAAATTTGGAGTAGTAATGAATTCCCCAAGCCCCACCGCGTCTCTTGACGCGCAGGACCAAGACGTATCCACTCAGGAACGAGCAGTGTCCGAACCTAAACAGAATGGCTTCGAGGCAGTCGGCGTTCCCGCCGGACTTGCCAAGAGCTTGTTTAAACGAGGCATTACAGCCCCGTTCCCCATTCAGGTAGCAACGCTGCCGCCGGCACTCGAGGGGCGCGACGTTTGCGGCCGTGCTCCGACTGGCTCGGGCAAGACCCTTGCCTTTGGAATCCCGCTGATGTTGCGTGTCGGCCGCGCCCGTCCGAATCACCCTCGGGCACTCGTCCTTGCGCCAACTCGTGAGCTAGCAGCGCAGATCACCGAGGAACTCCGCCAACTCGGCGACTCTGAACAAACCGTCGAGGCGTTCTACGGCGGGGTTGGTTTTGGTAATCAACTTCGCGCTCTGCGCAATGGCGTAGATGTGGCTGTTGCATGCCCCGGTCGCTTGGCCGACTTGATTAATCAGGGCCATGTTCACCTGAATGAGGTTGACCTTGTTGTCCTCGACGAGGCGGACCGCATGGCCGATATGGGGTTCTTGCATGAGGTCAAGCGCCTGCTTGATGCTTGCGCGTCACCCCGCCAAACCTTGCTGTTCTCGGCAACGCTCGACGGCGACGTTGATGTGATCATAAAGCGATACATGAACAACCCAGTGCGCCACGAAGAGGCCGGAGCTGACTCTGAAGGCGATACTGCCGAGCACATGTTTTGGGCAGTGGAGCGAGCGGATCGCGTAGAAATGACTGCGCAAATCGTGGCTCGAACGGGCCCAACTGTGGTGTTCTGCCGCACGAAGCGCGGCGCTGATCGTGTTGCAAAGCAACTTGAACAACGCGGCGTGCGAGCGGTTGCCATTCACGGTGACCGCAGCCAAAGCCAGCGTGAACGTGCCCTTGAGCAGTTCCGCCAAGGTCGGGCTCAGGCGATTGTTGCAACCGATGTTGCAGCCCGCGGAATTCACGTTGATGGCGTTGCCTGCGTGATTCACTTTGATCCGTCTGAAGACCCAAAGGATTATGTGCACCGCTCAGGTCGTACTGGTCGCGCTGGTGCTGCTGGCTCGGTCATCAGTTTTGTTGGGCGTGATCAGCGTCGCGATATGAATCAGCAGCAGCGTTCGCTGAAGCGCAAGTTTGAGATCGTTGATGCCAACCCGGCGGGCCTTCCCGAGGCTCCGCCGTTTGTGGCACCCCCTGCGCGCCCCGAGCGCAGCAACTCAGGCGGCGGTCGCCCAGGCAGCCGCAACGGTGGCAGTCGCAATGGCGGCGGACGCCCCGGTGGCCAGCGTAAGGGCGGCCGACCCGGCGGCCCTCGCAAGGGCGCTCGCAGTTCCGGTTCCGGCAGTTCCGGTAACTCTGGTTCTGGCAACTCTGGTTCTGGTTCGCAGAGGTCCGCTCAAGGCCGCTCTTCAGCTGCTCGCTGAGTGCGGTTCAGCCGCTTATGAGAGAGAATTTGTTCGCTAGATCAGCAAGAGAATTGGAGCAGTAGTTCATGGGTATGGCAATGGGCCCGGGCGGTCACGGCAATCTGCAGTCCTTCTCCAAAGATCGTTCAGTCAATCGGCATCAGCTTGCGCCAGGAACCTTGCGTCGCATCGCAGGATTTGCGCGGCCGTACCGGGTCAAAATTGTGTTGTTTGTGATTCTGATTTTGATTGGCGCCGTACTCGGAGCGCTCTCTCCGTTGATCTATCGAGAGATCATCGATGTGGGCATCAAGGACAGCAACACAGCCCTAGTGATCCAGCTTGGCGGCTTGCTGGCTCTGCTCGCCGTGGTGGGCGCGGCCAATTCGCTGGCGCAGCGGTGGTTCTCCTCAAGAATTGGTGAGGGACTGATCTTTGATCTGCGAACTGCAGTGTTTGATCACGTGCAACTTCAGCCAGTGGCCTTCTTTACACGCACACAGACTGGGTCACTTGTGACTCGGCTCAATAGCGATGTCATCGGTGCTCAGCAAGCGTTTACCTCGACACTGTCCAACGTGGTGGGCAACCTTGCGACTTTGATTGCCACCCTGGTTGCCATGCTGTTCCTGTCTTGGCAGATCACGCTGCTTGCGCTGATTCTGCTGCCGCTGTTCTTGCTGCCAGCGCGGAGCCTCGGACCCAAGCTGTCTGCAATTACACGGGAGCGCTATCAACTCGATGCGGCCATGGGCCAAACCATGACCGAACGGTTCAATGTCTCGGGCGCACTTCTAGTCAAACTTTTTGGTCGACCCAAAGACGAGTCGGCAACCTTTGCGCAACGCGCCGGCCGAGTCAGAGACATTGGGGTGACTACCTCTATGTACTCCATGGTGGTGCTGACTGCGCTAACCATTGTTGCTGGTCTAGCAACTGCGTTGGTTTACGGCCTCGGTGGTGTTCTGGTGATCCGCGGTGGATTGCAGATTGGAACCCTGGTTGCTCTGACTGCGTACCTGAACCGGCTCTACGGCCCGCTTACCTCGTTGTCGAATGTGCAAGTCGATGTGATGACCACGTTGGTGAGTTTTGAGCGTGTGTTTGAAGTATTGGACTTGGCTCCGGGAATCGTTGAGCAGGAAGGTGCCGAACCGCTCCCAGTTGGTCCTACTGCAGTCGAGTTTGATTCTGTCTCGTTCCGGTATCCGGCGGCCTCGGAGGTTTCACTAGCTTCGCTTGAGTCGGTGGACTCTGGTCGACTCAGCAGTGAGCCCGGCGAGATGCTGCTGCATGATCTGTCATTTCGGATTGAACCGGGGCAGATGGTGGCTCTTGTTGGGCCTTCAGGCGCAGGCAAAACAACTATTGCAAGTTTGATCCCGCGTTTGTACGAGGCCACAACAGGTTCGGTTCGCCTCTCGGGAATCGATGTGCGAACTGCAACTCTTCAGTCCGTTCGTGAGCGGGTTGGTGTGGTCTCACAAGATGCACACCTGTTCCACGACACCCTTCGCTCCAACTTGTTGTTTGCTCGCCCAGAGGCAACTGAGGAGGACCTGATTGAGTCGCTCAAGGCGGCGCAGATTTGGGATCTGGTTGGTCAACTACCTGACGGACTTGAGACCACAGTTGGAGACCGCGGGCATCGGCTATCGGGTGGAGAGAAGCAGCGCTTGGCGATTGCCCGCTTGCTGCTCAAGGACCCGTCGGTGGTTGTGCTTGATGAGGCCACAGCACATCTTGACTCCGAGTCTGAAGTAGCCGTTCAAGCAGCACTAGCTAGGGCCATGGTTGGGCGTACTTCGTTGGTCATAGCCCATCGCTTAGCAACGGTGCGAGATGCTGATCTGATTCTGGTTGTTGAGGATGGCCACATCGTGCAGCGCGGTACCCATGAGGAATTGATCGGCGCCGAAGGGCTCTATGCCGACTTGGTGAATACACAACTCTTGGGTTCTGAGGATGGCAACGTCGGCACGCTCGCCTAGGCGTGTGCCCAACCTGGATTAGCGAGTTGTGTGTCAAAGCGGTTCGGCGGGCGGAGTCCACGATAAGCGCTCACTACTGGTGCTAGCTCAGTCGGCGTTGCGCCATGCAGAATGACGCCGTCAGCGCCCAGATCGAACTGTGCGAGGACTCGCGCCGCACACTGTTCTGCAGTGCCAGTTGCGGCGGCTTGCAGCCATTCCTCGGGGAATAACGTTGCGATGTGTTCAAGTTGATCCAACGTGGCAATGGCATCAATCGCCCCGCCAATTGAACCGACCACATCATCTGCTCGGAACTTGACCAGCACCTGAGGGTCCCAGCCGTTCACGCTGACTAACAAGTCGCCATAACCCTGTAAGTAGGTAGCAAGTCGGCCCACGAGTTTTTTCAGACGGAGTTCCTCGTCTAAGTGATCGCCCACGGTTGCAAGGACTGACCAGATGCGAATACTGCCAGGGTCACGGCCGGCTTGTTCTGCACCGCGATGGACGGCCGCAACGCTGCGTTCAAGCGCGTCGTCTGCAAAGAAGGTATGCAGAATCACACCGTCGGCCAGACTGCCGGCGAACTCCAAGGTGCGCTCGCCGATTGCAGTCAGCATGACGGGGATCTTCTCGTCAAAGGAAGGATCAAGGCAGAGCATCGGAAAGTTCCCAGCTGGGCCGTCATGACCAAAAACCATCTCGCCCCGCCACAGCCTGCGGTAGAGGTCGATGGCATCTGCCATCTGCGCCATGGTGATATGCGGCAAGCCCATGATGTCGAACAGCGCATCAAAGCCCCTACCCAAACCCAGCGCAAAGCGGCCTTCGGTTAAGCGATGCATGGTCATGGCAAAGGTTGCAGTGACCAGCGGGTGGCGCGTGTTGTGATTCGTTGCGGCGGTTGCAACGCCAAGCTGCGTGCTGACTGCACCAGCCGCGCCGCTCAGAGCAGTCGCGTCTTTGGTATTGAATCGCTCGGAAATAAATGCCGTGCCCAAGCCGAGTGACTCAGCAGCATGGCATTCAGCGATTAAGTCCCGAGGCGTACCGGAATGACCGGCCAAGGTATAGAAACCGAGCTCGCAGCACTGGGCTTGTTGAGCTTGCTGAGCTTGCAGTGCCTGCTGAGCTTGCGAGTCTGCCCGAGTAGCGGGGGTGGCTGCGTTAGTTGGGTTCGAGGAATCATTTGGGGTCATGTACAAATCAACCCTAGAAGCGCTAGCTACCGCGTGCCAGCGGGCACTATCAGCGTAAGACCGTTGGGATTCAGCCGAATGACACAGGTATTTGCGGGTATGGAAAGGCACAACGCTGAACGAGACCATTGGGTGTCAGGTCGAGCGGGCACTGCAAAGTCAGTGAATCGCATCACAAGAATCAGGATGAGAAGCGCAACGCGAAGAATCGACAATGCTCTGACCTTTGGTCGTGCAGCAACCAGTCCAATCAGGACCGCTGCGATGGGCAGCACCGAATAGCGGTCGGGGAGTGCGGCGGCGGCCGGGCCAAGAGCCAAGAACCCGGCGGCCAGTGAGGCCGCTGCTGCATACAGGATGGGAGCCGAGAATTCCCAGCGCAGCCCGAAGACAACGAGTGCCGCCCAGACAACAGCGCAGAGCATCAGCATCACCAGAATCGCGGCGGGTACTCCCGAAGCCCAGCGACCATCCACCGAGCCTGCTCCCAGCACTAACGAGCCAAACACCTTCTCAAAGCCTGCTCGAATCAAGAGCGCGCCGATTGGAACCGAACCGTTGTTTCGGTCCTGCGTGAGGTACACGCAGAGTTGAACCAGCGCAGTGACGTACCAAATTCCCAGGAGAATCTTTGAATGCAGTGAACGCGTCCGAAGAACTCGAAACGCCATGGCCGGAGCAAGAACCAGACCAGCTAGTCCGCTCAGAACCAACATGGGCACAGCGAGTAGTTCAGCAATGCGGCCGAGGCGCGTTATTGGGTCACCCGCCACTGCGGTGAGCAGTAGGGCGACTCCGCACCACCAGAGCGTGCTGTTGAGAGCCAAGTGAACCTCGGTGAGTCGAGGAATCAGGAGTAGCAATCCAAAGAGCAGCACCCGCTGCGCATATGACGGGATCAGTGCTTCGAAGCGGTTGGACAACAGCAGTGAACATGCGCCGACTGCTATCAAGCCCGAGCACAAGGTAAATACCAACGGAGTCCAACTCAACGGCAGCAGCGTGGCCAGGCCAGCAACGAGCCGAGGCAGCAAGTGGATGTAGCCGTTGTACGGCTCCAAGATGGCGCCAGCGCCACTAATCAGGCTCTGCAGCAAGAAGACAACCCCATCTTCGGCGTACAGCCCCGGGGTACTCAAAGCAGTTGGTCGGCGCAGGAGCGTGAGCAGGAAGCCGACAAATCCAATGGAGATCCCGGTAGCTACTGGGTGAATTGGTCGGAACTGCTTGAGCGCTGCGCTCTGAGTCGAAGCCCAACTCGCCACGGGCTGAACCTTGGCAGTCTGTGTTTCAGCGGCGGCACCTGATTCAGCGGTCACGGTGGGTCAGTCTTATTCACAATCGCAATGCCGGCTACATGTTGTGGGCATATGTGCAAGCGAGCGGACAGCAATCTGCGAACTTGGTGGACGCTGCCAATCTTGCTGGACTAGTTTCTGGACACATGTCCAGTTCTGTTATTGCCCCGTTGAGAGACCGCACCCAACTTGGCGCGTCGACGGCAGCGGCACAGCCACTTGACTCACCCGAGCCAACGCGTAGCGGCCTGTCAGCCAAGCAGAGTCGAACTGTTGAGAGCCTGATAGGTGCAGCAGTCGAGGAGTTGCGCTTCGGTGGTTACGAGCACCTAACCGTGCGTAATGTGGCGCGACGAGCAGGGGTCGCACCGGCTACGGCTTATACATACTTCACCTCGCGGGAGCATCTGGTGACCGAGGTTTTCTGGCGGCGCTTGTGGGCATTGCCGGAAACCCCAGTGGACCGTCGCCGCAGTGCGGTGAACCGGGTCAGCGCAACCATGAGCGACCTGTCTCTGCTTGTGGCAGACGAACCGGAACTAGCTGCTGCATGCACAGCTGCCATGCTTGCCACCGACGCTGAGGTGGCCTTGTTGCGAGACCGGATCGGCGCAGAGATGCGCCGTCGGTTGAGTATTGCGCTGGGCGATCAGGCCGATCCTGATGTATTGGGAACGTTGGAGTTTGTAATCTCGGGTGCCCTGATGCATGCCGGAGTTGGGCATATGACCTATTCCGAGTTGCCGGATTATCTTGATCGCGCAGTTCAACTAGTGGTGCCTGGAGTAACAAAATGACCATTGAGTTCGATCCCTATGCCTATGAGTTTCATGAGGACCCGTACCCCATGTATGAGCGTCTTCGTGAAGAGGCGCCGCTCTACCACAATGCCGAGATGGGGTTCTGGGCAATCTCTCGGCACGCTGATGTCATTGACGGATTCCGCGATGTCACCCGGTTGTCTTCCTCACACGGGGTGTCGCTTGATCCCATGGCTTCGGGGCCACATGCCTATAAGACGATGTCGTTTCTTGCCATGGACCAGCCGATGCACGGCCGCATGCGCGCCCTAGTGTCACGCGGATTCACCCCCCGGCGCGTAGCCCAGCTTGAGCCGCGAATCAGAGAAATCGCTCGCGGGTATCTGGCCAATCTGCAAGACGATGAGCCCTTTGACTTCATCAAAGATTTTGCAGGTCGCCTTCCGATGGACGTCATCTCTGAACTCATCGGCGTCCCCGTTCAGGATCGCGACGAGTTGCGCATCAAGTCTGACCTCTTGGTGCATCGCGAAGAAGGAGTGCAGGACGTTCCTCCCGAGGGGATTGCTGCCGCAATGGACTTGGTGGTCTATTACTCAGAGATGCTGGCCGAGCGACGGGCACGCCCAACCGAGGACCTGACCTCGGCCTTGCTTGCAGCCGAGATTGACGGTGACCGCCTGAATGACGATGAGATCATCGGGTTCTTATTCTTAATGGTGGTGGCAGGCAATGAGACCACGACCAAATTGTTGGGTAACGCCTGGTATTGGGCATGGCGAAACCCAGAGCAGCGCAACAAGGTGTTTGCCGATCCATCCAGGATTCCAACCTGGGTTGAAGAGACACTGCGCTACGACACCTCCACTCAACTCCTGGCTCGAATAACTACCTGCGATATTGAGTTGCACGGTGGAGTGATCCCCGCTGGTGATCGAGTGGTCTTGTTAGTTGGGTCGGCGAATCGTGACCCACGGGTGTTCAGTAGTCCCGATACCTATGACCTTGAACGACCAGAGCCCCTGCCGCAGATTGCGAGCTTCGGTTTCGGCCGCCATTTCTGTTTGGGTGCTTCACTCGCTCGGCTTGAGGCTCAAGTGGCGCTTCAAGAACTGGTGTCTGCAGTCTCGAGCTACGAGATCGACGCAGCAGAAACGAAGCGGGTCCACTCGGTCAACGTTCGTGGGTTTGCCTCACTTCCCAGCACCGTCACCCTAAGACCCGAGCCACTTCCTGTTTCCCCGATAACGACTGGAGCGCACTGATGCCTCGTTTTGCCCCTCACCCCGATCGCCGAGCCGCAGTAGTTACTGGAGCCTCCTCTGGAATCGGCCAGGCGACAGCTGTTGCGCTCGCCGCCGCTGGTCATCCCGTGGTACTTGGTGCTCGTCGCGTTGATCGATGCGAAGAGATCGCTGCTGGGATTCGCGCACAAGGTGGCGAGGCTTTGGCCTTGCCGCTGGACTTGACTGATACCGAGTCGATCGCTGCCTTTGCCGGTGTGGCTATGGCCGAGCTTGGCCCTATAGAGATTCTGGTTTCGAACGCTGGTGATGTGCAGCCCATTACTGCAGTCGGTGCCCGGCCCGATGAGTTCGCTCGACAGTTGCAAGTAAATCTGCTGGGAGCTCAGGCACTTGTGCACTACTTGGTGCCGCCAATGATTGAGCGATCCCGCGGTGATGTCGTCTTTGTAACCTCAGAGGTTGCGCTGTCACCTCGCACCCATATGGCTGCATACGTGGCCTCCAAGTCGGGCCTTGAGGGTTTTGCGATGGCGATGGCAATGGAGGCAGAAGGCACTGGAGTCCGAGTCGGCATCGTGCGGCCCGGGCCGTCATCTACTGAGCAGGGCTCAACCTGGGACGCGTCAAAGATCGATGAACTTATTGAGTCCTGGACGCATTGGGGTCTGATGCGTCACAGCGGAACGCTTTTGCCCGATGGCCTGGCCGCCGCAGTTCTGGCCATGGTGAGCGTGCCGAAAGGCACCCGATACGCGGTGCTTGAAGTGCAGCCAGAAGCGCCAGTCTCAACAACACAAGGGGGCAATTGATGAACACAAGTTCAGTTCCGCAAAAGGTTTCGGGTGACGATGGCAACACCGGGCATCTCGAGGAGTTGCGCAGCGACCCGATCGGCCTGATGCAGCGCGTGCGCGATGAATGCGGAGATATCGGCGAGTTTCGTCTGGCCGACAAACATGTGGTTCTGCTGAGTGGGGCCGAGGCCAACTCTGTGTTCTTTCGAGCCTCTGAAGAAGAGCTTGATCAGGCGGCCGCCTACCCCTTTATGAAGCCAATCTTTGGCGAGGGTGTTGTGTTTGACGCCTCGGCCGAGCGCCGTGGAGAAATGCTGAAGAACCAGTCCCTGCGCGACAAGTTCATGCGTGGCCACGCCGAGAAGATTGCCAGCGAGGTTGAGCGAATGGTGGCCAAATGGGATGACGAGGGTGAGATCAACCTGCTCGAGTTCTTTGCCGAACTCACCATCTACACCTCGACGGCATGTCTGATCGGCCAGAAGTTCCGTGAAGAACTCGATGTGCGATTCGCTGAGTTGTTTCACGGTCTTGAGCAGGGGACCGACGCGCTCGCGTTTGTCGATCCCTATATGGATATCGAAAGTTTTCGTGCCCGTGATGCATCGCGAGCAGGCCTAGTTGTTCTGATCGAAGAGATCATGGACAAGCGACTAGCGGCGCCGACTCCAGATAAAGAGGACATGGACCTGCTTGATGTGATGTTGTCGGTTCGTAACGCTGACGGCGAACTCCGTTTCAGCGCACACGAAGTGACCGGCATGTTCATCTCGCTGATCTTTGCAGGGCATCACACCACGGCGGGTACTGCGTCCTGGACATTGATCGAACTTTTGCGTCACCCAGATTTGATGAACTCCGTAAACGCCGAACTTGATGAACTCTTTGCTGACGGGTCAGAGGTGAGCTATCAAGCGCTGCGAGAGATTCCGCTGCTGGAGTCCTGTCTGAAGGAGTCGTTGCGCCTGCATCCACCCTTGATTCTGCTGCTGCGGCTTGCTCTTGAAGAGTTCGAAGTTGAGGGAGTCAGTATCGATGCCGGCAAGCTAGTCGGGGTATCGCTGAGCGTCTCGAATCGCCTTCCCGAAGCCTTTGCAGACCCTGATGTGTATGACCCGTATCGATATATGGAACCTCGTCGTGATGACATCGAAAACCCGTGGAGCTGGATTCCGTTCGGCGCTGGTCGGCACCGTTGCATCGGAGCGAACTTTGCGATGATGCAACTCAAAGCAATCTGCTCGGTCTTATTGCAAGATTGGACCTTCGAGCTGAGTCAGCCGCCCGAGAGTTACCGCAACGATCACGCCCGCATGGTGGTGCAGTTAGCTCAGCCATGTTCGGTGACCTATCGCCGCCGGGTTCGAGAGCCGCAAGAGGCGGGTGTGTGATGGCGGAGTCAATGGGCTTGCAGGTTGAGATCAATCTGGAGTTCTGCCAAGGCCACGGAGTCTGCGAATCAGAGGCGCCAGAGGTTTTTCGTGTCAACGATGACCGCCAGGTTGAACTGATTGATCCCGCTCCGGGTGAAGATCAGCGCGCTGCAATTGAGCTCGCTGTGAAGTATTGCCCGACTCGGGCGCTCAGAATTATTCAGGGGTAGTCCGCCTGCAGCATTTAGCGGCAAGGATTTTTAAGGAGTAGTTATGCAAGACCGATCAGCAGTTGGATTCATTGGACTAGGAAACATCGGTGCTCCGATGGCTCGTCGCTTACGCGACTGGCCAGGTGGACTGGTGGTCTGTGACGCTCGCCAAGAAGCCACCGAGCCATTCGTAGCAAAAGGTGCTGTTGCAGTAGCCAACGGCGCCGCCGTGGCCGAGCGAGCCTCGGTCATCTGCGTCATGGTGCAAAACGCCGAACAGGTTCGTGCCGTGCTCGAGGGCCCAGAGGGAATTCTGGCAACTGCGTTGCCGGGCACTGTGGTTGCAGTGCATTCAACGGTGAGCGCAGAGTCTGCTGTTGAGTTAGCCGCTTTAGCGGCGGCCTCGCAGGTGGAACTGATCGATGCTCCGGTGAGTGGTGGGGCAATGGGGGCCTATGCCGGAACTTTGGCACTCATGGTGGGCGGCTCGGATGAGGCCGTGGCCAAATGTCAGCCCGTGTTCGACCTGCTTGGAACCATGACTCAGCACATGGGTCCGGTGGGGGCAGGTACGCATACCAAGATTGCCCGCAACCTGATTTCATTCGTTGGGTTTGCAGTAGTTGGAGAGGCACAGCGTTTGGCTCAGGCCGCTGGCTTGGACATTGCAAAGTTGGGCGAGGTGGTACGCCACTCGGATGCCATTACTGGCGGTACCGGAGCAATCATGATTCGCGATTCGGCAGGCGAGATGGCACCCGAGGACGGTCTGCGGCCCATCTTCGGCCACACTGCAACGCTGGGTACCAAAGACTTGGCCCTGGCAATCCAAATGGGCGAGGAGTTGGACTGCGGAGTGCCCTTTGCCGAGCTTGGCCTAGTGAGCCTTCGCTCAGCCCTTGGACTCGAGGCGCCGCACAGCTTGAATCAGAGTCCGAGTCAGAGTCCAGATCAGAGTCAGAGCTAACGGTGTTTGATCCCGGGGATCTTCGGAGCTTTGACGAGTTCACGCGTGATGAGCTTGCTGTGCTTGGCCGGGAGTTTTTGCTTGCAGGGCAGTTGATGGATCGCGCTGGAATGCCGCATGTGATTAGCGCCTATAACCGAGAGGTGATGGGCGAGATTGCGATTGCAGAGTGGATGGGTGCAAGCCCGGTTTACACAAAGCGGATGCAGCAACTCTTGCGCTTCGGTAACGGTGACGTAGAGACAATTTTTAAGGGTATGCAGTTTGATATTGGAGCTCCTCCGGAGTTCATGGATTTTCGCTACACGGTGATTGACGCAAACCGCGGAGAGTTCTGGCTCGACCATTGCGGCGCGCTGATGGACGTTGAACCAATGGGCGCCGAGTACGTGACCACGATGTGTCACGCAATTGAGGACCCAACCTTTGATGCCACGGCAACAGCAACAAGCCCCTATGCGCAGGTGCGTCCCATTCATCGTCCGCCACGGATTCCAGAGGGAAGGTCCCCGCATTGTCATTGGACGGTAGAAATCAACGAGCAGTTCGACCCGCTCCCATACCCCGAACTCGCTAAGCGCGTCACTGCGACCAACGCGGCTTCGCTCCCTATCCCGGAGCTGGCTGCGAACAGCGTTGACTCCTCCGCTGGCTGGGCGGACTATTCCGAGCCGCTCGACCCCGACCTTCAGTTGGAGCAGTTCTCTCGGACCACATTGCTGGCCCTAGTCAACGAGTTCTGCCTGCAGTCACATCTGCTCGTGATCTCGCTACTCGCCGCTATTGAGGATCGATTTGGGACTGAGGCAGCTGCCAACATCGGCGCAAAGCAGTTCATCGGCAGTGCTGGACTCACCGCTGAGCGACTCCACCGAGCTTTCGCGAGTGGGGATGCGATAAGCAGCGGAGGTGACAGTGCTGCGGATGCTGCTGCGGGCCTTGATGCGATTGCTCAGGTCCTCGAGGTGCACCCTGCGTTTCATCCGCGCAGCTACGTTGATTTTGGGGTGAGCTACAGCGTCAATGTGTCGGCCGACGGAGGAAAAGAAGGAGAGTTAGTTCTGCGACTCGGACCATGCTTAGCGACTCAAGAGTCGGGTCGAGAATCTTGGGTCACCCTGCTTGCAGATGGTCATGATCAAGCGCTCCAAGCAATCGTCCAGGCCGTCAACCCATTTGCGCGTTGCACACCTGTCACCCCGACTGAGGGTGACCTTGCTGCCTGGCAAGTCGTGATCGGCGATACAGAGGCCGATGAATCAAACGAGGTTGCGCTCACCCGATTCAGCACGGGCGCAGAGTTTGAGTTCACCTCAACCCCCGTCACGCTATCGGTGGCAAATCCCTCAGTGCCCTAGCAGCTAGGTCAAGGCAGTCTGTTTTTAGGTGCAGGCCATCGGCTGTCAGGCAACTAGTTGCAACGGCCTCGCCCGTACCTAACAGTGTGGCTAAATCCTGAACCACGACCCAAGGTCGGGTCGAAGCAACTTGTGCGGCGAGTTGTTGAATACGCCGGTTTGCTAAGCCCACCTTGTCTTTCTTGGTGCGAACATGACCCACCCAGAGCACGGTTGTTCCCGAGTCCTTGAATGCATCGAAGGTCTGGGCCAAACGGTTGGAATATTCCTGATCCCACTGGGCTGTTTGCGCATACGGGACTACTCGCTTGCCGTTCTCATCAGCCAGATCCTGAGCATCATTCGAGGACAGTGAGAGCACGAGCACCTCGGGCGGAAAGTCCCTGGCCAGAGTGCGAAGACGTTCTGGCCAGTTGAAGTCATCGAGTCGGGCAAGCCCCGAGCCTTCCTCGCCAATCACTTTGAGGGTCACATCAGGGCTCACGGCCTTTCGAAGAGATGCCCCGAGCCCCACGGAGATGGAATCCCCAGCCACGGTGATCTTCTTGGCGGGCGCCCCCGCCGCTGCAACGGGTTGGCCGCTTGCATCAGTAATTGGCGGCTGGTCGGACTCAGCCGAGACAGTGTTTTGGTCAGAGCAGCTCGCAGCAAGAACAGCACAGGCCAGCACCGCACAGGCCAAAACAGCCAGATTCCCCAGCCAAGCAGCAGTCCACCTTCTTTTCACGTCTCTATTTGTAGGCGATATCACCCTTGAACAGCTAGCACTGCTGTCTGTTATGAGTGAATGTTCAGTCGATCCCTAGGTGATGGGGAAAGGGAAACACCGGCCCCTCGGTGCGGGTGAGTGATTGGTAGTCGCGCCGTTCAAACAGCCACGTTCCATCGACTCGCTGGTAGCGGTCGTGGTACACGCCATAGGCAGTGGACCAGTCGCCGGTGCCAACGTCTCGGCGAACCTCGCACATAAAGATGCGCGCAGCGGCTTTGTCAGCCTGGCCATCGGTATACAGGCTGCAGCGCGAGTTGAGGATGACAAACTCAAAGAACTCAAACCGTTGCACTGCTGTGCTGATGAACTCGCCCAGAGCAGCGGGGCCGACTAGTTCGAAGGCCTCTCGAGTCACGGTGTCGATGCGAACCAGGGCCTGGGGCATGAACAGAGGGTCGAGTTCTGACCATGCCCGACGACTGATCACATCGGCGTACTCAGACTGAAGGCGGGTGAGGGCAACGTAATCCTCGGTCTCTGACATGCCCGAGAACCTACCGCCCAGGTCAACCAAGACGTGCCCGACGCGTCCGGAGCGGAAAATCGACACATACTGTCGATTTTCCGCTCCAGACGCGATCTTGCCGACGACCTACTCTCTCGTAGAGAACTCCGAGGCAAGAAACGAAGCACCTGTCCAAAAACGTTGAAACCCCCGCCGTAGCGGGGGTTTCTTGATGTGGAGCTGATGGGAATCGAACCCACGACCCCTGCCTTGCAAAGGCAGTGCTCTAGCCAACTGAGCTACAGCCCCAGAAGGATCACTCTACCAGCGTCATGCATGGCTACCAGAAACCGAGGATTTCTGACAGCCCTTCGCCTTGTCCGCTTGACGAGTTAGAAGCGGGCGTTGGTTGGGTTGGTTGCTATAGCAGCGATCCAGTTCTCGAATGTTGTGCGGCTGAGTGCAAGGTTTTCGAGCATGGCGACCTTTGGTCCCCGGTCGTTGAGGTCATTGGTGTACTGAGCAAGCATGGCCGGAGTTGGCATGATCGGCGTGAGTGCCTGATAGGCGGCAGTCACGTAGCTTCGGTTTGCTGTTTTGATGATGTGTTCTGGCGAGGAGGCAATCGCTGCGAGGGCTGCTTGGCGTGATTGTTTGCCGGTGTTGATTGCCTTGACCATCGTTGAGCGTTCGGTGGTTGTTGGGGCTCGTCCGAGCAGCATGAAGTAGGCGCGGTCTACGAATTGTGCTGGGGTGAGAAGTGCGTAGGACCAGAAGTATTCCGGTGTGGTGGCGAGTGCGGCTACCAACTGTGCATCGGTTCTGCCTGCTGCCAGGTTCTTGACCCATAGGTCAACGAAGGAGCGTGGCGGAATTTTGCCGAGGAATGCTTGGCTCAAACGATCGACCCGTGAAACGAGTGGCACTGCTGCGTCGACTCGTTGTTTCAGGGTGATCATCTGTGCGCCAGGAATGAATTCGTTATCGATACCGGAGGTGTCCTCCGGGTCAGAAGTGAACGTCCCCGCCAGCTTGCTCTGCGTGGCTGCTTGCACGGCCGCTCGAGCGGATGAGCTTGCTGCAGCAGACACGACGTAGGTATAGAGCGAGGACGTCGCTAGGAAGGAAGCGTCTGCGTACGAGGCTGGGCTGACGTTGTCGCAGTAGAAGCGAACGTAGAAGGTGCCGGTGGGGTGGTCGGATTCGAGAGCGGTATCAAACTCGTGGGAACCATCTGATGCGGGGTTGGTCTCCCAGACTTTTGTACTCACCCGGCCAGAACTTGCTGGGTCGCCAGCAGTTGAGAGGAACGCCCCGATGTAGCGGGTGTTCGAACTTGCGCACCCCACGGTAGCGACTCGCAGGCTGGCCCCCGGCTTACCGGCAGTTAACGAAGATTCCGAATGCTGCTTAAAAGTCGAACCAGAAAAATTCAAATCAATCTCTTTGGATTTGGTTACATGGATATCGCCTGCTGCTGGGGTGTAGGTGAACTTCAGCGCAGGCTGGCCGTTGCCGTTACTGAGATTAATAATCTTGAACGAGCATTCGGATTGGTTGGCGGTGGAGACATAGGCCAACGTGCACGCAGTGAGAACCCCGATCCGGCCCGAGTCGACCGTAAGCGCCACAGTCCCAGCGGGAACGGTCTTTGTTCCACCTCTTTCTGTATCCTTCACCGACCCTGTGCATGTGGCAGTTGACCCCAGGCTTAACGAGGTGGGGCTACAACTCAGAGAAACCGACACATTGCGGTCGCTGTTCGCGCCGGCACGAGCGGCAGAAGCCTGCTGGGGCATTGCCAGAAAGCCTGCAGCAGCGATTGCTAGAGCTAGCAGGCCAGCCCCGAAGCGTCGTGCTGGGGAGACTCTGCGATTGGGTTTCGGGGCAGGTTTGGCTGATGTAGAACTATCTGGTGCGGGATTCATGTCTTTCCTTGGCTCGGGGGGTGGGGAGTGACGAAAGCTCTGTACGCGAGGTATCGCGGTCCCCAACCGGGAACCCAACATGATTTTGGAGGTCAGTTAGCATCAGGCATATGAGTAAAATTACTTTGTCGGTCATCTGCCAGTTGTTACTTGTACGGACACGTCAAGCCTGAGTCAAGCAAATAGTCCCAAATGTGACAGAAGACTCGTCGAACCCTTAAAACAGTTCGGAAATATGAATCTTCCGCAACAGATACTAGGCAAAACTACCCAAAATCAACGAGCTAGTAGCTCGCTTAGACAGCGTCATCCTCTGTCATTTTGTCCCGCAATTGGAAGGGATTGGTTAGGTTCCAAAATGAAATATCTTGGATGCTAATTGCCAGCAATGGGTGAAGGGCTGACATCTTTATTGCTAGATCCTGAGTCACTGAGGTCGATGAAGATGTCGTCATCGGCCAGATCTTCTTGGTCTAGTGACCCTGACTTACCCACGGTGATCTCTACCTTGCCGTCTTCAAAGCGCACCGTGAACTCACCGCCACTGCCTTTGACGTACTCCCCAACCTGGGCGATGAGTGCAGCAGTCGCGGCAGCCTCTGCGCCTGTGGCGGCTTGGGTCTCGTCTTTGTGCGTCCGAGAAAGCCATCCGAGTCTGTTCGTGTCAGAGGAGCGGCCCTCGGAATTACTTCTAGATCCCCGCAGAAATCTGCGCCGGCGCTTCACCGGTGAGGGATCCGCCGCGGCAATTTCTGCAAGGGAACCCTGAGCCTCTGGATTTGCTGCGTTAATAGCGTGAGATGCTCGAGGGTCCTCGCTGATGTCACCGAGGAGCTCTGGCTCAAGGTCTACAAGCGCCAACGCTGCAACGCGTGGGGCCACAGTTGAGGAGCGTGAGGTTTCAGCCGAGCCGTAATACAGCACAGACACCCAGTCAGGTTCTTCAACTACTGAGTTCTTCTTCACTGGCTTATACAGGTGCGCAGCAAGGCTCACCCGAATATCCGAAAATGAATTTCGCAGCCCCACGAAAGCGATCAGCGCATAGGCCGTCAACGTCATATTGATCGCAGCGAACGCAGCGTGGCTCAGGTGATTGTTCCGAATGTCGTGCCACAGCGTGTACCCGGACCAGATCACGATGATGTAGGGAACGAGTACGAAGGTGAGTGGTGCAGCAGTGCGGTTGCGCACCTTTGGGGTACGGGCAAAGTCGATTTTCTGCCCGCCAATGGACTGCTCAAGTGACTTGAGGACTCCAAGAGTGTTGACGGCTAGTAGCAAGAAGTTCAAGCCGTACACCCGAAGCACATCGCTTCGCCGGTATCCGCATCTCCTCAGGTCAGTTGACTGCGCAACGAAGTACGGCACCGCAGCAAGCATGGCCAGAGGGCTCACAAGCTGGCTGTTGTAGGGATAGATGAGCAGCAAGATAAGCCCAAAGCTTGCCCAGGCGATGGAAGCCAAGTAGTTCAAACGCAAGAAGCCCTCGCGGGCAGCGCGCAGACCAATTTGAGACTTTCGAATCCTGAACAGCTCGCGGAATTTCGGCACTACTAGCAGCCCGCCGTTTGCCCACCGTTGACGTTGCACACAAAGCGAACCGAAATCTGGGGGAGTTGCGCTGTAGCTCAAACGCTCTGGAAAGTTGTAGAGCTTCCAGCCTTGGATACAAATATCGATCGTTGATTCCGTGTCTTCAATCGGAGTGCGATCCTGCACATATCGTCGAATAGGGAGTCCATTCTCGAAATCAAGTTCACAAATCTGATCCAGCGCCTGTTTGCGGAGCACGGCGTTGGCCCCCACCCAGAACGTGGCGGAGTCTCGGGTGAGACCCTGATGCACGATGTGCTGAAGGTCAGTTGTTGCGCCGCTGATGCGTTCGATTCGATTGTTGGCACCCGGATAGGCGCTGTAGGGGGTTTGAGAAACAGCAACATCAGAAAATTCCTGCTGTTCCATCAAGTACACAAGGCGCAGGCAGTACTCCGGCAGCAGGGTGGAGTCTGCGTCCAAGGTGAGAACGTATTCGGGGTCAGGGAACTCCAGGTCCGCTGCCTCGCCGGTAACTTCGATCAGCACGGTACCGCCGACCATCTCTTGAGTTTTGAAGCGCCGGCCCATCAAGCCGATGTAGCTATTCAGGTTCATGGCCTTGTTGGCCTCATGCGAAAGTGAGGAGTATTGCTTGCGCTCAAAGCTCGATAGTTCCGCCCTGAAGATCCAGGCCAGCCGCCGATGCAACTGCAACATGCGGCGCGGACTGAGTTGTGTTTCGGCAGCCGCAGCAGTGTTCAGCGCAGTAGCTACCTCGCCCATCTCCGTCCCAAGTCGACCGAGCACGCTGTTGGACAAGAACAGGTCAGTGTGGTCGACGATTGGATTGACTAGGGCTTGCTCATGGAACCAGTTGCTTGCCTCGGCATAGAGGTCAGCAAGGTGAGTGATCTGCTGAATGGGGTCAACTTCACTGTCGACATCAGCAGCGGAGTCGTGTCGTTCAAACGCGTCGAGCTCATGCTCAAACTTGGTGCGGAGGGGTCGTAGGAGTTCTTCAATCTCAAGTGGCAAGCTGCGTGCCGCTTCAAGGATCGCTTGTTCTTCTGGACTTGTTGGGTTCGGCGGATCGTCAATCAGCAAGACGATTCGCATAAACGGGTATTCCTGCAAAGCCGTGGACAGCAGCGTCTGACGCACGACACGAGCGTCTTCTTTATACGAAGGGATGATGGCAGTGAGCGTGGGCATCGCCACAGTGAAATAATCGTCAATGCTGGCTCGTGGGACGCGGTGATGCTCTTGGATTCGGTAGAGATAGCCGAGTCTGGTGACCAAGTAGGCCAGCGCAGAGGCAGTGAGCAGGGTTACAACGAGTGCATACGTAGCCGTATCGAAAACCACCCGAATGGACAAAGGGTTCTGAACTACCCGGTATATCTGATCCACCAAGTACGCGGCGTAGGCGATAAGGGTGAGGGCAATGGCAAATCTGGCACCGCTGATTGCGCGGCGCGAAGGTGACTCAGGCACCGAAGGCATCGGCCCGGTACGATTATCTGCGCCTATTTGTCGCCTGCCTGGCGCCCTGAGAGGGAGTTCTGTTGGTGCAATCTCCGCCGAATCCCCGGAATCAGGGTGGGGGGGAAATCTTGAATTTCGCATTCAAACATCTATAAGGGAGAACCAATGAATTGGCAAGCTAATGCAGATATTTACCTATGGAGTCCCCTGCGAGCCTTCTGTATCAGTATCTAGTAAGGATGAAAGAACTGTCTAACTACAGACAGTTCTGAAAGAACTTGTCCAACTATGGATCAATGATTTGCGAATCGAGCCTGAAGCAGGCTTTAGATAGAGAGATTGTGGAGTTGCGCAGTGGAATCAAGCGAACCGGAAGCAGCTGAGGCTGTGTCGATCGAGCCTGAGTCAGCCGAGCCTGAGACAGCTGAGGCCGTGAAAACCCCACGCCGTCGCGTCTCCTTTTTGCGGGTGGTCGTGGCCCTTGTGCTGCTGGCAGGTGTGAGCTTCGCAACCGTGAGCTTTGTCAACCGTGCTGTAGATCAATCAGCGAAGGGCAGTCCGACGGCGTGGTTTGCCCCGTATGTTGACGCCACGTTGGTTCCGACTTTTCCGTTTGAGAACCCGGTAGAAGGTGGCTCAAAAGATGTAGTGCTTGGCTTTATCGTTGCCGATCGAGACGGGGGTTGTGCCCCAACCTGGGGTACCTATGTAGACCTTGATGGAGCGGCTACCTCATTTGATCTTGATCGCAGGATTACGCGTTTGCGAGCAGCGGGTGGAAACGCGATCGTGTCATTTGGTGGTCTGAGCAACTCAGAACTAGCCCTTCGTTGTAAGTCGCCCGAGGATCTTGCAGAGGCCTACCGAGAGGTGATTAATCGGTACGAGCTTGCAACAGTGGATTTTGATATTGAAGGTGAAGCGCTGACTGACACGGCGGCGAATCGGCGCAGAGGTGAAGCGCTGAAGCTCCTTCAGGATGAAGCAACGAAGGCGAACCGAGAGCTTGCGGTCTGGTTGACTCTCCCGGTTGCCCCGCAAGGGCTAACTGCAGATGGCCTTGCGGCCGTTGAGGCCACGCTTGCTGCTGGAGTTGACCTTGCCGGCGTAAATGTAATGACGATGGATTATGGGGCTGGTCGTCCGGAGTCAATGTCGATGGCGGATGCAAACGAGGAAGCTCTGCAGTCAACCTTCACACAGCTAGACGGTGCTTATCAGCGGGCGGGCAACAAGCTGCAACCGGCTGATCTCTGGGGCAAAATCGGCGCAACCCCAATGGTGGGAACGCAAGACACCATCCCTGATCAGTTCACCATTTCGGACGCACAGGCGCTGATCTCTTTTGCCAAGGTAAACGGCCTTGGCCGACTCTCGCTGTGGTCGGCGAACCGAGATGGCCCCTGCGGGTCTCAAATGGATGAGTTCATTGTGAGCAACACGTGCAGTGGCGTTGAGCAGGAACCGCTTGAGTTCTCTCGAATTCTGAACAACCTGACTGGGCGGGCAATTGGCAAGAATGAGCAGGTGACCACGACCACTGAACGCCCAGTGCTGGTAGATGATGCGCTCACGAGTCCCTATCCGATATGGCAAGAGGGTCGGATTTATGTTGAGGGTCAGAAAATTGTTTGGCACGGCAACGTGTACGTGGCTAAATGGTGGACCAAAGAGAACCGACCTGATGAGCGCGTCAAGAACCTGTGGGATTCACCTTGGCGCTACCTCGGCCCTGTCATGCCGAATGATCGGCCTGCTCCCAAGCCCGACCTTCCTAACGGCACGTATCCCGCGTGGAACAAGGCTTCGGTCTATGCCAAGGGAAAGCGAGTTCTCTTTCAGGGGATGGCATACCAAGCAAAGTGGTACACCCAAGGTGACACGCCAGATCCAGATCGACCTTGGGAAACCCCTTGGCAACCCGTGTCTGTTGATCTCGCAGGGTCGCTGAAGGATCTTGCGGCGAGCCTTCCCGATTGGAGCGGCGCTATTGCCTACGAAGCGGGGGCACAAATCCGCTATCAAGGTGTTGCCTATGAGGCCACGCGGTGGAATCAGGCCGACGCTCCGGGTAGCAAGAATCTGACGCCTGGACTGCCAACCTGGCTGCCGCTCGACGCTGGCGACGCAACTGGCGACGCAACTGGCGACGCAACTAGCGATGCTGCTGGCGATGCGGCTGGCACCTCGAACACAACGGTGCCGATGAGCTAACCGGTTAACGCACAGCACCCCTACTCGCCGGCACCCCCCGAGAGGTCGGCTGTTGGCGAGGTGAGCTTGCCGTCATCGCGCAGTGCAAAGAACTTGCCGCCGCGACTACCCACAAAAATAGAGCCTTCCCACACAGCCGGTGTGGCCTCAAGGCATCCGCCCAGCTTGAGCTCCCAAAGCTGCGGTGGCACCACTTTGGTATCCGATACGTCGTAACCGCGAAGCACACCGTTGCAGTCGCCGTAGATCAAGGTGTTCTCAACAGTCACTGGTGATTGCCAGGTTGGTCCCGGCAATTTGATTGTCCACCGCTCGGCACCAGTTTCGCGGTCAAGCGCAAGCAACTTCCCACCGTTTGTTGCCGCAATGACCACGTCTTTATAGAGCGCTGGGCTGGTCCAGAAGCCAGCCGTTGCAGCAACCCGGTCGTCGTATTTCCACACAAGAGGATCATCCGGCTTTTTGGGGTCGAGCTTCATTAATTGGCCAACCTCGGCTGAGCGGGCGTTACCCCGCTCGTATTCAACAGCCACGTACAAGAACCCCTCGGCATCTATGGCGATGCTGGCGTCAGCGTCGTCACCCGCCCAGAAGCGGAAGGTCTGCTTTGGCTCTCCCGTGCCGGCCACTTGCGGGCCAAGGTCCCAGCCCACAACTAATCCACCCGAGTTGGCGTAGTACACGGTGTTGCCAGACACGGCCACCGAACCCTCGATAGACATCTCTTTTGCCCGATTCCCGGCGAGGTCGCTGATGACTTGCTGATCCCAGCTTGGCGCATTGAACACCAGCTTGGGGTCAAGAGTTACCAGGCCGTCCGCCCCATAGGCTCGATTGAGTTTGACCATGTGGAATTGGCTGTTCTCTCCGCCCTCGAGCAAGTAGTCATCAAGAATCAGACCGGAACCATCCCAGTCGTCATTCCACAAAGTGGGAGATACAGCGTTGGCCGACAGTTTCCAAAGCTCAACGGCCTCGCCCGGTCGGTCGATTGCGAGTGCCCGGTAGTAGTTATCGCGGCTGCCTGAATAGACAATCGGAAAGCCGTTCGGATCCACTGTGACGGAGCCCTTGATGATGTCGCCAGTCTTGAACGGGGGAAGAATATCTTCCCCAGTGTTGCCATCCATAAAGTGCACAGCGCCGTCATACGCCCCGAACACCACCCACAAGCGACCATCGCGATTGAACACTGCCGGCTGGCCAGTCCAACCCATTCCGCACCAAGACTTTGTCACTCCCTTGGAGGAAGAACTCGAGCACATCCCGCCATCTTTGGGGTAGTACCAAGCAACTTTCGGGGCCTTTGGGACGGGGCCTCTGCCGAAATATGAGCGGGTGGGGTTGCCTCGGAACGTCAGGATTCCTGGAACCTCGTCAGACCACATGTGACCCGAGCTTGCGGGGTTGACCAACTGCCCTGATTCGGGCGGAACAGCAACCTGAAGTGGGTCTTTGAGCGCAGGTTTCTTCAGTTCCGTTGTCGTGCTTGCGTCCTCGGATTCGGCAGTTGAGGTACTGCTGCTCGTAGCGCCACCCTGAGTTACATCCTCTTCCGTCTTGCCACCCGAGAGCATGCTGCCAACAACTAGGACAATGAGAAATACGGCAACCAAGCCGCAGGCCACAAACAGTCGCCGCCGCTGAGCGACCTGCTTCGAGGTTGGCGCTAAGTTGCGGTCACGCTGGAACTGATAGCCGTCGGGGCTGCCTGCGCCATCGAGGTCATGTGGGTTGCGGGGGTCTGTCATGCTGCTCCATCTTCGCCGATAATTCGTCGCGCAATGGTTCATTCTGGCTTCCGCTGCAGGAGCGGAGGCTTCTACTGACGCAGTTCGCCCTCTGCAACGAGGCGATCCAAGGTCAGCTCGGGCTGCTCGGCAATCAGGCGATCCAGCCAGTAACTGGACTCAAAGACAGCCAGCAACGTGCCGTCACTGCGAGCCAGAACATCTACGCCTTGCATGGCCCGAAGCGTGGGTGCCGATTCGGCGTCGGTGCGCCGGGCCACTTTGTAGTTCGTCATCGAGAACTCAACGGGAGCGCCGAACTCATTCTCGAGCCGGTGCTTTGCAACCTCAAACTGCAGCGCACCAACGGCTGCCAGTACGGGTGCTTGGTCGCCGTAGTCGGGGTCACGCAACACCTGAATCACGCCCTCTTCGTCCAACTGGGTGATGCCGTTTCTGAACTGCTTGGTTCGGCTCACATCGGTGGTGCGAGCGATGGCAAAGAACTCGGGGGCAAAGCTTGGGATCTCTGGGAACGTCACTGCGGTCTCTGCCCAGAGAGTGTCTCCGACCCGCACATCATTTGCGTTCACCAGGCCGATTACGTCGCCCGGAAAGGCCTCTTCTAGGGTCTCGCGTTCTTGGCCAAAAACTGAGTGAGCGTATTTGGTGGCAAAGGGTTTTCTGCTGCGATCTTGAATGACTACCATGCCGCGTTCGAAGCGGCCCGAACACACTCGTAAGAATGCGATCCGGTCACGATGTGAGCGATCCATATTTGCCTGCACCTTGAACACAAACCCAGAGAATGGCGAATCGAGTGGCCGCTTCTCTCCCGAGGTGTCGGCCCGCGGTGAGGGGCTTGGCACCTCGTCGATGACCGAGTCGAGCAGCAGCCGAACCCCAAAGTTGGTGAGCGCCGAACCGAAGAACATCGGCGTTGTCTCACCTTCAAGAAACATCTCGCGATCGTGTTCGGCACCCGAGAGCAGTTCGAGTTCATCAAGACTCTCGGTCCAAGATTCGCCTTCTTCAACAAGTGCGCGGTCGGCGGGAACGATCTCTTCGGGAGCCTCGGTTGACCCCCGGGCGGTGCGAGTAAACCGGATGAAATCCCCGCTGCTTCGGTCGACTACGCCGCGAAAGTCACCGGCTATACCCACGGGCCAAGTCATCGGCGTACAGATCAGACCCAGCTTTGATTCGATGTCGTCGATGAGTTCAAGCGGACTCAACCCTGGACGGTCCCACTTATTGACATAGGTCAGGATGGGCAAGCCACGGCTGCGGCACACCTCGAACAGTTTTTGGGTCTGCGCTTCGATGCCTTTGGCAGCATCGAGCACCATGACAGCAGCATCGCAAGCAGTGAGTACCCGGTACGTATCCTCAGAGAAATCGCGGTGACCGGGGGTGTCAAGCAGGTTGACTACGCAGTCGCGATAGGGGAATTGCAACACAGTTGATGTGATTGAGATTCCGCGCTGCTGCTCAAGCTCCATCCAGTCGCTAGTAGCTGAGCGTCGGGCACCCTTAGCCTTGACCGCGCCGGCTTCACGGCCGAGCGCGCCACCATACAGAAGCAGCTTTTCAGTCAGGGTTGTCTTGCCAGCATCCGGGTGCGAGATGATGGCAAATGTGCGTCGCCTGAGGGCTTGGGAACTGGGGACTTCGGGCGAACTCACCATGACATGAGACTCGCCACGGGCCAAGAACGCAAAGTGGGCTGCAAACTGAGCCTGCTCTTGGGGTACAGCGGGGTCAGCTGAGCGATGCCTCTACCGCCTTGATCAGCGAGGCTGTGCGTGGGTCTCCGGCAAGGCCGAACTGCATCTGGTTCATCACATAGCCAAAGGCCATCTTGCGATCCGGGTCTGCAAAGCCGACTGATCCACCGGCCCCGTAGTGACCAAAGGAGCGATCACCGGAGAGTGGCGAGAAGTCTGAACCGCGCATGAATCCCATGGCGAAGGGAATCGGGAACATCAACACGGAGTCGGCGCCCTCGGTTTGCACTTCAATGGCCTTACTCATTGCATCCTCAGACAGCAGGCGCACACCATCAACCTCGCCTACGCAGGCCGCATACATACGAGCCAGTGAATTGGCGTTGGTGACTCCGTTGGCTGCCGGGATCATGGCTGACCACAATGCAGGGGTATTCCAAGCCTCTTGGTCCATAAAGGCACCGCCAGGCGCAGAGAGCGCCTTGCCTGCAAGGTTGTCGGGGCCGAGCAGCATGTCGAGCATCTGCACCAGACCAATCGAAGCTGGTGCTGCTAGCTCCTGAGTCCCAGATTCAAGACCAGCAACTGCTTCAACATCAGCACCTGCGCCCGCACCTGCGGCTGCGGCTGAAATGACCTCAAGGTCTATTCCCTCGGGAACTCCCATCGGGATCAGACGAGAGACTCGGTCATGTTGTTGCTCGGGAAGCCCAATCCAAAAGTCCAAACCCAGCGGGCCGGCTACCTCGGTTGCAAAAAACTCGCCGATACTCATGCCCGATACCCGGCGCACGATCTCTCCAACGAGCCAACCGTAGGTAACAGCGTGGTACCCGTGTTGGGTTCCTGGTTCCCAGACGGGCGTGCTTTCTGCCAGTGCGCTCACCACGGTGTCCCAGTCGAGCGCATCATCCAAACTCAGGCGCCTGGTTGTGTCGATCAGGCCGCTCTTGTGACACAGCAGCCAAGAGACAGGAATCTCGCCTTTTCCTTGTGCTGCAAACTCTGGCCAGTACTGCGCAACTGGTGCGTCAAAATCTAGCAATCCGCGTTGGGCCAAGATGTGCGCGCACAGCGCAGTTGCTCCCTTGGTTGAAGAAAAAACCATCTGCAAGGTGTCGGCGTTGTACTCAGTACCTTCGGTGGTGACACCACCTGTCAGGTTGACCACGGCCTTGCCGTCTACATACAAACTGAAAGCGGCTCCTACTTCTCCGTGTGAATCAAAGTTCTCTTCGAAGGCCTCTCGAACCTGCTCAAAGCCTGGTTCTACGGTGCCGCGGATTTCTGCCATTGGGATGCCCTCGTTCTGTCTGCTCAACAATCTGGGTCGTATCGTAGGCGCGAGCGGCGAGGGCAGCCCTGCTCGAACCGTTACGGCTTCGTGAACTTGGCTTCCCGGTCGAGTGTCCGCCCATCAGTCAATGCGATCTCGGCCCGAACGGTGTGTTGCCCGGTACTGAGGCTTGTTGGGTCGAGTGAGGCTCCGCCAAGGAGTTCCCAAGGGGAACTGAACTCCGTAGCTCTGAGCTCGCCATCTAGGAAGAACTTCACTGAGACAATTCCATCCTCAATGCCGGCATCCAAGAAGATAAAGATTGCGGCAGTACCCGAAACAATCTCTGCGCCTTGCAGTGCCTCCGAGGATGAGAGAGAGGGCGAAGCGGACCACCGCAACCCGCCGGGGTTGCTGCGAACCTCGGTGGTGGTAGGCGCAGGGACGCTGCTCGTCGGAGAAGTTGTGGGTGGAGGATCTGTGCTGGGAACCTCGAGTGACGTAATTGGCGGATCGGCAGGAGTAGGTGATCTCGGGGGCGCAGTAGCTCTTGGCGATGCTGGCTTAGGCGGCCTTGTAGTTGGCGCCTCCGCGATTTCGGCCGGGCCAGATGCTGCGTCAGGAGGTGGCTCGGCAATTGTGGTTGCACCAAGCACAGATGCGGGCGGCAGCGTAGAGATGGTGCTGCTTGGGGTGGTATTCGGGTTGGTAGTAGGGGGTGTAGGCAGGGTTTGGGTTTGATCGGCACGAGCGGCCTGTGCCTGATACGCCATTGGTAGAGCCACCACGCAGGTCATCAGAGTAGATGCCGAGGCGGCGAGCAAAACGCGCCCTAGTCGCGCTCGTTGTGTTGTCATTGCATTAACTAGGCTCGCCATTCGCCGCCTCCTTCCTAACTATCTTCACAGAATTCCTATCTTTCGCCTATGGGCAAAACCCGCGGCTGCTCCGCCACTCTGAGTAGGCAGATCTTCTCGACGCCGGCCTAAAGGCCGGTTTTGTCACGGAGCGCAGTTTTCTTAGACAGCCTCGCTGTCTTCAGTTGTCGGGCGCAGATCAATGATGCCGAGCCGAACTGCCGACAACACAGCGTGAGTCAGGCTTTGCGTATCCAGACGGCGGTAGATGGCATTGAGGTGGTTGTGCACAGTTTTTTGTGTGATTCCTAGCTCGCGCGCCACCTGTTTGGTGCTCTGGCCATCTGCGATCATCTGCAAAATCTCGGTTTGGCGAGAAGACAACAGTTCTTCTCCGGGATCTTCTGCTTCGACCACGGTCAACATGGATGCCGCCAATTGCGGGCTCAGTACCTCTTCTCCAGCGAGTACCCGGCGCAGAGTGTCAAGCACGTCGGCAAATGAGGTTCCCTTGGTCAGGTATGCAGAGGCTCCGGCCTCGAGTGCAGACCGAGTGAGTGGCGGGTCGTCGTGCATCGTGAGCACAACGACTTTGATATCTGGGAACTCACTGATGATTCTGCGGGTTGCGCTGACCCCGTCGAGTACTGGCATGGACAAATCCATCAGCACAATGTCGGGTTGAGTCTCTCGTGCAAGCAACACGGCCTCTTCACCGTTGCTGGCTTCGCCGACGACTTCTTCCCCGGCGTTTTCGAGTCCTCGACGGATTCCGTCCCGAAGAATCTGATGGTCATCAGCTAATAGAACTCTCAACGCATTGCTCCCTGTTTGAGGATCGGTACCGAATTACTACTCGCCGTGCTGCCTGCAAAGACTCGAAGCACCGTCCCAGAACCGGGGGTGCTCTCGATGGTGAGGTCGGCGCCAATGACATCGGCTCGTTCTCTCATGCCAACCAAACCATAGGAGGAATCACGAACCCCTCGGGCAATCTCGAACCCTTGGCCATCGTCAGTTACCACGAGTTGAAAATTCCCGCCGTCTACGTCCCAGACGACGCTGACATGCGTAGCGAGTGCGTGCTTTGCGATGTTGTTGAGTGCCTCTTGCAGAATTCGCAGAATCTCGTTCTCGACTGGAACGGGCAGCCGCTCCTCTGGTCGAGTCACGGTGAACGTGGCGGTTACTGCAGACCGATCCGCGAAACGTGCCACCAGATCGCGTCCGAGCATTGCCAGGGGCTGGTCCTCGCTGACACCTGATCGCAACTGGCGCAGAGTCTCACGGAGTTCGTCAAGGGCGGCTTGGACATCGCTGTAGAGCTGGGTGAGTTCCTCGAGCTGCTCGGGCTCGTTGCTCATGATTCGCTCGAGTTCGAAGGAGATATAGGTGAGCCACTGACCGAGTCGATCGTGCAAGTCCCGGGCTAAGCGGATGCGTTCCTCTTCCGCTCCCAGAGTTCGGAGCCGTCCGAACCATCGGGCGTTGTCAATGGTGAGGGCGAGGACCTCGGCCATGCCGGTTAACAGGTTCAGGTGCTGCGGCTGAAAGTGATCGCTCTCGGCGTGTTCGAGGCCTAACAGGCCAATGGTATTGCCGCGAGTTTGCAAGCGGATATAGAGCCCGCTCTGACTGCTGCTGGAAAGAAACAGCGACCCACCGCCATCTACGGGAGTGCTTCCTGTTGCAGGATTGACCAAGATAGGCGCAGTAGAATTCAATGCTTGGCGTAGCGGGTCGGGTAACGCGGCAGTTCGATAGGCCGGATTCAGCACGCAACCATCGGCCAGCTTTGGTACCCATTCCTCGGAGCGTTCATCAAGGGCAAGCAGGCAGATCGTGTGAGTATCAAAGGCCGTTCCAAGTTGCAGCCGGGATGCCTCTAAGGCCTCACGAAGGCTGAGTGAGGTCGGCAGCGTGCGCGCCACATTGTTGACCAAGGCGAGCAGATCGTTTGCATCGCTGAGCGAGTCGACCTGGCCAGCGAGTGAGCCCCGACGCACCTCTGAATCCAAGAGTCGACCCCGCACGAAACTCGCTGCGGCAACGCCCAGAATCAGGACCAGCGTCAGTCCAAAATCTCGCTGAGTGTCGGCTTGTTGCGTGTAGGTATTCGCCCCAAGCGGCAACGCAATCAGCATGGTCACGGCGCCTGTTAGTAACGCGATCGTTCCTGCGAGGTAGCCCCAGCCGAAGCTCATGACCACCATGGCGGCCATCAGCGAAAAGATGAATGGGCTTTCCAGGCCGCCACCCGCCCCGACTGCCAGACCGATGATTGCTACGTCGCCGAAAGCTACAAATCGGTCCTGAAAACGTGTGGATGCCAGACGGATTGGAATGACTGTTCGCCAGGTGGTGATGAACACACACACGGCAACCGTGATCACTGCAATATAGGAGCCCTGAAATGCGGCGGGAGCTGCGAAGACGATTCCAAACCCCACTGCACCCCACCGGAGTGTCGCAATTGCGGGGGAGACTCCCGATCGAATCGACGGGGGTAGCGCAAAATTTCGGGTTGCGTCGTCAATCCCACCAAATGGCAACGCGCGCAATGCAGCCACGGCCTGATCGACTTGGAGTCGTTCGGCATCTGAAGAAGGTGAACTCTCTAGGTCAGTGGCGTCCATGTGAAGTCTCTGCTGTTCACTCTACTAATCGTCGGTCAAATACTGTGCCGCTGCGCAACAACTTCAGAGATCGCAGCGTGCAGCCCTAACATCGCTCAATGGTTCCTGATCTGACGAGCGAGTTTCTCGCGCAGCCCGATGGCGTGCGGCGCCCAGATCGCAGGCGAGTAGTTGACTCAGCCGGAGTGAAGATCTCGGTGGCCGAATGGGGCGATGAACAGGCCCCAGCGATGCTTCTGGCGCATGGCGGCTTTGACTTTGCCGAGACGCTCAACAGGTTTGCGCCGATGTTGGCCGATGGCGGGTACCGGGTAGTCAGCTGGGATCAGCGCGGCCACGGCGAGTCGGCCTGGGCGCACTTGTACAGCTGGGAGGCAGATATCCGAGATGCTGCTTCAGTTCTTGCGACCCTCCCCGATGAGCCGCTGCCGTTTATTGGCCATTCAAAGGGCGGGTCTATGGTGATGCACCTTGCGAACGTTGCACCGCACCGGGTGTCTGCGTTGGTCAATCTTGATGGTCTGCCCTCGGGCAACAACATGCCCGACGTGTCAGAACTAGAACGAACGCGTATGCAACGCGATGAGATGGACCGGTGGCTGGCTCATCGCCGAACGCTCAGTGATAAACAGCGCAGGCCCGGAACAGTGCAGGAACTGGCCGAGCGCCGAGGTCGAATGAACCCACGCCTGACTACCGAGTGGTTGCAGTACTTGGTGCAGGTAGGTGCGCGACAAGAGGCTGACGGTTGGCGTTGGAAGCTGGACCCCACTATGCGTATGGGCGGGTTCGGCCCGTGGCGGCCGGAGTGGTCGATGCTGAGGCTGCCAGGGCTAGGCGTACCCATGCTTGGGGTGATGGGTTTAGAGATTGAAGTCATGGGCTGGGGCAGTCGACCATCTGATGTAGAGCCCTATTTGCCACCCGGAGCGCAGTTCGAAGGCCTAGAAGGTGTCGGACACTTTGTGCATATCGAGCAGCCGCGCCTAGTGGCCGATCTGATTCTGGAGTTCCTCTCATGAGCCCTGCTGATTCAGACACGATCTGGGTGCGTCACAATCGCATTGACCTTGCGATTCATCACCTTACAAACGGGTCCGATCCGACCCACCGCCCACTGTTGCTCCTGCACGGACTCGGCGAGCGAACACCCGATGAAGTTCCCCCGAGCGTTCGCTGGCCCGGCCCCGTTTATGGTCTTGATTTTACGGGTCATGGACAGTCGACCATTCCAGTTGGTGGTGGCTACACCTCTGAAATTTTGGTTGGAGATGTTGATGCATCGCTCGAACAGCTTGGCGAAGTCACCATTTTGGGTCGTGGACTCGGCGCATATATCGGCCTGCTCATTGCGGCGGCGCGACCCCAGCAGGTCATGGGAGTAGTGATGTCCGATGGCCCTGGTTTAGTGGGTGGCGGTATTCACCCGGGGTCTCCATCGGTTCCCTTTCCGGCACCCTGGGCCAGTAACACCCCCGACCCATTTGCACTTCTTGAGTTGGCTCGAGACGTTCGGCCGCCCGACTATGCGCAGACCTATGTTCGGTTTGTTCTTGAGAGCAGCAAGTTGGATCGGGCCCTTATGGTCTGCGCAGTAGCGCGACCAGAATGGCTTGCAGCAGTTGCGGCCGAACCAGGAGTCGGGCAGGGCACCGTGGACGAGGCTTTACAGTTTTACGCAGAGCTCTAAGAAGTACGCAGGGGTATAGGGAGTATGCAGGGCTCTAGGAAGTACGCAGGGCTCTAGGGCTGATTACTCATCTGCAGATTCGGCAGTGGCGCCGTCAAGGCGTTCAACAATTTTTTCAACCTGAAACCGCGTGGCATCAAGCTTGCTGCGGCACCAATCCACGATCTCTGCAGCGCGACTGACCTTTTCAGCGAGTTCGTCCACATCCAGGCCATCGGATTCTAGAGATGCCACGATCTGTTCAAGCTCGGCCATAGCGGCACTAAAACCGAGCTCTTCAGGGGAAACTGCTTCGGTACTCATCTACTTCTCCTCAAGTTGGCCCGGGCTGGACTGGTCTGGGCTGGTTTCGACTGTGCTGGATTCAAGAGTGCTGGATTCAAGAGTGCTGGTTTCGACTGTGCTTGTTTCAATAGTGCTGAGCACGCTGCCATCAGCGAGTTGGGTGGTGATCTGCTCGCCATGATGAAGTTCGCTGGCTGAGCGAACCACCGTTCCTGATGCTGTGCGGGTAATAGACCAGCCTCTGCCAAGTGCTGTTGCGGGGTCGTGCACCCGAGCGCGTGCTGCTAGGGCGTCAAGACTGTTGCGAGTCAACGCATCCCACTGACGAGCGGCTCGACCAACCCTGCTTGAAGCAGCAGTGAGTCGCGTCTCGGCATCCGAGGTCACGCGAGGCACTGCAATTTTGGTGCTGTGCAACAAGTTCGAAACCCTCTGCTGGTCTCGATCAAGATGTCGCAGGGCGGCGCGCCCAGCACGACCGCCTGAGTCCACCATCTGCCGCTCGCTGCGATCGAGACGGTTCGCAACTACCTCGCAGGCCTGCAGCCAAGAACGCTCCATCATCTGTGCCGCTGCATTGACTTGATTCACCACAGCGGCTGCGCATGCAGTCGGAGTCTTATGGCCACTATGCGCAACCTCTTGTGCCACGGTGCTATCGATCTCATGACCGATTCCCGTAAAGACTGCAAGGGTTGACTCTGCGATTGCGCGGGCAACGGATTCCAGATCGAATGCAGCAAGATCGGTTCGCGCACCTCCGCCACGGCAGAGCAAGATCAGGTCAACCGGCAGTTCCTGAGCTGTATGCAGGGCGCTCAGAATCGAAGCTTCTGCCTCGGCTCCTTGCACCCGTGCATCAAGTTCAAAGATGTGAAGCCCGAGTCCAGATTTTTGGAACTCACCAAGAACATCTGCGTGCGCCGCGCTACCCAGGCTGGTAATCAGCGCCACGCGAGTGGGCAGGGGGGTTAGTGGACGGAGCGCGTTTGCCCTGAGTAGACCCTCGGCGGAGAGCAGCGCAAGCACTCGATCACGTTCCTGATCGAGCACGCCAAGAGTGAAGGTGGGGTCAATCCCACTCATGCGAAGTTGTAGGGAGCTGCGCGATTCGTAGGTGTTCAACTTGCCCGAAATCCGAACGCGCACCCCGTCTGCAAGTTCGATTGCACCGCCCTGCATATCTAGAAATCTGCTTACCGCTGCGGCTTCACGCGCAAACAATGTGATTGCCAACATGGAGGGATAGGTGGGATTTTTGGAGTCGCTATCGATCAGATCGAAATACACATGCTTCTTGGCAGAGACCTTGTAATTGCGGATCTCTCCCTGCACCCACATCTCGTAGCCGAAGGTATGCTGCAACAGGCCATTGATTGCCTCATGCAATTCAGAGACCGACCAGGTGGGCTCTAAGGATTCTTGCGCTGAATCCTCACCACCCTGCAGTGAGGTTTCAAACAGTGAGGGATTCGACTGCTCGGTCACGTGGCCGATGAGTCTGGGGTTTTGCCCTCTGGCACATCCTCGGCTGCTGTATCTGCCAGGTCGGCCGCATCCGCATGGCGGATGACTAGAACCGGAGCCACGCAATGCCGAGACACGTATTCACTTACCGAGCCAATCACCACCCGCTTGAACCAGCCTCGACCGTGTGATCCAACTACTACAACGTCTGGATTGGTCTGTTTGGCTACCAGGCAAATCATGATTCCGGCCGAGCCCTCAACAACCTTGTGTTCCACGATGCTGGGATCAACTCCAAGGGATGCAACGGTGCCAGCCAATTCGTCTCGGCCCTCATCAAGGATTGCGTTTCGAGCATTGAGGGACTCTGTTGGTGACAGCAGGTTTCCCTCGAAACCACCTGCGCCCGAGTCACTCGCAACGCTGGTATCGGCAACGGTGAGCAACGTGATTTTCGTCGGGTTGAGCAACCTGACTGCTTTCTGCGCCGCCTCAATCGAGACTTCTGATCCGTCAGTGGTAATCAGTGCGTGCACATGTCCTCCAAAGCTCAGCAAAGAATTGCTAGGTGGCTACCAAACTAGGCCGCCCGGAAGGTCCTCGCCTCCCATCAGCGGCAACGGTTACCCTGCCACGGTGAACACGAACCAAATCCAGGCGGCGGCGGTCAGCCGTAAGGCCGTCGCAGCGACCCTTGGGGCTCTAGCAGTGCTGGCAATCCTGCAGCCTGCAACCGCAGCAGCGCTCACTGTGCAGGTGGCATCGACGACAGAAACTGCCATGACTGCTTGGCGAGCGGCATTGCTCGGAATCATCGAAGGAGTGACCGAGTACTTGCCTATCTCCTCGACGGGACACCTGCTCGTGGCCTCGGACCTGTTAGGGCTCGGCACAACCAAGGCGGATCAGGGCGCTGCCGATACCTATGCCATTGCAATTCAGTTCGGTGCGATTTTGGCAGTGGCGGGACTGTTCTGGAAGCGGTTCCGAGACATGATTTTGGGTGTGTTCGGCAAGTCCGCAGGGGGTCGCCACCTGCTGATCTTGCTGATAGTGGCCTTCGCCCCGGCAGCAGTCTTGGGGTTCCTGCTCGACAACAAAATCAAGGAGGTGCTGTTCTCCTCGTGGACCATTGTCTTTGCGTGGTTTGTGGGTGGACTCTTGATTTTGGGGTTGGAGCGAGCGGGGAAGATTCCTCACCGAGGTGAGCCCGCAGAGCCTGAGCGGGATCGCCTTCTGGAAATTACTGTTCGCCAAGCCTTCATCATTGGGTTGGTTCAGTGCATTGCACTGTGGCCGGGGACGAGTCGTTCCTTGGCAGCAATCCTGGGCGCGCTGCTCGTGGGAGTCAGCATGAGCGCCGCAGTTGAGTTCAGCTTTCTGTTGGGGTTTGTCACGCTGTCAGCCGCAAGTGGCTACTCCGTGCTGAAGGACGGAGGGGAACTCTTTACCCAGTTCGGCCTGCTCGACCCGCTGATTGGTCTGGTGTTCGCGTTCTTAGCGGCCGTGATCTCCATTAAGTGGTTGATTACATACCTGCAGGAACACAGTCTGGCGATATTCGGTTGGTACCGAATTGTGATTGCCGGGATCACCGCGGGGCTGCTCATTACTGGTGCGCTCAACGCCTAACCCACCCTGTTTTGTCTTGCGCCCGACCCGCCAGGTTTCGTCATGCGCCTGACCCGCTATAGGGGGTCAGGCGCAGGACAAAGCGGAGTTTGGTGGGGGGAGAGTGTGGTTGGGGGTAGTTATCGTTTCCTGATGCCACTACCTTTGCCTGCATGAGCGCGGAACAGAATTTCGGCCAAGGCAGCAGGAACACGTCGCCGGGGCAAGTGACGCGTCGTGCGGTGCTGAAATGGTCCGGTGCAGCGGGCACGCTTGCCGTGGCGGCGGCCTTTACTCAGGCTTGCACTCCATCGAACGAGCCTCAGGTTGGTGCGGATGTCAACGGTGTTCTACTCCCGCAAGGGTTTTCAAGTCGTGTGATTGCTCGCGCTGGCGAAAACGTTCAGGGGACCGCACTCAACTTTCGAAGCTATCCGGATGGTGCTGCCACATTCGTTGATTCGGCAGTTGCTGGCGGTTGGTACTTGGTAGTCAATCATGAGGTTCCTGCCATCGGCGGTGTGACTTCGATTCGCTTTGCCCCAGACGGCACTATCTCGGGCGCGCAATCAATCTTGGGTCAGACCTCTAGCAACTGTGCAGGAGGAGCAACCCCTTGGGGTACCTGGTTGAGCTGTGAGGAATGGGAGGGCGGCTCAGTCTGGGAGTGTGACCCAACTGGGGTGAATCGACCGCGTCGTCGGGGTGCGATGGGTGTGTTCAAGCACGAGGCCGCAGCAGTAGCAGCCGACGGTCGCGTGTATATGACCGAGGATCAGCCGGATGGCGCCCTGTATCGCTTCACCCCTTCTGCCAAGGGGGACCTGACTGCAGGCCTACTCGAGGTGGCGACGGCTTCTTCCCAGGTGAATCGTATTCGATGGGTTCGAGTGCCTATCCCCCAGCCGGATGTGTCCCAGCCTCCGTGTCGGAAACAGGTAGACGCAACAATCGAATTCAACGGTGGTGAGGGGATGTCTACAGACGGTCAGACTGTTTGGTTCACCACGAAGGGCGATAACCGGGTCTGGGAACTTGATAGTTCGACCGGCCAGATTGATGTCCGATACCAAGGTGGTGGGTCAAGCATTCTTTCGGGCGTTGACAACCTCTGGCTTGATCAGGGATCTGGATCGCTGCTGATCGCAGAGGATGGCGGCGACATGGAAGTTGTCATGCTGCGACCTGACAACACTGCAGTATCGGTCATTCGGCTTCCCGGGCAGGATGGCAGTGAAGTCACCGGGCCGTGCTTTAGCCCCGATGGTCAGCGGCTGTATTTCAGCTCGCAAAGGGCCGCAG
>ERZ888423.250-NODE-250-length-57448-cov-25.912411_pt1 | contig 57448 bp, 53 predicted proteins | sample MGYA00520523_ERZ888423 | MGnify/ENA primary metagenome ERZ888423 (study PRJEB32303, sample SAMEA104408611) | aquatic metagenome | biome: Brackish water; feature: Pelagic; material: water | place: Baltic Sea | collected 2014-06-08T10:24:00 | depth 30,27 m ... | reverse complement strand
TACTAACGGATCAATTAATTGGCGTAGCTTATCCCGCCATTGACCCGCCAGGTCTGGCCGTTGACCCATTCGCCGTCATCAGACAACAAGAAGGCTACTGCGCCTGCAATGTCCTGCGGCGCGCCATGGCGCTGGCTGCGCACACCCTTTCGCATCGAATCTTTCATCGCCTGACTCATGTTCGCGTCCAACTGCTCAGTCAGCACAAAGCCTGGTGATATCACGTTGCATCGAATACCTTTTTGACCCCACTTGGAGGCAATGTGGCGACACAACGAATTAACACCCGCCTTAGACGCGGCATAAGCCGGTCGCTCAGCTTCGCCAATCACCGCTGCATCGGAGGACGTTAGCACCACGCAACCGCTGCCCTGCTCCAACATGTGCGGGAGAGCCGCGCGCACCAACATCGCAGTACCGATCACATTCACCCGCAGGGTGCGTTCCCATAAAGCGCTGTCATTGCTAAGGATATCACCGTCCACCAGCACCGATTGTAAATCTGCTACGTTGGCGAACAGGCCATCCAGCCGACCAAAGTGTTCAACCGCTGAATCGACCAGGGTAGTGATCGTTGCCTCATCGGACTGGTCAAAGTACCAAGCCATGGCATCGAAGCCGGCAGCATTCAATTCTTCGACCAAACCCTCGGCCGCAGTCATATTGAAATCACCAACGCCGACGCGTGCGCCCTCTTCGCATAAACGGCGAACAGTGGCTGCGCCAATACCGGTAGCACCGCCGCAAACCAAAATGTGCTTTCCCTGCAGGTTTTTCATAATGTGGTCTCCAAGACCAGTTTCGCCGCATTGCTATGCGATAGAAGAATTTGAGTGGGTTAGACAGATGTGACAGTATCTCTGTCTGATACGCCAATTTCCAGTGTAATTGGGCCGCCACACCGATGGAAACTGAACCAAGATGAATATTTTCATGTTTTTTTGGAACAGAATCACAGCAGCAGTCAGCACCCTGTTATTGCTGATTGTGCTGATCGCACTTTTTATGGGTTACCGTCTGGCCGGCAGCGGGCAATCCGAGAATCAGACCAGGCTAAACAACAAACACGATTATCTGACCCAAATCAGCCAACACGATAAAACTGATCGGACCGCTCCCAATATTGTCTTTATCCTTTACGATGATATGGGCTACGGTGATGTGGGCGCAGGTGCCGAGGATAGCCTGATGATCGCCACCCCCAATATCAACACATTAGCCGCCGACGGCGTTGTGCTGACAGACTTTTATTCTCCTGCACCGGTGTGCACTCCCTCACGCGCGGGATATCTCACTGGACGACTGGCGGCTCGAGCGGGACTGCCCAATGTGGTCTTTCCGAGCGGAGGGGCCAAGAGCTTTTTGTTCAACACCTTGCTCACTCCCAAGGCCAATGCACGCCTACCGGCGGAGGAAATTACGCTAGCGGAACTGCTGAGCGCAGCGGGCTACGCCACCGGCATGGTCGGCAAGTGGCACCTTGGAGATCGCAGTCCGTCACTACCCAACGATATGGGGTTTGACAGTTACTTTGGCGCTTTATACAGCAACGATATGCAGCCCTTTGCCCTCTATGCCAACCGCAACATCGCCGCCGAAGCACCGGTAGACCAGCGCTTCCTAACCGAGCGCTACACTCAAGCGGCCACCAATTTCATCCAGCAACATGCCGAGGAACCCTTCTTCCTTTATTTCGCCCACAATTTTCCTCACGCTCCACTTTCTACTAGACCTGAGCGCAGCGGCACTTCCAGGGCCGGCCTTTACGGTGACGTGCTGGAGGAAATAGACGACAGCGTCGGTGCAATTGTTGCGGCACTGGAGCGCACTGGAAATCTGGACAATACACTGATCATCATCACCTCAGACAACGGGCCGTGGTTTCTAGGTGACGCAGGCGATCAGCGTGGCCGCAAGGGCAACACCTTCGAGGGCGGCATGCGGGTACCCTTCATTGCCCACTGGCCAGCGGGTATCGCGCCAAACAGGACTGAACATGCAATGGCAATGGGCATTGATCTACTACCAACGGTGCTGGACCTATTACAGCTACCTGCGCCATCGGATCGAACCCTCGATGGCCGCAGTATTCTTAGCATTTTGACTCATGGCGGACAGTCTCCGCACGATTATCTTTACTACTATGATGGTGAGACCCTGTTCGCGGTGCGCGACCAGCACTTTAAGTACCGTGGAGCTGCAGGCGTTCTCTATGGTACCGATCAGGCACCGATAGGTGTCGCCATACCAAAGAAAGAATGGCTTTTTGATCTGGCGGGGGACACGCGGGAGTCCTATGATACGTCCGATCGAAACCCGAAAAAGTTAAGGCAGCTAAGCGCTGCTTTCGATGCCAAAAACCGCGAAATGGCTGACAATAAACGCGGCTGGAAATAGCAAATTGACAAAGATCGCCTGCAGAGTGAATAACGAAAAACGGTATTCTTGAATACTCCCTGAGCTGAGTAAAACCTGACACAGATTTTTTAAAAAAACGCATGAGGGCAATTATCATGAACTATTCAATGGCTGGCAGTGCGCTGGTGTTTCTGTTACTGGCCGCTTGTCAAAATACACCCCAGATTCAAACCGGCGAAAATGCGGAGGTCATTCAGGGCAACCTCGTTCGCGTCGATCACTCCCGCACCAAACTGGCCTACATGGATCCCAGTGCTGATTTCAACAAATACACTGCCATTCTGCTGGCACCTCTGGGCGTGGATAATGTGGAGATCATCCAGCCAACCACAAGCTACAGGAGCCTTAGAACGCCCAACTGGGAACTTACCGACGTCGATAAACTAAGGCTAAAGAAAGACTTTCATGAGGCGATGTCAAAGCAACTTGCTTTGCAAGAAACTTACCCGCTGGTCACGGCAGCCGGTGACAATGTGCTGCTAATATCAGCCAAGTTGACCCGCATCGCACCCACAGCGCCGAAAGACGATAATCGCTCACGGCCTGCAGGGCGCAGTAAAATTGTGACAGAGGGCGCCGGCAAGATCAGTGTCGAGGTTACGTTCAGCGACTCTGAAACCGGCGAAGTGCTCGCACTGGCAAAAGACACCCGATCCGGATCCTCCCTGTGGGGCCTAAACAATAGCATCACCAATGCAGCGCAAGTGCGGCGAGTTTTCACTTCGTGGGCTATGCAGATACGAGCGCAACTGGATAGAGTCCACAGCCAGAAAATTGCGGAGTAGCGTTCTGATGACCGCAGGGCGACAACACTGCGGTCAAGTGGTCTGCATTGCGGGATATGATTATTATGTCGAAAAAGATAGCTTACTATTGTTATAGGAACTAATGGCGCCTTCGATGGCGTCCTTGTCATACTCACGCAGGCCCATCAGCAACATATGCTTTTTCCCGCGTCCAACAACTTCTCCATCATCCTCAAGATGAAACGCCAGCTCAACACTACCGCGCTTTCCGTTGACCTCAAGTTTGTTGTAGTCCCCACGAAGTAACGGCTTCTCGACATCAAGTCTGTCAAGGTCGATAGACATGCTCTCATAAATGACCAGCGGACGATCAGGGCGAATCATTACATTCTGCTCAGCGAGAAGTGGCACCAGAATATGCGGGAAGGTTTGGCCAGAAAATTGCACGTAACTCTGCGTCAGATTCTGAAGCAAAGATTCGTCATGAGATATATTCCCCGCGCGCTTCACCCGCAGATACTCTCTGCCCTCCTCATCATTGATGTGCATTTCTTCCGCGGGCTCGGGCATAAGGAGTTGCACGCCTGCGACAACCATACCGGAAAAGACGAATTCCATATGCTGGCTGATGCCGTACTTAGCTAGAATAATAGAAAACAACAGATCGCCGGGGATGCAAAATCGTTTAGCATCAATATCGTGCAGAGGATTAAAATCATCGGCCATTTGCTTGGCAAAATTACTGCCTTGCTCGCGCGTAAAGCAAACATTGCCATTAGGCTCGCTAAAATATCGATCGATAATCATGGTCGAATTGACTCGCCAGTAGTTGCTTTTGATTATGCAGTTTATCAGCTAATTGACTGCAGAACGCATCAGGAGACCCATTTGAGAAAATGGTCGTCAATAGGGGTCAAAAACGCTGAATTTTTTTACCAATGAGCCGATCACGTAACTTCCAGAATAGATTGTCCGGATTGACCACAATAATGAAAACCCTACGCAGGCGATCTTCAGGACATTCGATCGGATTCACCGCGTGCCAGGCATGATCCCCACGCAATATCAGAGAGCTGTAGTTCCCGAGGCAGTCGCATTCGATAACGTTATCGAACTCTTTAATATCGGGGGCCGAGTTATAGTCTAGTCGGCCGCCATCGTCTAATACCAGCGTGGAGCCGCCCCATGCCGGGTCCCAATCGTCAGTGGAATTAAAATAAAACAGATGCGAACCGTGTTCACGCTTGGCATCACAGTGCGGGGAAACATCCGCACCAGTGGGCGTATAGTGCCAATGAAAGCGAAACTCTGCTTTTTTCGCACCTAACAAACGCTCGATTTCTCTGCGGTAGGCATCGGAGCAAAGCTCACCGATGAATTCCTTCCAAGGTTTAGGCACGGGCATATCCGGCGTATATTCTAGTGAGTACCGGTCATGTGGTGCCTGTCCAGCCCGACGTTCATAACCAAATTTCTGTTCGAACATCTCCTGCGGCGGCATATTTCCCAACAGATCCTGGAAGCCTGATTCAGTCAGAACGCCTTCGCTATTGAAATACGGATAGGGATTAACGGCCAAGAATTCTTCTCGAGTTAGACTGCGCAGTTTCTCAATATTGATGTAGTTCACGCGGCCATTCCCTCTAGATTGGGAGTGCGGTCCAACACTTCAAAAGTGTCATGGCGCACATGATTTTTACTGATTTCGTCTCGCACAAGATCTTCGCTAACATGTCCTGAATGCAGACACTCTTTCAGCAGGCCGAAAAAAAACTGCTGTTGGCGCAGGTCCGGATGTTTTTTATAACGACCCAGCAGGCCATATTGACCAAACATCTTTATCCGCAAGCTATTGGCAGAGGCCAGTAGCGGGTTACCCTTGAATTTTTCAGCGGGCGTATAATCCACAGGCAAACCTGTTTTCCATGGCTGTGTTTTGCGCTTCGTATTGTGCAGTAAGCGCGTATTGGCATCGAGATGGTCAAAGTCGTTCCAGCAGTCTTCGAGGTAGCCGATATTGGCGGGGTCGTCGTAAGCGAGCACCATCCACTTTTTATAGTCTATTTCCGAGCGGAACAGCTGATCGAACTCCAATTCGGCATCCCAATGCTGCAGGCGAGCACAGTCCATCAACATCACACTGGTGGCCACCTGGGACGCCTTCCTCTGGCTTCCTGAGCGGCGACGGCCCATGACAGCGGCGCCCTTCATGTCCTTTTGTAACAGTTCGTAGATATCACCCACTGCAAAAATGTCTGGATCGGTTAGCACCGCGCGTCCCTGCCAATTCATCAACTTCGGCGGCAAAAAGCGCAATGGCGTGAAGGATTGTAAGTCGTCCATGTGCCAAACACGCTCAGTACCACCGCGCAGGAAGGTCTGGCCTTCCTTGGCGCTGAGATAGGGGTAGTCACGAGTATGAATAAACTTAACGTCAAACTTGTCCGCATGGGCTGAATTTCGCCGAAAGGAATATTCAGCCACCAAAGCACCCAGCCATTGCCGCTCATTGGTGTGAATAAAGACGCAGTTATTCGTCACTATGCCTCCGCGACCTCTGTGCTGGTATAACCGAACGCCGGCAGAAGGAACGAATCTACCATAGCATCCAACTCCGCCACTTGATCGTCATCAAAATAATCGCGGTAACCGCCAACCTTGGCTTTCCGTACCTTGAACGTATTGGGATCATTGACGTCCTTGGCCTGCACGCGACTGCCACTGCGCCAGAAATAATTTTCCTGTTCTTTCTTGCGCAAATTCTCCACCGAAGCGAACTCCGCCGTATCCCGGAGATAGTCTGGATTAGCGTCAAGCCCCAGAAATGTGACAATTTTCGCCATTTCCTGTTCAGGATGTGCGCGCAAGTCTTCATACCGTACCACCAGCAAATGCTGGATTTTCGGTAGCTCCCTAGCCCAGTTGTTAAGAAATTCAATGATGTGCGAGAGGCCCTGATTGTCGTCCTTCACAAAATCGTAAACCGAAATATCCGCTTCATGTGCGGGATAGTGATTCATGGCCTTCTTCTCCGGCCGCATGCGGTACTTCCACTGAAAAAACTGTGACACTGCGACATCGATGGGGTTGCGCACTAGCAGCACTGTCTTCTTGCTATAAAAATCTTTTTTCGAATCGACATTACCCGTGTAGCCGCGCAGGTAATTATCATGGGTAAAGAAGATTTTAGGGATATCCCCGTTGAGCCGGGTAAAATTATCAAAGCCCATTAGAATGTTGTCGGGCAACTTGTACACCAGCTGATAGTAGCGCGAGATCATTACCCGCACCCACGTGCGGCCGCTCTTACCGTAAGAGGCAAAGATGTACTGACAGTGGTTGTACTTCCAGAATTCCTCTCTACCTCGACGCCAGCGCTGTAACTCGTGCGCCTTAGCCTGTGGTAAAAATACCGAAATTGCCCGTACCAACCATTTGATCAGTCGCTTGATAATCATATGCATGTAAATTTCTCCTGATCGCGGACAGATCGCGAAGCGAAGGTTATAGGATGATCATGCCATTCTCAAGGATGTGTGGTATTTTTAACGGCTTTCGCAGATCGCCACAAGCAATTGATTTTAATGGGGATTAGGTAAACACATGGCCTTCACCTGAAGCTCTCACCGCGTTGACTAAACGTCTCGAGCAAGCCTCTCACCAACCGCCCGGAGAGTTAACGATCCCCGAGGGGCTCTGACCTAAGGTCACTTTTTTCGTCACGATGGTTATTCAATATGACTAAGCTAGCTAGAATTATCTCTATCAACGTGTTCATGGCGCTAACCAGCGTTAGCCAGGCCTTTGCCATTGAAGCCCCGCAGCTGCCTGAGTGGCGTGTCGTGGAGTTCGAGCAAACAGCGTTTTGGGCCACTGCGCAATCACGCATCGAAGTTCTTCCCGTCGCTGATGATCCGGGGCGCTGGGAATTGTACGTCCAGAGCTCTGTAGTGAATAATTCAGAGCGAGTGCGGGTGAATTTTGAGCCAGCCACGGGCCGGGCACTCACCCGCTCGCGCCTTAGCCAAGGCAAGCAAGAACGGGTGAAATCCTACGAGTATCAGGCCGATTTTATAGTCCGTGAACGTCGCGAGCCGGTGACTAGTGACGATACCCTACCCCAGGATTGGCCGGAAACGTCGCGCAAGGAGCTTGTCTACCCTGCTTCGGCGAGTGAAATCATGGTGACAACGCCCTACATGCTGCTGCTGCTTGCACAACAGTTACAGGCGCAAGGGCCGGGAGAATCTATGGATGTGCTGATCCACACTGATTTGAACTTCTATCGAGTACATCTCACCAGTGGCAATGGCATCCCGATCACCGTTGACTACGACATCACGGGGGAAGACCGTGCCGCTGGCACGCGTGAAACAATGGCAGTGGCCATACACGCCGAACCGGACACGATACTAGAGAAAAAAAATGACTTCAGGCTGCTTGGACTGAATGGAGAGATTATTTTGTTCTTCGACCGCGCTACTGGCTTGCCACTGCAAATACGCGGTCAGGCACCGCGCATTGGCGCCACCGAAATCAACCTCAAGTCCGTCACTATGAGGGCATCCAAATTGTGAGACCGATGGCAGGTCCGATAGGTCTGATCAGCAACCCCAGCAGCGGCCACAACCGCGACCAATTCGAAGGCATCCGCTCACGTATCGAGCGGTATCCAAGCATTCACCACCGTATTACGCACTGTACGGCTGATATCGGGCCTGTGCTGCAGGAACTTGCCGACCTCAATGTCCGGGTACTGGCAATCAATGGCGGCGATGGGACAGTGGCGGCCATTCTTGGTGCGCTGTTAGAATCGAAACCCTTCGTCACACCACCTCTAATCGCCCTACTGCCGGGCGGCACAGCCAACATGAGTGCTGGGGATGTAGGCCTGCGTGGCTCACTCAATAAGGCGGTGACGGACTTCTGCCGGTGGAGTGAAGGCAACCGTGAAACTGCTAATAAAATCGCGCAACGGGCAATGCTGCGGGTGGTCATAGACACCGACCAACCCGAGCGCTATGGAATGTTTCTCGGTAGTGGGGCAGTCATTCATGGCACGGAATACGCCCACAAGGAAATCCACTCACGGGGCCTGCGCGATGATTTTAGCCTCGCGCTGGGCACACTGCGCACTGTGTGGGGGGTCGTACGTGACGACCCAGATTTCAATCAGCAGGTCGACATCACACTGTCACTTGAAGACAGTGATCCGACCCAATACAGCACCCTAATCCTCGCCGTGAGTACGCTGCAGCGTCTGGCTTTCGGTATGCGCCCGTTCTGGAGCACAGAGCCTGGCGCCATTCGCCTGACGCTCATGGAACAAGGCTGTACTCGCTTTGCCCGCACCTTCTTCTCTATTGTGCGCGGTCGTCACAGTCGCAATGCGATGCCGGCATCGGGCTACCATAGCCACAACACCAATAGGGTAACGCTTAAAATGGAGGGTAAAATCAATCTGGACGGAGAACTGCTGCAGGTTGCCCAAGCTGCGACTATAAGCGCCAGCGAACCTCTGGCATTTTTGCGCCTGTGAGTACCTACCCCAAGGTCGCCGGCCCCGACGCAGTATCGGACCCGACGCTAGCGGCGCTGTTGGCACAACTTGATGCCCGCCATCACGGTACTATCTGCAGCACGTTAGTGTATGGCTCCTGCCTGCGCAGCGGCGATATCTATGACGGGCTGCTGGACCTGTATCTGATCTGCGATAGCTATCGCGCAGCCTATCGCCGCCCTCTACTGGCGGCTGCTAACTGGCTGTTACCGCCCAATGTCTTCTATGCCGAGCAAAAGCCGGTAGACGATGGCAATGAGGGCAAGACCCTGCGCAGCAAAGTCACCGTCATTTCCTTGCGCGATTTCCAACGAGGTTGCTCACCCGCCTGGTTCGAGTCCTATATCTGGGGCCGTTTCGCGCAGCCCACCCGCATCTTATATGCCCGTGACCAATCAGTACGAGGTCAGATAGAAACAGCCCTCACGCAGGCAGCGCATACCCTGCTGCAAAAGGCTCTGCCAGCTCTACCCGCTCAGGGCAGCCTTCTGACCTTGTGGGAGCAATCGCTAAGCCTAAGCTATGCGACAGAACTGCGTACAGAGCGCGGCGGGCGGGCCCAGGAGCTGGCAAGCACGTCTCTGGACTTCTATGGAGCCCTGACGCGGCATCACGCAAGCGACCTCGGGTTTTCCTTTTCCTTGCACACGCAGGACGAGGAACTGCATTATCGCAGCCAGATTGGCACCATCAGGCGCCGCCTTGCGACGCTGGCATGGGCGCTTCGACGGGGCCAGGGTAAGCTCCTATCTATTGTGCGGCTGATCAAAGCGTTGTTCACTTTCGAGGGCGGACTGGACTACATAGCCTGGAAACTCGAGCGTCACTCGGGGGAAGAAATCCCCATCCCCGACGCGGTCAGGCGTGCGCCACTCATCCACCTATGGGGTTTTTTTTGGGGTCTTTACCGCCGCGGGGTTTTTAAGTAACAACGGACTGACATCCAGCGTAGCACGTACTATTCACGCTCAAAACAGCCCCCCGAAATAGCAAATTAAGGCGCATTCCTTTATAGTTTGGAACTCAATGAGCCGACCCCTGACAGCCTTGGCAACCCCATGAAAGCCTCTGTATTTATTCAAACCAACCATAAGCAAATTACCGGTGCCATCGTCGCCAAACACGCCCTGCGCCGCTACTCCCTCAACAACGACAAGTTCGATGTGCAGATTATGGACAGCCGCGATTACCCCTTTTTCGCTGCGAGGGAAGGTCAGGAGTACCTTCGTGACGGCGTCAAGCGCACGTGGCTGAATGACGATTTGCAGTCTTTCACGCCAACACGGTTCATGCCGCCAAAGTTGATGAATTACGAGGGTCGCGCTGTGGTCATCGACCCCGATATCTTCGCCACTGCCGATATCTGGGCGCTACTTAGCCGGGATATGCAGGACAATGCCATCATGTGCCGCATGCGATCCGGGCCCAAGGGTCTGATCGACAAATGCATGGCCAGCAGCGTTATGCTGCTTGATTGCGCCAAGCTCCCCCATTGGGATGCCCACAAAAGCTTTGAAGCCATGTTCGATTTCACCCAAGACTACCAACCTTGGATATGCCTGAAAGAAGAGGATCAAAGCACAATCGGCTTTTTCGAAACCCAGTGGAACGATTTCGACAAGTTCTCACTGGACACCAAATTGCTCCACACCACACGGCGCAAGACTCAACCATGGAAGACCGGCCTGCCTACCGACTGGCGTCCCGCGGAACGCTTTCGCCTGTTTCCCCCCGCAGCTTGGATCATGCGAGCGCGCCGCAAGCTGTTTGGCGAGTACGCTTTTTTGGGCAACTATAAGCAACACCCCGATCGCAACCAGGAAGCGTTCTTCTTTGGCCTGCTTAAAGAGTGCATACAAGAGGGCAAGATCAGTGAGGACTTCTTGCGCGCTGAAATGGCACAGAACCATGTGCGCCACGACGCCTTAGAAATTTTGGCCAATACACCCGATTTACCCTCGGCACCGCTACATCCGCTCAGCGTGTTATCACAAGCTGCCTGACTGCCTGCGCTGCGCGCTTCAGTTCATTGTGTGCAACTGATCCGGACTCCTGCGAAGGAGCAGAAGGCGATGCGATAGTCGCCCTCAAGCCATCTGCCGCAGCGTGGATCATACTGGGGTCCAACCATCTTGCTCCACCATCGCGTACCAAAGTATTCTGAATATTACCAATATCGCGCCGCATACGGGCGGGCCCGAAACGCATTGCAACGCGGTGACTGAGCGGTTTGTAGCGATAGCTGTGCGGCAGCGTCCACCAATGCGCCGCGCCGTCGCCCACATCAAATATGTAAAGCGGTCGGCCCGTATCGACGGCTTCGCCCAGCATGGACATGGACTCGCCAGTGACCACAAAGGCATCTGCCAGCGCCAACAGTCCTCGATAAGGGTTGTCATCCCCACTGCCCCAACGGTAGCAAAGATACGGGGCGGTCAATTGCGCCTGCAAAGCATCTCCGGCCGCACGGGGCGTGCGTGCACTGTCGGTCAACAACACAGAGCCGCCCGCAGCAGTAGCAAGATCCGCAGCCAGTGAGCCCAGCCGCCGACCCTTCTCACCGGTCATCACAAAGCGGCCACTGTCACCCCCTACAAGCACGGCCAACCAAGGGCGCGGAAGGGCCGCCAACTGCGGGCGCAACTGATTTTCGGCACTTCTGAGGCCTTCCAGCGACACACGGTGCAATGGCAGAGTGTTGTGCAGGATGTTGTCCTGCTGTGGCAAAAAGTACTGTGGGGTCGTCACGATCAGGTCCCAACTGGACAGGGAGGCCCAAGGACGACCAATATGGACCAGGCGAGTGAGGCCGCCAGATTGCCGCCTAATCCACTGTGCTACAGGCTCATTGCGACGCCCGGCGCTAATCACAATATCTGGCCAGGGAGCCTTTAGATCACTGGATTGACGACGATCGATCCCCATAAGCGTCGGCTCAGTGCCGAGATGACTCAACAGCTCCCAGGGTCTGGCCGTTATGGCCTTCTCTACGCTGCCCAAGTCCAGTTCCGCAGCCAGAGCGCGCACCTGCGTATTATCGCCGGCTTTCTTCCCCAGCAGACACCAGACTGTTAATTGACCCTCGCCCACGCAGTTTCCTTGTTACATCGATTGTCGGTAACGGCCACTCCAGAGCGTCGCTCCAAAAATTGCCAAAGCCAGACGTTTGTAGAAGGTCGCAGTAGCGTTAAACTATCCCACACATTATGCGCGAGAAGAAACAGTTTGAAACCAACCGTTTTTATTCACACAAACCACAAGCAGATGCTAGGCGCACTGGTCAGTCGTTATTCGCTGCGCAAGCGTTCTGCCCACACGGGTAAATTCGATGTGAAATTCATCGAGTTAAAGAGCTACCCCTGCATGCTGGAGCGTGAAGGACAGCTCTACCGCCGCGACGGTGAATTGCGCCCGTGGCTGAATGACGACCTACAATCCTTTACTCCGCTGCGCTTCGCCCCACCCCAACTGATGAACTACGAAGGCCGCGCAGTGATCATGGATCCAGATATTTTCGCCGTTGGGGATATTTGGGAGTTACTGAGCCGTGACATGGCAGGCGCGTCGATTATGTGTCGCCCAAAATCTGGACGCAAGGGTCGCAAAGGTGCTTACGCCTCTAGTGTGATGCTGCTTGATTGCGCCAAACTCCAGCATTGGCAGTTTGAAAGCAACTTTGCGGATATGTTCGAGCCAGCAAAACGGGATTACATGGAATGGGTATCGCTAAAGCTGGAAACCCCTGCAACGATTGGTCCACTCGAAACTCAATGGAACGATTTCGATCGTCTGACCGACGACACTAAACTGCTGCACAATACCAAACGCAAGACACAACCCTGGAAAACAGGCCTCAAAGTCGACTATCGCCCCGCAGACACCTTTCAATTATTTCCCCCCAGACACTGGCTGCGACGCGGTCGCCGTGCATTGTTTGGCGATTATGCATTTGCCGGCACCTACACCGCTCACCCCGACCCAAGGCAGGAAGCCTTCTTTTTTGGATTGGTGCGCGAAGCACTCGAAGATGGCGAATTTACCGAAGCCCTGCTGCGTGACGAGATTGCTCAGGGGCACTTACGCCCTGATGCCCTGGAACTGATCGGCGCCTGAATCCGCCGTTAACGGTTCACGAGCGATACGGGAAAGACGGCCAAAAACACGGGTCCTGCCTATAGCTCAAAGGGAGAAAGCACTCGCCTTGCATTGGCCGGGAATCCGAAGGGACGGGTTACTTGTAATTAAAGAGGGGGGCCAGGGTGTCCGCCAGTCTGGCGTCAATTGTGGCGACTTCTTCATCAGTGAAGTAATCACGATAACCACCGACTTTGGCGCGACGAACCTTGAAGCTGTCGGGGTTATCCTTATCGCGAGGCATCATGCGACCACCAGCGAGGCGAAGCTGCTGCGACCCTTCCATTTTTTTCATATTCTCATAAGAAGAGTAGTCCACGGCTGCATTGACTTGCGTCTCAGTGGCGTCCACCTGCATGAAGTCGAGCATGCGACGCAGTTCTTCACGCGGCCGCGCGCGCAGGTCCTCATACCGCAGCAAATGAAAGCACTCCATCTTATCCACTTCCCGCGCCCATAAATTCAGATAATCGGTGACGGCCTGCATACTGCCGCCGTTGTCGCCCATGACAAAATCGAACAGACTTATATCACTGCCCCGGGGCGGATAGTTGTTGATTGCTATCTTGGTTGACTTCACCCGGAACTTCCATTGGAAAAACTGTGATACCGCGACATCGCGAGGGTCCCGGGCAAGCAGAATCACGCGCTTGTCATAAAACGGAGCCTTCGTATCGAAGTCTCCGGTAAAATCTTTGATGTAATTGTCGTGCGTAAAAAACGTTTTGGGGACTTCGCGGTTAAGATTGTGGAAGTTATCAAACCCCAGAATGGCATTTTCAGGAAACTTGTATATCACACGAAATAGATGGGAGATCATCACCCGCAACCAGGTCCGTCCGCTTTTACCGAAAGACACTATCACGACGTCAGCCCTGTGCAGCTTGTCAAACTGCTCTACGCCGCGGAGCTTGCGCTCGGCCACCAGAATATCTGCCTCTGGCTGACCACGCATACGCCAGTGCAACGCTCGACGCGAGAGCTTCTTACTCGCTGTCTGCAAGGCTTGGCGTACATTTTGAAAAGCCATATTCACGGCTGCTGCCCCCCGTAACCGAACAGTGGGTCCAACTGAGCCACCATTTCTTCGAGCTGCTGGCACTGCTCATCGCTGAAGTAATCGCGATAGCCGCCGACCTTGGCCTTGCGTACTTTGAAGGACTGAGGGTTGTCCTTGTCACCCGGCTTGACCCGGGCGCCACTGCCTTTAAAAAACGTATCCTCTTCCATTTTTTTCATGTTGTCATAGGCCGCAAATTCTACCGCCTGCTGCACCTGGTCTGCAGTCACTTCAGTGCCAGTAAAGGCCAGTATTTTTGCCAACACATCACTGGGCTCCTTACGCATATCCTCATAACGAACCACCAACACATCTTTCAATTCAGGAATTGCCTGCGCCCAGCCATTGAAGTAGTCAACAATACGTGGCACCCCGGCTTCTTTATCCAAGACAAAGTCCCAGACGTCTATCGCCGACCCATGGGGCGGGTAGTCATTGATGAACTTCTTTTTAGGGCGCATGCGAAACTGCCACTGGAAAAACTGGGATACAGCGACATCGCGCGGGTCACGCACAAGAAGAACGATGCGCTTGCCCTGGAAGTGAATTTTGGAATACTGGTTGCCGGTGTAATCGCGCAGATAGTTATTGTGAGTAAAAAACACCGCAGGCAGCTGTGGGTCATGCTGCTTGAAATTATCAAAATCCAGCAAGTCACTCGCATCCAGATTGCCTTTCAGTTGATAGGCCCTAGACAACATCACCCGCAACCAGGTCCTGCCAGATTTGCCCCAGCTCATCAGTACCCAGTCACTGCGCTGTAGCTTCCCAAACTCTTCGCGCCCGCGCAGCCAGCGTTCTATTTTTTTACGGCGTTCAGCAGGCAGCCAAAAGCAGAGCAATGAAATGATATGGCGTACAACGACCATTGCTCTATCGGCCATAGATTGAATTATCCTCGGCAACGTCTTGAAAAGGCTCGGAATAATACCGTATATCACTGTTTGCCGCACTAATGGGTAAGACCTGATTTACCGCACTATTAACATCCTCAGGCTTATCGCTGCCTTGCCGGACTTACAACAGGCGTATTAAAATGTGCTAATGCCACTGACCAATCTTAATGCTCTGCGCGCGGCGCGCGTAGAAACTGATCCCTATGACTACCTAGTGGTACCGGGCTTCCTCGACGCCCCCTCACTGGAGCAAGTCAACCGCGACTATCCCGCGATAGACAGTGCGGCCAACCACACACTGGAAAGTCTCACTTATGGCGTCGCCTTCAAACAGTTGATGCAGGAATTGCAGAGTCCAGAATTTGCGGCCGTGCTTGGCGAACACTTCGATATGGATTTAGTTTCCCTGCCGACTACCGTGACGGTGCGTAAGTTCTGCGAACGCACCGATGGCAACATTCACACCGATCACAAGAGTAAGGTTATTACGGTACTGGTCTACTTCAACGAGACATGGGACAACGAAGCCGGCCAACTGCGTCTGCTGCGCTCAAAAGACGACATTGAGAACTATGCTGCTCAGGTTATTCCATCGGGGGGTAGCCTTCTCGCATTTCGCCGCACTGATCACTCTTGGCACGGGCATACCCAATTTGTCGGCGAACGCCGTATGGTGCAGGTAAACTACCTAGACCAGGGTCTGTTTGCTGTTGTCGCCCAGCGTGTCAGTCGTTTTGGCACGCATTTTATGAAAAACGTGCTCGGGATGCGCTGAGTAACGTGGCGCTGGATTGAAAACGGTGACCCAGAGTAGCGATCATCACATCAAGGCATAAAATAGTGAAAAAGCGCGTTGTGATAGCCGGATTTGGTGATACCGGCCTTTTGGTTGCCATCAATCTGGGCAAGGACTTCGATATCGTGGGAATCAGCCCAAAGCCCTGCCTAGTAAGTGGTCAGGAGTTGGGCATGCGCCTGACACAGCCCAAAGCGTGGAAAAAAGACTATTTGATGCCCTTTAGCCGCTACAAACAGCTGCGTGGGGTACGCACGCTGCAAGGGCTGATTACGGCTATAGATCCCGGTACAACCACCGTTACCGTGCGGCTGCACGATGGCAGCGAACAGGTGGAGCACTACGATGCACTGGTGATCTCTTCCGGCGTGACCAATGGCTTCTGGCGCAACAATGTGCTGGAAAATACTGATTCCATCAACCAGAACACTGACCGCGCCTCACAACAACTGTTGCAGGCACAATTGATAGCGATCATTGGGGGCGGCGCCACTGGCGCGAGTGTCGCGGCCAACCTAGCGGCACGATGTCCCGAAAAATCTGTGCACTTTTTCTTCAGTGAAGACCAGCCCCTGCCCGGCTATCACCCTAAAGTGCGCAACAGCGCAGAGCAGCACTTGCTCGATGCTGGCGTGAACTTACGCCCCAATCATCGCGCAGTCATACCGGCGGGCTTTCAATGCGATCGTTTTACCACTGAACCCATTGCATTCTCAAGCGGGCAAGACGACTTTAACGCCGGCATTACATTGTGGGCAGTCGGTAAAATGACCCCCAACAACGACTTCATTCCCGCCGACATGCTTAACGACGATGGTTTTGTAAAAACTGACGCTTTTTTGCGTGTGAACGGCTATGACAATGTCTTCGCAGTGGGCGACATTGCCGCCTCAGACCCCCATCGAAGCTCGGCTCGAAACTGGGGATATCGCCTGCTCGGACACAATATTCACGCTTATCTCGACGGTAGAAACATCCGCATGAAACGCTATGAGTCGCCACGCTATCGCTGGGGCTCAATCTTCGGCGTACAGGACGATGGCTTGCGCGTATTCCAACCAGAAGGTAGCAGTTTTCGCTTCCCCAATTGGACAATCCGCACCCTATTGTTTCCACTGGCGGTCCGTAAAATGATTTACAAAGGTATCCACAAAGCCTAAGGAACAAATGCCCTCTCTGGTTAGACGCTCAAGGCCCACGCCTGCGGCGACAGAAAGTGCGCCGATGTTAGTCCAGTCGCAGCAAGCGGCACTAAAAAAGTGCCTGAATACGCCTTACTACTAGGCCCGCATCATCAGGCAATTGCGCACTGGGCTGTGCAAAGGGTTGTCCTGACCAGACCGCCAGTCCCTTGTCGACCAGCAGGCGATGAAACGCGCGGAAATCTCGAGTAGCGCACAACACCTTGAAGATATCCACATAGTAAAACCCCCTCGCAAGACGATGACGCCAACGATCCCACGTGGAATCCAGTGTTGGATTAAACAACCAGTGAGCCAATGAGCGGCGCCGTTGATCAATACGGCCCAGCCAACCCCCAGGTAAGGGAAAAATCGCCAGCGGTTTGTGCAGATAGATAACTTCCACCATCATGGACACGCTGTCGGCTGTCACGATGAACCCGTCGGCGCAACCCAGTAGAGCCCGATAGGGATTATCCTCTGCCTCTGCAGACCATGCATAAAAAACAGCCTGTTCTGGAAGATCACGACGCAATATCTCCACCACCTCGGGCGTGGTGCGGCGACTGGTAGTGACATAGGGCGTACCGCCCAACTCATCAACAACCCAGTGCGCCGTCGCCACCAAATCGTTGGCTACCTGCCGATTCATAATGAACGGGTTGGTCTCACCACCGACCAGCATAGCAATCAATGGCTTGCACAGTCCGTCGAACCGTTCCTGCCAGGCCAAAACCTCACTTGCCACATCGTCGGGGCCGACACGCATCAGAGGCAAAGTGATCGGTAAAAAGTTGTGCATCGGTGGCAGCTGGTTCTCGGCGCTGGCAACCACCAGAGAAAAATCGAGCATATGTCCGGACGGCTTACCCACCAATACTATTTTGGTCTTATTGCCCGATTGCTTGCGTATCCAAAGGGCCACCATCGAAGGACGCCGGCCAACGGTAATAATCAAATCGGGCCATGGGCCCTCTAGCGTGTCACTGCGACTCAAATCAAGGTGATCCAGGGAAGGTCGATAGCGCGGCTTGCCCAGCACCCACTGGGGACGCATGTGCACGTATTTGTGTTCGGCCGGCCACGGCAGTGCGTCAACGATCGTCTCCACTTGGCCGTTATCGCCTCGCTTGTCACTGAGGATAACCCAGGTACGAGGTGTCACCGTCAGGCGTCCGTTACGCCCTGACAATAGCCCAGCTCCGGCAGAATATTGTCCCGCACCAAAGCTTCGAGTTCCGCCACTTGGGCCACATCAAAATCTTCTCGATAACCACCGACTTTCCCTCGCCTGACCTTAAACGTACTGGGGTCACTGGCGTTTACCAGCTTCATGCCACCCTGACTAAAAGTCCCACTGGTCTCCAACTTCTGCAGGTTGTCGAAGGAACCCCATTCCACCGCCGCGCTAATTTCGTCTACACTGAAGTCCTCACCCATGAGCTGCGTAATCCGATGCAGTATTGGCACAGGCTGAGCACGTAAATCCTCATAACGAGCCAGCATTCCATGCTCCAGTTCCCGCACGTTGCGGACCCAGGTGTTCTGGTATTCGATAAGGCTGGGCAGGCCAATATCCGAATGGCGCACAAAATCCCACATCTGCACCGTGCGGCGATCAATGGGGTGATCCACAAAATGGTTAATGAGCTCCTGCTTAGCTCGGGACTGACGCTTGGTAAACTGATGAAACCAGGACACCGCAATATCGATCGGGTTACGTGCCAGAAATAACACCGGCTTATGCCGCAGCGGGTTATCGAGCGCGCCACAGGCCAGCATTTTGCCCACCTCGCCCTCATAACTGTAGTAGGCGTTGGTTGCTGCCAAACGAGGAATCTCAGGGATTTTACGCGCAAATTCGTCAGTGTTGATAAGCGTCGACTCGGGCAGGTTGTACCGCAACTGATACAAGCGCGAAATCATAACTTTGAGCCAGGTGTTGCCGCTCTTAGGGTGCCCAATAATCAAAAAATTGGCACGCTGCGCTTTGGCCATCTCTAGACGAGCCAAGTGTTTACGACGCACGGCAACCCGAGCCCTGGCTGGCAGGGGCTGAGTTGGAATGAGAATCAGCGCCTTCTTGACACCATCACTCAAATTTAACATTTAGTGTAATACTCGCAGGCAGGATGTAGTTGCATTCGCAGAGCGTGCAATTATGCTCGAAGCAAGCCAAAATGACCAGATAACGGGCGCTTCATGTAGAATAGCGACCTACATCGACAGGAACACGACCCCCTTGATTATCGACCGCCACATCAGCCGGGAAATTATTCGCCCCTTCTGTACGGGGCTCGGCCTCCTAGTACTGATTTTTATCGGCTTTTCGGCGGCGCGCCAACTGACCCTCGCCGCAAGCGGGCAACTGGATATGCTGACTGCGCTCAAGCTTGTCAGCCTCAATACGCTGATCACACTGGAGATATTGTTGCCCTCGGCATTTTTCTTCTCAGTGTTGTCGGCTATCGGCCGACTCTACCGTGACTCCGAGATGAGCGCGCTCTATGCCGCAGGCGTTAGTAGGGCACGTATTCTGCAAGCGGTTTTGAAGCTTGCACTGGTCATCGCTCTCATCACCGGATTGATGTCCACTCTGGGTCGCCCGTGGGCTTTTCGCACCAGCTACGCCTTGGAATCACAGGCCGCAGCTCAATTTGATTTAAAACAGATGTCAGCCGACGAGTTCGTCACCATGGATGGCAGCGACTACACCTTTATCGCCCAAGACGTAGACCTGGAAAGGGGCTTACACAAGGGTGTATTCCTACAAAAGAATTACCAGAAGGAGGCGCGCTCTGAGATCATCGTTGCAGAATCGGCGGCGATGCCCACGCTCAATCCTGGTCAAGCTATGCAAGCGACTTTTTATAATGGTTACAATTATCTGCTGGACAATAGCGGGCAAAAGGATTTGACGCTGAAGTTCAAAGAGTTGGTCGTCCAACTGCCCAACGAAGAGGCGCAAGAGAAATACCGGCGCAAAGCGGAAACCACGCTGAACCTGTCACAATCCTCCAATCCCAAGGATGTCGCGGAATACCAGTGGCGAATCACCACGCCGCTAGCAACGATACTTCTCGCCTTGATTGCCGTGCCACTGGCTCGCTCCGCACCAAGAGAATCCCGCTTTCGCAACGTTTCTATTGCCCTGTTAGCTTACATCACACTGTTCTCCATGGTCAGCGTACTGCGCACTCTCATGGAGCAAGGTACACTCGGGGCGATACCGGGGCTGTGGACTGCCTATGTCCTGCAGGCCGGGCTGCTGGCACTACTACTGACGTTCCCAAGGATGAAACGACGATGATCCTACAACGCTATATAGGATTAAGCGTAGCCAAAGGCTGGCTGCTTGTCATGGTGGTACTGGGGGCCATTTTCGGTCTGATCAGCTTCACCCAAGAGTTGGATCATACCGGATATCAATACAATACTCTCGCAGTGGCGCGCTATACGCTGCTCCTCTTACCCAACCAATTAGTGAATCTGGCCCCGGTGATTGCGCTACTAGGCAGTATCGTTGCGCTGTCCAGCCTCGACCGCTACAACGAGTTAACCATCGTCAGCTGTACCGGTTTCTCCCCGACACAATTGCTCGCCTCACTCGCCTTACCGACCGTGGTGCTAATGGCCGGGCTCTGGGTCTGCATGGAATACGTCACGCCACAACTGCAGCAATCGGCAGGACAGGAACGGCAGCGATTGCGCGATGGAACGTCCGGATGGCTTCCCGATGGCGGAGTCTGGTCAACAGACGGGCAGAGTTACATCCATCTGACAATCATGTCCGAGGACAACGTGCCGGGCGGCATTAGTCTCTTTGAATTTGATGAGTCCAATCAGCTGGTTCGCGCCATGCGAGCGAACACAGCAATCGTCAAAGACGATAGAACATGGGTATTTCAAACGGTCAAAGAAAAAATATTAGTGGGCGGTCAACTTCAAACCCAGACTCATGATGCACTGGAAATTACTAACCTTTGGTCCCGTGACGAATTGCCTACACTCACACTGCCGGTTGCCAGCATGAATCTGTCGTTACTCTATCGATACAGCCAATATCGGGCCACTAATGGGCAGCCCGTAGGAAAATACATGAATGCGTTCTGGCAAAGACTGCTGATGCCACTGACCGTTTGTGCCATGGTTCTGCTAGGCACCTCAATCAGTGCGAGCGTCACTGCGGGGCGCGATCGCAGCTTGGGTGTCAGCATAGGCATTGGTGCTTTACTGGGTATACTGTTCTATCTAGGCGCACAGATTATTTTCTCACTCGGACAACTCATGCAATGGAATATTCCACTGGTAGCCCTGTTACCGACGTTAATTACACTTGCCGCCGCCCTGTTACTGCTGCGGCGTATGCGTTGGTGAGGCAGACTGTGACACGCGTTATGACAAAATTCACTGTGCTTTTCGCTCCAGCCACTGCCGAGGACATATCCACGTGCGCCTGATACTCAGCTTCTTTCGCGCCTATCGCTGGCAAAGCGCGCTGATGATTTTGGCGCTGCTGCTGTCGGGAGCCGCCGAAGGTATCGGACTATCCGCTCTACTACCACTGTTGAATATTGCGCTGGGACCCGAAGCAACCAACATGTTACCGGGCGCGGATATGGCAAGCCAGAATGAGTTTGAACGCACCGTGCTCGACACACTGGCGAGCATTGGTATTACGCCTACCCTGCTCAATATGCTCCTAATTGTACTGGGCGGGGTTGCCTTTAAAAGTCTATTTTTGCTCATAGGTCAGCGGCAGGTAGGTTATACCGCAGCCCAAGTCAGCACCGACTTACGCCTGCAGTTGCTGCGTGTGGTATTGCGCAGCAAATGGGAATATTTTTTGCATCAGCCTGTAGGCAAATTAACCAATGCACTGGCCTCAGAAGCCCAGCGGTCGTCTGCTGCTTTTATCAATGGCGCCAGCGCGATCATCTACCTGATTCAAGGACTGATCTATGGAGCCGTAGCCTTTGCATTGTCCTGGCAGGCATCGGTGGCGGGCATCGGCGCCGGGATTATCGTGATTGGCCTGTCGCACTTTTTGGTAAGAATCACCCGTCGGGCCGGCAAAAAACAGACCCTGCTAATGACGTCACTCATGTCTAATCTTACCGATACCCTACAATCGGTCAAACCATTAAAGGCGATGGCGCGGGAACACCTCGCTGACAAGGTACTAGCGCAGGACACTAATCGTCTCAACAAGGCCCTGCGCCGCCAAGTGATGAGCGCCGCTTCACTGGACTCGGGCCAAGAGCTGATGTTCACCGCCTTTATTTGCTTGGGCGTGTATGTCTCAGTGGCCAAATTCAGCATGGATCTGCCCGTAGTTATGGTGTTGGTCGTTGCCTTAGGCCGTGCCTTTGCATTCTTCGGAAAAGTGCAAAAGCAATACCAAAAACTGGTACAGGGGGAGAGTGCCTACTGGGCTCTACTGGACTCCATCAATGACGCCAGTAATGCGGAAGAACATCTCGGCGGCAACGTCAGTCCGCACTTTGAAGCAGCCATCGACTTCGCTGGTGTAAGCTTTGACTACAACGAGCGGCACCCGATATTTAACGGCTTATCCTTACATATTAAAGCTGGCTCACTCACCACACTGGTCGGATCTTCTGGCGCCGGGAAAACGACGATTGTCGATCTTACGATAGGCCTACTGCAACCCAAGAGGGGCGAGATTCTAATAGACGGCACTCCGCTGCGGGAGGTCGACCTCAGACTATGGCGCAACATGATAGGCTACGTACCGCAGGACACCATTCTGCTGCATGACAGCATCTTGCATAATGTGACGCTAGGAGACCCGAAACTGAGCATCAACGACGCGGAGCAGGCACTGCGCGCTGCCGATGCCTGGGAATTCGTGTCCGGGCTGCCAGAGGGCTTGAGTACAATGGTCGGCGAGAGGGGCGGGAAACTCTCCGGTGGTCAGCGCCAGCGTATCGTAATCGCTCGGGCGCTGGTAAACCGACCACGCCTGTTAATTCTCGATGAAGCCACTAGTGCCTTGGATCGCGAGAGCGAGGATGCTATTTGTAAAACGCTGGGGGGCCTGAAAGGACAGCTCACCATATTGGCCATTTCCCACAATCGCGCCATGGTGCAGGCGGCCGATTATGTCTATAGGATGATCGATGGCACTGCCAGCTTGTTGCCTAAGGAAGACCAGTCAGTCCTCGCCAAGTAGTTTGCGCACGGCCGCGACAGCCCGCTGCAGGTCGGTCTGCGCCGGCACCCTCGGCGTAACCCGTGCTTCTTCCATCCATGTGGCGCAGCCTGACTCATGCAGTTGACTATGCACTAACGTAATATCCCGGCTCAGCGGCTGCCAGAACCAGCGCAGCAGTGCCGCGTAAAGCGCGCCCCCTAGGCGAAAATCCCTAACAGTCCTATCATGGAGGTCACGCATGCCACCTAGATCAAATATGGCCACCGGCTTGCCCGTGGCCAAGGCCTCCGACAACATCGCGATACTGTCACCGGTAACAATCAAACGATCAGCCCACGCCAAAATACCCTCGTAGGGATTCTCTAAACCCTCGCCCGGCCAGCGATAAAAGTAGCTCGGCACAGTAATGGCGGACTGCAGTGCATCCTGTGCCGCAGAGCAGGTACGTGAACTGGTGGAAATGAGCAGCGACCCGCCATAAGCCTTCGCCATGCGGGAAGCCTCCGCACCCAAACGGGCTGCCGCCTGCGGCCCGAGCGTAAATGGGCCGCTGTCACCCCCCACCATTACCGCGAAACGCGGACCTGGCAAATCAGCAAACGTCGACTCCCATTGAATCCGAGCCTGCGCCAGACGCGGCGCTGTCACACTGTGCAAAGTCAGCATATTGTTAAGCACATTGGGATGAGGCGGCACACGATATTGCGGCGTGGTAATCACCAGATCGAAAGAATCCAATGCACCCCAGGGTCGCCCAACATGCACATAACGGGTCCGATCTCCGGACTGAGCTCGAATCCAACGACAAATTGGCTCATTGCGCACGCCACTGCTGATCACCAGGTCAGGCCAGGGAGCACTGAGTGTCGCAGCGGACTCGAAGGTGATGCCTCGCAAAGTCGACTGCCCCAATGCATGTGGCAAGAACACATGCCTGCGATAACTCAGCACCTTAACCTTGCAGGGCCAGCCCAATGCCTCGACTAGCGCGCGCACCTGCCCACGCTCTCCTGCGCGATAAGCGTCGATCAACCAAATTACTGGCATTACTATTATTCCATCGGTATAGTTTGAGCCTCTGAAATCTAGCGACTTACCTTGATTGACGCAAGAGCAGCAACACAATGACCGACTATTTAGAATACCTCAACTTCCTCTGCAGCGCGCTCGAATCACAGAATAAAAACAAGCTGGTGCTGTCTGAAGGCACGTCACTGGTGGCAGATATCGGGCTTAGCTCCCTAGAAGTGATGGAGTTTATTGAAAAAATCGAAGATCACTTCGATATATCCATTCCCTTAAATATCCTCCCTGACGTCAATACGATTGGTGACCTAGCAACCAAGGTTAGACAACTCAATCTCTAAGCGTCATTGGTGAACCCCCGAGGCAGATCAAAACCATGATGTTCGACAAATTTAAACCTATGGCCGACTTTCAGGCCGAGCTGGCAGAGCGCAACGTTGAGCCCTTTGGCGCCGTTACCGAAAAGATTCTGTCTGCCACAGAGGGCGTCGTGCAAGGCCGCAACGTTATCCTGGCGGGCACCAATAATTATCTCGGTCTGTCGTTTGACCCGCGCTGTATTAAAGCCGCCCAAGATGCCACCGCGCGCTGGGGGACAGGCACCACTGGGTCCCGACTCGCCAACGGCTCTTTCGCTGAACATCAAGCGTTGGAAACCGAAATAGCGCAGTTTTACGGCGTAGACAACGCAATCGTATTCTCCACGGGCTATACGGCAACCATGGGCATGTGCGCCACGTTGGCCGGCCCTGGAGATGTGATTCTCCTTGATGCCGACAGCCACGCGAGTATTTACACCGGGGTCAAGCTGAGCGGTGCAGAGATTATACGTTTCAAGCACAGCGATCCTGAGGATCTGGCCAAACGACTGCGCCGGCTGGGTGAGCGTGCTCATCAGACGTTAATTATCGCCGAAGGAATTTATTCTATGCTAGGTGATGTTGCCCCGCTGCAGGAAATCGCTGCCGTTAAACGCGAGTACGGTGGTTATCTGTTTGTAGATGAAGCACATTCCATGGGCGTCATGGGCGCTACCGGGCGAGGTGCAGCCCAAGCCGCTGGAGTGGAAGCAGATGTCGACTTTTTTTGTGGGACATTCAGTAAGAGCTTGGGTGCCATCGGTGGATTTTGTGTCAGCCGGCATGCGGAATTGGCGGCCATTCGCTTTTGCATCAATTCTTATATCTTCACCGCATCGTCTTCACCCTCCGTCATCGCTTCCACACGCGAAGCATTGCGCATAACCGCCGCTGAACCGGAATTACAGGCAAAATTGTGGAACAACTGCAACCGTCTTTATGAGGGGCTCAAGTCTATGGGCCTCCCAGTAGGCCCTACCGCCAGCCCGGTCGTTGCGGTAGCAATGGAGGATCGCTCACGCACAATCGACTGCTGGAAGGCACTGATGGAGGCCGGAGTCTACGTCAACCTGGTCATTCCGCCAGCCTCACCTTCGACCAATTTTCTGCTGCGTAATAGCGTCAGCGCAGCCCACACCAGCGCGCAGATCGATACCATCATCGCGGCCTATGCTGGCCTCAAAGCCACCGGCCTCATCACCGGCACGCAGGCAGACTAATGGAACAAATTTTTATCACGGGTAGCGGTCCATTGCGTGGTGAGGTCACAGTGGCAGGCGCGAAAAATGCTGCACTCCCGATTATTGCCGCCTCTTTGCTCAGCGCCGAACCCCTGCACATCAATAATTTACCTGACGTGCGCGATATAGGTACGGCGTTGCAACTGCTGGAATTGCTCGGCACGAAAGTAGAGCGCTCTGGTACTGAGCTACTCCTCGACAGCAGCCAAATACATTCGGTAAGAGCACCCTATGAGCTGGTAAAGACGATCCGTGCATCAATCCTCTTGCTCGGCCCCCTGCTGGCCCGCTTTGGGGAGGCCGATGTATCGCTACCGGGAGGCTGTGCCATTGGTTCGCGGCCCGTCAATGAGCATATTGTTGGACTGCAGGCACTGGGCGCAGACATCCGCATCGAGGCGGGGTATATCAAGGCCAAGGCCAAGCGCTTGCGTGGAGCACATTTCGCGTTTGATGTTCCTTCAGTAACGGCCACTGAAAACCTGTTAATGGCCGCCACTCTCGCTGATGGCGTGACAACCCTAGAAAACTGTGCGATGGAGCCGGAAATAGGCGACCTGGCGCGATTACTGCAATCTATGGGTGCCCACATTACCGGCGCGGGCACCGGCACCATTGCCATCGAAGGCGTCAAACATCTGCACGGCGCCACCCACAAGGTGCCACCTGACCGCATAGAAACCGGGACCTTCCTGGCCGCTGCGGCTGCTACGCGCGGTGACATCACCGTGCTGGAGACAAACCCCGACTATCTGCAACACGTATTAGGCAAACTGGAACAGGCGGGCTGCCGACTGAAACTGGGGCCAGACTGGATTCATCTCGACACTGGCGGTAAGCGCTGCAAGGCAGTCAACATACACACCGCACCCTTCCCTGCCTTCCCCACCGACATGCAGGCCCAATTCATGGCGCTCAACGCGTTGGCCGAAGGCTCTGCCACGGTCGTAGAAAACATCTTCGAAAACCGCTTTATGCACGTCGCTGAGTTACAACGCATGGGAGCGGATATTGAGCTGCAGGGCCGAACCGCCATTGTTCGGGGTCGCGAGCGACTGCAGGGTGCTCAGGTTATGGCCACTGACTTACGCGCCTCTGCCTCATTAATCATTGCTGCTCTGGCCGCCGAAGGTGAGACTGTCATCGACCGTGTTTATCACCTCGATCGAGGTTACGCCAATATCGACAGGAAGCTAGCAGAACTGGGGGCCTCCATCCGCCGAGCTTAATACCAAACCAGGCGTACACTATTGGTTGCGATGTCAGGCGCTCATCGGTAAATGCTACAATGACAGGCGACGAGGAACATCAAGCCATGCCGCAGTGCTTCGCACAACTCTCGGATCCCCACCTCAGTTCGCTGAAAGGAGTGCGCGGGCGCGACCTTTTTAGTAAGCGGGGCCTAGGCTACCTGTCCTGGCGCAGAAAGCGCCGCTTCGAGCACCGCACGGAAGTTCTCGAAGCACTCCAGCGCGACTTAGCGTTATCGGAGCTCGATCAACTACTCGTCACCGGCGACCTGACCCATATCGGTTTGCCGCAGGAGTTCGAGCAGGCTCGGCAGTGGCTGCAGAAACTGGGTAACCCCAGCCAAATAGCGCTGGTACCGGGCAATCACGACGCTTGTGTTGCCGCACCCTGGAGCGAGACCTTCGCCTTATGGCAGGACTATATGGCCTCAGATAACGACCACCACACCGCCGGGGAAACAGTGAACTTCCCCAGCCTGAGAGTGCGCGAGGGCATCGCCTTTATCGGGTTGTCCAGCGCTTGCCCCAAGCCACCCCTTATGGCCACAGGCACTATTGATAGCAAACAATTGAATAGGCTACCGGCGCTATTGCAACGCACGGCGGATGCAGGTCTGTTCCGGGTCGTCTATCTACACCATTGTCCAGTAGCAGGAAAAGAAAAGTGGCGTAAACGCCTGACCAACGCAGCCGAAATACAGGCCCTGTTGGAGGAACATGGCGCCGAAATGGTTTTGCACGGACACGGGCACCGCGCACATTACAACGAACTACAGACTCACCATGGCAGCTTGCCCATTATCGCTGTCCCATCGGCCTCTGCTCTGGGACTGCACGGGGCAGATATCGCCCATTACAACCGCTATCAAATAGAACGCACTGGCGGAGGCTGGCAGGTAAGCATCGATTCGCGGCGCTACCGGCCTGAAGTGGGGGAGTTTTGTGAAGGGACAAACAGAACGCTGCGAATCAATCGCAGTCATTAGCGCTTTATCAGGCGTCTTCTTCCGCCGCTTTCGCCAGCGCGCCCTTGACCAGCATCAGGTCAGCGATTGAATCCACGTCGATGGCGGCATTCGCGTAAGGCAGAATGACCGCACGCATGCGCAGTCCCAGACGCTTACTCAGTTTGGCCAACGCCTCTTCCAGGGACAGGAATCCGAAGCGATAACGTATGACTGCCCACCACCCCAGCAAACCAATGACCACCAGTGGCTTCTTGCGTTCTTGTTCGATCTTGCGCCAGAACTTGGCAGCGCGCCGTCCTTCTGGAGTAATGAAGGCAAACAGGTTGCAACCGCAGAAGTCCCCGTCACTGAAGTGCAATACCGTTTTACGTATGCCGGGATAGGCCTCAGCAACCAATGCGTAGGGCGCTAGACCCACCGTGACATCAACATCGTCTGCTAGGCTTTGGCGGCCGAATGCATCAACAATTTCAGGCGTCAATAATGGGTGGTCGGCCGTCGTCAGTAGCACTGCATCCTCAGGACCCAGCCGCGACATGACCTCATAGGCACTGGTACTAGGACTAATACCGGGCTCGCTCCAAGTCATTTCACCATCGTCAACCCACTTTTGCAGGGCCGGATCAGTCGCCACCTCACTGGCCTCAGGCCCGGTCATATAGATTCTACTCACCACCCGCGAGACGCGCAGAGAGTCGAGTACCCTGCGCACCATAGGGGTGCCATCCAGATCAATCATGGCCTTGCTGCCGGCCTCAGTATGATTGATCAATGAGTCTGACTTAGTACGATCGCCTGCCAGTACGATGGCGACCATTTGATGTGATTCCGGATCAAGTTGCATAATTACAAGTCTTTTTGATAGACGCGGTAACGTTTATACGCCACGCCGCCGATGGTTTCAATAATACTGCGCATGCCGTCGTTATCCTCAAGTATCCAGCCCATCTCAACATCCTTTACACCGCGGGCATGTAGCGCCTTACGCACCGCGTCTATGACCATGAAGGCCAGAGTCGGGCCGAGGCGAGAATGCTGAAAACTCTGCTTAACGCCCATCAGGGGGACGCGGGCGGTTTTGGGATGACGCACCTTAAGACGCCAAAGTAGCTTGGCCCAACCAAAGGGCAACAAACGACCATTAAGGTCATGGGCAGCCTCGTTAAGATTCGGCAGTGCCACAATAAAGGCGACCGGCTCGCCGTCATACTCTGCGATCTGAATGTAGTCATCCGGCATCAGCTTGGCAAGTGTTGACACCGTTTCAAGCCACTCAGACTCTGCCAAGGGCACAAAACCCCAGTTGTTCTGCCATGCATCGTTGAAGATTTTCAGCATAATGCGCGCGTCCTCCGCCAGATGCTTGCGCCTCATAGGTCGCGTTTTCACCCGATCCGACACCCGACTGGCCAGCCGCTCCATGACTCGGGGAGCTTCAAAGTCAGGGCGCACCTGATAAGCCAGAAGGTCTTTCGCGCCCACATAACCCTGGGCTTCCACTGAGGGGCCGTACCAGCGGCGCGCATGGCCCATCAGTACGTAAGGGGGCGTGGCGAACCCATCCACCAGCAGGCCCACCTCTTCATTGACGTGCAAATTAAAGGGCCCGCGCACCTGCTGCATTCCCTCACTTCTCAGCCAATCTTCGGCTGCGCCAAACAGGGCCGAGAATATAGCCGGGTCATCATCCGCCTCCAGCATGCCGAAATATCCGACAGCGTCGGCGTGTTGCTGCAGGTGCATTTCATCAATCTGTGCGGTGATTCGTCCTACTGTGATGCCGTTTCTATAGGCAATCCAAGCGCGCCAGCGAGCATGCTCGAAAAAGTGATTGGCCTTGGAAAGCTGCTCACGCTTCATGAAATCCAGCGGCGCAATCCAGGCAGGATCAGACGCATAAATACGATGAGGTAGCGCCAAAAAATCGCGCAACGCCTTGGCCCCGGTCACCACCTCCACAGAGATGGATACATTGTTATTCTGGCTCATGGCTGCCTTATGCTTGAGGGCTGTGCTTACCTGCCTAAGGTGAAATAGTATATAGAGGCGGGGGAGCTTAAAAAAGACCAATAGTGCCTAACAACCGACCTCCTGTGTATACTGTCAATCTCGGTCGTATGATCCAGTACGATTGGTACCAAGTGATTTCGGGACGCGCAGAACGGACTTTGACATTTAGTGAAAAACACAAAATTGACTCCCTCAGATTATTTAAGGCGAGCATTCCCCTTCCTGTTACTGGCAGCCTATGGAGTATTCCTGTGCAGCTATTTTATTTTCAATGATTACAGTAAGCCTTATCAGTTTTATGCCCGCGTTGTGTTTATCTTAAGTCTGTTTGTGGTCGTCGGAAGTATCAGGGAAGTCTGGAAGCACCCACTGTTCCAAACGATTGTGGCATACATTCTCTACCTTCTTCTATCCGGTTTCTGGAGCCACACACTGGACTGGTATCGGCTTGGCCAGAAGGCCACGGTCGCCGTAAACCTCATCAGTTTTATTGCCGTTACGCATTTTCTGGTGCACTGGAACCGCAGTCTTTTTGAACGCATGTTACAGGCATGTATTTTGTTCGCTACCTTTGCGGCTGTAATAAGCATTGTCGTTTTTTATAGCAACAACCCGTTCCCCGCGACGCGACTGAACCCTATTGGATCCTTGACCAATGTCAATGAGTTTTCCAATGTGTATGGCATATTCGCACTACTGGCCGCATTTTTTGTCATGCGATTCCCAGGGCGGGGGTTAAATTGGGTATTTATTTTGAGCATCGTAGCATTCATCTGCGTCGCATGGTTCGGCCAAAGCCGAACCGCTTTTACAGCTCTGATAATCGCCTTGCTAACCTTAGTGTGCTTGATGCAAAAAAAGAAAAAACTGCTGTGCTTAGGGGCTCTCGCCGCCTTAGCGGGCTTACTGTTGGTGGCTTTCCCCGAGGTGCTGGATCAGGTTTTTCAAAGGGGGCGGGGATTGCGGCCAGCAATTTGGATGGCCGTATGGGATGAGGCCAAAGCTACCCCTTTGTTCGGTCACGGCCTGATATCAACAATATCCGTTGAAGTGGCAGGGCACGTTTTTGAAACGGCGCATAATGCGCTCCTACAGTTATTGTGGCAGGGGGGCGCGGTCGGCGTGATCATATTCCTTCTGCTATTGGTGGTCGCATTTCACCACGCCTGGTCATGGGGCCAGCAGCAGGGCGACTTCAGTATTTTTTGTATCTTAATCTTCGCCGTCTGCACGATGATGACCGGTGTCGACACACTTATTGATCGACCCAGAGACCAGTGGATGTTGTTCTGGTTTCCTCTGGCCCTTTTGCTCAGCTACCAGAGCGGGGCGTCGCGCACCCGGCTGCATACCGCGCGCCCGGCTTCTAAGCTAACGAGTGCCTGAACGGATGCCAACAGATACACATCCGGGCACCCGAGCCGAAAAGATAGCCATCCTTCTGCCATCCCTTGAAGGCGGCGGCGCAGAGCGGTCAATGTTGAATTTGGCCACAGGCTTCCTGGCGGCAGGACGAGAGGTTGACATCGTACTATGTCAGGCTAAAGGCGCATTCCTCGATGAGATCCCCGCAGGGGCAACGATGATCGAACTGGAAGCAACCGGCGGTTTGCGGGCGCGATGGATCATCGCCATAAGTAACCTACAAGACTTTTTCGTCAGACTACGCCCCGTGTTGTTGGCAAAAAAAACTGCCCCGGAGATCACACGCATACGGTCCTTGCAGAGGTATATTGTGGCCAGCCAGCCTGATGTCATTTTATCTGCCCTTCCCTATGCCAACCTTAGCGCCATCTGGGCCAAAGAACTGTCTGGCTCACGAGTGCCTGTCATTGTCAGTGAGCGTATTGCGCTATTGTCCTATTGCGCCGCACCATCTAATTCTCGCAAATGGCGATGGCGCTATTTGCCCGAGCTAGTGCGGCGAACCTACCCAAAAGCGGATCGTGTTATAGCTGTATCGGATCATGTGGCCAATGAGTTGATAACAACTATTGGATTGTCAAAAGACTCGGTTGTCGCCGTCCCCAATCCGGTTGTAGATGGCGCCCTGCGGGCTTGCGCGCAACAGGCACTGGCGCATCCGTGGTTTACGCAGGATGGACCGCCCGTCATTCTGGCTGCAGGGCGATTAACGGAACAGAAAGATTTCGCCACTCTGATCCATGCGTTTGCTGCTGTGCGCACAGACAGGGAAGCACGGCTGGTCATCCTTGGAGAGGGTAGACTGCGGGATGATCTTGAGCAGTTGGTGTGCACACTGGGCATTCAAGCCGACGTCTATATGCCTGGGTTCGTAGAGAATCCTTTCCAGTACATGGCGCGGGCCTCTGTGCTCGTATTGTCGTCCGCGTATGAAGGTCTACCAGGCGTCCTCATTCAGGCCCTAGCCTGCGGTTGCCCGGTCGTCAGTACCGATTGCCCTGGTGGCTCAAGCGAAATTCTTGAAGACGGAAAATATGGTGCTTTAGTGAGTATCGGTGATGCAGATGAGATGGCGAAGGCCGTTCTCGCTGAACTGGACGACCCCACGCCCAGGGAAATATTACTACGCAGGGCGGAGGATTTTTCTGTTGAGCACGCTGTCAACAGCTATCTTGCACTGCTTGACACTGCTGTCAATCAGGCTGCAGATCGAACATAAGAGACGAATTGCTATGTGTGGAATTACCGGTTTTATCCAGTATAGAGGTGGCGCCCAGGAGGATATCGCGCGGCGCTGTCAGGCCATGGCAGACACCATCATTCATCGCGGCCCCGATGCGGGTGGCGTCTGGGTGGACCCTTCATTCCCCCTGGCGCTCGGGCATCGTCGGCTGTCTATTATTGACCTGTCTGAGGCCGGCGCGCAGCCGATGGTGTCAGCCTCAGGCCGCTACGTGCTGTCGTTCAATGGTGAAGTCTATAATTTCCCCCGACTGCGGCAAGAACACGGCATATCCAATTATCCCTATCGGGGGCACTCCGATACGGAAGTGATTCTAGCCGCAGTGCAGCACCTGGGTGTAGAAAAAGCCGTGAGTAAATTCGAAGGCATGTTTGCGCTGGCACTGTGGGACCGAAAAGAACGCTGTCTGTGGTTAGCGCGGGATCGGGTAGGCAAAAAGCCGTTGTATTATGGCTGGTGCGGCAACAGCTTCCTGTTTGGCTCGGAACTCAAAGCTTTGCGCCAACATCCAGATTTCGAGAATGAATTGGATCGCAACGCTCTGGGCCAGTATCTGCAATATGGATGGGTATCCCAGCCCAGCTCTATTTATCGTCAGGTCCGCAAACTTCCCCCGGGTAGCCTGCTAAAGATACCGCAGGATTGTAAGCCCTGGGACGCGCACCCAACCCAGTTCTGGTCCGCGAAAAATATTGCCGAATACGGTGAGCGAAATAGATTCACAGGGAGTTATGAAGGCGCGATCGACAAGCTGGACGAAGTGCTGCAGGAAGCGGTTGGAGACCGCATGGTGGCGGACGTAGAGCTTGGGGCATTGCTGTCTGGGGGCATCGACTCTTCCATGATCGTCGCGTTGATGCAGAAGGTGTCGGACCGACCTGTCAAGACGTTCAGCATCGGATTTTGGGAAGAAAAATACAATGAGGCCGAGTACGCTTCCGCCGTGGCCAAACATCTGAAAACTGATCACCACGAAATGTATGTCACCCCCGATCAGGCGCTGGATGTGGTTGAACAGTTGCCACATATGTACGATGAGCCATTCGCTGATTCCTCACAGATTCCCACCTACCTGGTCTGTAAGCTGGCACGGGAGCAGCTTAAAGTGGTCCTGACCGGTGATGGCGGCGATGAGCAAATGGCCGGCTACCGACGTTACAGAAACTGCCTGAATCACTGGCGCGATGTGCAACGTATACCCGAGAGCGCAAGGAACATTGCCCGCCCAGTTACAGGTGCGCTGGGCACAGGGAGTTGGCGCTACGCGAAGAGCTATGCGAGCAAAGGCGTGAACGTACCCCGCTGGACTCGCAAACTCGCAAAAATCAGCCAACGCTCCTGCAACTGGACGGCCAATTCACCACAGGAGATTCTGGCCAACAAATTCAATAAATGTCTGAGCGTAGATCAATTTGTAACAGGGGCCGTAACGCCAGCAACACCATTGTCCGACCCAGCCTACTGGGCAGATGTTGAGGATCCACTGCTGGCTATGCTTCACTATGATTACACGGGCTATCTTCCAGACGACATTTTGGTCAAGGTTGACCGCGCCAGCATGGCGGTCGGCCTTGAGGCGCGAGCACCTCTTCTCGACCACCGGGTGCTAGAACTCGCTTGGTCGCTACCTAGCGCCTATCTATTCGACGGCAAGACGGGTAAACGCGTACTTAGAGACCTGTTGGGCCGTTATGTCCCGCCGGCTTTGATTGACCGGCCAAAACGTGGTTTCAGCGTGCCGATCAAGGAGTGGCTCGTGGGTCCGCTGAGGGATTGGGCCGAGGACCTAATTTCAGAAAAGACTTTAACAGAGCAGGGCATTTTCGACGTAAAGAGCATCCGAGAGGCCTGGCATCAGCACCTTTATGGCTGGGCCAATCACTCTGAGCTGATATGGTCAGTCCTTATGTTTCAGGCGTGGTGGAGGGCCCAGGCCTCTGACACATGAGCGCCCCAAACTAACCCGAATGAGGTAGGTACGGGGCCGCCTCGACGGTCGATCAGCTCCCTTACACGAAAAAATCACCTTGCAGCACACACGATGAGCGCCTTTACTTCTGGCGCTGCAAAAATACTAGAATAAAAAATAATACTTTAAAAACATGTAGTTAGGATTAAATTTTCCCGTAATTTGACCTCGATATCAGCCTAGGCTCACCAAGCTCTAACGGCACTCCAGACGCCCGCAGCAGCCTGCGCTATCGCCTCTAGAATCTTTCAATGGGATTGTTCCCATCAGCCAGCGGTATTATTTCCTATCAGTACAAAAGCCCCAAATGGTAGGATAACTCCTCATCAGGTTGCCCTTTTTCGGGGCCTGGACAAAGGGTGCCAACATGTACGTCTACATACATGAACAACAACAAAACGGCACTTAGACATTTTTGAAATGCGCATCATTGCCGCGTACTTAAGCGGTAAGTAGTGCCTATTTTCGAACAGTTGCGCGGCGGACAGATCGCCGAAAACGAGGAATCTACATTGTCACATGTAAGCCCCATTGCCACACCCACACGCCACCTAATGCCATTTCGCTCAGCTGACTTCGCTACATTAACTGAAGCACTCGACTATGCGGCTCAGGGCGACACTGGCTCAAACTTCTACACCGGCCGAGGTGACATCTACGCCAGCATTACTTACCGCGAGCTACGTCTGCAGGCAATTGAACTGGCGCATAAGCTAATGGGGCTGGGCCTGACAAAAGGCGACCGTGTTGCACTTGTCGCAGAAACAAACCCTGAATTCATTCGGTTTTTCTACGCCTGCCAATACGCCGGACTGATTCCTGTGGCGCTGCCTGCCTCAGTAAAAGTTGGCGCTCACTGCGCCTACGTGGCGCAGCTGAAACAGTTGCTGGAAGCCAGCGATGCGGAAATCGGTATGGCATCAGAGGGGTATCTTTCATTCTTGCAGGAGGCCAGCGAAGGTCTTTCCATGCGCATGGTGGACGCACCTGAGGCATTTCATGCTCTGCCCTTTGATGTACAGCCTCTACATCAGGCTGAACCTGATGATATTTCCTACATTCAGTACACCTCAGGCAGTACACGCTTCCCTCGGGGTGTCGTCATCAAACACCGTACCGCTATGGCCAATCTGCACGGTATCGTCTCCCACGGTCTGGAAATGAGCGGCTCAGACCGCATGATGTCCTGGCTGCCCTTCTACCACGATATGGGCTTGGTCGGTTTCGTATTGGTTCCTATGGCCGCGCAGATTTCCATTGACTACCTAGACACTCGCGAGTTCGCCATGCGGCCGCGCCAGTGGTTATCATTGATGACCAAGACCCGCGCCACCATCTCCTTCGCCCCTTCATTCGGTTATGACCTATGCGCACGCCGGGTCCGTGCCAGTGACATCGCAACTTACGACCTCAGCAATTGGCGCGTAGCAGGTATCGGCGCGGAAATGATCCACCCGCAAACATTAGAGCACTTCGCCGAAATGATGGAGCCGGCCGGTTTCGATCGTCGCGCGCTCCTAGCGTGCTACGGCATGGCTGAATGTACTCTTGGAGTCAGTTTTTCACCCCTTTGGACAGGTTTCACTACACACCATATTGATAGCGACCACCTCTCGGATCACCACCAGGTGATAGTAATGGATGAAGAAGATGCGCAAGGCCGGGGTCGTCATTTCGTTAATTGCGGCACTCCGATGCCCAGCTTTGAGGTGGAAGTCCGCGATGATAACCAAGTCCTGGAAGACTGGCGCAGTGGCGTGATCTATTTGCGCGGCCCCAGCGTCATGTCGGGATATTTCAATTTGCCGGAAGAAACCAGCCATGCGCTTAGTCAAGACGGCTGGCTTAACACCGGGGATATCGGCTACATGGTCGATGGTGCGTTAACCATTACTGGCCGCAAGAAAGACCTGATCATTATTCACGGGCGTAATATTTGGCCCCAGGATCTTGAGCACGTTGCCGAAACTCAATCCGAAGTTCGGGCCGGCGACGCGGTGGCATTTTCCGCGCCGAACAGTAAAGGCGAAGAGCTCTGTGTGCTGCTGGTGCAATGTCGTCAAAGGGATCCGGGCATGCGCAACAACCTGGTGCGCCGCCTCACGGCGCTCGTGCGCATGGAAATGAGTCTCGACTGCTACGTAGAACTGGTTCCAACTCATTCTCTGCCCAAAACATCTTCCGGCAAACTGTCACGGGCGAAGGCGCGACTCGACTTTATCAACAACAATGATATCGACAAGCTCAACGCCGCCGCCGCAGAAGTTCTCCTGAGGGTGGCTTCAGCCTGATTCCCAGAGGCAGCCTCATCGCCGTTACGGGAGCCACCGGATTTATCGGCACCGTGCTCTGCCAGCGCTTGCTGGAGCAAGGCTTTCAGGTCCGAGCGCTGGTGAGAAATCGCGCTAAAGCATCACGTTTGGCCGCACAGGGCATTGCCTTGATAGAGGGGGATCTCGAAAACGCTTGCGCGCTGCAACAACTCGTTGCCGATTGTGCTTTCGTGATACACGGCGCAGGTGCTGTAAGAGGTAATTCCCAAGGCGCATTTGACCGCGTCAACGTATTAGGCACCTTGGCATTACTCAATGCTATCGGGGCACAACCGTGCCTACCCAAAATTTTGCTACTGTCATCCCTAGCCGCCCGTGAACCCCAACTGTCATGGTATGCCCACAGTAAATGCGAAGGAGAAAAACTACTCACACAGGTTCGGGACCTTGAGTGGATTATCCTGCGTCCACCCGCCGTCTACGGACCAGGGGACAAAGAGATGCTACCGATATTTCATTGGATGCAGCGGGGGATAGCCCTGGTACCGGGCTCACCCGACGCACGCCTGTCACTGATTCATGTGTCAGACCTAGTAGATGCCATCGTAGTCTGCCTGCAAAGCGAAGAGGCAATTCATCAAGTTCTGGCCCTCTGTGATGGGAAAGATGGCGGCTACAGCTGGCGTGAATTGGCCAACATTGCCGGGGACCACTGGTCCCGAAAGGTTCGCCTTTGGCGCATTCCCAGCTGGCTCTTAAACGGTGTCGCCGCGGTCAATAGCAATGCCGCTAGAATCACAGGCAAAGCGCCCATGCTGACACCGCCCAAATTGCGTGAGCTGCGACACGATGACTGGGTGGTGGACAACGGTTCGATGACCACTGTAACCGGATGGACACCCAGGCTCGGCCTATGCGAAGGACTAGATCAGCTAAAATTATCGACATTATGACCGCGAATCCGTCGAGTATAGTGCGGTACAATTAATCATTTCATGCAAGAAAACATGTTGAGTAACTGCACCTGTGGCTGAGTTCATTGTCGGCAATTCTTTAAGTAAATGGGCGCGCGATCATCGGTTCCTGCGGGCGCTGCTGTGGCGCCTGGATGTTGTGGTTGTCTCGCTGATCACGCGCCTGGCAAGGCTACTGCCCATCGATATGGCATCCCGGTTCGGCGACTCTGTAGGCAGATGGATCGGCCCAAAGCTGAAGAAAAAAACAGCAATATTCCGAGCGAATATGGTGATCGCATTTCCTGAACTGAATGATGTGGAAATCGATGACTTGGTCGTTCGCGCCTGGGGCCGCTCGGGCCGTGTATTGGCTGAATATCCACACCTGGCCACTCTACTGAAGGAGGATGACCGCCTAATTCTTGATATTCGACAACCGCTAGAGGCCTGCGAGAATCCCAGTAGGCCCTGTGTCATTGTGACGGCACACCAAAGCAACTGGGAGGTAGTGTGCTCTGCCATGGCAAAGCTGGGCATTCGAAATGTCAGCCTTTACAGCCCCCCAAGCAATCCTCTGCTGGACCGGATGCTGCTAGAGTCTCGCCAAGCATTGAACAGCGAACTATTGCCCAGAGACAACAGCGCCCGATTGCTGATGCGTGCGTTGAAAAAAGGCCAGAGCGTCGCCATGGTAATGGACAGACGTGTTGACGAAGGAAAATTTATACGCTTTTTTGGGCGTGATAAGCTCTCGACCATCATGCCCGCAAAGCTCGCACTGAAACTGCACTGCGATCTGGTGCCAGTGCAGGTCGAACGATTACAGGACGCCCACTACCGCGTCACGTTTCACCCGCCGATTGTCCCCGAGGATACCGGCGTTGACGAAACCACTCAGACCATCGATATGATCCAGCAGGTTCACCACCAGTTCGAAAACTGGATTCGCCAACAACCGGAAGATTGGTTCTGCTCGAAGCGACTGTGGCCAAAAAATACAACACAACAAACGGAGGAGTCTGACAGTGATGCCGACACCGAACCCTGTGCAAGCTGAAAAACAGCATCAATCTATACGCCTGTTCGAGAATGATCTTCTCGAACGATTGTCCCATGTCCACCCCATCACCCCGCTGTTGATGTGGACACCCATCGCGGGGTGGCTGCTATGGCGAAGCTTGTCTTTCTATGAGCTCCCGGGCTGGCCAGTATTTTTTATAGCACTGGCGGGTATGTTTGTGTGGACGCTCAGCGAATACTGCCTTCACCGCTTTTTGTTTCATTTTCCTGCAAGCAACAAGGCGAGTAAATGGTTAGTGTTTCTGTTTCACGGCAATCACCATGCAGACCCCAAGGACAAAACTCGCCTAGTCATGCCACCCACCGGTGCAATACCCATCATGGCAGCGCTCTACCTGCTATTCGGGCTTGTCATTCCGCAGCCATGGATTCAGCCATTTTGTGGGGGCTTTATCATCGGCTATTTGATTTATGACTATATTCACTACTCTACGCATCACTTCCCGATGAAAAATCCGGTGGCGAAGTTCATCAAGCACTATCATCTAAAGCATCACCATTCCGGAGAAGGCGGGCGCTTCGGCGTGAGCTCTCCGATCTGGGACTGGGTATTCGGATCAGACCCAGGGCGAAGCTGAGCCAGTCGAATGCCGGAGTTTTATCTGATCCCCAAGCGACTGGCACGCAAGGCGCCGTTTCTGGCCTCTTCCGCTCAATGGGTTGAAGCTGCAGTCTTTCGCTTCATCTTCGCGCTCATGCGCAAGCTCAGTTTGGGGCTTGCTCTGCGATTGTCTGCTTTTACCTTCGGCTTGGGCAGTGCTTATTCAGACAAAGCGGACAAAGCACACACTAATCTTGCCATTGCATTTCCGGATAGCTCTCCGGAATGGCGAGGGCGAACCACAAAGAAAATTTTTCGCTGCTTGGGTTACTCTGCCGCAGAGTTACTCAAACTGGAACAGATCTGGAAGGAGCGCGAACAACGCATCGAGTTCGTACTCGAGCCAGAGGCCCGCAAGCACATGGAGAGCAAACGCGCTACCGTGTTTATGACTGCACACGTAGGCGCCTGGCAGGTTGCCTCGTTAGTCACACGGCAGTTCGGTTTCACCATAAACGCCATCTATGCGCCAGAATCCAATCCGATCATACAAGACCTTTTACTGGGCTCACGCCGATCTTTCGGTGAAAAGCTAATATCTGCGGCTGCAGGGCCGCGTCCGCTGATCAAGGCATTGAAGGCGGGCGAAAGTATTATTATGGCAATGGATACTCGCCCGGACACGGGCAAGCTCATTCCCTTTTTCGGTGTTGACGCGCTCACTAACACCAGCGCAGTCGGCTTGGCCCTGCGCAATAGTGCGGCGGTGGTCGTGTCTCGCGCCGAACGTCTGCCCGGGGGACGTTACCGGGTAACCGTTTATGATCCCCTGATTAGTCCTATTCCTGATGCACCGGTCAAGGAACAGGCTGTCGCGATGACCGAAATTGTCCACCACCATTTCGAAGACTGGATCAGGGAGTATCCACAGGAGTGGGTCTGCCTGAAGCGTCGCTGGCCGAAGGAACATAAACTCTAGAGCATCGGGCCGTTGTGTCTAAAGTCTACCCCGCTGTACACTTCAGCGGTTAACCCATAAACCCGGATAGTGTTTCAACATGGCATTACTACGAGCGTTCTACAAGTCCCTCAAAAAACGGCGAAGCATAGCGGCACGCTTTCGACTCCTGACAGAAGTGGGCAAGAAGTTGATTCCACAGTACCGGTTCAGTTGGCCCTATCTCGACTGGTGGAACGATAAGCCATTCAATAGTTATCTTGAGCGATTCAACGAACTGCACCACTTCAATACTGACCGGAAATACATGCTATACCAGTTATTGCGCTTGATTGACGATATCCCTGGCGACACGGTGGAATGCGGTTCACTCGAAGGTGCTGGCAGTTATCTGATACATCTGATGAATGACCAATCACCTCAGCATGAACGCTGGCATCACGTGTTTGACTCCTTTGAAGGCTTGTCCGCTCCGGGTGAAGGTGATGGGAAACACTGGGAACAGGGCGACTTATCTGTTTCTATGGGGCAGGTAAGAAAAAATATGGACAACTTTGACAGGTACACGCTCTACCAGGGGTGGATTCCTTCAAGATTCGCTGAGGTGCAGGACAAACGCATCGCCTTTGTACATATTGATGTAGACCTGTACCAACCCACGCGGGACGCCATCGAATTCTTTTACCCCAAAATGAGCGAGGGCGGGGTCATACTCTGTGATGACTATGGCTCTTCCCTTTGCCCCGGTGCAACACGCGCGATCGACGAATACCTGACCGATAAAACCGAGAAAATGCTGTATATGACTTGTGGCAGCGGCTTCCTGATCAAGGGACGTCAAACTGCGCTACAGCTGGCCTGAAAAGCCTTTATCGGATAACCTGTCTCATTCACCTTGCTGTGCAAATTTCCACCCCAGCTTAGTCTTCAGTTTACGGAGAGCGCCCCATCTCGCCTAATCATAAAAAACGCACGAGACTATGGCTGACCTCACCCCACTTTTACCCCACTTATGGTGGCGCTCAAAATCGCTATCGAAGTTACATCCCGGGATTGATTAACCGCAATCTGGATGTGCGCATTATGACGGGTACCCCCCAGATTCAGGAACGCAGTGAGGCGGACACAGACGTAAATTGGTACGAGTCAACACCGGGATCATGGCTGCCTGAAAGTGTACTCGATGGTGCCCCTCTGCAGCGCATCCGCTTACCGGACAGTAAGAGCCGAACACGCACGCAGATCTACTATGACGCACTGCTAGAGATATGCCAGAGCCAGACAGATCGCCCCACAGTGGCTCAGCTCATAACCAACATGCGGCCCGAGGCACTGCCCTGGCTGCGCCGACTGAAAGGCGCTGGTATCGCGACCGTATACTCGGTCTCGCAATTTCCCACCTGGCAACAAAAACCGGCTAAACGTATTTTTCGACGCCGCGGCTATCGCCAGGTCTACAACGCATTCGATACTCTGGTAACCAATAGCGAGGCGATCGAAGAGTTTTTGCGCAGTATCGGCGTTACCACCCGTATAGAATACATTCCTAACGGCGTCAATCTGCAGCGGTTTCACCCGATTCAGTCAGACCAAGAACAGCGAGGTAGAGAGTCTCTGCGCCGTCGTTTTGGTATACCCGAGGATCACAAGGTTGTCGTTATGGTAGGTGCAGTGATGCCGCGCAAGGGACCGGACATCGCTCTTCGTGCATGGCGCGAGCTATTGCACCAGTTCCCCAATACGCACATGCTGTTTGTGGGTCCCCGCAGTGATATCCATGATCCAAAGTTGAAGACATTCGGCAGTGAAATCACAGATCTTATCGAGACCTCAGGAGCCACTGATCAGGTTCACTTCACCGGCACTGTGGACAATGTGGAGGACTATTTACGCGCATCGGATATCTCTCTGCTCGCATCAAACCGTGAAGGCACACCCAACTCTGTATTGGAAGCCATGGCAACGGGGCTACCCTGCCTAGTCACCCCGTATCTTGGTATTTCTGCGGGAATCGGCCAGTCTGGGGAACACTACCAGCTGGTGGAGCGCAATCACGAGGCCATTGCCTTGGCACTGACTAGTCTATTGCAGAATCAAGAGCGTAGAACCACCTTTGGCAATAAAGGCCAGCGGTATGTCGTTGATAACGGCGACCAACAACGGAGCCTTGATCACTACGCTGAGCTCTATGAAGAGCTCGCTGTTAACGCCATGCGCCGGCGCTAAACCCGCACACCAAAGAATCAATACATCAGGCTTTCTTTTTTTGTCACCTGTTGTGCCCCGGTCAATAGCCGTCGGGTTTTCTTGAAAGCCATTCGCAGTGGCCGGTATTCCTCAAAAACTACGATAAAGACTTTACGATAATAATTTTCCGGGCAATTGATACGTCTTACGCCGTGCCACGAATTGCCCCGCCGCCCAAAAAGTATACTACGGTTATCTTTTGTTGCCGCCGGGTACTCTGCGTCGAAGTCATCGAATGAAGGCGCGCTATCTCGAGTCAATCGGCCCTTGTCATCAAGAATAACTGTTTCACCACCCCAACCCCACTGCCAATCTTCATCGGTGTTGAGATAGAAAATCTGCGAGCCCAACTTTCCTTTGGAATCGCAGTGCGGAGACACCTCGCCACCACTAGGTGTGAAGTGCCAGTGAAAACGAAAACGCACATGGGATACATTCAACAAACCGCAAATAAAACGACGGTAACGGTCACTGCACAGCTCTTCGACAAAATCACGCCACTGCGGCGCAAGCTCCATGCCACGCTCATAATCTAGAATATACCGGTCGTGGCTGGCTTGCCCATGTTTGCGCTGCTTGCCGAAAAAGGCATTAAAATTGCTTATGTCAGGTATGTTTCCCAGCAATTCACAATAGCGATCTTCAACAATAAAATGCTGTGGATTGACCCAGGGGAAAGGCTTCTGTGCCTGAAAGCTTCCCGCGTCGATGGCATCCAGAACGTTGGAATTAAGATAGTTATTGCTGATCATTGTCTTGCTGCCGACAAAGACATTAGTATACCGGCACGTCAAGGACAGGGACAGCCGATTTTTTGTGCAGGAATTGCGCAGCCGAGACCGACTGGCGCAGAGTTTAAATCTTTCTCATACTGTAGCTAGACCCATAGGCTCCCTCAGCAAGCCCGCGGACCTGGAACGCGCTTTGGCACAAGCCAACGCGGCGCCGCCAATACTCGCTGTTCGCAAATCACCGAAGGGCGAGCCCATTCCACTATTGACGATAAGCGCAACCGACAGCTCCTGCGCCGGATCTGCCCAGGCACCGGAACCGCCGAAGCCAAAGTGGCCAAAAGCTTGGCGCGGAAAACCGCGCGTTGTTGCTACCCCGTGATAACCCAGGCGCCAGCGCATATCAAAAGGAATCACCGAGAGTTTGCCGGTTGGTTTTTGCACGGTCGTAGCCCGCGCCAGAGATTTTTCCGACAGCAAGCGCACACCTTCAAATTCTCCACCATTGGCCAATAGAGCATACATTTTGGCAAGGGAGCGGGCGGTAAACAAACCGTTGGCTGCCGGAATCGCAACCCGCAGGGACTCAGGGGAACCGAAGTCAAAATCGCTCACTCCGTGCGGCGCAAGAGCATCAAATATACTCGATAGATCTGAGTCTATTCCCAAACGTTGCAACAGCTTGCTAATCCCACTAGCACCGACCTCAAGCTTGCTACCCAGTGAGGTCTGCGCCATCCGCTTGATCGAAGCTGGAAAAATCAGCTTGGCTGCTCGTGCTATCTCATGCTCCGGCGTGCCAATGAACAATCCATCCAACTTCAGTGGTTTGGCGATCTCCTCCTGTACTAGTTGAGAGAATTTCTTCCCGGTGACGCGCTGGATGATCTCGCCAACGAGGAAACCAAACGTCAGTCCATGATAGCCAGTACGTGTCCCTGGAGGATGCACTGGCGTGGTCTGCTCGATAGCACGGATCATATATTCCCAATCCAACAGGCGATCCACGTGGTCGACCATCTGGCGAATATGGTACAACCCTGATTGGTGTGACAGTACCTGCCGCACCGTGATCTCCTCCTTGCCAGCCTGACCGAATTCCGGCCAGTAGTCGGCGACCCGAGCGTCGTAATCAATAAGTCCTCGGTCAGCCTGGATATGCAGTAAGGTAGCAGCAACCCCTTTTGTGGTGGAAAAACTCGGCGCCATTGTGTCCTGAGTCCAGAGCGTACCTTCATCATCCTTGTACCCGCCCCACAGGTCCACCACACATTCTCCTCGATGGTAAACACACACTGCCGCGCCACCAGGGTGACTCCCCAGTTGATTTCGCAACGTCGCTTCCACCGCCCCGAAGTCCGGATGGATTCGTCCGTCCAGATGCAGTGTTCGATTCTGTATAAGCTTTAATGTCACAGAGCGTCCCCGCTTAATCCCTATCGTTATCTTGTGGCAAGTTGACATTGCCTCACGACAAAACATATCACAGATTGCACGTCGGGTGAAAACACACCCTACCTCGTCGCCCGCCGTACTGAACGCATTTATGGCGATACTTGTCGAATTCACAAGCACTAAAATACAGCCTGCTTTACTATTGTCAGAGTGAAGAAATGACGCTGCGCCGACCTAATATGAGGAGCCTTACATGTACCGCATAGTCTTGATTCCACTGCTGCTACTAATCTTGGCTGTGGCGCTGATACCACTGCTGGCTGACAAAGCAGCCATATTGGACATCGCGACATCGGCTCTCTATAAGCAGACCGGCGCGACGCTGACCGTCGCGGGTGACACCGAACTGACTCTGTTCCCAACACTGGGCATTTCTTTGTCCGATGTCGCTGTGGTGCTGGATGGGCAAGACCATCGAGACCTGCGGGCACGCTCAGTTAAAATGGGGGTGCAACTGTTGCCTCTACTGAAAGGCAATATCGCAATTGACACCGTCAGCTTGGAAGGCCTGATTGTGCGCAGTGAGCCTCACACGGAAGGGGTCGACAACGGCACCCGTGGAACTGACATTGCTGCCGATGGAGTTGCTGCCCTTGCAGTGCCTCTTTCGCTCAAGGTGAAGCGACTGCTGATTATCGATGCTCGCTGGGAAGAAATCGATTCCACTGGCGCGGTTTCTACCCTACTGGAGCTGGTTAAACTGCAGGCGATGAACCTGAACCTGGAGCAGAGTCCTATCGCGATAGAACTGCAATTAACACGGCCAGGCGAACAGCCTATGGCGCTGAGTCTGGACGGCAATCTTCGCATCAACCAACACATGCAACAAATCAACTTAGATACAATCGTGATGAAGATAAGTGGGGCCACAGCCATACCTGTCCAGGTGCAAACCAACGGCACCATTGACGTCTCACGCGAGGTGGCAAACCTGCAGCTGACATTCGAGTCGGGAGAGACTCACGGCACAGGAAGCCTACATTATGCCAACGGCGAGAGCCCTAGGGTCGACGCCGTTTTACAGCTTAATGTTTTGGATAAGGCACTACTGGCACTGGCAGGGCCCAAGGCTGCTACTGCGGCTGGGGAGGTATCTACATCGGCAGGCTGGAATGAAGCTCTGCCCCTGGCCGCCTTGCGCCTGATCGACACCCAGGCCGTACTCGACATTAAAAGCGCCCGCTTTGGCGACCACACAGTGAACAATCTACATATCAATTTACGCGCGCTTAATGGCCTGATCGAGGTATCGGATCTGACAGGGAATCTGTATGGCGGCGAGCTGGCTGCTACTGCCACCTTGGACGGCAGGGGTGATATCGCCTCTCTCAAGACAAGAGGCAGCCTCACACGACTCGATATCGCCACGGCCTTGGCAGCAACCGAATCAGCACGGATGCTCTCCGGCAACGCCACAGTGAACTGGCAACTGGGCAGTCGAGGACGCTCAACAAACGAGCTGATAGCGGCCCTCAATGGCCCCATCAAACTAACCACTGAAAACGTGGTACTGCAGGGCATCAGTGTCGAGAAGTCGCTGTGTAAAGCGGTAGCGCTCACCAATAATGAGTCACTAACGGCGAGTTTTCCTGCCAACACCCGCTTTGAGACGCTTTTCGCCAGCATTCAGGTAGCAAACGGGAAGGCAACCCTGAACCCCCTGCGCGCCGAACTGCCCGGGATTGCACTCATCGGCAGTGGCAACTACGATCTGGTCAAACAGAATTTTGTTGCGGCCTTCAAAGGCCGTTTGTCAGAGAAACTAGAACAACTGGATCACGCCTGTCGGGTCAGTAAGCGTCTGACGGCCATCGACTGGCCGGTCAACTGTGCCGGCAGTCTGGGCACCGAGCCGGCTAGCTGGTGCCGCGTGGACACAGCAAAAATCGTGCAAGACCTGACCATTAATGAAGGGTTGGATAAGCTCGAAAAGAAAGCGGGTAAGCTGTTCAACAAACTATTTAACAGAGGAGACTAGCCCGCCTTGTGACTAGTTAAGTACCCGATAACCGCGACCGCTGAGGCAGCGCCTAACAACCTGCACCTCACTCTGCTGGCCCTGGTTCGCACCCTTGGCGCCGCCGCCAACGGCACCCACACCGGCACCCGTGACTGCGCCGCTACTGCCCCCGGTAATCGCGCCGATTAAGCCGCCCACTAGCGCACCAGAAGCGGCACCTTTGGCAGTTTTCTCCCCAGTCTTGACCTGCTTGGCATACGTTTGGCACTCGGCCAGGTCCTGCTGATAAGCGCTCATATTGACGCCTTTCTGATCGATGATAATTTCGTCCGTCGTCGTGCAGGCAATAATAACCAGCGGCACTATGATGGCGACCAATACATTCTTCACAGTTATTCTCCAGCAGATGGTTAATTCAATGTGCGTACCATAAAGACTAGCACGCAATGCGCTAGACATCACGAGGAGCGGTGATATCAGAGCGCGGCCTGCAACCGCCCGTCATCTGCGGGTGGCATCGAAAACAATGGCTCGAGTGTCACCTAAGTGACAGGTGCACAAGTGATTTTTATGGCGTAGCGACCCTGCCCAGGGTATCCGTGTTATTCTCAGTCGCGAGAATCTGACCGAAGAAGAAATTTGGGTCAGCGTGAACCCATAAATAGCTTCGGCGCGATCAGCGGCTCCGCTAACCAACTGCAGACCTATAGTCTCGAGGTCCAGTAGCCTTCTAGCCCATGACAGGAGATCCAATCTATGAAACAGCTAACGGGCCTAGACGCTTCATTCCTCTATGCAGAAACACCCAATGCCCCGATGCACATATCGGGGCTGTCTATTTATGACCAATCCACCGCCCCCGGCGGCAAAGTGCGGTTCAAGGAAATCATACGGAACACCAACAATCGCTTGATGGGTCTTCCTGTGATGACACAGAAATTATTGAAGGTCCCAATGAATCTTGATCACCCCTACTGGGTGACTGACGGTGCCTATGATCCGGAATTTCACATCCGGCACATCGCACTGCCCAAGCCAGGCGACTGGCGCCAACTGTGCATTGTAATCTCACGCCTTCACGCACGGCAGTTGGACCGCGCGCACCCACTGTGGGAACTCTATATTATCGAAGGCTTGGACAACGTAGAAGGTGTTCCCAAGGGCAGCTTTGCCATGTTTTCCAAGACACACCATGCCGCTATTGATGGCACCTCTGGCATGGAATTGACAGCGGCAACCCACGACCTGACACCGGATTACACCGCTGCGCCCAAAACTAGGACGATCAGTGTCGACACCGAACCCTCGTCGATAGAACTCATGCTCAGAGCCCAGCTCAACAACATTCGCAAGCCGTTCCACTTTGTCAGTGTGGCCCGCAATACCATGCCGGGCATGGCCAAGGCAGTTGCCGGGTTGTCCCGTGGCCAGCTGAGCCGTGTTAGGAATGTGCCGCGCACCCGCTTTAATCGTACGGTATCGCCACACCGGGTATTCAATGCGATGAGCGTAGCCCTGGATGATGTGAAAAAAATCAAGAATTCAGTCGTCGGTGCCACCGTCAATGACGCCGCCATCACCATCGTCGGCGGTGCCCTGCGAAAGTACCTTCAGTTTCATGACGAATTGCCCGCGCACTCACTGGCGGCCATGGCACCCATCAATATCCGTTCGGACAAGGATACGTCCGGGGGCAATATCGTCGCCACCATGACGGTGCAGGTGCGCAGTGATGTGGCAGACCCCCTGGAGCGCCTGCAAGCGGTGCATGACAGTAGCAGCAAGGCCAAGGAGCTGACCAACGCTATCGGCGCCAAAGCAATGACGGATTACACTCAGTTCATCCCCTCCATGCTGACCGCGCAGGCGGCCCGCTTAGCGAGCCGCTGGGGCTTGGCCAACCATATAAATCCTTCTTTCAACTGCGTGATTACGAACGTGCCGGGGCCACCAATACCCCTTTATAACACCGGCGCAAAAATGGTCGCCAATTATGCTACCGGGCCCGTTCAAGATGGTGTCGGCCTGTTCCATGTGATCGGCAGCTACTGTGGCCAGTTCACTATCAGCGCAACCAGTTGCCGCGTGATGATGCCAGATCCAGACTTCTATCGACAGTGCTTGCAAGACAGTTTTGATGAATTGTTAGCCGCAGCAAATTCCACTGTGAAAGCAACGGCAGCCAAATCAAAAAGGGCCACCAGCACCAAACCCAAGCCCAAGCCCAAGCCCAAGCGTGCTGCTTAAGCGTGAAGCCGCCCAATTTGCTGCTAGCTTTGAGTGATGCCCCGCGCGCACTGACGGACGCTATATTCCTAAAAATAGCTACCCCACTGCTACGCAAACTACCACCCACCCAACGACCACGAAGCGTGATGGTTATTCCGGGGTTTCTGGGTGACGACCGCGGCAACCGGCCATTAATAGAGTTTCTGCAGTATCTTGGCCACACCGCAGTGGGCTGGGGCCAGGGCCGCAACATGGGAACTCAAAGTTTCGACGAAGAAGGTCTGCGTAAATCGATGGTGTCGCTTATCGCCGCAGGTAATGGCAAAATCACATTGGTAGGGCACTCCTTAGGAGGCATCTATGCCCGAGAGATCGCCCGCTCGGAGCCCGATAGCATTGAGCAAGTGATTACATTGGGCAGCCCGTTCGGGCGAGGACGGCAGAATGCTTCTCATGCTAATCGGCTTTACCAGCGCCTCAACCCGCAGCCCGATGAGCACAGCAATGAGGATACTCTCGCGACACCACCGCCTGTACCCACGACTGCGATCTACACCAAAGCCGACGGTGTGGTGAACTGGCGCACTTCTGTGCAAGCGGGCAGTAATCACCACGTGCACAACATAGAAGTGTTGGGCAGTCATATCGGCCTCAACGTCAATGCCGCAGTATGGTACTGGATAGCGAAAAAGCTCGGTTAACCCGCTCACTTCCGCACTGGCTTTGGTAGAACTAAAGTCGCTTGGCATCACCCAGCTCAACGACCTACAATAAGTGCATCCGCCTGCCGAGGGCTGCAGTCCCGCGCGGCACGCAATGAGTCAGACGTATTGTTCGATTCGGGCGTGCTCGGAAAATTTTCGTACTGAGGATCTTGTTTGTGAATACTCGATTGACTTTGATGATGAGGACTCAAGTCTCGTCAATTGTTCGAAAACAATTACGCATACTGTTTGGCGCTTTTATCTGCGCCACCATATTGACCGGATACGCCTCCTCGGCCACTGCGAAAAATGACGCCGATGCTGCAAAAGTCTACCAGATGGTCTACAGCGCCAAGCTTGACCCGAAGACCGGTCAAGCGCACGCCAGCGTGACCCTCAAACAACACAGGCAGTTGGTACGCAGTATTGAGTTAGTCATGCCCAAGGATCGCTACCTAAACATACGACCCATATCCCGTATAGAAATCAATGGCGATCGTGTTATTTGGAAACCACTCAAAAAGGGCGACACGCTGCATTTCGATTTCGTTATTGACCACCAGCGGTCAAATCGAAAGATGGATGCTCGAATAACCACCACTTGGGCACTGCTAAAGTTGGATCACCTGTTTCCCAGCGCCACGGCTCGCGTCGTCAAAGGTGCTACATCGGAAACCACTTTAACCCTAAACGCACCCAAGCAGTGGTCGATAGAGACGCCCTATGGCGGCGGAGCAGGCCAGATCTTCGAAGTCGATAATACGCGCCGTAATTTTGACACCCCACGCGGCTGGGTCATAGCGGGAGAATTGGGCGTGCGTCGAGAAAATAAAAACGGGCGGCATATCACTGTAGCAGCGCCTCTTGGTAGCGGCTTACAGGCCAATGATGTACTGGCCTTCCTGCGTTGGACAATGCCTTCACTGGTTGAGCTCTTTCCCGATACCCCACAGCGTCTGCTCATTGTCAGTGGCTCCCAAGACATGTGGCGTGGCGGACTCTCGGGCGTAGGATCGCTCTACTTGCACAGCGATCGTCCGCTGATAAGCGGTAATCGCACCAGCCCGCTATTGCACGAGCTTTTCCACGTGGCCAGCGGGTTACATTCGAAAGTAGGTGCGGACTGGATTATCGAAGGGCTGGCAGAATACTACAGTCTGACATTGCTACTACGCTCAGATGGCATCTCGAAGGTTCGCTACAATCAGTCCTTTGAAAGGCTGGCGCAGTGGAGTGCAGATACACCCTGTATTGCGACAGATCGATCAAAAGGTAAACAGACAGCGCGTGGCGCCCTGGTAATGCGAGCGCTTGACGCCGAAATTCGCAGTGAGACCGGCGGAAAAGCATCACTTGATACGCTGGTGCATAAGCTTGTGCAGGCTAACGAGGATCTCACTAACTCAAGTTTTCGGGCGGCAGTGATGGACATTACTGGGGCACCTATGCCCGCACTTGCTAGCTGTCCATAACATTTGGCTCAATGTCGAGATCGGTAAATATGTCAATCCCGGCATACGGCTTGACCGCCTGAGGCGGCAACGGCGCACCGGCCAGCCAGGCTTCCAGTATCTTGCGCTTATTGCTGCCGCTGACTACAAACCAAACAGCAGACGACAAACTCAAGCATTGGGGGCTCATAGTAACCCTTCGCGCTGGCAGCTTGGGCGCCTGAGTAACCGCAATCGCCAGTGCTGTAGAGTTGTCAGGCGGGACGTCGCCGGGGAATAAACTAGCGGTGTGCCCGTCCTCTCCAAGCCCCAGCAGTGCGAGATCAAAACCCGGCGCTTGCTGGAGAATCGCCGCATAATCTGCCGCTGCCGTATTCACATTATCGCGCGCAGGCACCCCGTGTATTTGTACACGAGGAATGGCGACATAATGCAGCCAAGCTGTTGTCGCCATAGTGTCGTTGCGCTCGGCATCGCCCACGGGTAGACAACGTTCATCGCCAAAGTAGATATGCCAGTACTGCCAGTCAGTGGCGATGTGACGCAACTGCCGGTACAACTCACGCGGCGTTTCACCTCCCGCCAGAATGATACTGAAATAGCCCTGCTTATCGATGCATTCACTAGCCAACATAGCAATGCGCGCACAAAGTTCTTTGATCAAAAGATCGTTACTGACGAATCTGTGAATGCGTGGCGGCATCGTTAAATATGATTGCGCCAACGTTGATCGCTGCTGTCGAATAACTGGCTCGCCTCTTCCGGCCCCCAGCTTCCGGCCCGGTAACCCTGAATAAAGTCCTGCTCAAGACTGAACTGACGCAATATCGGATCCACGACTTTCCATGACCATTCCACTTCGTCAAAGCGAATAAACAAACTGTGGTCGCCTTCGATAACATCTATCAGCAGCGTCTCATAGGCTCCAAGCTGACGCTGATTGTCATCACGAAACGAAGCGTGCAGTTGTAATGTCCGGGTACTCATATCCAAGCCTGGCTCCTTAGCCTGCAGTTCGATATGCATACTCTCATCGGGCTGAATCGATAACACTATCCAATTAGGCTCAATTTTCTCCATGGGCGTCTCGCGAAACAATTGCAGTGGCGGCTGCTTGAGCCGCAGACTCACAATAGTCAAATCCTGTGCCATACGCTTACCTGTCCGCAGATAAAATGGCACACCAGACCAGCGCCAGTTATCGACATAAAATTTTGCGGCAACATAGGTTTCCGTCACGGAGTTTTTGGCGACACCAGACTCGTCCTGATAAGCCACCGCGCCATCACCGGCTTCATACTGCGCACGCACTGCATGGTGGCTAACTGCATCGCTGGGAATAGGACGGATTGAACGCAGCACTTTAACCTTTTCATCGCGCAGTGCATCATCATCGAGCTGTGCCGGTGGCTCCATCGCTACGACAGAGAGAAGCTGCATCATGTGGTTCTGCAGTACGTCTCGCAACGCGCCTGTGCTGTCAAAATATCCGGCGCGACTGCCAATGCCCTTACTCTCAGCGACAGTAATCTGCACGTGGTCGATATAGTTACGATTCCAAATCGGCTCTACTAAACTGTTGGCGAAACGAAACACCAACAGATTCTGAACCGTTTCTTTCCCCAAGTAATGATCAATCCGATAAATCTGTTCTTCCTCAAAGTGGCTATGCAGGTGCTGGTTGAGCTCCCGCGCCGATGCTAGATCATGGCCAAAGGGCTTCTCTAAAACAATGCGGTTTCCAAGCAGGCGCCCGCTCAGACCGGCGGCATCGAGCTGGCTTACCACCACAGAGAAATCCGCCGGAGAAATCGCAAGGTAGAACACAACGTTGGCACAAACACCCTCACGGGGCTTACCCAACTCCTGTTTTAAATTGGCGTAATGCTCAGGGTGGTCATGTATCACTTGGGTATAACTGAAACGATTCACGAAAACATGGAAGTCATCGTCGTTGTATTCCTTGCCAAGCCGCTGTGGCAACTTCTCATGCATAAAGGCTTGCCATTGATTGTTGTTCCAATCTCGCCTTGAGACACCTAAAAAGGCTAGATTTTCAGGCAGGCGCCCTTCCCTGCTGAGGTAATAAAGCGCTGGTAATAGTTTGCTGACCGCTAGGTCACCGGTAGCACCGAAAATAACGAAGTAGCACGGACTAATCACGGCGCCTTCTCTTTGCCTAGCGCATGACCACCAAAACCCTGACGCATTTTCGCCAGTAACTTGGCGCCGTACTCGTCACCCCCCTGGCTGGCATAGCGCATCATAAGCGCGAGACTCATCACGGGTGCCGGCACACCTTGCTCAATCGCTTCCAGCGCCGTCCATCGTCCTTCCCCAGAGTCTGCAACAATGGGCAGCACATCTTCCAATTGCTGATCTTTATCCAAAAAGTCGCCCATTAAATCGAGCAGCCAGCTTCTGACCACACTACCGTGACGCCACATTTCAGCAATAGCGCCCAGATCAAGATCAAAATCTTCGCGGGCTTTCATCAGCGCAAAGCCCTCCGCATAGGCTTGCATCATGCCGTACTCGATGCCGTTGTGGACCATTTTGACAAAATGCCCACTACCCGCCGGACCGCAGTGTAGCCAGCCCGTTTCAGGACCGGGCGCCAGCACCCGAATCGCGGGTTCAATCTGACCGACAGCCTGCTTAGACCCTCCAAGCATTAAGGCGTAACCATTTTCTAGTCCCCAAATACCGCCGGACACACCAGCATCGACATAATGCACTCCAGCCTCTTCGACCCGTTGGGAGCGGCGTATTGAGTCTTTGTAGTAGCTATTGGCGCCATCAATCAGCACATCACCCAGGCTGAGCAGTGGCAACGCCTGATTGATCACCTGCTCGGTCACATCACCAGCGGGCAACATCAGCCACAACACTCTGGGCAGAGGAAGGTCTTTAATTAACTGTTCCAGCGTATAACTCGCGGTAACACCCACTTCCGCAACCAGGGCATCAGTCACGTCCGCGCTGCGATTAAACGCCACCACTTCGATGCCGCCGCGCCGTAACCGCCGCGCCATATTGGCACCCATTTTTCCCAACCCTGCTATACCTAGCTTCACTCTAGACCTCCGCTTACATCCTGCTGTTATAGGGGCCCTGAGGGCGATGTTTTGCAGCCCAGTAATTGCCAGAAAGAGCACCCTGTCACTTTCATGGCGCCAAATACGTAGACCAGTCCAATCGGCCCATCAATGGCTAATAGCCAATATTCCCAGGTCTCAGCGAGCTGATTGGGAACGGCATAAATCACGGCGGATATCGCCGACAAGCGAACCAGTCCTTGCCAGAAAAAAACTGGCGCGCGATTGGTCATGTCATGGGACGCCCACATCAATAACGCCGCCGCCATCATCAAAAATGTTCCCAGCGTTATCAACGGCACTAACTGACCCTTGACCGGCTCAGCAGCGCTCGCAATTGCAACGGCTCCTGCCCATGTGCCAGCTCCTACCAAAAAATCCGATAACCCCGTCCACCAAATGAATTTCTGTAACATCGATAGTCCCTCTTTTTAATTATCTACAAGTAACAATTGTCATGCGCTAGCAAGCCGCATCGAAAGTGATATCCATTCTCTTGATTCCCGGAATGAAATTGGACACCAGATTATGAGGACTCGCAACCAACTGAGGATTGCGTAAGCGAGGCACAATCTCCTCGAACATAATGCACAGCTCTCTGCGGGCCAGATGTGAACCGATACAAAAATGCTGACCCACTCCAAACGTCCGGTGCTGATTTTTTAAATCAGGCATTCGTTGGCCACGCGTAACATCAAATGCCTCTGCATCATCGCCGAATAGTTCCGGGTCATGATTGACTGAAGGATAAAACAGTTTCAACAGGTCGCCTTCTTTAATGTCCATCTCACCGACCGTGATATCTTCTGTCGCAGTACGCTGCATGTGAATAAACGGGGGATAGAATCGCAAAATTTCTTCCACTGCATCCGGAATTAAGGATGGGTCGTCTATAAGCATCTGATGTTGTTCGGGGTGTGCCATCAAAAGTCGCATACCTTGGCTGGTTGCAGTTCGAGTAGTTTCAACCGCCCCCGCTATTAATATCAGAAAAAAAGTACAGAACTCAAACTCATCCAGGCTCTCACCCTCAACGATACCATTCAGCAAAGCGTCAATCACCGTGCCGCCTTTAGGGTCCGCCTTGTGACTCGCAGCGAGTTCCATGGCGATTTCAAAGATCTGTGCTGCGGCAAGTTGTCCGTCTTCGGGAGTCACATCCAGCTCAGGGTCATCCATGCCTATCATGACATCAACAAGACTGGCAAAGGTCTGGCGCTTATGCGCTGGCATTTCCATCAGCGCGCAGATAATAAACAAAGGCATTTCTGCTGATACCTCAGAGACAAACTCGCACTCACCTCTGCTAGCGACATTGTCGATAATATCTTTTGCAAATTCTCTCATCAGCGGCTCCAGTGCATTTACCGCTTTACTGGTAAAGGCATTACGCACGACGCGACGATACTTAACATGATTTGGAGGATCCATATTGATAATGAGCTGCCGCATTATCTCCAGCGATTCCGGATCATTGCCCCCGGGTTGCGGGTGCGCCAGATTGGCGCTAGATGAGAACTTATCCGGGTTCTTTGAAATATAATCAAGGTCAGCACGCTTGGTGATGGCCCAGAAATCTCCGCCATACTGAGGCGCTCCAGTCTGATAAGACACTGGGCACTGTTGGCGCAGGGTCGCAAATGCTTCAAACGGCAGTCCCTCATTGTGCGTCATAGGGTTCATAAGATCGAACTGGAACGGACATTTCTCAGTCATAGGGAGTCCACTTCTTGGTCTTATAGCCATTTAAGAGGCCATCAACTGACACTTGGGGCCTTTATAGTAAGGCTGCAGGGGCATTCAGATCAAACGAAGCTTGCGGTTCTTCCGATAAATCTGTGACAAACACCTGAACGCCAATGAGCCTCATCGCTTTTTGGTGATGGAAACACTCTATGAAGTAATGCGACAATGGCCACAATCACGAGTAAGTGACAGTGTGTATAGGATCGTGCTGCCAATAGCGGTATCGACGTTTTTTATTGCTTTAGACATTATTTTTGGCATTACGGCCGGCCCGTACTCATTGATAATTCTATGTATTTTTGAGATGAAGACCCTATGGATTTTAAAGACTACTACCAACTTCTCGGTGTATCTGAGGATTCGGACAGCAAGGACATCAAGACGGCGTACCGCAAGTTAGCGCGCAAGTACCACCCGGACATGAATCCAGACCCTGGGGCAGAAGACAAGTTCAAAGAAGTCGCAGAGGCCTACGAGGTTTTAAAGGATGCCGGCCGCAGGGCTGAATATGATGAACTGCGTCAGCACGGCAACCGACAGGGGGCGGGGTTCGAGCCGCCACCAAACTGGCAAAGAAGCGGCGGCTTTAGCGATGCAGACTCTACCCGCTTCGAAGGCGATTTTTCAGATTTTTTTAACTCTATGTTTCGTGGCGGTGGTACCGAAGCGGGTCAGCAGACAAGAGGATCGAGAGGCCAAGATGCAGAGATTGAAATACCCATTTTCCTCGAAGAGACAGCTACTGAGACGTCCAAACTCGTGGAATATCAGATTCCAGTCTATGAAAATGGTCAAGTCAAAGACGTTAAGAAAAGTCTAAAAGTCAAAATACCGGCAGGCATCGTCGATGGTGAGCGAGTCCGCCTCAAGGGGCAGGGAGGTTATGGTCAGGGAGATGCGCCGCATGGGGATCTTTACCTGCATATTCGATTAGTGCCACATCCGCTGTTCGACGTTGAGGGGCATAACCTTGTCATCACAGTTCCACTGGCACCCTGGGAAGCCGCGCTGGGGGCGAAGGTGACCGTCCCCACTCTGACGGGAAAAATACACTTGACGATTGCGCCCAATAGCCAGGCCGGAGCACGGCTACGAATAAAAGGCAAAGGCATGAAGACCAAAACGGGCACTGGGGATATGTTTGCGCTTCTAAAGGTAGTAGTACCCGCATCAGCCAATGACGAGGTTAAGGACTTGTGGCAGTCATTATCTGAGAAGACAGAATTTGACCCAAGAGCACAATGGAGTAACGCGTCATGACAGAAATAATATTGTGGGTTTCAGTACAAGAGCTTTGTCAGTGTGGCGGATTCACAGAGCAGATTATTGCTGAGGCAGTCGATCACGGCATTGCGCAACCTGCAGACGGCGATAATATCACTGACTGGGTTTTTGACACTACCACGGTTCATTGGCTACGAAAGGCGGTACGCCTTCACCATGATTTAGAAATCGACTGGATTGCTATTTCGATGGTGGTAGATTTGCTACAAAAAAATGAAGCACTTGAAAAGCAGAGCCGCTGTTTTGAAAAACAGCTTAATCGTTTTGTTAATTGA
>ERZ888423.248-NODE-248-length-57531-cov-9.565836_pt1 | contig 57531 bp, 57 predicted proteins | sample MGYA00520523_ERZ888423 | MGnify/ENA primary metagenome ERZ888423 (study PRJEB32303, sample SAMEA104408611) | aquatic metagenome | biome: Brackish water; feature: Pelagic; material: water | place: Baltic Sea | collected 2014-06-08T10:24:00 | depth 30,27 m ... | reverse complement strand
AAGTTTACAATTTTAAAACATCTATCCAATACATTTATTAAAATCAATAAGTATTGTATTTTTTTTAAAAAAAATAAATCTATTGTCCTTTTAGGTGAGTTCAAGTGTATTGTTTTCGCCACTTTTCAAATACTTTTTTAATTTTAAAATAATAATGACAAAAATAAAAAAACGCCAATTAGATTATGGTGTAATTTTTAATGTGCATTTAGGAACTTATGATTGCAAGACAAAAGAATTATTGACCTATTTAAAAAACATACAACCAAAAGTACTGATTTTGAATGGTGACATTATCGATATTTGGCACTTTAACAAACACTATTTTCCGAAATTGCACATGAATGTCATCAAGCACATCACTAGTTTGCTTTCAAAAACTCTTTAGAAGATCGCAAAGGTTTTTTTTTAATAATCTAGATGATTTATTTGATTTTTGGATTTAAATAATCAGGCAATGTTGGGTTGTTAGGGTCACTAAAATCGTTTGTTGGATCTCCATCACCATTAGCGTCTTCATTTTTGGTCAATACGCCATCTCCATCATCATCTGCATCAAAAAAGTTCGGTATTCCGTCTTTATCCGTATCATCATTGTTTATATCCCCATCTCCATCAACATCCTCTTTGTAAGAAGGAACATTGTCATTATCATGATCTGTATCTTTTACAAAATCGAGTAAATCAATATAAAAAAACAAGTTGGTATCAACCAACGAATTGGACTGATTTTGAATTCTTGACGAAGGATACGCCAACCCTGAAGGAATAAAAATAACGCCTTTTCCACTATTTAAAAAAGTAATTGGCCCGTTGAAAGGTCCTCCACTAGGATCTTTTTTTAGAGAACCTCCTTTAAAATTTGTCATGCCATTCGTCCAACCACCAATCACAGAATTCAGATTGAACCAAATACCAATTATATTTGAATCAAAAGCATTTGCTGCAAAAGTTCTTCCTGAAAAAGTTCTTCCTGAATATTTTACAAAAACAGAATCAACTTTCTTTGGAAATCCTTTATCCGAATTTGGAAAGGCACTTCCTTCTTTAGCAACATAAATATATAATTTATAGCTAATCTCATTTTCAGTAACGTCCATGATTTTAAGCTTTGAATCATTATACATAGCTGTTTTTCCAGAAAGCAATGCCTTAACAGAGTCAACGGTATCATCATAATAATGTGCTTTCAAAAACTTTACAATAGAATCATTGTCAGATATAGCAAGGGCTTTATGATCAACATCAGCAAACGGATTTCGAAACGCATTGTCATCACCACAAGCATAAACTACTAGAGAAAAAAGTAGGATAATAAAAATATTTTTTATTTTAGTCATTTTACCATAAAATTTTAGGGCGCAATTTAACATTTTTATACCTTTGTAGAAACACAAAAAGTATATTTTAACTTTTTTATGAGAATAGATAAATATTTGTGGTGTATTCGGGTATATAAAACAAGAAGTTTGGCAACAGATTCTTGCAAAAAGGGACACATAAAAATTGGAGGAAGCAACGTGAAAGCTTCTAGAGAGGTTTTTGGAAACGAGTTGTTGTTGGTGAGAAAAGACCAAATCAATTATCAAATTAGAGTAATTGATTTGCCACAGAGTAGAATTGGGGGTAAATTGGTAGATTTATATAGAAAAGATATGACACCAGCTGAAGAGTTTGATAAAAATGAATTGCTGAAATTTGCCAAAGAGCATTATCGCAAAAAAGGAGAAGGAAGACCTACTAAAAAAGACAGAAGAGACATTGATGGATATCAAGAAAACACAAACGAAAAACCATGACAAAAGAAAATAATATCATTTTAGATACTGTTCAAATCGATCAAAAAATCAAGCGAATTGCTTATCAAATATATGAAAGTAATTCCGATGAAAAAGAAGTTGTGATTGCAGGCATTACTGGCAATGGATATATTTTTGCTGAAAAACTTGTAAAAGTACTTTCAGAAATTTCTGATTTGAAATTGACTATTTGCTTGGTCAATATCAACAAAAAAAATCCCCTAGATATCGTGACAACTACTTTGGCTGTGGATGACTATAAAAACAAATCATTGGTATTGGTTGATGATGTTTTGAGTTCAGGAAACACATTGATTTATGGAGTAAAGCACTTTTTAGAGGTTCCGTTAAAACGATTTAAAACGGCAGTTTTGGTGAACAGAAACCATAAAAAATATCCTGTAAAAGCAGATTTTAAAGGCGTTTCACTATCAACGTCTATCAAAGAACATGTTCAGATAGATTTTTTAGAAGATGAATCAGTTGCTTATTTACTATAATAACGTTCCTATTTCATCAACGATTTCTGATACTGATTTTTGATCAATAACTACCACTTTTCTGGCTTGTTCATAAAAGAAACGTCTTTCGAAAAGATGTTTTGCAATAAATTCAGGCACTTGATCATCTTCCAAAAAAGCAACCAAAGGTCTTAAATTTTTGTTTTTTAAAAGTCTATTTGACAGGGTTTGGATGGATGCTTTTAAATAAATAGAAATTGAATTTTTATTGAGAATTAATTCGATATTATTTGCATAACAAGGAGTACCCCCACCCAAAGAAAGGATGAAATCTTGCTGATTTTCTAGAACTTCCCTCAAGTATTCGTGCTCTTTTTTTCGGAAATAGATTTCACCATTTTGTGAAAAAATCTCCGAAACAGACTTGTTTTCTTTTTCATAAATATATGTATCCAAATCTAGAAAAGGAATCCCTAGCTTTTTAGAAAGCTGCTTGCCAATCGTTGATTTTCCTGAAGCCATGTATCCCAATAAAATAATATGCATGATGCTATTTTTTAGGGCAAATATCGATAAAATATATTTATTTTTTTAAGACTATATAATAACTTAGCAGTATATTTACATCATTATTATAATAACCTAATAGCTCTTTTGTTAGAGCATTAAACTTTTAATGAAAGGGGCTTGGTTTCGAATCCCAACACAGTTAAAAAAAGTTAGTTTAAACTTAACTTTTTTTAATATTCTGTAAAAACGCGCGTATGGCGAAATTGGTAGACGCGCAAGCTTGAGGGGCTTGTGTTCGAAAGGATGTGCTGGTTCGAATCCAGTTACGCGCACTTTTTAGAATTATTTTTCATCTTCACAAAAAATTAACCTTTCTTCAAAAGTTTTATACTTATTTTTGTTTCTATGCAAAAAAATCTGTTCATATTGTGTTTGTTGTTTTCATGGGGCATTTTTTCTCAAAATGATACCACTCGTAAAACAATATTAAAAGGTCAAATTATTCATTCAGAAACGAAACATGCTCTGAGCGCAGCTCACGTTCTGAATTTGAATACTGTGCAAGGAACCATCACCAATGAAAATGGTTTTTTTGAATTGCTAGCCATTGTCAACGATACTATTTTGGTCTCGTATTTGGGATATTCATCTATCAAACTGAAAATTACAAACGACTTATTAAAAGGAAATGAGCTGGAAATAGCGCTTTATGAAAAATCCGAGGAAACTAGAGAGATTATCATAAAATCAACCAATTTGATTGGCGTTTTGGAAATTGATATCAAACAAGTTCCGAAAGATAATTTCACGAGAATTCGTATCAATGGACTTCCACAAACGTATGAAGTTGGAAGACCAACCAAAAAAAATTACTCCTCACCTATTGCAGCGTTATTTCAACCTGTTGATTTTCTCTATAATCTTTTTGGCAACAAACCCAAACAGCTGAAAAAACTTCAAAAACTGAAAAAAGAAGACGATTTACGTAAAATGCTTTCTGGCAAATTTGACCGAGAAGTAATGATGGAATATCTTGGCATGGATAGCCAAGAATTGTCAGAACTACTAACGGATTGTAACTACTCAGAATACTTTATCAAAAAAGCCTCTGATTTACAGCTGATTGAAGCAGTATTGGATTGTTATGAAAACTATAAAGCATTGAAAAAAGGGAAAATTGAGCGCGATAAAATTCCTGAAAAGAATCAAAATTAAAAAAAAAGCCAAAAACAGTACTTTTGGCTCTCCACAACTATTTAAAAACTAACTAATTTTACCCGTTGAGTGTAATTATTTTAAATAAAATAAATTGATTAGATATTGGTCAAAATACTGGAATTCAGTATCTTGAAGTCTTAAATCAAATCGTTTCTTTTTAAGGTTAAATTATTTACTCAAATAAGAAGTTTCATAATAAATTACATCACAAAAGTGAAAAGTGTTTGATAAACTTTTAAGAATTTAAGAATATTTTTCGACTACAAATACAAACTTTCTAAAAACAAAAAAAAGCCCAGAAAAATCGTGGACTTTTTTAAAGTTTTAAGGTTAAATTACTTATTGATTTCCTAAAATAATTGGCAATCCCTCTTTTCCTGAACCAATTACAATTACTTTGCTATTTGGAGAATTGGCCAATTCTAGTGTTGCCTCAATACCTTTTTCTTGTAAGATTTTATCAGTAAGTGAGGCACTTAAAATTTTGTTAGCACTGGCCTTTCCTTCAGCATCAATTTGTTGTCTTTCTGCTTCTTTTTTAGCTTTTGACAATCTAAACTCATATTCTAAAGATTCTTGTTCTTGTTTTAATTTGGTTTCGATCGCATTTTTGATGGTTGTTGGTAATTTTACATCTTTTACCAATACTCTTTTTACAGACAAGTATTGGTCTTTTAAGATTATTTTTACTTCGTCCAAAATTTCTTGTTCAATCACATCTCTTTTGCTTGAGTATAATTGTTCAGGTGTATAACGTCCTACAACGCTTCTTGCAGCAGCATTCACAGCTGGATCAAGCAATTCACGTTCATAATCCTCTCCTTTAGTTTTGATTAACAATCCCAAATTCTTAAACTCAGGTTCATACCAAACAGTTCCATTAACGGTAACTTCCAATCCATTTACAGACAACACATTCATTTGATCTGAAACAGATTGTTGACGCACTTTTCTTACAATCATTCTATTCCAAGGAGCCACAATATGAAAACCTTCTCCATAAGTGATGTAAGTATTGATACCTTCCCCAAAACGCTCAAACACAACACCACCCTCTCCTGGACCAATGGTTATTGTTGATTTTGAAAACGCAATAATTGCTACTACCGCAATTATAATAATAAGAATTCCGCCTTTTGGGAAATTAAAATCAAATTGATTATTCGCCATATTTAATATTTTAAATTTGTTCAAATATACGACTTATATAATTCAAACACAAAATGAATGCTTGTTTACTTATTAAAGTAATCGTTAATGATTACTTCAATATTTGATTAGTTTTCGCTTTAAATCTTACCAATATATTTTCTGATGAACCATTCAATACTTAAAAATGCAATTATAAAATATAAAATCCATTTCAAATCCAATAAACTTTGCTGTTTTTTAATTGATTTTTGAACCGTATAAAAAGATTCATTTTCAAGCAATTCATCAATTAAATTGTTTGATTGATTTACGAAAAACACTTTCCCACCAGAATTTAAAGCCAGTTTCATAAGTTTTTCAAAATTCGCTCTGCTAAACTGTTCTTCAATTTGATAATCAGTAACTACAAATCGTCCATTTTTAAATATATTTTCACCTAAAACTGCTACTTGATACTCATATTTTCCAGAGTTCAGATTTTCAAATGTAGCATGATAAGCATTGTTCACCAATGAAAAAGGAAACTTGATAGTTTCATTCGTGGTTGTATTTTTGATGGCAATTTCCAAAGACGCTCTTGGATCAAATTTATTATTACTATCAGAATAAAAAGCTGATATATTAATGATTGAGTTTGAAGGAAATAAACTTTCAGCACTCACTTCTAGTCTATCTCTTTTTTTAGTAGAAGCCAAATAAGCAACCAAATTAACAATAAAAGCGTCAAAATCTTCAAAAGAATTGTTATTTAAAAAACTTGCTGAACGCCATTTCCAAATTCCTTCTCCAAAGAGTGTTGCAAATTTATGATTATCATTATTAAAAATTGCCAACAACGGATTTGAAGTTTGAATTCCGTTGATATTTTGGAATAGTAAAACCTGAAATTCTTTATCAATAATGAGTTCGCCAAAGAAATCTTTTAAAGGTGGGAAATCATCAAAACCAATATTATTTTGCTGAAACATCATGAATGCTTCATTGTTTATCACCCCATAATTTTCAGTCTGATTGATGGCTATTTTTTTAAAACCTAATTGCTGATTATTAACAAAATTCCAATCAGTTTTTGCACCAGAAATAAAGAGAAAAGGTATTTTTTTAGTGTTTATTTCATTAAGTATTTGTTCAAATTTATTATTTACTTGATACAGTATGATTAATTGAAAATCATTAATTTGATTTTTAAAATCATTAATTAATGAAATAGTAGCTGAACGCTGTTTGTTGCTTTCAATTGCTTTTTTTAAAACTCCCAAATCAGGATGTAAAATTGACGTTAAAATAAGCACTTTTATTTGCTCGTCAATCACTTCTACAGAGAACATTTTTGAGTTGTTTTTAGTGTTTTTTTCGTTTTCAATTTTTTGAATGCTTGCCTCATAAAAATTCACTCCCAATGAATTTGAGTTGATTTTCGTTGAAATAGTAACCGTATTTTTTTGGGCTGAAAAACTTATATTTTCTCTAAAAATTGTCTTTCCTTCAGACGTAATTCTAAATTCGGTCGTTACTTTTTCTTTGCCTTCATAATTCATTAATACTTCTACAGGAAATTGATTATTGAGAAAACTATATTTATTGACATTTAATTTGGTAATTTTCACATCAGAATATTGAGTTGTATCACCAACAACAATAGGATAAATAGGTTGTTTTGAATTCAGAAATTCATAATCAGAACCAATTGTTTGATTTCCATCAGTTACTAAAATAATTGGAGCTATTTTATCAGCATTCAGTTTTTGAACTTCAGAAATGGCATTGTAAATATCGGTTTTATTGTCCTGAAAAGTGAGACTGTCCAAAACATCCAACCCTTTTCCGAACTGAAATTGATTTTGTGAAAATTTATTATTGATTTTGGTATTTGAGTTGAATTCCGATAACAAATCAGAAACATTTTTACTCTCTTTTAAAAAATCAATGGATTTAGAGTTGTCTATTAACAACGAAAGAATTGGTTTTTCATTCGTGTAAACTTCGTTTTCAATAATTAGATTGATAAGTAAAATCAGCATCATAAAAACACTTAAAACCCTCAAAAAAAACAAAATTATGGTAATTTTATGTGTGTTTTTTTCTCTGAAATAATATTGAAAATAAGCTATTGAAAAGCTCAATAACATCACCAATATCATATAAATAATTACAATGTTTTGCAAAGGATATATTTTAGTTGAAAGATATAAATATCATTATTAAAAACAAAAAACATCATCGTTTTTGATTTTTTTATAAAACAAGTCTCATTGTTTTACTCTTTGAAACTGTTTCTTGCCATTCTTTTTCTGGATCACTGTCTTTTATAATTCCTCCTCCAATAAACAAATTTGCAGTCATTTTGGTTATTTTCATGCAACGTAAGTTCACGTAAAGCATTGATTTTTTCACATCTGAATTAGTTTTTTTTAAATTCAATTCTCCTAAAAATCCTGTATAAAATTCCCTGTCATAATTTTCGTTTTCAAGGATATATTTTTTTGATTCATTTCTTGGCAATCCACAAACTGCTGGAGTTGGGTGCAAGGCTTCAATTAAATCTTTAAGAACTGAGTTTTCGGTATTTAATTTTCCTGAAACTTTCGTTCTCAAGTGAAATAAATTTCCAGCTTTTATGGTTTCAATAGGGCTTATTTTTAAATTCCATGCAAGGTTTTTTAATTGATTTTGGATAAAATCCGTCACTAAACCTTGTTCAATGAGCTCTTTTTGTTGCCAAACTACATTATCCAGATCGTTTGCAGTTTGAGTTGCTGCCAAAGACATGGTTTCAAAATCCAAATTTTCAATCTTTAAAAGCGTTTCTGGGGTTGCACCTAACCACAAACCAACTTTTGGATGAAACCAAATATATACAAACGCGGTTGGATAATTTTGAAGTAATTTTTGATACACCTCAACAAGATTAAAATCATTCAATTTTATAACCTCATTTCTTGAAATAACGACTTTTTTAAAAGTTCCATTTGCAATTTCATCAATGGCATTTTGAACAACTTTTAAATGATTTTCTCTTTGAATTGAATTCTCTTCGAAAACATTTTCTTTATTTTTTAAATAATCAAAATGAAGTTTTTCTGAAATAAAGTCAGTATCATTTTCTGGAAAAAAAATTGTTTTTTTTGATGAATCAAAAGGCGCAAAAACAAATCCGCTTTCAGAGAAATCATTTAGAATATTTAACACATCATTTTTTTGAAAAAAACCAGCAATGTCAGTGGATTCTGGTTTTCTATAAACAACAAATGGTTGTTTTTTTTGATACGAATTTTCTATTTTTGCAAAGATTTTCAATTCAAACTAAGGATCAATTGTTCAAGTATAAACTCATATTTGCTCCAAATAAGACCATGTCCAGCAGTTCGCACTTGAACTAAATCAAACTTTTCTTTTGGAAATTTAGTTTTAAGAAATGTTGCATTATCAAAAGGAACAATTTTATCTTTATCACCATGAACAACCAAAATATCGTTTTTATTTTGACTCCAATTTTTCTCAAAAACACTCAAATCTTTTTGGTGAGATAACTTTTCTTTTGAAGCTTGTTTCCAAATTTGCGGAATCAACCAACGAGTTGCTTTCCACTTATAAAAACTTAAAAGCCAAGGCATTACTTCTTTACTACTAAAAACTGCTGGGGCTAATAAAACGGCTTTTTTATAACGAGTTGTATCTGCTAAAACAATTGGACCTCCATAAGAATATCCAACAACCACGATCTTTTTTTTAGGTAAATCTTTGGTGATACTTTGCAACATGTCTCTTTCAAAAGCGATTGATTCTTGCACTTCATTTTGATCATCATAATTGCATCTAACCCTATCATAACTCACAAAATTTGCTTTTGAATACACCATTGAATCTTTCATACATTGAATAAAATCAGTACATGAGCCAATTGTACCATGAACAAAAACAATGGTTGGCAACACTGTATCATTGATAATTGTTAGCTTTCTATATTTAAAATTATTGAAATCATGATGCGTAATTCTTGGTTTTAAATCAACATCTTTAAACTCACTTAAAATTTTTTTATCAGATTTTGGAGAGGTAAAAAAATAAAATAATCCATAAAACAATCCAAACAACACAAATAGTATCGTGATAAAAACTTTAAAAAATTTACTAAAAAAAGTACTTTCAAACATCTCTTACTTTTTATCCAACACTATATTTGTAAGTTTGCAAATTGAAATCAGATGTTTCTCATCATCAAAAATCTTTATTTCCCATAAATGAATTGTTTTTCCTTTGTGAATTGACTTTGCAATTCCATAAACAAAACCTTCTTTTACACTTTTTAAATGACTAATATTCAATTCAATTCCTTTCACTATTTTAGTATCATTATCAACAAAAAGTGCAGAAGCGGAACTTCCAACAGTTTCTGCTAAAGCTGCTGTTGCTCCTCCATGTAACAATCCAAAAGGCTGATGAACACTGGTATTTACAGGCATTTTAGCAGTCAATGAATCTTCAGTAACATCTATAAACTCTATATTCAACGTTTGCATCAAAGTGTTGTTTGAAAGGCGATTTATAGAGTCTAATAATTTTTGCTTGTTCAAAGATTTTCATTTTTAAAAAGGTAAAATTACACATAATTTATCGTATTTTTGTTAAGTTTTTTTTTGAAAAATTTATGTATAAAATCCGCGCAATCCTAGATACAGAAGAAGATGTTATAAGAACCATTTTGGTCGATAATACCATTAATCTTGAAAGTTTACATACAATTATTGCAAATTCATTTGGATTTGAAGGCCACGAAATGGCTTCATTTTATAGAGCTGATGAAAATTGGAATCAAGGTGAAGAAATCCCATTATTCAATATGGCTGAAGCTGGCGAAGACATTTCAATGCAAAATTGCATTTTAAATGAAACCTTGCCTGAGGAAAACGACAAGTTAATATACGTGTATGATTTCCTAAACATGTGGACTTTTTATGTTGATGTCATAGAAATTTCTCAAGGGAAAAGTAAAGATTTACCAAAAACTATTTTATCTGTTGGAGGAATTCCTAAAGAAGCTCCTGAAAAACAGTTTGTTGCAGAAGAATTTGGAAGTGATTTTGAAGACGAATTTGGTGATGATGATTTTATTGACGAAGATTTTGATCATTTTGATGACTCTGAATATCCTGAATATTAAATTTCAAAATCTTAATTAATTTCAAATTTTTAGAAAGTTTTTATTTGTTATTTTGTAACAATGGGATTTTTTAATCGTCCTAAATATAAACTATCTAAAAACTACCTTTTTGGAAACTATTCTTTCAATCAAAAATCTCGACAAAAAATACGGTGCCGTTCATGCAGTAAATAATCTTTCTTTTGATATCAAAAAAGGAACTGTTTATGGTATTTTGGGTCCAAATGGCAGTGGGAAATCAACCACTTTAGGCATAATTTTAAACGTTGTTAATAGAACTTCGGGAGACTTTTCCTGGTTTGACGGCAAACTTTCAACGCATGAAGCACTGAAAAAAGTAAGTGCAATTATTGAACGCCCTAACTTTTATCCTTACATGACAGCTGCTCAAAATTTGTCGTTAATCTGTAAAATAAAAGGAATTTCCACTGAAAAAATTGATGAAAAATTAACTACTGTAAATCTTTTTGAGAGAAAAGATAGCAAATTCAAAACTTTTTCTTTGGGTATGAAACAACGTTTGGCAATTGCATCTGCGTTGTTAAATGATCCTGAAATTTTAATTTTAGACGAGCCAACAAATGGTTTGGATCCCCAAGGAATTCATGAAATTCGCCAAATAATCAAAACAATTGCCGCAAATGGAACAACTATTTTATTAGCTTCACACCTTTTGGATGAAGTTGAAAAAGTGTGTTCGCATGTGGTTGTTATCAGAAAAGGTTTAAAATTATATAGTGGAAGAGTTGACGAAATGACTGCTTCAAATGGTTTATTGGAGTTAAAAATTGATAAAAACAAAGAAAAATTGATTCGTGTTTTGGGAAATCATGAGGCTATTGGTGCTATTTCTCAAGAACATGACTTGTTAATTGCGAAGTTAAAAAACCCAATTTCTGCGACAGAAATCAATCAATATTTGTTTGAAAATGGACTGGTTTTGTCACATTTAGTGAAACGTAAACCTAGTTTGGAACAACAATTTTTAGATTTAACAAATAACAATTAACTACCAAAACAAACGTCATGTTTAGACTACTTTCCATAGAATTTCACAAATTAAAATACAACAGAGCAAGTAAAATATTGTCAATCATTTACTTTGGATTGCTGACTTCTATAGCATTAATTGCTGCTATTAAATTCGAATTTGGCAGTTTAAAATTACATCTTGCTGATGCAGGAATTTTTAATTTTCCATATATCTGGCATTTTAACACCTACATTGCTGCCATTCTAAAATTCTTTTTGTTGTTGGTAATTGTTTCCATGATGTCGAATGAATACAGTTACAAAACATTGAAACAAAACTTGATTGATGGCATGAGCAAAAAAGAATTTATTTTATCAAAATTCTACATGGTTTTAGCTTTTGCTTTGATTTCAACAATCTTTGTTTTTGTAGTTTCATTGATTTTAGGTTTGGTGTATTCAGATTATAACGAATTGTCAATTATTACAACAGATTTAGAATACTTATTAGCTTTTTTTATAAAACTTTTAGGATTCTTCTCCTTTGGATTATTTTTAGGAATCCTCATTAAACGTTCAGCTTTTGCAGTTGCAGGTATGTTGGTTTGGTTAATTGGCGAAGGAATTTGCAAAGGTTTTTTATATTATAACTTTAGAGGTTCAAAAAATCCTGGTGAAAAAGTAGATTGGTTTATGCAATTTTTACCTTTAGAAGCAATGACCAATTTAATTAAAGAACCATTTTCAAGATTAGGAGCTGTAAGAACTATAGCTAATACAATGGTTGAATCATTTACCAAAAATTACAATGTCCAATTTTCAGCAATTTTAATTGTACTTTTTTGGACATTTATTTTCATATTTTTATCTTATAAATTACTTGAAAAAAGAGATTTGTAATTGATTTCAGCTATAAGTTTTATATATAAAAAATTTAAATTTTCTCCTCAAGCATAGGAACAAATGCAAAATCTCCCAATTCATGTTTTTCAAATTCTTTGTTCGATTTTCTAATGTATAAAGTCATGATTTGGGTTTGTTCACCCACAGGAATTAAAAGCATTCCTCCTATTTTTAGCTGAGAAAGAAACGATTTTGGCACCAAAGGTGCACCTGCGGTTACAATTATTTTATCAAAAGGAGCTTCTTCAACCAAGCCTTTATAGCCATCACCAAAAATAAATTTCTTTGGTTTATAACCTAATTTTGGTAAAAATAAAGAAGCTTTTTTAAACAACTCAACCTGTCTTTCAATCGTAAAAACAATCGCTTTTAATTCTAATAAAACTGCAGTTTGATAACCAGAACCAGTTCCAATTTCTAATACTTTCTCACCTTTTTTTATTTGAAGTGTTTGAGATTGAAATGCCACTGTGAAGGGCTGAGAAATAGTTTGTCCGGCTGCAATCGGAAAAGCTTTGTCTTGATAAGCATGTTCCTCAAAACTAGAATCTATAAATAAATGTCTTGGAATAACACGAATCGCTTGCAAAACGCTTTCATCAAGAATGCCTTTGGCTTTTAAAACGTTAGCTAATTGATTGCGAAGTCCTTGGTGTTTTTCAGTATCTTTTAAACCCATATTCATTTGAAAAAGCTAAAAATAGTAATATTTCCATAAAAATTCTTATAAAATTGTATCTTTGTTTTAGTTGGTTTATTCGGCAAATGTCATTAATATTAAGAATCTATGTTGAAAGTTGGAGTTTTAGGTGCAGGTCATCTAGGTAAAATTCATTTACGTTTGTTACAGCAATCTGAAAAATATGAATTGGTTGGTTTTTATGATCCTTCCCAAGAAAATACCGAAAAAGTGATTGCCGAATTTGGTTATAAATCTTTTAATTCTATAGATGATTTGATTGATGCTGTTGAGGTAGTTGATATAGTGACACCAACGTTGTCTCATTTTGATTGTGCAAAAAAAGCAATCAAAAAAGGGTGTCATGTTTTCATAGAAAAACCAATTGCTAAAACAGTGATTGAGGCAGAAGCTATCAAAACTTTGGCAAGTCAATTCCATGTTTTAGGACAAGTTGGTCATGTTGAACGTTTTAACCCCGCATTTTTAGCAGCAAAAGACATGATTAATAATCCAATGTTTATTGAAACTCACAGATTAGCAGAGTTTAATCCAAGAGGAACTGATGTGCCTGTTGTGCTTGATTTGATGATTCATGATATTGATATTATTTTATCGGTAGTAAAATCGAAAGTAAAAAATGTGTATGCGAGTGGAATTTCAGTAATTTCTGAAACACCAGATATTGCAAATGCAAGAATTGAATTTGAAAACGGGTGTGTCGCAAATTTGACAGCGAGCAGAATTTCAATGAAAAACATGCGTAAAACTCGTTTCTTTCAAAAAGACGCATACATTTCAGTAGACTTTTTAGAGAAAAAAGCAGAAGTTGTTCGCATGAAAGAGGTTCCTGAAACTCCTGATGAATATGCCATGATTTTACAAAATGGTGAAGGTGTGCAAAAACAAATTTATTTTGACAATCCTATAGTAACACAAAATAATGCCATTTTAGATGAACTTGAAACTTTTGCAGATGCCATTAATAACAATACAACTCCAGTTGTTACCATCAGTAATGGTACTGAAGCATTGAGAGTTGCACAAATGGTGATTGATAGTTTTTAGTTATTGGTATTTAGTTGTTGGTTTTTAGTTGTTGGTTGATGGTAAAAAGTTTAACGGATTTAACAATAGAAACAACAGAAAAAAAAATATAATCCTATTTTATGAAAAATATAGCAGTAATTGGTTCTGGAACCATGGGAAATGGCATTGCGCATACGTTTGCTCAATGCAATTTTAATGTTCAATTAATTGATGTTAGTGAAATTGCATTAAAACGTGGAATGGAAACTATTGAAAAGAATCTTGATAGAATGGTTGCGAAAGAAAAAATAACGTTGGATGAAAAAGCGAAAACGTTGTCAAATATTTCCACTTTTACAAACATTAAAAAAGGTGTAAAATATGCGAGTTTAGTAATTGAAGCTGCAACTGAGAATGTGGTTTTAAAAACTAAAATCTTTAAAGAATTGGACGAAGTATGTACTGATGACACTATTTTGGCGACAAATACTTCTTCTATTTCTATTACTCAAATTGGTGCAGCAACCAATAGAGCTGATAAAGTAATTGGCATGCATTTTATGAATCCTGTACCAATTATGCAATTGGTAGAAATTATCAGAGGCTATAATACGAGTGATGAAGTAACACAATTCATTGTCGATTTGTCTAAGAAAGTAGGCAAAATTCCTATAGAAGTTAATGATTACCCTGGGTTTGTAGCTAATCGAATTTTGATACCAATGATCAACGAATCTATTGAAACGTTATATAACGGCGTTGCTGGAGTTTACGAAATTGATACTGTAATGAAATTGGGAATGGCACATCCAATGGGACCTTTGGAATTGGCAGATTTTATTGGGTTGGATGTTTGTTTATCTATTTTAAATGTAATGTATGAAGGATTTAAAAATCCGAAATATGCACCTTGTCCATTATTAATAAATATGGTTGTTGCAGGAAAATTGGGTGTAAAATCAGAAGAAGGTTTTTATGATTATTCAGAAAATAAAAAAGCTGTAAAAGTTGCTAAAATGTTTTCTTAAAGTATTTTCATGAAACATCGATTTATTAGTTTCTTTTTTCTTTTTATTATTTTCAGTGGATTTTCGCAAGAGAAAAAAAAATCAGTTTTGAATCCATACAAAATTGGATTTCTTTACAATTATGGCACCAATGAAAATTTTATTTTTGATGATATAGATTATACGTATGCAATACAAACTTATAAAGTGCAACTTTTTTACAAATTAGGAAGTTGGAAAAATTGGGATTTTGAATTGATTTTGCAACCGCAAATTCATAGTTTAAGACATCAGTTGATAAACGAATATTTTGTGACTCCTGACCAAGAAAATTATTTGGAAAAAATAGCTGAATTTACACAACCAAAAACAATGAATTTATATGGAGTTGAATTTGGTTTTGCTGGTTTTAAAAAAATTACGAATCAACTATATTTTCAAGGAAGTCTCAGTTTGGGTTTTTCATATATTGACACTCGCACGGAGCGTTTGGCGAAAGGATTTACATTTATTGAAAATTTGTCTGTAGGTTTTTTATATAAAACTAATGAAAAATCTCATTTTTATTTGGGAACAAACTTTGGACACGTCTCAAATCTCGATTTTCAAAAACCTAATGATGGTTTCAATATTTTGGGGTTAGAGATTGGTTATAGTTATATTTTAAACTAAAAAAACCTTTTTTAAGGTCTTTTTTTAGCTTAAAATATTAAAGTTTATTTTCCTAACCAAGAATTTAACATCCAAATTGTTTTTTTTGTTCTGCAATAAAATCGCTCATCATGTAATTTGTTCCTTCGTAATTTGTTTCATCTGAAACATGTAAAATTTCTCTTTCAATCACCAGTAATTTTTATAAGGAACTGATAACCAATTTAAAAGCTACAACATCATTTGAAATATCTTTTCCAACATTCACAGTTGAAATATTTAAATAATTTTCAAAAGTGTGTAAGGTTTTGCTTGTAAAGTTAAAATACGTTCTGCAATTAAATCGATTTTAACTTTTTCATCTGTGTAGAATTTTTCAAATTTCAGATGCAATTCAAAGAAATTTTTACCTTTAATATTCCAATGCAAAACTCTCAAATTTTGATAAAATATTTGGAAAATGGCTAACAGACCATTTAATTTTTCGGCTACATTTTTACTTTCAATCTTGTCTAATCCATTTGATAATTTGATCATTTCTTTATAACTTTTATGATTATCTTATAGCTACACTAAAATTATCCTAATAAGCTATAATTATTTCTGGTAGTTTTAATATCTTTAACAAATATAACTATTCATATGACAATTACTCAATTAAAATACGTTTTATCAGTTGCAGAATACCAAAATTTTACAGTTGCTGCTGAGCATAGTTTTGTTACACAACCAACCTTGAGCATGCAAATTCAAAAACTTGAAGATGAATTGGGTATTCAAATATTTAATCGCTCAAAAAAACCGATTGAATTGACTGAGGTTGGAAAAAAAATTGTACAACAAGCCAAGGTAATTGTTGACGAAAGTATTAGAATCATTGATATTGTTCACCAACAAAAAGGATTTGTTGGAGGTGAGTTTAAATTGGGAATCATTCCAACTATTATGCCCACATTATTGCCAATGTTTTTAAATAATTTCACCAAAAAATATCCAAAAGTAAAGTTGATTATTGAAGAGTTAAATACTGAAGATATTATTAGAAAATTAACTGATGGTCATCTTGATGCAGCAATTGTTGCTTCACCCTTAGAAAACGAATCTATCAAAGAAAGACCTTTATATTATGAGCCTTTTGTTGGGTTAATACCTGAAAATCATAGACTTCACAAAAACAAACAACTCACAGTTGAAGATTTAGAAATGGATGATATTCTTTTACTTGAAGATGGACATTGTTTCAAAAACAGTATTATCAACCTATGTAGAAATTATAAAGTTGATAATAAAAAAGGATTTCAATTGGCAAGTGGCAGTTTTGATACCTTAATAAAATTAACAAAAGAAGGTTTGGGAATGACATTATTACCATATTTACATACTTTAGATTTATCTAAAAACGATCAAACTTTTTTAAAGGAATTTGCGAGTCCACAACCAGCAAGAGAAGTAAGTTTGATTTTTCACAAATCTCAGTTAAAAATGCAATTGATTGAAGCTTTAAAGAAAACTATTGATGGTGTGGTAAGAGGTGCTATTTCTTTTTCGGACGTAAAAATAATTAGTCCACTCCAAAAATAATTAAAAAAAAACTTTTAGATTCCATTTTTATGTTTTTAATACATTTTTTCTCTCAACTCTTTAATTTTTGGGTCGGAAATGTATTCATCAAAAGTTGTATATCTATCAATAATTCCATTTGGAGTCAATTCTATAATTCTGTTTGCAACTGTTTGTGAAAATTCGTGGTCATGAGAGGTAAATAAAACAGTTCCTTTAAAGTTGATTAGCGAATTATTTAATGCCTGAATCGATTCTAAATCCAAGTGATTTGTTGGTTCATCGAGCAACAAAATATTGGCTCTTTTCATCATCATTCTTGAGAGCATGCAACGTACTTTTTCTCCTCCTGAAAGCACATTGCTTTTCTTCAGAGCTTCTTCTCCAGAGAAAATCATTTTGCCTAAAAACCCACGAATAAAAACTTCTTCACGTTCTTCTTCAGTTTGCGCATATTGTCTAAGCCAATCTACTAAATTCAGGTTTCCATCCAAAAAAAAGGAAGAATTGTCCAAAGGTAAATATGATTGCGTTGTGGTAACACCCCAAGAAAATTTTCCAGAATCTGCCTTTTGACTCTCAGTAATGATTTGATAAAATGCTGAAACTGCTCTAGAATTTTTTGAAATCACTGCTACTTTATCACCTTTATTTAGGTTGATGTGAACGTCGTTAAACAGTTTTTCTCCTTCAAAACTTTTGCTTAAACCTTCAATATTTAAAATTTGGTCTCCTGCTTCTCTATCTTGATCAAAAATAATAGCAGGATATCTTCTGCTTGATGGCTTAATATCTTCAACATTCAATTTTTCAATCATTTTTTTACGAGAAGTTGCTTGCTTAGATTTGGCAACGTTTGCTGAAAAACGACGTATAAATTCCTCTAACTCTTTCTTTTTATCTTCAGATTTTTTGTTCTGTTGCGCACGTTGTTTAGCTGCTAATTGACTAGATTCATACCAAAAAGTATAATTTCCAGAATAATGATTGATTTTACTGAAATCAATATCAGAAATATGAGTGCAAACTGCATCTAAAAAATGTCTATCATGAGAGACTATTATTACACAATTATCATAATTTGCCAAAAAATTTTCTAGCCAAGCAATGGTTTCAAAATCTAAATCATTGGTAGGCTCATCCATAATCAACACATCAGGATTTCCAAAAAGAGCTTGTGCAATCAACACCCTTACTTTTTGTTTTCCGTCCAAATCTTTCATTTCTGAATAATGATAATTTTCAGAAACTCCCAGGTTTGACAACAAAGCAGCAGCTTCAGAATCAGCATTCCAACCGTTCATTTCCTCAAAAACAATTTGAAGTTCACCTATTTTTTCAGCGTTTTCATCAGAATAATCTGCATATAATTGATCAATTTGCTTTTTTATTTTAAACAAATCTTTATTTCCCATAATCACAGTTTCCAACACTAGATACTCATCAAATTCATTGTGATTTTGATTTAAAAAAGACATTCTTTTTCCAGTCTCAAGATGCACTTGACCAGAAGTGGGGTCTTGTTTTCCTGAGATTATTTTTAAAAAAGTTGATTTTCCTGCTCCGTTTGCACCAATAATTCCATAACAATTTCCTTGTTGAAATTTGGTGTTTACTTCATCAAACAGAATTCGTTTTCCAAACTGGACAGATAAATTAGAAACTGATAACATAATACTTAAAATTTCTGCAAAAGTACGAATTTGATTTACTTTTAAGGCTTGATTTTGAATGCTTTTTATTGATAAATTTCAAGTAATTTTTAAGGAAGCATTACTATTATTTTAACTTCGTATTAACAATCATAGCTCATGCTAATACTTAAATTTGTAAAATCTATTTTGGTTAAATTAATGAATAAATACTTTAAATATTTTACAATATTACTAATTTTAGTCTCTTTAATTAGCTGTAAATCAGAAAAAAAATTAACACACGTTTATTTTGGAGGAAAAATTATTCACCCAAAATCAAGCCATGTTATTTTATATTCTATGGATCAAGCAATAGATACTTTTTATTTAGATAAAGATGGTAAATTTGTTGGCAAAATAAAATTAGCATCTGATGGTTTGTATTATTTTAGTCATGGATATGAAAATCAACATGTTTATTTAGAGGCTGGAGATAGTTTATTATTACGTTTAAATACATGGAATTTTGATGAATCATTGGTATTTGTTGGGAAAGGTGCAGAGAGAAATAATATTTTAATTGACTGTTTTTTAGAGAATGAAAAAGAATCTTTTTCCTTTCACGAAAATAATAAATTAGCCCCTAAAGAATTTAAACAGAAAATAGAATCTTCCTTAAAATCAAAGTTGAAATTATTTGATGAATATGTTGAAAATCATCCGGAAGAAACTGAAGATTATAAAAATATTTTAAAAGTGGCTTTGACTTATCCATTATATGCTAGAATGGAAAAATATCCAATTTTAAATGCAAAATATGCTGAATCTGATCATCTTCCAAAAATTAATGATTCATTTTATGAGTATAGAAAAGTTGCAAAAATAGATAATGACTCTTTAATATATTATCCCCCTTATTCGCAATATGTTCGAAACTACTTATATAATGAAACGTATTCATTGGGACATCCCCCAATGAAAAAAAATTATAGTTCAAAATTTACTTTTGATTTATTAACAATTATTGATAAAAAAATCAGTTTTGAAAAAACCAAAAACGCATTTTTAAAACAAACTGTTATCAGTCATTTTTATAATAAATCGAGTTGTATTTTAAATGAAGAAACTTTTGAAAAATTTTTCAAATTAAGTACAAACGAGGAAGATAAAATTCAGATAAAAAAGTTGATGAATGATACCCAATCAGTTCCAATCTTAGAAAAATTGCAAGATTTCGGTATCAATGATTATTCGAATGTGAGTAAATCAGTTTATGAAATCATACAACAAAAAAATGCTTTATTGTTTTTTTGGAGTCCAGAATATGTTTCTGAATCTTATATAGTTTCACGAATGAATTTTTTATCAACTAATTTTTTAAACATCATTTTCATTCCTGTTAAAATTGATGGGAAAAAGTCTGATAGATTAGAAAGTTTAGATATAAAATCTCAATATTACCTTCCTGACAACAGTAAAGCCAATGAATTTTTGACTAGCAAAATGCCACGTTGTATTCTGGTGGATAAAAATGGAAAAGTGATGAATGGTTTTGCTTCAATTTCATCCTCAAACCTCTCAGATTATCTTGAAATTTTAAATAAAGTAAAATAATTAATTATTTATTGCTATCTATTTAATTTAGTTTACCTTTGCACAAAATTTCTAGCGAGGTAAATACGCAGAAAATCAAGCCGAATTAATAATCGGATTTACAGGTGGGCGTCTGTGAATCTAAAAAAACACAGCATGTCAACATTTTTAGAGTTAGGTTTAAAAGAACCTATTACCAAAGCATTATTAGACTTAGGTTATGAAAAACCTACAGTTATTCAAGAAAAAGCAATTCCACAAATTATTTCATCAAGAAGCGATTTAAAAGCATTCGCACAAACAGGAACAGGTAAAACTGCTGCTTTTAGTTTACCTATCTTGCAATTAATTGATGAAAATAATTCAAATACACAAGCAATTATTTTATCACCAACAAGAGAATTAGCAGTTCAAATTGGTAAAAACATTCAAGATTTTTCAAAATATATGAAAAAAATGAAAGTTGTTACAGTTTATGGTGGTGCAAGTATTGAAGAACAAATTAGAGCTTTGAGCAAAGGGGCTCAAATCGTTATTGGAACTCCAGGAAGAGCTGTAGATTTAATCAACAGAAGAGCTTTAAAACTTGGTAATATTGAGTGGTTAGTGTTAGATGAAGCTGATGAAATGTTGAATATGGGTTTCAAAGAAGAATTGGATAATATTCTTCAAGCTACTCCAAAATCAAAACAAACTTTGTTATTTTCTGCAACATTTCCTGCAGAAGTTGAAGCGATTTCAAGAAATTATATGACCAAACCAGTAGAAATTACTTCTGGGCAAAAAAATGAAAGTTCAGATAATGTAAGTCACGAATATTATTTGGTAAACGAAAGCACTCGTTATCTTGCATTAAAAAGAATTGCAGATTTAAATCCTGATATTTATGGAATTATTTTCTGTAGAACAAGACGAGAAACACAAGAAGTTGCGGATAAGTTAATCAAAGACGGATATAATGCTGATGCTTTGCATGGTGATTTATCACAAGCGCAAAGAGATTCTGTGATGGATAAATTTCACAATAAAAGTGTGCAATTATTAGTAGCTACTGATGTTGCTGCTCGTGGAATCGATGTGAATAATTTAACACACATCATTAACCATAAATTACCAGACCAAATTGAAAATTATAACCACAGAAGTGGAAGAACTGGAAGGGCGGGAAAAAAAGGAATTTCAATAGTTTTAGTAAATAATAAAGAAAAAGGAAAATTAAGACCAATTGAAAGAATTATCAATAAAAAATTTATTGAAACTAGAGTTCCTTCAGGAAAAGAAATTTGCCAAAATCAATTAATGCACTTGATTGATAGAGTTCAAAATACGGTTGTCAATACTGCTGAAATTGATGATTTTTTACCGAGCATCTATAAAAAATTAGCTGATTTTTCAAGAGAAGAATTGATTCAAAAATTTGTTTCACTTGAATTTAATACGTTCCTTTCTTACTACAAAAACTCAAAAGATTTGAACGATATTTCTAGAGATAGCTCAAGAACAAGAGCAACAAGTGATAATATGACTCGATTTTTTATCAATATTGGTAGAAAAGACAATTTGAATCCTGCAAAATTAATTGGATTAATCAACGATCAAAAAATTGGAGACAAAATTGAAATTGGAGCCATTGATATTTTAGATACTTTTTCGTTTTTTGAAATCGATAAAAATTTCGAAGACAAAACGTTAGAGGCATTTTTAAGAAACCAACCTGATTTTGATGGACGATCTGTAAATATCGAAATCACGAAAAAAGAACGTTCTAATGGTTACGAAAGAAAAGATGGAAAAAAACCATTTGCAAAAAAAGATAGTGGTTTTGGAAGAAGAAGAAGTGATGAAAATACAAGTAAAAAACCAACTGATTTTGGTGTAAGAAAAAGAATAGATAGAAAATTAAGTGATCGTCCAAAAAGTTCAGTAGATAGAAATGCTGGTGGTTTTGGAAGAAAAAGAAAATAAAAATTGTATATAAATTTGAAAAAAACCTTCACAAATTGTGAATTTTTTTTTATTTTTCTTTTAAGTAAGAAATCACTGCTTTTCTAATATCAAAAGCAATTTCATCAGGATTTGGTGTATAAATATAATTTACTTCTTTGTTTTGATCGTTCAAAAAAGGAATATCAAAACCTTTTAGTAAATAATCAGAAAAAGCAACTGTATAAGATTTTGTGATATCTAACTCTTTGTTTTTTATCATCCACTTTTCCCTTACTTTTTCAGCATTAAATCTTTGCAAATAAGCTCCAGTTCCTAAAGCCAAATTACCATAATCCAACACTTTTTTTAGTAATCTTCCTTTGAGATTAACTTTTAAAATAGCACCTCCATAAGGCAACACTCTAAAAATATCAACTGCCATAATTTCACCTTGCAAAACATCATCAATCCGAATAGAACCACCATTCACCAAAGCACAATCTACTTGATTATCAAACGAATAAGACATCGATTTTGTTATAAGTTCACCAAGATTCGTTTGTTCGCTTCTTATTGGAGTGTCTCTTCCGTCCAAATCAATAGTGGCTGTATGAATAATTTCGTTCGGATTTTTGATAATCTTTTTAATGTTTTCGTTTAAAATATCTTGCCATTTTTCAACAATTTCGCCCACAATTGTATCTTCTTGCAATGCATCATTAATCTCTTTTAATTCCGATTTTATTGTCGCTTTTTTTGATTTTTTATCATAAGAAATTCTATGTATATAAGCTGTTTTTGCGTTAGCATCTGCTTTAGTTATTATCGAATTTCCAACAGGAACAGCCATATTTGTATGTTCATGACCACCCATAATTAGTGGAATATTTGGTAATAATTGTGCTATTCTTTTATCGTTTACTATTTTTACATGTGTTAATCCAAAAACTACATTCACACTGTCTTTTATAATTTTATAGGAATTTCTTGCTTTTACAAACATGTTTTCATAAGCAACATAATCTTTTGGGTTAGAAGGAATACAAACACTGATAAATCCTACTTTGATTTTTGTTCCATCTTTATCCGAAAATTCTTTTATAAAATACTCTTTTAAAGGAGTTTTCTTGCCTTCAATTTCTTTGAAAAATGAAATTGTGTCGTTTTTAGACGCCAATTTTACATTGGCAGAAATCCAAGGAAAATGACTTTCGTTAATGCGATTTTGCAAGTCTTTTTGAGACAAATCAAACTCGTGATTTCCGAAAGCAACCACATCAAATTTCATGGCATTCATCACTTCAATCATTTGTTTTCCTAAAACTCGCTCATTATCAACCTTTAAAGTTCCTAACAATGAAGGATTTAAAAAATCTCCAGCCATGACAAGCAACGTATTTTTGTTTTCTTGCAACAATTGTTGGTGCAATGTTTCTACTCTTGCCATTCCACCAAATTTTCCTCCTTGAATAGGCGCAATTTCATACACATCATTGAGTTGTAAAAAGGTAAATTCGATTTTATGATCGTCTTTTTTACAAGAAAAAAGAATACTAAAGCTTAATAAAATCAGGATGGTATTGAAATTTTTCATTTTTATTATTTTAGAGAAATTTTATTAAAAAATTTCCAATGCTTTGTTATAGGCACTTTCAAAACTCATTGGTTTTATATTGGTGTTTACTTTTTGGGCAGTAAAATAACTCAGTAATTTTTCAGTGGGCATGTTTCCTGTCAATTCGTCTTTTGCCATTGGACACCCACCAAAACCCATAATTGCACCGTCAAAACGAATACAACCTGCTTTGTATGCCGCATTTACTTTTTCAAACCATTTGTCTTGAGTTGTGTGCAAGTGTGCACCAAATTCAATTCCTGGATATTTTGGAATCAAATTTGAAAACAAATAATCAATTACTTCTGGAGTTGAACTACCAATTGTATCAGAAAGTGATAGAATTTTGACGCCCATTTTGGCTAATTTTCCTATCCAATTTCCTACAATTTCTAAATTCCAAGGATCTCCATAAGGATTTCCAAATCCCATTGACAAATATGCAACTACTTCTTTATTCGTTTTTGTAGCAATTTCAAAAATTTCGTTCAAACTTTTAATGGATTCATCAATAGTTTTATGTGTATTTCTCATTTGAAAGTTTTCAGAAATAGAAAAAGGAAAACCTAAATAATTGATTTCCTCAAACTTAGAAGCGTCAATTGCTCCTTTTGTATTTGCTACTATTGCTAATAATTTTGTTTGAGTTCTTGACAAATTTAATAGTGATAAAACTTCACCAGTATCTCTCATTTGAGGAATGGCTTTTGGCGAAACAAAACTGCCAAAATCAATCGTATCAAAGCCAACATTCAATAAAGAATTGATATATAATGCCTTTTTTTCGGTAGGAATAAAATGACTTTTTATGCCTTGCATGGCATCTCGCGGACATTCTATAATTTTTACTTGTTTCATCAAACTCAAAGATAAATAAAGAAACGTATTTCTGAAATAATTATAGGATGAAAATTATTAGATTTTAAAATTGTAAACTACTTTTTTAAGAAAAATACAATTAAATTGATTTTCTTTAGAATCTAAATTAAAATCAACACTGCAATTCCGAAAAAAACAACAATTTGAGCCCATTTTAATACCAAGCCAATATTATTTTGCTGTTTTAAATAAGTTGAAATTTTGCCTCCAAATATTGCAATACTCCCAAAAACAAAAAAAGAAACGAACATAAAAATCAATCCTAAAACATAAAATTGAACAAGAGTTGAAATTTCATTAGAAAATAAAAACTGAGGAAAAAATGCCAAGAAAAAAATAGTGACTTTTGGATTTAGGACATTCATCAAAAAGCCTATTTTAAAAAGTTGACTGGTTGTTTTTTGAGCAACATTTTCAGTTGAAAATGAAATTTTAGCATCACTATTAAACACTTGGTAAGCAAGATAAATAAGGTAAATTGCTCCAAGCAATTTCAACGCAAAAAACAAATTTTCATTATCTTTAATCAAAGAAGAAACACCAAAAGCAACCAGAGAAGTATGAATCAAACAACCTGTCATCAAGCCAAAAATAGTTGCGAAACCATACTTTATTCCATTAACGATGCTTTGTGTCAACACAAAGATATTATCAGGTCCAGGTGAAATTGCTAAAATTGAAGCTGCAAATACAAAGGAAATCAGCGTTTCAATCATTGGTTATATATGCTTTAAAATCTCTTTATTGATGCGTTTTATCAAACTGGGACCTTCATAAATAAAACCCGTATATAGTTGAACTAAATCAGCACCTGCATTTATTTTTTCTAAAGCGTCTTTTTCAGAATGAATACCTCCAACTCCAATAATTGGAAAAGATTTTTTAGAATTCTCAGACAAATATTTGATCACTTTTGTACTTTGTGCTGTGATAGGTTTTCCGCTTAATCCACCAAAACCAATTTTTTTAATTTCAACTTTAGAAGTTTTTAGATTCTCTCTAGTTGTTGAGGTATTTGAAGCAATTACGCCATCAATCTTAGTTACAGCAACCAACTCAATAATTTCATCCAATTGGTGATTATTTAAATCAGGAGCAATTTTCAGCAAGATTGGTTTTTGAATTTTTTGCTCATTATTTAGTTTCTGACAAGCAGTTATTAAAGAAATTAAATAATCTTTGTCATTTAATTTTGCGTGACTTCCAACATTTGGACAACTCACATTTAGCACAAAATAATCTACAAAAGGATGTAATTCTTCAAAACATTCTAAATAATCAGCCGTATAATTTTCGGGAATAGTTTGCGTATTTTTTCCAATATTTCCGCCTATAATTACTTGGTGTTTATTTTTTTTAAGTTGCTCAATAACAGATTTTAAACCTTTATTATTAAAACCCATTCTATTGATAATTCCTGTGTCTTCAATTAAACGAAATAATCGTTTTTTGGGATTCCCATCTTGAGCTTTTGGAGTAACAGTTCCTATTTCAATAAATCCAAAACCAAAATTGGCAAGTTCATTATATAAAACTGCATTTTTATCAAATCCAGCAGCCAAACCAACAGGATTTTTAAAAGTAAGCCCAAATAATTTTCTTTCTAATCTAACATCATTCAGTTGATAAAAACTTCGAAATAAATTTTGAATGAAAGGAATTTTAGATACAAAAGCAATTAAAGAAAAAGTAAAATAATGGACTTTTTCAGGGTCAAAAAGAAATAAAAAGGGTCTTATAATATTCTTATACATAATGTCAAATATAAAAAAAGCTCCAAAATGAAGCTTAAAAGTTATCTTAAAACAGCATTTAAATTTTTCTCAAAAGTTTGCTGTAATTTCTGCATGATTTTGTCAATTTGTTTTTCTTCTAAAGTCTTAGATTCGTCTTGCAAAACAAAACTCACTGCATATGATTTTTTTCCATCAGGTAAATTATTTCCTTCATAAACATCAAACAAATCTACTTCTTTTAAAAGATTTTTTTCTGATTGAAATGCCAAATTATAAACATCTTTAAATTCAGTTTTCGCATCTAATAATAATGCCAAATCTCTTTTCACTGGGGGGAATTTTGGTAATTCTTGTACTTTAAAGTTTTTACTATTTGACAATTTCAACACGTTTTCCCAATTAAAATCAGCAAATAAAACTTCTTGTTTGATGCCAAATTCTTTTAAAATAGTTCGTTTTACAATCCCAAAATCAACCAACATCATTTTTCCCAAACTCAAGGAAATTCCTTCGGAGAAAACATCATTTTTAACAGGCGTATTTTTTAAATCTTTGATTCCTAAACGATTTAGAATTGCTGTAATAATGCCTTTTACAAAGAAAAAATCTGTTGATTTTGAAATTGTATTCCAAGAATCTTTGGTTTTATTCCCAGTTATAAAAAGCGTCAGATGCTTGTCTTCTTTATAACCTGTTTCAAAGTTGTGATACGTTTTTCCAAATTCAAACAACTTTAAAGAACTATTCTTCCTGTTAATATTGTAAACAACTGACTCTAATCCACAAAATAACAATGATTGACGCATTACACTTAAATCATTACTTAACGGATTTAAAATTTTCACATTTGATTGTTCGCTTAGATTTTCACTCAATTTTATGTAAGAATCTTTGGTCAATGAATTGGCTATTGTTTCATAAAAACCTAGAGAAGTCAATTGATTTGCTACGATATTTTCAACTTTAATTTCATCATTATTATCAAATGAAATTGACGTGTTTAACTTATAAGAAAATTCAATATTATTATATCCATAAACTCGTAAAATTTCCTCAATAATATCTGCTTCACGCTGAACATCAGTTCTGTAAGAAGGAATTGTCAATCCTAAACCTCCCTCAGTTTCAATATTAATTTTAATTTCTAAAGACGCCAAAATATTTTTTATGGTATCTTTTGGAATCAATTGTCCAATCAATCTAAAAGCGTTTTTATAAGAGAGGAAAACCTCAAAATCGGAAGTTTTCACAGGATAAAAATCTGAAATATCAGAAGATAATGTACCTCCTGAATATTCTTCAATCAACAAAGCTGCCCTTTTTAGAGCATATTTAGTCATATTGATATCAATTCCTCTTTCAAATCGAAAAGAAGCATCTGTATTCAACCCATGACGTTTTGCAGTTTTTCTGATAAAAATGGGATTAAAATAGGCACTTTCAAGGAAAATCGATTTTGTATTTTCAGAAACTCCAGAATTTAACCCTCCAAAAACGCCTCCCATACAAATTGGATTATCATTAGCATCACAAATCATAATATCTTCAGAGGAGAGGGATCTTTCAACTCCATCCAAAGTGGTAAATTTTGTACCTTCCTCTAAAGTTTTTACAATGATTTTATTTCCATTTATTTTTTGAGCATCAAAAGCGTGCAAAGGTTGCCCAAGTTCGTGCAAAACATAATTAGTAATGTCAACGATATTATTTTTCGGATTAATTCCTATGGATTTTAACCTATTTTGAATCCATTTTGGAGATTCTTTTAATTTTATGTCATTAATTGTAATTCCACAATAACGAGCAACCAATTCTTTGTTAGGAACCTCAACATCAATTCGTAAAGTTCTTTCATCTACATGAAAATTGCTTACAGAAGGCGAAATTAATTCCAATTTCAAATCTCTTTGAATCAAACCTGCTCTCAAATCTCTTGCAACTCCATAATGACTCATAGCATCTGATCGATTTGGAGTTAAACCAATTTCAAAAACGTAATCCATAACTACATTAAACACTTTCGCTGCGGGAGTTCCTGGTTTCAAAGAATTGTCTAAAATCATAATTCCATCATGACTTTTACCTAATCCAAGTTCGTCTTCAGCGCAAATCATTCCATAACTTTCTTCACCTCTAATTTTACTTTTATTAATGATAAAAGTTTCTCCTTTTACAGTGTATAAAGTAGTTCCAATAGTGGCAACAGGTACTTTTTGACCAGCAGCAACATTGGGAGCTCCACAAACTATCTGAACAGGAATTCCATCACCCAAATCAACAGTGGTCACTTTTAGTTTATCAGCATTTGGATGTTGAATACAGGTCAAAACTTCACCAATCACAACTCCCTCAAGACTGCCTTTTACAGATTCTACTTTTTCAATTCCTTCAACTTCTAAACCTAAATCAGTCAACAATTCTCCAGTTTTAGAAGCTTCCCAACTTACATTCAAAAATTGTTGCAACCAATTGTATGATATTTTCATAATCTCCTTTTGAGTTTTTCTGGCGCAAATTTAAGTATTTTAATCAACTTATTTTGGGGAATTCTAAAAATAGCAAATGGATTTTTCATTTTTATATCTACAAAAATATTTAAAAAAATAATAACCAATCTTACAGAAAATTATCATCTGAAAATTGTTACTTTACATTTTTAAAAAAAAGTTGAAAAATAACTATTTCAAATAATTTTTAATGGAAAAAGTACTACTTCAATAGGAAAGATACCTGTTTTTTCTGATTTTTATTTCATTTTCTTTATTTGATAAGCTAATTATTGATGCTGTTTTGAATTGTTACCAAAACTCGTTTTAAAAAAATATTTTAAGTATCTTTTTCAGATTCAATAAGTTATAAATATTATTTGTATTTATTCTAAATAAACTTTGTTAATGTGTCAATGAGTTGTATATTTGCACTCGAAAAAAATATTATTTAAAGTTAATCTAAATAAAATGAGAAGACTATTTCTTACATTAATTATCTTATTTACAGTTAGTTTCGTTGCTCAAGAAAAGAAAAAAACACAAACTTCATTGGATTCTATACAGAAATTGGATGAAGTAATTATTTCAACCAACACTTTATTTGGAAACAAATATGTAGCTCAAAATAGAACAGGGTCAGCTTTTTACCTATCTCAAAAAGAACTGGCTAAATTCAGTTTTACTGACATTAACAGAGCTTTGAGAACGGTTCCTGGAGTTACAATTTATGAAGAAGATGGTTTTGGTTTGCGTCCAAATATCAGTTTACGCGGAACATCACCAGAAAGAAGTTCAAAAATTACCATTATGGAAGATGGTGTTTTGATTGCTCCTGCCCCATACAGTGCGTCTGCTGCTTATTATTTTCCTACAATTGCAAGAATGGAAGCTGTAGAAGTATTGAAAGGAAGTAGCCAAGTGCAATATGGTCCTTTTACAACTGGAGGCGCAATCAATATGATTTCTGCTCAAATACCAACTGAATTTGGCGGACAAATTAGAGCAAGTCATGGTAGTTTTAATTCCAATCAATTGAATGCAAAAATTGGTGGAACTTCAGGCGCTTTTGGATATGTTTTGGAATATTTAAATTATGGTTCAGATGGTTTTAAAACCTTGCCAAGTGGAAAAAATACGGGTTTCAATAAAAATGATATAGTGGCTAAAATCAAAGCAAATTTATTTCCAAATGCACGTGTGCAACAATCTTTGGAATTTAAATTCCAATATTCTGATGAAGTGGGTAATGAAACCTATTTGGGCTTGTCTGAAGCTGATTTTAACGCCAATCCTTTTCAAAGATATGCCTCTTCTAATGAAGACAAAATGACTACAAATCATAGTCAATATATGCTAACGCATCAATTGAATTTCTCCGAAAATATGCGATTGACAACGACTGCTTATCAAAATAATTTTGCAAGAAATTGGTACAAATTAAACGATATTACTTTCAATGGAAACAGACAAAGTATTGCCAATGTTTTAGATAATCCTACGTTGTTTTCTGACCATTTTGCCATTGTAAATGGAAGTGTAAACTCTGCTGTTGATGCTGTTGCTGTAAAAGCTAACAATCGTAAATATTACTCCCAAGGAATACAAACAAAGTTTGATTATCATTGGTATCAAGGAGATCTTTTTCATGATTTAGAAATTGGTGCTCGTTTTCATTATGATGAGGAAGATCGTTTTCAATGGGTTGATAAATATAGTATTTCTACTCCAGGAGCATTGAGTTTAACATCTGCTGGAACTCCAGGTACAGATGCCAACAGAATTTCAAGTGCAAATGCGTTTGCGTCCTTCATTACATACAAAGTAAAATATAAAAATTGGACGTTTACTCCTGGAATTCGTTATCAAAACATCACTTTACAAAGAGAAGATTTTGGGACAAATGATGTAACAAGAACAGGTGCAAATCTATCAGAAAGAGAAAATTCAGTAGGTGTTTTCATACCCGGAATTGGCGCAAATTATAAATTCACCAATGATGTTTCCCTTTTTGGTGGAGTTCACAAAGGGTTTTCACCTCCTGGAAATCAAGATGGAGAACAACCAGAAAAAAGTATTAATTACGAATTAGGATCTCGTTTTACCATTGGAAAACTTCGTGGAGAATTTGTAGGATTTTACAACGATTATTCTAATTTATTAGGAAGTGATTTGGCTGCAACTGGAGGAACAGGTTCTTTAGATCAATTCAATGCTGGTAAGGTTTCTGTAAACGGAATTGAATTATTGTTGAACTATAATTTTGCAAAGAAAGATGCTAAAATTTCCTTGCCGTTTTCATTTGGATATACATTAACAAATACAGAATTTAAGAGTAGTTTTGGCAGTTCTGATGAATTATGGGGAGCAGTTACTGCTGGTGATGAATTGCCTTATACTCCAAAACATCAATTCAATGCAGGTTTTTCTATTGAACATGCCGCTTTTGAAATTAATTTAAATGCTCGTTATAATGGAGAATTCCGAACTATGGCTGGCTCAGGAGACATTCCTGACAATGAAAAAGTAGCATCTAACTTTATTGTTGACCTTTCAGGAAAATATGGAATTACTAAAAATTTGAATGCTACTGCAAATATTATCAATTTATTAGATAATACGTATGCAGTTTCAAGAGTTCCTGCAGGTTTTCGTCCTGGACATCCTTTTGGGGCTTATGCGGGATTGGAATATCGATTTAATTGACCCTGATGCCGCATTTTATGGAACAATTTCCAAAACAATTGTCGAAAATTCTGATGCTATTAATTTATACTCGCTTGGTCATGACTGGTTAGACAAACCTCATTTCCCGTTATGGGTTACAGCAATTTCATTTAAAATTTTCGGTGTTTCAAATTGGGCATATAAACTTCCTGCTATCCTAACTTTTTTCTTTGGGATTTGGATGACTTTTAAGTTTACACAAAAAAATTATTCGACTAGAGTTGCCTATTTTTCGGCAATAATTCTAGCAATTTCAACTCATAGTGTAATTTCAAATTTTGACGTTAGAGCTGAACCTTATTTAACAACATTTATAATTGCAAGCATTTATTTTTTTTATAATTTTATAAAAAAATATTCCTTTAAATCGCTACTATTTGCTTGTGTTTTTTATGGTTTAGCAATCATGACAAAAGGTATTTTTTCTTTAATTCCGATTGTTGCTGCTTTAGGAGGAGAATTAGTATTAAAACGAAATTGGAAACAACTTTTCCACCCAATTTGGATTTTTGCATTTTTATTAATTTTCCTTTTTATTACGCCTGAACTAATTTCCTTATACAATCAGTTTGATTTACATCCAGAAAAGGTGATTTTCAACAGAACAGGTGTTTCTGGAATACAATTTTTCTTTTGGGACAGTCAGTTTGGTCGATTTTTCAATACTTCACCTATTAAAGGTTCTGGAGATATTTTCTTCTTTTTCCATAAAATTTTATGGGCTTTTTTGCCTTGGGGGATTGTATTTTATATTGCTAGTTTTTTTAAAATCAAAGAAAATTTAAAAAATATTTCTCAAAAAGAGGAGTTTTACACGATTTCAGGAAGTTTATTTATAATACTTATTTTCTCATTAAGTAAATTTCAATTAGCGCATTACACGAATATTATTTTTCCGTTTATGGCAATTATTGTAGCGAATTTTTTGATGAAAATTGCTTTAAAATATGAAAACTATTTTAAGAAAATAGCTGTCATTTTAAAAATACAAAATGCGATTATATTATTAATTGTCATCATAATAACATATTATTTAAAACCAAAATTTGATTTAAAAATTGTTCTTATTATTATATTTTCATTAGTTATTATTTGGAAAATATATAAATCTAAAATTGAAAAATTTGAACGAATTATATTCACATCTTCAGTGTTATTTCCAACTGTTTACAGCTATTTATTCACACTTTTTTATCCAACAATTATTGATTATCAAGGAGGCTCAAAAGCTGCGCGATTTGTAAATGAAAATTTTGAAGGAAAAGGAAGTTTGATAGATAATAAACACCATCATTTTGGATTTGAATTCTACTCAAATCATTCTTTAATAAGAGTTGATACTCTGAAAATTAATGATGAAAAAGGGCGTGTTTTTTATCTTGACAAAAAAGAACTCGATTTGTTTGATAGAGAAAATATCAACAATAACATTATTAGAGAAATGCCAAACTTTAAAATTAGTAAAATCACTCCGAAATTCATTTCTAAAGAAAACCAAAATAATTCTCTAGAAATTAGATACTTAGTATTAATAAATCAATAAAAAATTATTTAAAACAAATCATTTAAATAACCATTATTTAACTTTAATTTAATATTTTTATAGTCAAAATTTAAAGTTTGAAAATACCCAATTATGTAAAATATATTTTAAGTAATATACTTTTACTTTTCGCATACCAGGCAATCTTTCGTTTGATATTTTATTTTTATTCACTTCAAACAGAAAATATTACATCCAACGAATTACAAAGGGCTTTTTTATTAGGTTTTAGATTTGATTTAAAGTTGGCAACCATTGTCATTTTCCCCTTGGCATTATTTGTTTTAGTGCTGAATCACCGGTTTTTTTCAAAAAAAATATTTGGTAGAATTGCTTCATTTTATTTAGTTGTAAGTTATATTATTGTTTCAATTTTTTTCTTGTTTGATTTTGGTTTTTACAATTATTTAAACACAAGAATTGACGCGACTGCAATGCGTTTTACCAACAATTTAGAGATTTCGCTTCAAGTATTACTTGAAAGTTATCCAATTTATAAAGGAATTTTAGGGCTTTTTATTATTGGAATTTTTATATTTATAATTACAAATTGGCTTTACAATAAGCAAATTAACACCAGCAATTATTCATCAATCAAGAAAAAAAGTAGCTATTTTGTTAGTACTATTTTATTGTTGTCATTATTTATTTACAGCAGTTTTACACATTATCCATTAAGATGGAGTCAAGCTTTTTTCTCGAAAAATATTCAAGTAAATCAATTTTCTCTCAATCCTATTTTATACTTTTTTGATAGTTTCGCTTTTAGAAATGAAGGAGTTGATATTTCGGAATTTAAAAAATATTATCCAGTAATTGCTGAAAATTTAAATTTGTCAAAAGATGAAATTTCGTTTGAAAGAATCGTAGTTTTTGATAGTATTGAAAACAAAAAAATGAATCTTGTTTTTGTAATGCTTGAATCTTTAGGTGTAAAACCTTTAGGTCATTTTGGAAATTCAATGAATTGTTCTCCAAATTTTGACGCCCTAATGAAAAACAGTCTAAGTTTTTCGAATTTTTATGTTCATAAATCTGGAACAGCTGCAAGCGTTTTTTCGAGCGTAGCGGGTTTGCCTGATATTGACGATATTGAAACTGCTTCAAGAAACCCAATGATAGTTGATCAAAGGATATTATTTGACCAATTTGTGGGATATGAAAAACTATATTTTTTAGGAGGAAGCGCAAATTGGGCAAATATTAGAGGAATTTTTCAGTCAAATATTGAAGGTTTGAAAATTTTTGAAGAAGGAAGTTATGATGACGAAAACAGAGCTGATGTTTGGGGAATTGACGATTATGAATTGTTCAAAGAATCTGATGAAGAACTAAAAAAATTATATGATCAGAAAAAGCCTTTTGTAGCTTATATTCAAACTGCTTCCAACCACATTCCATTTACAGTACCTGCTGAAAAAGATGGTTTTAAACCACTTTTAAAAGAGGAAGTTCCTAAAGAATTATTAGAAAAATCAGGTTTTAAATCGCTTGAACAATTGAATGCTTTGCGCTATTTAGATTTTAATGTTGGAAAGTTTATTGAAAGAGCAAAAGCTTCAAAATACTATGAAAACACTGTTTTTGTTTTTTTTGGAGATCACAATACTTCTATGAATCAAACAGAAAAATATACAAAAGAATATGATTTGAATATTCAATTGCAGCATGTTCCTTTAATAATCCACGCTCCAAAAATTGTTGCCCCAAAAGAAGTAAAAACTTACGGGAATTTGATTGATTTATTTCCAACTGTGATGAGTTTAATGAAAATAAATCATACAAATTACACATTAGGAAGAAATCTAGTTGATGCAAGTGCTTTCAAAAAATCGTCTTCTTTTGTATATTTGAGGATGAATGGTGAACCTGCGGTTGGTATTATTCAAGATAGTCTTTATTATACCAAAACGTTGGTTACAAAAACAACAAGTTTATATGATCTAAGAACAAATACTTTAGAAGATATTTCAAAAAAACATCCTTTAAAAGCCTCTCAACTTGATAGTTTGTTAATGGCATATTACCACTCTACAAAATATTTATATTTCAATAATAAGAAATTAAATAAATAATTTTTTGAAAGCAACACTAAATAATTTAAAGTAAAGTACTGAAAGAGTTGCTCCTAAAATATATCCTGCAAAAATATCTAGAGGATAATGAACACCTAAATAAACTCTACTATATCCAAAAATTAATGGAAAAAGCAACAAAAAACAAATGTATTTGTAGTGATTTTTTAATAAAAGAATAATAAATACTGAGAAAAAAGTTGAAGTAGTTGCATGACCAGAGGTAAAACTAAAACTTTGAGGGTTAATTAGATTCCTTAACAAATAATTAATTGACGGGTCATTATTTGGACGTAATCTCCCAAAAAAATCTTTAATAATATTAATGAATTGGTCTGAAAAAGTAATTAAAAGGATAATTGATAAAATTACAAATCCACCTTTTTTAAAACCAAAAGATTTAAAAATTAGATAAAGAATAAGAAGAAACAATGGGGTCCAATAAAGTTGCTTGGTTATTAACAACCAAAATGGATCCCATTGTTCACTTCCTAAATTATTTAAGAAAATGAGAAGTTCTTTGTCTTTTTGTATAAAAAAATCTAACAAAATTATTTTCCTATTTCTATAATTTCTACTTCAAAAACCAAATCTGATTTAACTGGAAATGGTCCATAAGCTGCTTTACCAAAACCAATATAATAAGGGATAAATAATCGCGCCTTTTCACCTTCTTTCATGAGTTTTACACCTTCTTGGAATCCAGTAATCATTGGTTTTTGCGTATCATCTAGCCTAAAAACAAAAGGACCTCCACTATCTTCTGTTGATTGAATTTTTTTTCCATCAGCAATGTATAAAGTGAAATTTGATTTTATCGTTTTATTATCAACTACTTTTTTGCCTTTTGGATTACTTTTCAATAATAAAAAGCCCAAACCTGAATTAGTTTTTAAAGCATTTGGTTCTTCTAATCTTGTAAAAAAAGCATTTTTATCAATCAAATATTGTTCATATCTTTTCTCTTCTATTGCTGCTTCTAATTTTTTACGTTCTTCATCTCCAGTTGAATAACGAATCAATTCATCATCAAAAGCTTCCCCAGATTTATATGCTTTTGCTTTAGCGCCAATTCTGATAATATTTATTTTTTTGATGGTATCAAATTTCTCGATATTATTAACAACCGAAATTCTTAACGAATCAATCGCTTTTTTTAGTTTTAAAGAATCTGAAAATTGCTTTTTCAACTCTTTCAATTGTATAGAATTAACAATTGTTTTTCCAAAAACTGTGTGTTTTCCGTCTAAATGTTGCGAATTACTTTGAGTGATAAAAAACTGACTTCCATTTGAATTGGGACCTGAATTTCCCATTGATAAAACTCCTAAATCATTGTGTGTAAAGATATATTCACTGTATTTATCAATTGGAAATTCGTCTCCAAAACGATATCCTGGAAAACCCTTCCCAGTCTCAGATCTATCTCCACCTTGTATAATAAAATTGTTTACAACTCTATGAAAACGAGTCTTGTCATAATATTTTATCCCTTTTAATGAATCAGGGACTTTATTGTTTTTTCCTTCTGCTAATGAAACAAAATTTGCAACAGTCATTGGAACATCTTCATAGAACAATTCCAATAAAATATCACCTTTATTAGTTTGTAATTCTGCATACAAACCATCTTTTAAATCGTTATATTTTGATGGATTACAACTAATTAGCAGAATAGTTAAAAAAATAAAGGCAACTTTTTTCATTATTCGTTGGTTACTTCAAGTACTTCAACTGTAAAAATTAAAGCTGAAAATGGTTTAATTTCTTGGCTCTTTTGTTGCATTCCATAAGCCAATTCTTGAGGAATGAAAAAACGATATTTTGCACCTTTATTCATCAATAATAAACCTTCATTAAATCCTGGAATAAATTGATTTGCAATTGCCTCAATTGGTTCTTTTCTATCCACTGAACTATCAAAAGTAGTTCCGTCAATTAACGTTCCATGATAGTGAATTTTGATTTTTGAAGTTGACAAAACGTTATCACCTGAACCTTTTTGTAAAATTTCATATTGCAGCCCACTTTGTGTTGTTACAATTCCACTTTTTACTCTGTTTTCGGCTAAAAAATCTTCACCGGCTTTTTTTATTGCACCAAAATTTTTCTCAGCATCTTTTATTGTCTTTTCTTGTTGTTGTTTTTGAAAAAAAGCGCTTAAAAAAGCATTCAAATCTTTTTGGTCAATTAATAAATTTGTTGAATCAATCCCATTTCTATAGCCTTGCAAAAACAATTCTGTATTTGCTTCATTGAAATTTGCTTTCACTTTTAATGCCATGTCCAATCCCAAGGCGTAGCTTGCAGAATCAATTTCTGTTTTTAAAGAAGTAACTTCTTTCTTTTGACTATTGCATGATATCCAGCTAGATACAACTGCTAGAATAATAATACTTTTTAATGCTCTCATTTTAAATTTGTTATTTTAATTAATGTTACTGTACTTTTAATTGATTTATTTATGCCTATTTTTTTTCCATCTCCAATAATTCCAAAAGCATTGTAGAATGGAAGCACAAATGTAATAGTTTCTCCGGTCTTCATCAACTTTATTCCTTTTTGTAATCCAGAAATAAAATCTTCTTTGTCAATTTTATATTTTTTTAAACCTAAATCTTTGGTATTGTAAATACTTGAATCATTTAAATCAGAAATTGTATATGAAATTAAAACTTCATCTCCCTTTTTTGGAGTTGGCAAAACTTCTTCAATTTTATAAATATAAGTGTACCAAAACCCGCTAGATGACTGAATATAAAAGTTTGTTGAATCTTTTTTAATCAATTCAGCAATTTTCAAATCCTCAGTTTTGTTTATTTTTTTTGATTCATCAATTGCTTCTTTAAATAAAGTAGTAGATGGTTTTGGATTGATAGGTCTTCTAGGTTCAATTTTTGAACATCCAATAATAATCACAAATGCAATAAATAATAAACTATTTTTCATAAGAAATTTCTAATTGTGAAACATAATTTGGCAATAATGAAATGAATTTTGAAATAGTTTCATCAAGAGATAATGTTGATTTTCCTCCTGCTGCATTGTCATGTCCCCCCCCTTCAAAATGATTTCTAGCAAACTGATTTACAGAAAAAGACCCTTTTGAACGAAATGAGATTTTTATTAAATTTTGCTCAATATCTTCAATAAAAATGGCTGCAAAAATAATTCCTTTTAACGAAAGTGCATAATTTACAACACCTTCTGAGTCTCCTTTTTGGTAATCGTAGAGATTTTTTTCTTCGTTAGTTAACGTTATGAATGCTGTTTTATAATTTTCAATAACTTTTAAATTGCTCAATGCTTGACCTAATAATAACAACCTATTATAAGTATTTACATCATACACATTGGTATGAATTCGATCATTTTCTGCACCTTTATCAATCAAATCAGCAATAATTCTGTGGGTTTTGCTTGTAGTTGATCTAAAACGAAACGAACCTGTATCCGTCATTATTCCTGTATACAAACAGGTTGCAATTGGAGCATTTATCAAATCCAAATCATGGTTCATTTCAATAAATTGATAGACCATTTGAGAGGTGGAACAGATTTCAGTATCCGAAAACATATATTTGAATTCATCTGGTTGTTGATGATGATCAATTAACACAAAATCATTTTGATATTTTTCAAGCGTTTTTTGCATATCATCCCCAACTCTATGCAATGCATTAAAATCTAGTAAAAAAATAATATCTGAATTTGAAATTACTTTTTGAGATTGGTTATTTTGCCAATCAAATCTGTATATTGTTTCAGACCCTGGTAACCAATGCAAAAAATCTGGATATTCGTTTGGCACCAAAACTGAACAATTATGTCCTTTTTTATCTAAATAATGTTTAAGTCCTAAAGTAGAACCAATCGCATCACCATCAGGATTTTTGTGACCAATAATCACAATATTTCTGGGTTTTTTCAAAAACTGGGTTAATTCTTTAAATCCTTTTAAAATCATAGGTTGCGAAGATACAATTTAATAACATTTGAGTAAAATAATTTGTTACTACTTTTGTATACATTTAAAAATTTTATCATGAAAAGATTCTTTATTTTAATTCAGTTATTTTCAATTTCATATTTTATTTCTTGTGCTAAAATCACAGAAAAAAGAAATCTAAAATATGAAAATTCAAATTTTATAATCGCTTTTGGTTCTTGTAATAAACAATTCAAAAAAAATATTTTGTGGAAAGAAATAGCAAAAAACCAACCAAATTTATGGATTTGGGGTGGTGATAATATCTATTCTGACACAAACGATATGACCAAAATGACCCAAGATTATGAAAATTTGAGAAATCAAAATGGCTATGCTCAACTCACCAAAAACATTCCTGTTTTGGCAACTTGGGATGATCATGATTATGGTTTGAATGACGCTGGTGTTGAATTTTCTATGAAAAAAGAATCACAAGAATTATTTCTTGATTTTTTTGATGTTCCAAAAAATGATGAAAGGAGAACACAAGAGGGCATTTATCATTCACAAACTTTTTCAATAAAAAATGGGAGTATCAAAGTTATTATTTTAGACACGCGCTATTTTAGAACTTCATTAACAAAAACTGCAAATAAAAGATATCAACCAAACAAATTTGGAGAAGGTACTATTTTGGGAAAAAAACAATGGAGTTGGCTTAAAAATGAGTTGAAAAAATCAAAAGAAGATTTCACCATAATTGTTAGTAGCATTCAATTTTTATCCTCTGAACATGGTTTTGAAACTTGGGGGAATTTTCCTCATGAAGTTGAAAAAATGAAAGATTTGATCATAAAATCATCCGTAAAAAATATTCTTTTTTTGTCAGGAGATAGACATATTTCTGAATTTTCAAAAACAACTATTGATGGATTAAATTATCCAATAATTGATTTTACTTCTAGTGGACTTACACATTCTTACTCAAGTTATTTAGGCGAAACTAACAAATATCGAGAAAAAGAAGTTGTCAAAGAAATTAGTTTTGGCCTGCTTAAATTCGATTTTGAAAAAAAATCAATCACCATGCAAATGCGTGGTGAGCAAAATGTTTTACAACAAGAACTAAAACAAGTTTATCAGTAATTTGTGAATAAAATTTAAAACCGTACTTTTGCAAAAATTTAAAAAAATGTTAACAAATAGAACATTTACTATGATTAAACCAGATGCTGTTGAAAATGGTCATACTGCAGCTATATTAGAAAAAATTAACGCTTATGGTTTCAGAATTGTTGCGTTAAAAAAAACACAAATGACAAAAAATGATGCAGAAACTTTTTATGCAGTTCATAAAGAACGGCCATTTTTTGGAGAATTGATTGAGTTTATGACTCGTGGACCAATTGTAGCTGCAATACTTGAAAAAGAAAATGCTGTAGAAGATTTTAGAACTTTAATTGGCGCTACAAATCCTGCTGCTGCTGCTGAAGGAACTATCAGAAAAATGTTTGCAACTTCGGTTGGAGAAAATGCTGTTCACGGTTCAGATTCTGATGAAAATGCTTTAATTGAAGGAAATTTTCACTTTTCTGGTAGAGAACAGTTTTAGATTTCTAGATTATTAGATTTATAGAATTTTGGGTTAAAATATATTGAAACTCGCAATTTTAATTTGGAGTTTTTTTTATGTCAAAATAATTTTTGAAATCAAAATTTCGCCAATTTCTTCGTTCATCATTTTCATGATTTTTTCTTTTCCATAAGTCAATTCCTCTCTTAAAACTGAGGATGACAAATGAATAATAAGGGTTTTATTTTGTAATTTCACAGAAGTTGTATATGCTGCAACACCTTGTCCCATTAATTTTGCCCAAGTTTCTTCAATTTTAATTTTTTGCATTCCACCACTTAAATTATTTTCTTTTATAAATAGTTGAATCAAGTCTTTTACCAGAAAAGGATCATTTTCTCTTTTTGCCATTATAATTTGAAAATTTGATACGGTTTGTTACTCATTTTTACAATATTTTCGGTTCTCTCAGTATGTGTATCTGTGATAAATATTTGCCCAAATTGATTATTATTTACCAAATCTACGATTTGTGAAACCCTGTTTTCGTCCAATTTATCAAAAATATCATCTAACAATAAAATAGGTGTTACGTTTGATTTTTGTTTGATAAATTCAAATTGCGCCAATTTAAGGGCAATTAAATATGATTTTTGTTGACCTTGAGAACCAAACTTTTTGATGGGATATTCTCCAATATCAAAACTCAAATCGTCTTTGTGAATTCCAGCAGATGTAAATTGTAAAATCTTATCTTTTTCTAATGATTTTTTTAATAAATCATCCATTTTAAAATCATTCAATTGACTTATATAAAGTAAATTAACTCGTTCAGAGTCACCTGAAATTATTTTATATTTGTCATTAAAAATAGGAATAAAAGCTTCTAAAAATTGTTTTCTTACTTGGTAAATTCTAATTCCATATTCCGTTAATTGAGTGTCATAAACACTTAAATTCAGTTCGTCAAAAGTCCGATTTGCAGCAAAATATTTCAACAGTGCATTTCTTTGACTCAATACTTTGTTGTATGAAATCAAATCATTTAAATAATTTTTATTTTGTTGTGAAATTACACCATCAATAAATTTCCTGCGAGTTTCACTTCCTTCAGTCACTAAATCTCTATCTGCTGGTGAAATAATCACCAATGGTAATTGTCCAATATGTTCTGAAAATTTTTCATAGCATTTGTCATTTCTTTTTAGCACTTTTTTCTGTCCTTTTTTTAAACTACAAAGGATTTTTTCTTGCCTATCCTTAACAATATAATCTCCTTCAATCATAAAAAAAGAAGCATTATGATTGATATTTTGAACAGCCACAGTATTGAAATAACTTTTTGCGAAAGACAAGTAATAAATCGCATCCAAAACATTAGTTTTTCCTACACCATTATTTCCTACAAAACAATTTATTTTTTTCTCAAAATCAAATGATTGTGATTCAATATTTTTAAAATTTAAAATGGATATTTTTTTTAGATACATTTATCAATCAAGGCTTTAAAATCAGTTTGCAAATTATTAAAAATTTTACGAAATAACCGCTTTTAATATTCAATTAAAAAAACTATTTTTGTGCCCACTAATTTTTAAGAAAATATGTCAACATACAAGAAAAGAGGATATAAGCCAAGTAATAAAAAAGAAGAGCAACAATCACAAGAATCAGAAAGTACAACTGCTGAAGTTTTTAATACCCTAGATGAAACTGCCTCTAAATCTGAAAAATGGATTGAAAAAAACAGCAAAACGTTACTTTATGTTTTAATTAGTTTAGTGGTTGTTTTTTTAGGTTTTTTGGGATATACTAAATACATTTCAGAGCCAAAAGAACAGGAAGCAGCTAATGAATTAGCATTTCCAAGAAAATATTTTGATGAAGCTGCTACTGCTGGTTCAGGAATTGATTCTTTACTAAATTTAGGCTTAGAAGGTGCTGATGGTAAATACGGATTTATAGATATTGCTGACTCTTATAGTGGCACAGATGCGGGAAACTTGGCAAACTATTATGCAGGAGTTTCTTATTTAAAAATGAAAAAATATGATAAAGGGATTGAGTATTTGAGTAAATTTAAATCTGACGACGAAATATTAGGTCCAATTTCTTTAGGTGCAATTGGTGATGCTTTTTCTGATATTAACCAGCCAAAAGATGCTTTGGAATATTATGAAAAAGCAGCTGATAAGAAAGATAACGAGTTTACAACTCCTTTATATTTATTTAAAGCTGGGCAAATAGCCATGGATTTAAAAGAATTTGGAAAAGCGGAAGGTTTTTTCACTAAAATCAAAGAAAAATATAGCAAATCTGATCAAGGACAAGACATTGACATGTTTATAAACGCTGCTAAATACGCGAAATAGTTTTAAGTTTTGAGTTAATAAAGTCTTTAGTTTTTGAATTTTGAACTATAAACTCTGAATTTTGAACTTTAAACTTTGAACCAAAATAAAATGGGCACAAAAAATTTATCATATTATGACAAAGCAACAATCCCAAATGCGAATTCTTTTCGATTTGGGATTGTTGTTTCTGAATGGAATCCAGACATCACTCAAAATTTAAAAGAAGGTGCCATTGAAACCTTATTAGATTTTGGTGTAAAACAAGAAAATATCATTTGTTGGCACGTTCCTGGGAGTTTCGAACTGGTTTTTGGATGCAAAAAAATGATTCAATCTCAAAAAGTAGATGCTATAATTGCGATTGGAAATGTTATTCAAGGAGAAACAAAACATTTTGATTTTGTTTGTGAAGGTGTTACTCAAGGAATTGTTGATTTGAATATAAAATATGATATTCCTGTTATTTTTTGTGTTTTAACAGATAATACTAAACAACAATCTTTGGATAGGTCAGGAGGAAAATTAGGCAACAAAGGCATTGAATGCGCTGTTGCAGCGATAAAAATGGCAGCTATTAAAAATAGTGGAAAATTTTCTGAAAGCATTGGTTTCTAAACCAAAAAAAGGTTTTTTAAGAATACTTTTTATATCATTTATTGATGTATTGCTATTATTTAATTAAATTTGAATTAAATAAAAAAATCAATAAGTTATTTTTTAAAAAAAATATAAATCATTCATTTTCTAAAATAATGGGATTCTTTAAAAGAACAAATAAAAAATTTGAATACCAACCACGCTATTATAAAGGCGAAGGAAGTCCATTTAAAATTGAACATAAACTAGATAAATTTAGAAAAACAATAGGAAAAAATAGAAATTTAAAATCAAAATTAACAGATGCAATTGGCGAGTTTAAAGACTCAGAAAAAGGAATTAACAAAACAATTTTATACATTATTTTATTACTTGTGTTGATTTTTTTATTCATTATTGATTTTGATATTTCAATATTTTTCAAAAAATAATGTCAGATATCATTCAACTGTTACCCGATCATGTAGCCAATCAAATTGCGGCTGGTGAAGTCGTACAAAGACCGGCTTCTGTTGTAAAAGAACTGCTTGAAAACGCCATTGATGCTGGTGCATCAGAAATTAAATTATTATTAAAAGAAGCTGGAAAAATTCTAATTCAAGTAATTGATAATGGAAAAGGAATGAGTATTACTGATGCAAGAATGTGTTTTGAACGACATGCAACATCCAAAATCAAAAAAGCAGAAGATTTATTTGACCTTTATACAAAAGGTTTTCGAGGTGAAGCGCTTGCCTCAATTGCTGCGATTGCGCATGTTGAATTAAAAACAAAACAAGATAATCAAGAACTTGGAACGTGTATAAAAATCGAAGGAAGTAAAATCATTTCTCAAAATTTCATAAATACTTCAATAGGAACCAGTATTGCTGTAAAAAACTTGTTTTATAACATTCCTGCTCGTAGAAAATTTTTGAAAACTGATACCATTGAAACTCGTTATATTATTGATGAATTTCAACGAGTTGCTTTGGCTCATCCATCAATTTCATTTTTATTACATCACAATGATACTGAGGTTTATAACTTAAAAAGTAGTAATTTCAGAAAAAGAATTGTGTCTGTTTTTGGTTCAAAAATGAATGAAAAATTAGTTCCAATTGATGAAAAAACAGATATTGTTTCAATCACTGGTTTTGTAACAAAACCTTCATTTTCAAAGAAAAAACGCGGAGAACAATTCTTTTTTGTAAATGATAGATTTATAAAAAATGGATATCTGAATCATGCAGTGATTAGTGCTTTTGAGGGTTTGTTGGAGCAAGGCTCACATCCTTCCTATTTTTTGTATTTACAAGTACCTCCAAATACAATTGACATCAATATTCACCCCACAAAAACTGAGATAGAATTTGACAATTCAAATGCACTATATGCCATGCTAAGAGCGACTATCAAACATAGTTTAGGACAGTATAATGTAGCGCCAATTCTTGATTTTAATAGAGATTCTAATTTGGATATTCCATATCAACTTGAAAAAAATTTGAGACAAGCATCTTCCCCTAAAATAATAGTAGATCATAATTTCAATCCTTTTAAAGAGTCAAGTCAAAAAGAAATCCATTTTATTTTTAATAGAGAAGAACAAACTCAAGGTTGGGATTCTTTATACACTCCTTTTGAATCTTCAACACAAAATCATCAAGAAGATTTGTTTGAAAACCATGAAGATAAAGCTAAAAAAACATTTCAGATTCAGCGGAAATATATCATTAGTTTGATAAAATCTGGTGTAGTTTTAATTCATCAATCGTTGGCACATCAACGAATTTTGTATGAATCTTTTTTGGAAAGTATTACTGTAAAAGAGGCAAATAGTCAGCAATTGTTATTTCCGGTGAAAATTTCTTTTTCATCACAAGAAATTGAAATGATTTATACTATGAAACCTGAATTAGAAAACGCAGGTTTTTCATTCGATGAATTTACGAGAGACAGTGTGACTATCAAAGGAATTCCTACATCAGTTACTGAAAGTAAAATTTCTATCATTTTAGAGGATTTATTGAACGATATCAACCTTGAAGTGCCTGAAACAAGTTATAGTCATTTTGATGTGATGGCAAAATCATTTGCCAAAACATTATCAATAAAAACAGGTACTTATTTATCTGAAAAAGAACAAGAAATATTGGTAAATGACTTATTTTCATGCAAGGAACCTTCTATTTCTCCAACTGGAAAAGCGACTTTTAAAACACTCACTTTACATGAGATTGATCATTTATTTAATAGTTAGAAAATGAACCAAATTACAGACGCAATCAAACATATTATCATTATAAATGTGATTGTATTTATTGCACCGCAATTATTGCAATCAGATTTTACAAATATTTTGGCATTGCATTTTCCCAAAAACGAGCATTTTGGGTTTTGGCAATATGTAACACATATGTTTATGCATGGAGGTTTTACTCACCTACTTTTTAACATGTATGGATTATGGGCTTTTGGAACACCTTTAGAACAATTATGGGGAAAAAATAAGTTTATTTTCTTCTATTTTTCAGCGGGAATTGGAGCTGGCTTAATTTACACTTTGGTAAATTATTATCAATTCAATGCGATTTATGGACTTTTTATCAATGCAGGATTGACAAACGATGAAGTTATCTCAATTTTAAAAGAAGGAAGTACAAATGATTACAGAGTAACAAATGCCATCACTCAACCTCATTTTGAAAAGATTTTTTCATTATATAATGCCCCGGCAGTTGGTGCTTCAGGAGCAGTTTATGGTGTTTTAGTGGCTTTTGGAATGTATTTTAAAGACGCGAAACTCGCTTTATTATTTTTTCCAGTGCCAATTGCCGCAAAATATTTTATCCCAATTTTAATTGGTTTTGATTTATTCTTTGGAGTAACCAAATATTCTCTTGGAAATATTGCACATTTTGCACATATTGGTGGCGCACTCATTGGATTTTTATTGGCTTTTTATTGGAAAAAAAATCACTTTAAAACCTATCAATGAACAATCTAAAAAATTTAAAATCAAAATTTGACAGTGGAACAATTGTAGAAAAATTGATTTATATAAATATATTTATCTTCTTATTCACATTATTCATCAGTGTTTTTCAAAATTTATTTAAAAATGACAGCAATTTTTTGATTCAATGGTTTTCTTTGGATGCTTCAACTGATAGTTTGATTACAAAACCATGGTCTTTAATTTCTTATGGATTTTTACATGAAAGTTTTATCCATATTATATTTAATCTCATTGCATTGTATTTTATTGGAAATCTGTTCATTGATTATTTTACTCAGAAGCAATTATTTACTTTTTATTTACTAGGAACTTTTTTTGGTGGACTTTTTTACCTTTTCAGTCAAAATTATTTTCCATTATTTGAAGGAAAAACGACCACTTTAATTGGTGCTTCTGCAGGAATTTCAACAATCTTTATAGGAATTTCAACGTATATGCCAAACTTTGAATTAAAAATTCGTTTCATTGGTTTTGTAAAATTGTGGTATTTAGCAGCAATTTGGGTTAGTTTGGATGTTTTAGGTTTGACTGGAGAAAATGCTGGTGGACATTTTGCACATTTGGGAGGAAGTATTTTTGGATTTTTATATATCAATAAAGTAAGGAATAGAAAATTCAATATTTTTAAAAAACTTTTTTCTATTTTCAGTCCAAAAAATAAGCCTTTAAAAACCGTTTATAAGTCAACTAATAATACTAAAAAAAATTCAAATACAAAAGATTTCACACAAAAAAAGATAGACATCATTTTAGATAAAATCAGTAAATCTGGTTATGACACGTTAACTAAAGAAGAAAAAGAAATTCTATTCAAACAAGGAAAAAACTAAAGAAAGTTGAAAAAACTATCAATCATAAACAAAATTATTTACTTCGTAAATATCATTTTAGCACTTTTACTTTTAGCATCTTATTTATTACCTTTTATTTCTCCTGAAAAACTTCCAATTTTAGCTGTTTTAAGTTTATTTGTGCCTTTTTTAATATTTGTGAATATTATTTTTGCGGTTTATTGGCTTCTTACAGTAAAAAAGCAAATTTTGTTATCATTAATAATTCTTTTGATTGGATGGTTAACCTTAACCCCAATTTATAAATTTTTAGATAAAAAGATAATTTCTGAGAACAGTATTTCTGTGATGAGTTATAATGTTAGATTATTCAATCTTTGGGATTGGAAAGATGACAAAAAAATTCCTGAGAAAATAAATACTTTTATCCAAGAAAAATCTCCTGATATTTTGCTTTTTCAAGATTATCATACACTTGTAAATCAAGATTTTAAATATAAATATTATTATATAAAAACAAAAAGAAAAAAGAATAAAATTGGTTTGGCTATTTTCTCTAAATTTCTCATTATCAACAGTGGTTCTTTAGATTTAAAAAACACTTCAAACAACATTATTTTTGCTGATATTTTGAAAGGAAATGACACTATTAGAGTTTATAATATTCATCTACAATCATTAAAATTAAAAACAGATAAAGAAAATTTTGGTCAAGAAAATTCTGAAAAATTGGTTACAACCTTAGAAGAAGGATTTAAAAAACAAGTCAGTCAAACTAAAGTATTATTGGATCATGAAAAAAATTGGAAAGGGAAAAAAATTATTGCTGGAGATTTTAATAATACAAGTTTTTCCTGGGTATATACTCAAATTTCAAAAGGAAAAAAAGACACATTTATTGAAGCAGGAAAAGGGTTTGGAAAAACATTTGATTATCGATTTCCAATGAGAATAGATTATATTTTAACTGACGAATCAGCTGAAACTATTGAGTTTTCCTCATTTCATCAAAAAAATTCTGATCACTTTCCAATCTTAACTAGTGTAAATTGGCAATAATAATTAATTTCGCAATTAATATTCAAAAAATTGATGAAACATTTTGAGGTAGCAATTATTGGTAGTGGACCCTCAGGTGCCTCAACTGCGTTTTACCTTGGGAAAGAGGGAATATCTACAGTTATTATTGAAAAAGAAAAGTTGCCAAGATACAAAACTTGTGGAGGAGGATTTGTACATAGGGGTAGAAAAAATATGCCTTTTGATATTTCAGAAGTCATTGAACGTGAGTTTTTTACAGTGGATAGTTACTTTATCAACAATCCAAATATTTGCTACAAATCAAGTAAAGATCAGCCAATTGTTACCATGATTATGAGAGATGCTTTTGATAATTTAATTGTTGAAAAAGCTAAAGAATTTGGAGTTACATTATTGGAAAATCATAAATTATTGGAGGTAACTTTTGACGGAAAATCATCCATTTTAAATACTTCTCAAGGAGAAATTTCAGCAAATTTTATCATTGCAGCAGATGGCGTTTTGAGTCCAACAGCAAAAATGAGTGGTTGGTCAACTGAAACGAGAAAATTAATTCCTGCTATGGAATATGAAGTAACAGTTTCAGAAGAAGATTTTGAACGTTTATCAAAAAGTGTGCGTTTTGATATTGATGCAGTTCCTTATGGATATGCATGGTGTTTTCCTAAAAAAAATCATTTGTCTTTAGGCGTATTGACTACTAAAAAAGGAAAAATTAATTTAAAAGAATATTACAAAAAATATTTGCAAATACTTGGTATTCATAATATTATAGAGGAAGATGCACATGGATTTCAAATTCCAATTTCTCCAAGAACTGATGGATTTGTTAAAAATAATGTTTTTTTGATTGGTGATGCTGCAGGATTTGCTGAACCAATTACTGCTGAAGGAATTTCAAATGCTATTTTAACTGGAAAATATGTTGCTGAGGCATTGATTGAAAGTAAATTGGATTTTGAACTTGCCAAAAAAATCTATGAAGAAAAACTTAAAATTAAATTACTTCCAGAATTAAAATCTGGGTTGTTACTTTCAAAATTCTTTTACAATAACAATCCAATTAGAAACTATATTTTAAATAATTACGGACAACATTTGAACAATATTATGGTTGATATTTTACATGGAGACAGACCTTTCCCAACAAATGTTCGAAAAAAATTAGCTGCAAAAATCAAAGAAAAAGTTTTTTAATTATTTTTCAAATCCATATTCACGTTCCTATTTACATATATGCAATTGGTATTTTTGATGCCATTTTTCTCTTCCTAAATTTCTTGCATTTGTGTGCTCAATATTATTTTTCCAAGCTATAATATCATCTAATGTTTCCCAATAGGAAACTTTAATTCCAATGTCATTTCTAGCAGATTCTATCCCTAAATATCCCTTTTGAAGTTTTTCAAAAGCCTACATTTTTCCTCCTGTTTCATGATATTCTGCAATATTATCTGTAAGAATCGTTTTGAAAACTATGGCATAATAAGGTGTGTTTAAATTAGTAACAATTTTCATTTTTTGAATATTTTATAGTTATTGAATTATGTCGTACTTTTGCATGTTATAAATTTACAAGAATGAATTCAGAAAAAAAAGTAGCTTTTTATACTTTAGGATGTAAATTAAACTTCTCTGAAACCTCAACTATTGCTAGAAATTTCACCAATCAAGGGTTTGAGAGAGTGGATTTTGAATCAACATCAGATATCTATGTTATCAATACTTGCTCTGTGACAGACAATGCTGATAAACGTTTTAAATCTATTGTTAAAAATGCTTTAAAACAAAATAAAAACGCTTTTTTAATTGCTATTGGATGTTATGCACAATTAAAACCTGAAGAATTAGCGGCTGTTGATGGTGTTGATTTGGTTTTGGGTGCCACTGAAAAATTCAATGTAACAAGTTACATCAATGATTTAACTAAAAATGAAGTTGGTAAAGTGCATTCTTGTGAAATTTCTGATGCTGATTTTTATGTCGGTTCTTATGCAATTGGCGATAGAACTCGTGCTTTTTTGAAAGTTCAAGATGGTTGTGATTATAAATGTACCTATTGTACGATTCCACTTGCAAGAGGAATTTCGAGAAGTGATACTCTGGAAAACGTACTAAAAAACACTAGAGAAATTGCTTCAAAAGACATCAAAGAAATTGTCCTTACTGGAGTAAATATTGGCGATTATGGAAAAGGAGAATTTGGTAATAAAAAACACGAACACACTTTTTTTGAACTTGTCAAAGAGTTAGATAAAATTGACGGAATTCATCGTTTACGAATTTCATCCATAGAACCAAATTTGTTAACAGACGAAACCATTACATTTGTTGCAAATTCAAATTCTTTTGTCCCTCATTTTCACATTCCATTACAATCTGGAAGTGATGAATTGTTGAAAAAAATGAAACGGAGGTATTTGCGAAAAACATATACAGATAGAGTTTCGCAAATAAAATCTGAAATGCCAAACGCTTGCATTGGTGTAGATGTTATTGTTGGTTTTCCTGGAGAAACTGACGAACTTTTTCTAGAAACCTACAATTATTTGAATGAATTAGACATTTCATATCTTCACGTTTTTACTTATTCTGAAAGACCTAATACTGAAGCTGCTGAAATGGAAAATGTTGTGCCTCAAAATATTAGAGCAAAACGTAGTAAAATGTTGCGTGGTTTATCTGCAAAAAAAAGACGCGCTTTTTATGAATCACAACTTGGTAAAATACTTACTGTTTTGTTCGAAAACGAAAATAAAGAAGGCTACATTCATGGGTTTACAGAAAATTATGTAAAAGTAAAATCTCCCTGGAATCCTGAATTGACAAACACATTGCAAACCATTATTTTAAAAGAAATTGATGAAGATGGTTTGGTACGCTTTGAATTTTTGAAAGAATCAGTTATTTATTGATTTGTTATAAAACTTGACCATACTTTTATTTATTATAGTAAACCTACTTAAACTTTAAAAATATCAATAACTTATATTTATTTGATGACAGGAAATGCTGCTGGTCCTGAAATTTTTGAAAACCTGTCTTTGCCAAATGAAAATTATAAATTACATTAACTGAAATAGATAAATGCATTGGTTTTTAAAGAAACAATCTCAAACTATGCAATGTGTTTAACTGAAGAAGTAAAACATGAAAATCCTGTTTTAATTGAAGTCTCATTTGGCGGAATTATCTTTCAAGAAATGAGCTTCGCATAAGATATAAAATTGCGAGTTTTACAAAAATTTACTCCTTTTTTCCAATAAGATTAATTAAAAATTTTGACGATTGTAACCCGTTGGGTGCAATTAATTTTTGACTTTAATTTTTTTTTAGTTCGAGAGAATTTTGATAGAAAGTCTTATTGAGGAAAGAAAAATTAGTTTTAAAAATGATTCACGATACATTTTTGGTTCCGTTTTACCCCACAAAAAACGCTCGAATGAATGTTTTTAATAATTGCACCCAACGGGTATCATCATATTAAATATTTAATAGGAAAATCACTTCAGAAAAAAGCCCGAGATTATAAAAAATACTTATCTGTCAGAAATGAAAGTTATCTAAAATGATCAAAAAAAATTTGAAATGGGAATAAAACAAACCTTCGAAAAATTTTATACACATTCATAAAACTGATGTCAGTTTTTTTATGATAAAATATATCAAAAATGCTATTCTTATTGAAGGTGGAACTAATGCAATGATATTGAACAAAGGAAAAAATATTTCTGATATTATCAATCAAACTTTAACTTGTTAAAGAGTTTTTTTTTAGTTAATTTTACTAAAAATAATCTCATTTATCATGGATAAATCAATTCGTATATTATCTTTTATTGTTATCATTTTTAGCACTTTACTTTTCGTGAACGCAATCCAAAAATCCGATTCAAATCTAAAAACGGTTACTCACGAAAATTATAAAATTCAAAGTTTAAAACTTTCTGAGAATTTGAATTTTGCTGGAGAAAGAGTCCCTTTAGAAAATCAAAATGTTAGAGAAAGAATGGATAGAGAATTGCTCGTGAATACTTATTGGCAGTCAAATGGTTTGTTATTATTGAAACGAGCTAATAAGTATTTTCCAATTCTAGAACCGTTGTTAAAAAAATACGGACTACCAGATGATTTTAAATTTTTAGCGGTTGCAGAAAGTGCTTTTATTGATGAAACTTCAAGTGCTGGAGCTGCAGGAATGTGGCATTTTATGAAAGAAACTGGAATTGAATATGGTTTAGAAATCAATAGTAATGTTGATGAAAGATACAATATTGAAAAATCTACAGAAGTTGCTGCTAAGTATTTAAAAAAATCAAAAGAAAAATTAGGATCTTGGACTTTAGCAGCAGCAGCTTATAATGCTGGTAATTTTGGTGTTTCTAGCAGATTAGAATATCAAAAAGTTTCTAATTATTATGACGTATTATTACCAAATGAAACAGAGCGGTATGTATTAAGAATCATCGCTTTAAAAGAAGTAATGACCAATCCTGAACAATATGGATTTGTGTTTGAAAAAGAAGATTTATATGTTTTACCAAAAACAACGATTGTAAAAGTTGATACAACAATTACTGATATTGAAACTTTTGCAAGGAAATTTGGAATTACTTATAAGGAATTAAAAATTCACAATGCTTGGTTAAGAGAAACAAAATTAATCAATAAAACTGGAAAAGTGTATGAAATTAAAATTCCATTAAAATAAATATTCTTATTTTAAAAATTGTCTTTTTTCAAAAATGAATCATTTTTTTTTCATATAACTAAAAAAGCCTATCAATTTTGATAGGCTTTTAGATAAAAAAATTAACTAGTAATAAAATATATTATAATACTCTTACATTTACTGCGTTTAATCCTTTTCTTCCATCTTGTAAGTCGAATTCAACTTCATCGTTTTCACGAATTTCGTCTACTAATCCTGACGCATGTACAAAATGTTCTTTGTTTGATCCTTCTTCAGTGATAAATCCAAATCCTTTAGATTCATTGAAAAATTTTACGGTACCTTTACTCATTTTAAAAAAATTATTGTGTTGTTAAATTAATTAGTAACAACGTTTATTAGATGTCAAAGATAGGTTAATAAGCTTATGAAACCATAAATTATTGATTTTCTTTTAATTAAATATCTTAAATACTATGAATGAGGCGTTTAATAGCAGTAAATTCTTCCATAATTTCGTTTAAAACTACTTTTGCTGGTTTAATTTCATCAATAAATCCAGCTATTTGACCAATTTCTAGTTCACCATTATCTATATCACCTTCAAAAATTCCTTTTTTTGCGCGAGCTCTTCCTAAAAGTTCTTTGAGTTGTTCAACTGTTGGATTTTGTTTATATAATTCTTGTAGTTGATGGTAAAATTTATTTTTTACCAAACGAACAGGGGTTAATTCTTTCAATGTCAAATGTGTATCTCCATCTTTCACATCAATAATTGTTTGTTTAAAATTTTGATGCGCAGAAGATTCAGCAGTTGCTGCAAATCTACTTCCTATTTGAACGCCATCAGCGCCTAAAACCATGGCTGCCAACATTCCACGTCCGGAAGCAATTCCTCCAGCTGCAATTAGTGGAATAGAAATTTCTTTTTTTACCATTGGAATTAATGTAAAAGTGGTGGATTCTTCACGTCCATTATGACCTCCAGCTTCAAATCCCTCACAAACAATAGCTTCAACTCCGGCATCTTGCGCTTTCAGAGCAAATTTTACAGAACTAACTACATGAACCACAATAATTCCTTTTTCTCTCAAAAATGATGTCCAAGTTTTTGGATTTCCTGCAGAAGTAAACACAATTTTCACACCCTCTTCAACAATAATTTCCATGATTTTATCAATTTCAGGATACAACATTGGCACATTCACTCCAAAAGGCTTGGTTGTTGCATTCTTGCATTTTTGGATATGCTCTCTCAACACCTCAGGATACATTGACCCTGCACCAATCAAACCCAAACCTCCTGAATTTGATACTTCTGATGCTAATTTCCAACCTGAAACCCAAACCATTCCACCTTGAATTATTGGGTATTTTATGTTGAAAAGTTGTTTGATTTTATTTGTCATTTTAATTGATATTCATTTCTAAAAGAGTTTTAAACGAAATTCTTCTGCCCAAATAAACTTAAGAAAGCCTTCGTTTTATATTTATTAAAAAATGACTCCTGAACCCAACAATTCATCTTGATGATACCAAGCCACAAATTGTCCTTCTTGAATAGCAGATTGTTGGTTTTCAAATTCCACAAACAAACCATTTTCAACCTTGTATAAAGTGGCAATTTCAAGAGCTTGTCTGTAACGAATTCTGGCGTTTACTTTCATGATTTCTCCTGATTTCAAGGCCAAATCTTCACGAATCCAGTGAATTTCATCATTTGAAACAAATAATACATTTCTATATAAACCAGGATGATTTTTTCCTTCACCCGTAAAAATAATATTTTCATGTACGTCTGTTTCAATCACAAAAAGCGGTTCTTTTGTGCCACCAACAGCCAATCCTTTTCTTTGTCCTTTGGTGAAATAATGTGCTCCTTGATGTTTGCCCACTACTTTTCCATCCGATTTTTTGTAGCTGTGTTTTTGAGAAAAATAAATAAGTTCAGCTTCTTTATTATCAAAAGTTGGAATTGATTTATGAACTTCCGAAAAATCTTCAGGAATTTGAACAATTTCGCCTCCTTTTGGCTGTAATTTTTGTTGTAAAAATTCTGGTAAACGCACTTTTCCAATAAAGCAAAGTCCTTGTGAATCTTTCTTTTCTGCAGTAATTAAATCAGCATATTTTGCAATTTTTCGTACTTCAGGTTTTGTCAATTCTCCAATTGGAAAGAGAGATTTTGCCAATTGTTCTTGTGAAAGTTGACATAAAAAATATGACTGATCTTTATTAACATCTTTTCCAGCCAACAATTTATAAACGCTTTTTCCGTCAATTTCTTCCTCACTTTTTCTACAATAATGACCTGTTGCAATAAAATCTGCACCCAATTGTAATGCGATCTTCATAAAAACATCAAACTTTATTTCTCGATTACAAAGAATATCAGGATTTGGTGTGCGTCCTTTTTCATATTCATCAAACATATAATCTACAATACGTTCTTTGTATTGCTCACTCAAATCAACTACTTGAAAAGGAATTTCTAGTTTTTCAGCAACAATCATAGCATCATTGCTATCCTCTAACCAAGGACATTGATTGGAAATTGTCACAGAATCATCGTGCCAATTTTTCATAAAAAGGCCAATGACTTCATATCCTTGTTCTTTCAATAAATAAGCAGTAACACTTGAATCCACACCACCAGAAAGTCCAACAACAACTCGTTTCATTTTTTAATTTTGATGTGCAAAGTTACGATTTTGTTGGTAAAATTTTAATTGAAAAAAACTGTTGTGTTTATTTCAAAAATTGATCAATTCTAGAAAGTTTTAAAACCGTTTTTGCATCTTTGGATTTCAACTGTAACTTTTCATCCTCTACAATAAAGTCATAAAATTGAAATTTTGGTGAACGAAGCGAATAATTAATCATTTCTAGTTGTTGCCTGAAAGATTGTGTTTTAAAAATTCCGAATTTTTCGCCTTCAGGATAATTTCTTATTTCGAAATTGTTGTCCCATCTTAAAAAAAGCATTGCTTTTTTTTCTGGATTTAAAGAATCTGTAACATCCCTGCTATTTATGAAAGTTGAATCAATTTTCCATAATCCATATAATTTATTTACTTCTGAAGTTGGTAATTTATCTATTCTTTCCAAGAAAAGAGTGATTTCCATTTCATCTACTTTTAGCTTACAAGTCATATTTTTTTACTCAACTCAATTTTCATTGAATTTGTATAATCACTAAAACCAATGTCATTTTTAATAGTCAAGATCTTTGAACTTTTTTGAAATGTCCAAGATCCAACTGAATTTTGTAACCAACCATTTCCGAAAGCGTGGGTAGAATCTGGATTGAATAGCATCCAATTTAAAGCTGGTGTAATCATTTCTTTATTTTCCATTGTAACCTTTTTTACCAACCATAAACCATTTATTTGGAAATCAGATAACTCTTTCTTACATGATATAATGGTTACTAAAACCAACAAGATTAAAAATTTATTACTTTTCATTTTTTTTATATGTATTATTTTTTTCAATTTTTTTTTCGTCAGTAATTTCTCCGTCTATATAAAATTCCCATTTACCAAATTTTTTACCATTCTTATATATTCCTTTTTCTTTCAGATTTCCTTTTAGTTCATAGAATTTTGCTGAACCATTTAAAATTCCATTTTCATAAGTAACTTCTTCAATCAAAATTCCATCACTTGAATATTTTTGAGAAATTCCATGTTTCAAGTCATTTTTATATTCTGTAATTTCAGTTGTTTTTCCATTTGGATAAAAATTGATTAATTTTCCTTCTAATTTTCCTTGATTGTAAAATTCTTCAGACATTATTTTTCCGTCTTTAAAAAAGTATTGCCACCTTCCTACCCTATTTTTTTCGATAAAAAAACCTTTTGATTGTAAAATTCCTTTTGATGAAAAAAAATGAACTTTCACGGAATCAGTTTTTTCAATAAAATTTTTGATAATTGATGGGTGTTTAGAATTTGAAAACTCATAAAACTTAAAAATGCCAATTTCTTTTCCATTTTTAAATTGACCTTCATAACGAATTTCTTGATTTGGATAGAACTTTTTCCAAATTCCAGTTCGTCTATTTTCTGAATCAAACTGATTGATTTTTTGAGAAAAAATGCCTAATACAAAAAAAAAGAATGCAGCAAAAAATAAATATTTGAGAGATCTTTTGAACAAAATCATGGATTTAAATTTTGCGTAAAGATACAAATACATTGTAAAATTAATATTTTTAATTTTAAACACATTAAAGGTATAAGACATTTTTTTG